>OLSQ01000639.1_pt1 | contig 32769 bp, 27 predicted proteins | sample 1672561 | NCBI WGS metagenome assembly OLSQ01 (sample SAMEA3136699, study PRJEB25190) | human gut metagenome | biome: human gut; feature: human-associated habitat; material: faeces | place: Austria | collected 2013
CATCCGGAAGGCAAACGCCTCGCTCCCATTTGGAAACCGACTTATCACTCATCCCTAATTTTTCTGCCAGTTGCTTTTGTGTCATCCCCAGGGACTTTCGTTTACTTGCAATATATTTTCCAATTTTAACAAGGTCCATTTAGCTACCTCCTTTCTTATATTGATCGTACTCTATTTTAGAGAAAAAACACACCCCTCGAAGGTAGAATATGATTTTTTTAAGTCGAGTTTATCTCAATAGGAGAGTATTTGCTGTTTAGTGATGAAAAACTTACAGAACCTTTTGAACAGGTCGAGGGAAACATCACAATCGAAGGTGTGGATTTTGATTGTACCTGCGTTATGTTGCAGAGCAAATGGGGAAACTATGGAAAATTCAACGGCGAGAAATTAGAACTGGAACACTTTATAAAGAGATACCAAAACTATAGCTTTGAAATTGTAGATGAATTATATGGGTATAATCAAGTATTGTATTCTGGTTATTTATCTATCTTAGAAACAAAAGATTTAGTTCAAATGGACATTTCAATTTACTTTACGGGCAAAATTATTTACGATACAAAAGAGTAACAAATTCAAGTTTGACTGATTAGAAACAGGGAAAGGCGCGGCGGACAATGTAGTGATCTGCGGCTTGTAATTTGTGGTGGGATATAGCGAAAGAAAAAAGGAGAGATCGCACATGGTTTTATTGGTTGTCGATGTACAGAAAGGCATCGTGGATGAACGCTTATATGCGTTCGAGAAGTTTGTCAGTAATATCAGGAAGCTGATTGAGACCGCTCGAGAACATGGGGTAGAAGTTTGCTATATTCAACACGATGATGGGCCGGGTACTGGGTTTTCCATCGGGGACGATGCGTTTGAGGTCTATTCTGAGTTTCAACCGATGCCCGCTGAAAAACGATTCGTCAAGACCGTAAGCAGTGCATTCAAGAAAGAGAGTGGTCTGCTGGAGTACCTGACAGCAAAGGGCGAAAAAGACGTGATGGTCTGTGGCATTATGACCGACTTCTGCATCAATGCTACAGTAGAGGCCGGTTTTGAGCATGGACTGCACATGATCGTTCCTGCCTATGCAAATTCCACGCTGGACAATGAGTACATGACTGGGGAGCAGAGCTACCATTACTATAATGAGTTTCTCTGGCCAAAACGCTATGCGGATTGCGTATCCATGGATAGGGCATTGGCATTACTCAAAAAAGCGATAGAGGTATAGATATAGATATATGTTGATAAACTTTAATGATCGGCACGCTATTACAGTGTCCGGCATAAATAATTGCCCCGGCAAGGCCATCTGTGATGGAGATTTAGTTTTGTTTACTATGAAAAAAACAATCTTTCTGCTGGTACTGGTGCTAATCATGGGAATTTGTACCGGATGTGGTAAAGAGAATACAGAAATCGAAAATTCCTGCATGAAAGAACAAACTACATCCGAAAGCAGTGAAAACGATGAGATTCATTTGGATGATGAACTGAATATAGATTTTACCTGCGATTATTCTGAGGATATTAAGGAAGATGTAGACGATGTAGTAGCGGCTTCTACATCTCTGCAGGAAGAGTTGACGAATATGGAGAAGGTCACACAAAAGTATACGCCATTAGCTGAGGCGGCACAAACGCAGGGCGAAATGAATGTAGCCGCTCATTGGCTCTATACGATATGGGATACGGAACTGAATAATCTCTGGAGCAGATTGAGTAGTTCAGCGGACCGGCAGACGAAGGAGAAGCTTCTGGCAGAGCAGAGAAACTGGATAGATCTGAAAGAAGAAGTGACTTTATTAAATATTGGTTCCAGAGAAGAAAACGGTAGTATGTATCCGCTTTTACAGGACTCTTATCTGGAGGAAATTACAAAAAACAGGGCGTATGTTGTTGCAAGAGAGCTGGCGAAGATAAAAGGGGAAGACTTTGCTATGCCGGAAGTTTCCGCAAAGTACGGAACCTTTGTAGATAATCAGGAAACCGGTGATATATACAGTTCTCTGATCACCAGACAGAATTGGGAAGGAACAGATGAAGCGGTGATCTCTATTTACAGACAGGGGGAAATGGAAGGAAGCTTTGTGGATCATGGAAATGGAGAACTGAGCTTTACATCAGAAGACGGAAGTGTAAAAGGAATGATCAAAATCGACGGATGGAATGGCGCAAGTTTTAAAGTTACGGAAACATACGGAGAATCTCCTTTTTCTGCAGGAGAAGAGGTCGAATTTCCTTTTGCCTTTTGATTTGTGATGCTCCGTGTCTTTCCAGGCGTTGAGCGCTCCGCGGCTGTGGGCACACCCACGGAGTGTTAAAGCGTGGCAAGAGACATGGAATGAAATGGGGAGCGCGGCAGGAAGAAATTCCTGCCCCTTTTTCAATTACCGATCTGGCTATGAACTTCCAGGCACACATCCTGCTGCCCGGAACTCCTCTGTGCGCCTACAGAAGCGGATGCTTGGCGCGCGCCTTAAGACGGGCGTAGCGCCGGTCGATCTCCTTCTGGATCTCCTCGGTCACGGAGCGGTACTCCTCCTTCAACAGATGCCTGGTGCGTCCCATCATGCCCAGCCATTCCGCGACAGGGATTTTCTTATTGCTCGAAGCAGGATCATAATTCAGCGCTGTGATGCCACGTTCGATTTCGTAGAGCGGAAAATAGCAGCAGTCCACGGCGGCGGCAATGACGCTCCGCTCCAGATTCGGCTTGTCGTTCCAGTTTAACGGACAGGCGGACAGCGCTTTGATATAGGCAGTGCCAAACTCCCTGGAATAGGCGGCTGCCTTTGCCGCTTTCCGGATAAAATCGGCCGGATTCGATTCTGCGACCGTGGCGACATAGGGAATGTGGGTCGCGGCCATCAGCTCCGGCGTGTCCTTATGGAAGAAACTCTTGCCGTACTGCGTCTTTCCGACATGGGAAGTAGAGCTTTTTGCGCCGAGCGGCGTGGAGTAGGAGAGCTGGTAGCCGGTATTCATGTAGCCGCCGTTATCGTACTCGAAAATGATCAGCTTATGACCGCGCAGGGCGGTGCCGAGTGCCGATCCCATACCGATATCCATGCCGCCGTCACCGCTCACCATCACAAAGGTAATCTCGCCGTCCGGATATTCCCCGCGCTTCTGGCGCTGGTGAAACGCCTCCACAACGCCGCTTAGGGTCGCCGCGCCGTTTTGAAACAGATTGTGCAGAAATGGAACGCGGAACGCGGTTTTGGGGTAGCCGGTTGTCACTACCATGCCGCAGCCGGTCTGAAACAGCAGGACGACATTGCCTTCGATGCCCTTTAACAGGAGGTTCACATTGATCGGAATGCCGCAGCCCGGGCAGGCACCGTGTCCCGGTGCGACGCGCATCGGCATGGCGGTCGTATCTTTTACGGAGCCGCCGGAGACTTTCATTTTCCCGGTTGCGGGATCAAAGGTGCAGGTGGTGAGACCCGGCGAGGATTCTTCCTTTGTGACAGGCTTAAAATATTGCGGCTGCATCGCAGAAACCGCCATCGCCGGGTCAGCTCTGCCGGAAGTGCCTGAAGTCTCCTCATCCGAAGCTTCCGTGCCGGCAGTAACGCCGTAGTAATCGAACGCCGGAGCGTCCGGCGAGAGCGCCGTTTTAAAGAGAGCGAGGGCGTCCTCCACAAAGAAGTCCTTGCCGCCGAGACCGTAGATCCGGCTTAAGATGCGCGGCGGATGCGGCAGGGAAGAGAGAGCGGCCTTTAATTCAAGCGACATGTTGCCGCCCCCGGCGCCGTAGCTGTCCTGCCGGTCTGCTGCCAGAATCGTGGAAGCATTGTGGCAGAGCACCCGAAGTTCCTTAGCGGGGAACGGGCGCAGAACGTAGAGGGTGATCACGCCTGCCGCTATGCCGTCCTGCCGCAGCCGGTCGACGGCTTCCATGGCGGTATGGTAGGAGGAACCGAGCACGAAAAGCAGAACCTCGGCGTCCTCGTGCCGGTAGGCACCGCAGAAGGAAAGTTCCCTGCCGGAGAGGGCGGCATATTCTGTAAACAGCTTCGGCAGCTTGTTTCTCGCGGCTTCCATGGCGAGATGGAGCTGGTAGCGGTTATTGATGACATCCGGCTCGTTCATATAGGAACCGATGGAAACCGGATGCGCGAGATCTAAGACGCTGGCGTAAGGAAGCTCCCCGGCGGCGCCGCAGGTGCCGGTGCCGGCAAATGCGGAGACCTTCGGGTTGTCACAGGAAAGCTTTTCCCCGATATAGCGGGTGACGGTGTCATCATTCTCAAATACAAGGCACTTGCGCTTCTGATGGCTCGTAAAAAAGCCGTCGAACGCGACTGCGACCGGGAGACGGACAGCCTCGGCAAGCTTTAGACCGAGCAGGTTAAAATCATAGACTTTCTGCGGTTCATCGGCAAAAAGAATGATCCAGCCGGTGTTGAGCAGATACATGACGTCGCTGTGATCGCCTTTGATGCACAAAGGGCCGGAAACCGTGCGGCATGCAACATTCATGACCATCGGCATGCGTGTGCCGGACTGCACCGGAAACTGTTCTAAGGCGTACAAAAGCCCGTTGGCGCTGGTGGCATTAAATACACGGCCTCCAGCGGCTGAGGCGCCGTAGCAGATGCCGGCGGCGCTGTGTTCTCCCTCGGCGGCGATCAGGGCAATGTCGTGAAGCCCCTCCGCGCCCATGACATCCAGATTTTCCGCAATCTGTGTAGAGGGCGTGATCGGATAATACCCCATGACGTGATAGTTGATCTGCTTTGCGGCAAATGCAGCAAGCTCATTGCCGCTGTCATACATAATTTTTTGTTTTTCCATATCATTCTCCATTCTGCAGACGCTGTGCGCCGGTACGATTCACGGGTGCTGCCTGCATTTATACGACGCCTCCGTCGACCCGCTTTTCGTCGGTAAAAGAATCGCTCGTGATCCAGGAATTCGCACCGACGGTCTGATAGCGGATGGCGTCGGGCAGCAGATGCTGATTCGGAAGAAAATGCGGTTTTTCCGGGTAATCTTTTTCGAGTGCCGTCACGAGCGCATTGGTGGGGCAGACTTCCACACAGCGCAGGCAGCCCTTGCAGTGATAGTAGTCAAGTCCCTGGTTGACCATGCAGTTTTTCCCGCGGTAGGTGCCGGGAGCAAACTGGAAGACCATATCCGGGCATGCCGTGTCACACAGTCCGCAGTTGATACATTTTTCCTGAATAAAAAGGGGAATGTACCCTTCGCGCGAGGCGGTCAGATCGTTGGAGACGGTGCTTCCGATCCGCGGATTGACGCCGCCGATCGGAGCGTTGGCATAGCCCCAAGCATACCGGTCCGCCGGGGCGTCCGGCAGAGGGGCGAGGTTGCGGTCGCCCTGAGCCATTTTGACATTTTCATATCCCAGGCGCAGACCCGCGAGATTGGCTTCGATGAGTGCGGGATATTTTTTCCCGATCGTATCGCGGCAGAGCATTTCGGCAGCTTCCGGCGGGATAAATCCGCTGGCGCGCACCAGAGCACCGAGCATGACCATGTTGATGCGGGAATGACTTTCCATCGCAAGTGCGAGCGCATCCAGACAATAGAGTTCTCCGATGGAAATGTGGTACTTATCTGCCGCCTCTTCAGCGGACAAGGGGGTATTTAATACGATTTTGGTGTCTACGGTGACGCCCTCCAAGACCGGGTAGGTGCCGATCAGCCCCCCGTGAAAGATGCCAAGCAGATGCGGCCGGGTCACGGGGCTGTTGACGCGCAGCGGGCGGTCATCGGCGCACCAGCGGACATACGCCTTGACCGGTGAACCGCGCTTTTCGGAGCCGTAGCTGGAAAAGCTTAAGGAATTGAGCGAAAGCGACAGTGCGCCGAGCTCCCCGAGCATTTTTCCGCAGAGATTGGCGCCCAGCCCGCCGATGCTCTCCAGGCGGATCTCATAGGAGCCGTTTTCATTTGTGACAGGTAAGGATAATGTATTTTTCACGTAAATCTCCATTCCTGCGCGGGCAGCCGTGCATGGGAAAATGACAGGCGCCGGCTGTGCGCATACAGCGATAACAGGCTATCTTGTGGTAGTATGCCGCATTTTCAGAAAAAAAACCTATGCAAGTGCAAAAAAGAGAAGTAAAATAGGAAAGGAATTTTTACAATGAAACAGGAAAGATGATGGACAACATGTTGCAGAAGATCATAGATTTTATAAAAAAGGAAACGGTACTCACGATCGCCACAGTTCTTGCCGTGGCCTCGGCATTTTGGGTGCACCCGGGTCCGCAGTACGTGGGCTACATTGACTGGCGCGTGCTCGGCATTTTGCTGTCGCTGATGCTGATTGTGGCAGGATTTCAGAGCAATGGACTGTTCGATGCGATCGGCAGCCGGCTTCTGGCAAAGACCAAAAATACCGCGCAGCTGATGCTGGTGCTTGTTTTTTTGTGCTTTTTTTCCAGTATGTTTATCACAAACGACGTCGCACTTCTGACGTTTGTGCCGTTTGCGTGCACGATCCTGCAGAAATGCCACCAGGAGCGGCTGATTGTGACAACGTTTGTGCTGCAGACGCTTGCAGCGAATCTGGGGAGCATGCTGACGCCGGTCGGGAATCCGCAGAATCTGTATCTTTACAGCATCTCCGGTGCCGGGCTGGGTGAATTTATCGGATGGATGGCACCGTATACGCTCGTGTCAGGTGTGCTTCTGCTGCTTGTCGTGTTCGTGCTCAGCGCGGGCAAGCGCCGGATCTCGCTGGAGACGGGGGCACTTTTGCAGACGTCCGGAGCAGCCGGCAGGAAGAAAAACGGGATTTATCTGGCGCTCTTTGTGCTAAGCCTGCTTTCGGTAGCGCGGGTGCTTCCGTGGGAGCTGATGCTCGCCGTGGTGCTCATTGTACTCATTTTTACGGATCGCGCGGTGTTTTTGCAGGTGGATTACTGTCTGCTGTTTACGTTTATCAGTTTCTTCATCTTCATCGGCAATATGGGGAATATCGAGGCGGTACGGTCTGTCCTGCAAAGTCTTGTGGCGGGCAGGGAACTGGCGGTCGGCATCGGTGCGAGCCAGATCATCAGCAATGTTCCCGCGACCCTGCTTCTGGCAGATTTTACGCACAATCTGAAAAATCTTACGATCGGCGTGAATCTGGGCGGACTGGGAACGCTCATCGCTTCGATGGCGAGCCTGATCTCTTATAAGATCTACGCGCACAATTATAATAAGACCAAGGGGCGGTATCTCCTGTGGTTTACGATCGCAAACGTACTGTTTCTGGCAGTACTCGTGCTGGTCTATGTTTTTATCTCATAGGAAGTGGCAGTAGCACAGATGGGAGAATCCGGCAGAAGAGCGGATGGAGAATACGACAGAAGAGCGGATGGAGAATACGACAGAAACCCGGATGGGAGGAATGGATATGAGTGATAAAAAAATGAATGCGGAAAGTCTGCGGGGAACGGTCTGCGTACTGTTATCGGCAGTCTGTTTCAGCACCGGAGGCGTTTTAATCAAGTCGATTCCGTGGTCGTCGGTGACGATCCAGGGAGCGCGCAGTATTTTCTCGGTGCTAGTTGTGGGATGTTACATGCTTCTGCGCCGCCAGAAGTTTGTGTGGAATAAGACGGTGCTCTTCGGTGCGGTGTGCAATACGGTGATGGCGTTTGCCTTTGTGGCGGCGACCAAGCTCACGACGGCTGCCAATGCGATCGTGCTGCAGTTCACAGAGCCGGTGTTTGTCATTCTCCTGATGTGGCTGATCTTTCACAAAAAGCCGGGGCGGGATGCGGTGTTTGCCTGCGCGGGAGTCTTTGCAGGGATTCTCTGCTTCTTTTATACGTCGCTGGATGCCGGAGCCATGGCGGGGAATCTGCTTGCGATTCTCTCAGGACTTGCCTATGCGCTTGTGATGATGCAGAAGAAATTCCGCGGCGCGGACTTTGAATCGTCGCTTCTGGTGTCCTGCGCGTTGAGCGCGGCGATCGGAATCCCGTTTTACGGGCAGGAGAGCGAGATGTCACTGCATATCTGGTTCTTCGTGCTGCTGCTCGGCATGGTGCAGTTCGGTCTGTCCTATGTGTTCCTGTCGCGGGGACTGGACGCAGTCTCTCCTGTCACGGCGTCGCTGACCTCGGCGATCGAGCCGATCTTAAATCCGGTTCTGGTGGCTGTTTTTTATGGAGAGACAATCGGTGCAACCGCAGTCATCGGTGCTCTGCTGGTGGTCGGTTCGGCGACGGTCTACAATGTAAGGCAGGCAAAAAGCGCCGGCTGAATCCGTACAAAAAGGCTGGAAGAAGTCATACAAAAGGTACAAAAAAGACAAAAATATATGAGCAGCCGGTAAAATATTTGTTAAAAAAGGAAATTGCTGAACAAAAAGTGTCATGCTATAATAACTTCTAAATTCAGATATCAGATGACATGTGCAAGGGAGCACCGCGGTAGCGGCTGCTCTCTTTTTTTTATGTAATTAGGAAACTTCGTTCCTGTTACATAAAAAAGCGTCGCGGGGATGCGCACTGCGGCGGAGACGAAAGATGTCGCAAGAGCGACCCGACGCAGGCGGAGAATCCTGCAGGCAGGATTCTTATTTATTCCATAGGAAATACCAGATTGCACTAAGATGTGAAAGCCGGGCTGCCGCAGATAAAAAACCACCGCGCAATTATATGGTGAGCGGCAGACACAGGCAAAAAAGAACAGTTTTTGGAGGAGGAGAAGAATGCAGACGGAAGAGATTTTAAGTGCCGGAATTGATATTGGAACGTCGACGACGCAGCTTGTGTTCAGCAGGATGATTCTCCAGAACACAGGCGGATTTGGCAGAATTCCACAGATCAAGGTGGTGTCAAAGGAGGTCATCTACGAGAGTGAGATTTATTTTACACCGCTGTCATCCCGGGAGGAGATTGACGGGGAGCGCGTGCATGAGATTATAAAAAAGGAATATGAGAAGGCGGGCGTTTGTCCGGCAGATCTTGCAACCGGAGCCGTCATCATCACGGGGGAGACTTCCCGGAAAAGAAATGCCGAGTCGGTAGTGCGGGCGATTGCCGATGTAGCGGGAGAGTTCGTCGTGGCGACAGCGGGAGCGGATCTGGAGTCTGTTCTGGCAGGAAAAGGTGCGGGAGCCGCGGATTTGTCCCAAAAGACGGGGAAGCGGGTAGTCAATCTGGATATCGGCGGCGGCACGACAAATATCTGTGTCTTTGAGGACGGAAATATGGTTGATACGGCATGCCTCGACATCGGCGGCAGACTGATCCGCGTGAAGGACGGCAGAGTGATCTACATGGCGCCAAAGCTGCAATGGCTGTGCGGCAGGCTTGAGATTGATCTTGCGGAGGGCGGGACGGCAGAACCGGAAAAGCTGCGCAGACTCACCGCTGCGATGGCGGAACTTCTTGCGGAGGCAGTGCATCTGGCGCCGGAGGCAGCAGAGCTTTCCTACATGCAGACCAACCATCTTCTGGCGGATGGCACGCCGCCCGATATTGTGATGTTCTCCGGCGGGGTGGCGGCATGCTTCGGGGAAGAGGAAGATCTGTTCCGCTATGGGGACATCGGAATCCTTTTGGCGCAGGCGATCCGGAAGAACGAAGCGTTTCGCCGGGCGGCAGTGACGGATGCGCGGGAAACCATGCGGGCGACGGTGATCGGCGCGGGAAACTACAGCATGAACATTTCCGGAAGTACGATTGAGTACACGACGAAACCGTTTCCGTTAAAAAATATTCCGGTGGTGAAGCTTTTGCTGGAGCGTGAGGAAGAGATTGAAAAACTGCCGGAAAACATGCACCGGGCGCTGCAGCTTTACCGGGAGGATCAGGAAAAAGACCGGCAGGTGGCGCTTGCCATGAAGGGGTTAAAGTGCCCTACTTTCGCACAGGTACAAAGAATAGCAGAACTGATTGCAGACCAGTATGTCAGGGAGTGCGGCATGGGCAGGCATCTGATCCTGGTGCTTGAGGAGGATATCGGAAAAGCAATCGGGCAGGCGCTGCATCACAGACTGAAAGAGAAGTGCAGCGTTATCTGCATCGATGGAATCAGCTGCGGGAGCGGAGATTTTATTGATCTGGGCGAACCGGTTGCATCGGGTAACGTCATTCCCGTGATAGTAAAGACATTGATATTTAATGGTTAGGAGCAGCTTATGATATTAAAGACACGGATGCTGGGGCAGACCTATGAATTTAAGGATGTAAAAGATGTGCTGGCAAAGGCGAGCGAGAAAAAATCGGGAGACGAGCTGGCAGGTGTGGGAGCGGAGAGCGCCTTAGAGCGGATTGCCGCTAAGGAGGTGCTGGCGCAGCTGACCGTGGCGGATTTAACAGAGCATCCCGTGGTGCCCTACGAGGAGGATGCGGTGACGCGGATCATTCAGGATGATATCGATGAAACGGTCTACGGCACGATCAAGGACAGAACGATCCAGGAGATGCGGGAGTGGATTCTCTGTGACGTCACAGACAGCGGGGCGCTGATGCGCGCAAGCCGGGGAATGACCAGCGAAGTGATTGCCGGGATCTCCAAGATCATGAGCAATATGGATCTGATTCTTGCTGGAAGCAAGATCCGGGTGACGGCGACCTGCAATACCACGATCGGCACAGAAAACGTGCTCGCGTCGAGACTGCAGCCCAATCATCCGGTGGATGATGTGGAAGGCGTGGCAGCCAGCACCTTAGAAGGACTCAGCTACGGCATCGGCGACGCTGTCATCGGGCTGAATCCGGCGATTGATACGGTGGACAGCACGCTTGCAATCTGGAAAGTGCTCGGGGACATCCGGGATAAATATGAGATTCCGACACAGACCTGTGTGCTCTCACATGTGACGACACAGATGGAGGCGCTTAGAACCGGGCAGGGAAGCGCCGATCTGTGTTTCCAGTCGATTGCGGGATCGGAGGCGGCGCTCTCGGCGTTTGGCATCAACACCGGGATGCTGTCGGAGGCGGAGATGCTGTTTCGGGAGGAGGGACCGGCAAAGGGACCCAACGTCATGTATTTTGAGACCGGGCAGGGTTCGGAACTGTCGTCCTCGGCGGCGTTCGGCAGCGATCAGCAGACGATGGAATGCAGATGTTACGGTCTGGCACGGCACTATCATCCGTTTCTGGTGAACACGGTGGTAGGTTTCATGGGGCCGGAGTATATCTACGACACCAAGCAGCTCACAAGGGCGGCGCTCGAGGACGTCTTCTGCGGGCATCTGCACGGACTGCCGATGGGCTGCGACGTATGTTATACGAATCACATGCCGACCGATCAGAACGACTCGGAGACGATCCTGACACTTCTGGGAACGGCGGGCGTTCACTATGTGATGGGACTGCCGCAGGCGGATGATATTATGCTGATGTATCAGTCCACCAGCTATCACGATGTGGCGAGTATCCGGCAGCTGCTGAAAAAGGAGCCGATACCGGAGTTTAAGGCATGGCTTGAAAAACGGGGCATCTGGGAAAACGGGCATCTCGGCCCGAACGCCGGAGATCCGTCCATATTCTTTAAATAGGAGGAACGGGATTTATGAGTGAAAAAGAGACCGCCTGCCTCCGCGATATTACAGAGACAGACATTATGGAATATATGCAGGTGGAGCACCCGCACAATGAAAAGGAACTCTGGAAGATGAAGCATGCGACGCCCGCGCGGATCGGGATCGGACGGTGCGGCGCACGCTACACGACCGAGGCGCAGCTCCGGTTTCTGGCGGCACATGCGGCGGCAAACGACGCGGTGTTCAATGAAGTGCCGGAGGAAGTGGTAAAGGAGCTTGGCGTTTTTGAGGTGCGGACAAGATGCGCCAATAAAAACGAAATGCTCCTCCGCCCGGACTGGGGCAGGGAGTTTTTGCCGGATGCCAGACAAAAAATTGTGGAAAACTGTGTCCATCATCCGCAGGTACAGATCTATTTCGGCGACGGGCTGTGCTCGCCGTCTATCAGGGCGAACATTCCGGATCTGTTTCCAACCATAAAAATGGGTCTGGAGGATAAGGGAATTACCGTCGGGACGCCGTTTTTCGTGCGGTATTGCAGAGTGAATACCGCGCGGACGGTCGGACCGCTCCTGGATGCGGAGGTGACCTGCGTGCTCATCGGAGAGCGCCCGGGTCTTCTGACGTCAGAGAGCATGTCGGCATATATCGCCTACCATGCGAGACCGGACATGCTTGAGTCGGAGTATACGGTCGTATCGAATATCAGCAGGCACGGTGTGCCGCCGGTGGAGGCAGCCGCACATATTGCGGATCTGATCGCACAGATCCTGGAAAAGAAAAAAAGCGGTGTAGAATTTTCAAAAGCAGAATAAAGACATGGTTGCGAAGGAGCACAGGCGGGACGTCTGTGCTCTTTTTCTATAGGAGCAGCAAGACAGACAAAGGAGGATACGTTATGGAGAAAAACGAAGGAGGTCAGCTGGTGCGTGCTCTCGGACTGAAAGAGTCGATCAGTATGACGATAGGAACGGTAGTAGGAGTGGGACTGTTTACCTGTGGTTCCTCACAGATTGGATATGTCGGATCGGGGATTATTGTAATTACATTTTTATCCCTGCTCATCTCGATCTGGCCCTGTCTGATCTACGGCGAGATGTCGGCGGCACTTCCGTGTGCCGGAGGTACTTACAATTATGCGAAGCGCGGACTCAACCGGGTCTGGGCGAACCTGGCAGGCTGGCATTACATCATCTCTGTGGTCGGCATCGGTGCGGGTGAGACACTGGCATTTTCCAATTATTTTAAAATTCTGTTTGGAGAACTCGGCATCAATATCGAGGGCGTGGATTCGCGGGTCATTGCGATTGTTCTGGTCCTGTTTTTCCTGATCTTAAACTTCCGGGGAATTGAGATGTCCGGAAAAGCGCAGACGGGATTCATTTTCTTCTTCTGGGGCTGTGCCGTGGCATGGTTCTTATATATGATACCGCGCATCCACCTGGACTATTTCGGCGGGATTGCCATGGATTCCCTGCCGCCGTTTAAGGAAATGATGTACATTTTCGGGCTGGTATGGTGGTGTTATACCGGATTTGAGACCTGTGTATCGATGGGGGCGGAGACGAAATATCCGCAGTATACGCTTCCGAGAGCGTTAAAAGTATCGGTATTCCTTGTATTTGCAGTCAACGCGTTATTCCAGTGGTTTCTTGTCGGACTGGTGCCGCACGAGTTTTACCACATCCTTGCAGTGGCAGACGCACCGTATGCGGAGGGACTCCGGGCTGCCGGACTGGTGGGCTTCCCGATCATTCTGCTCTGCATCGGCATTGCATTCGGCGGCGATCTCTCCACCATCAATCCGGGAATTGCGGCACCGGCGCGCTACATCTACACGATGGCGGAGGACGGTTCCCTGCCGAAGTTCTTGTGCAAGGTACATCCGAAGTATAAGACACCGTATATGGCGGTTCTTGTGGTCGGCATCATCAATATTATCCTGATTGCAACAGGGTCAATCAATTATATCGCGTCGGTATCGCTGATCTCACTCGCAGTATGTTATATGATTGGCTGTCTGGCTTACCTTGGCTTAAAGAAGCACTATCCGGATATGAACCGGCCGTACAGGGCGCCGGCAGGAACGGTCGGATGCTATGTCACGATTGCAGCCTACACTATTATTCTGATTTTCGCAGACCGCATAGCGCTTCTGACGGCGGCGGTTGTGACTGTGGCAGCGATTGTCTACTGGGCGCTTTTCACCAGAAAGCATGAGAATAAGATTCCGTCCATCGAGGAGGAGATCGGTATCCTCGAGGAGCCGTCCCCCCAGGAAAAGGCAAAGATGGACAGGGAGTACCGGATCTGGAAAGCCGGCACGATCCTTGTGACGGTGATAGCACTTGGCATTTACATTATTCCGGTCTTATTTTAAAATTTAAGGGATTGGAAAGGAGCACGGTATGAGACTTTATGAGGGTAACATTTTAACCTGTGACAAAGAGAACCGGATTGCACATTATTTGTTGGAGGATCAGGGGAAAATCCTTTACTGCGGGGACGAGCTGCCGGCCGGCTGTGTGGCGGCGGAGCGCGTGTCCACCGGGGAGGGGGCATTGATTCCGCCGTTTGTGGACAGTCATATCCATTTCGCAAGTTACGCGACGTTTCATGCCGGGCTCAATGTCATGAATGCGCGGAGCAATGAGGAGATTCTTCAGATGCTCCGGGAGCATCTGAAGAAAACGAAGGAAAAGCTGGTGATCGGGTTTGGCGCATCGCCGTATTCCGTGTCAGACGGACATCTGGTGCGCAGGGTGCAGCTGGATGAGGTGTGTCCCGACAAACCACTCTTTCTGGTAAAGTATGACGGTCACGCGTGTGTCGTCAACACGGTGCTGTTAAACGAAGTGCGCGGCAAGGTGCAGCATCTGCGCGGTTTTCATGAGGATACCGGGGAGATGAACCAGGAGGCATTTTTCGCCGTCTCGGATTATATCACAGCTTCGCTCTCTACGGTGCAGCTGGTGGCGCACATGCAGAAGGCGCTGGACGATCTGGCTGCGCGCGGCATCGGCATGATCCATACGGTCAGCGGCGTCGGCTTTGCGAGAGATCTGGACGTCGATCTGGAGCGTTTTTTTGCGCGTGGCATCACAAACGGCATGCAGATGCGCGTGTTTATGCAGACGCTCGATGTGAATAAGGCGGTAAAGCGGAAGCTTCCGAGAATCGGGGGCTGTTTTGAGACAGCGCTTGACGGATGCTTCGGTTCCATGGATGCGGCACTGCTCTCGCCGTATGAAAACACGTCGGACTGCGGCGTACTCTACTATTCGGATGAAAAAGTGACGGAATTCTGTAAGGCGGCAAACCGCGCCGGTCTGCAGATCGAGATGCACGCGATCGGCGATAAGGCGTTTGTGCAGGCGGTGCGTGCCATCAAGGCGGCGCTTGACGATCTGCCCAGAGAAGATCACAGACATACGATCATCCATGCATGTCTGCCGACTGCGGAGGAGATTGCGGTCTGTGAGCGGTATCACATCAATCTGGCAGTGCAGACGGCGTTCATTGACTGGCCGCAGGAGCCGGACAGCTATCTGGAGCAGATCCTCGGAGAGCGTGCGGGCAGGCTGAATCCGATCCGCACATTCTGCGAACACGGACTGATTTTAAGTGCGGGATCGGACGGACCCTGCACAGATCCGGACCCGCTTTTATGGATGTATAAGGCATGCAATCACAGCAATCCGGCAGAATCCATCTCCGTGCAGCAGGCGCTGCGCATGTGTACCTACAACGGATATTACACGACCTTTGATGAGAGGGAGCGTGGAAGTCTGGAAGCGGGAAAAATAGCGGACATGGTGTTGCTGGACCGCAATCCTTACGACATCCCGAAGGAGGAACTGGCTTCCGTCAAAGTGAAGCAGCTCTACCTGCGGGGGCAGGAATATAAAAAAGGAAACGGCGGCGGAGCCGCACAGATTCTGCGCGGAATGATAAAGCGGGGAAAATGCTGACCGGCATTTTTCCCAGTTAGGGTGATCTTACAGATATTTTACATATCCCTTCTAAATTTTACACAACGCACCCGAACAATTTTACAAACCTCCGATATGATAGAAGAAATAAGAAGCTATCATATCGGAGGTTTTTGTATACATGGAAAAACAGACATTGGTATGGGCGCACCGCGGCGCAAGCGGCTACGCGCCTGAAAATACACTGGAGGCATTCCGGAAAGCGATTGAGATGGGCGCGGACGGCGTGGAGCTGGATGTGCAGCTCACAAAGGATGGAGAACTGGTTGTCATCCACGACGAGACGGTTGACCGTACCAGCGACGGCAGCGGCTGGGTCAAAGATTTTACATACGCGAGAATTTCCAGATTTAATTACAACCGGACGCATAAGGAAGGGTACGAGCGGGCGATGATCCCGACGCTCGAGGAAGTCTATGAGCTGTTAAAGCCGACGGGACTTACGATCAATGTGGAATTGAAGACCGGCGTGGTCTTTTATCCGGAGATCGAAGAGCGCGTGCTTGACCTGACCGCCCGCATGGGACTGGAGGAGCGCGTGTGGTACTCGTCGTTTAACCACTACACGGTGCAGCGCATCAAGGAGCTGAATCCGCAGGCGAAGACCGGCATGCTCTACTGTGACGGCATTGTCAATCCGGTCAGCTATGGCGCGCTTGTCGTGGGCGCAGACGCCATGCATCCGGCGCTCTACAATCTGCAGTATCCGAATTACATGGAAGACTGTAAGAAGCACGGAAAGCGCGTACACGTCTGGACGGTGAACGAGGAGCAGTACATGCGCATGGTGTGCGAGATGCAGGTGGACGCCATGATTACGAATTATCCGGACGTGGGCAGGCGGATCGCTGCCGAGTATCTGGACGGAACGCTGACACCGGAGCTGGTGCGCGTGATAAAGAAGCAGGGGAAGCAGGGATGATGCCGGAGGATAGAAGCTGTGCGAAAGAGGAGAAGGCTGCTTATGCCGCCTGGATGGCGGAGACGGTAGAGCCTTATCTGAAAGAGCACGGCGAGAAGGGCTATCTTAAGATGGAAGATGGCATGTCGATCGCTTACCGGCGCTATTTTCTGCCGGATGCGGGGAAATGTGTTGTGATTTCCCACGGGTTTTGCGAATTCGCGGAAAAATATAACGAAGTCGCATACCGTTTTCTGCAGGCGGGATACTCGGTCTATGTGCCGGAACACCGGGGACACGGGTATTCCGGGCGCGAGGTGGATGACCCGGAGTTAGTGCATGTGCAAAGCTATGACAGCTATGCCGCAGATCTCGCGCGGTTTGTGGAGACGGTCGTAAGTCCTGGGGAGGAACACCGGATCGTGTTTGCACATTCGATGGGAGGCGCCATTGCAATCCTTGCACTGGAACGTTATCCGCAGTTGTTTGAGGCGGCAGTCCTCTCCGCGCCGATGTGTGCCATGCAGACCGGAAAATATCCGCGGTTTCTGGCAAAACTGCTGGCGGAGTTCTGCTGTCTGACCGGAAAAGGAAAATGCTTTGCCACACTGGCGGGACAGCAGGGCTTTTCAGAGACGCCGCAGTTTGAGGGGAGCAGCTGCCCTTCAAAAGAGCGTTATGACTATATGTTTCAAAAGCGGCTCTTAGATGAACATTACCGCACCTACGGCGGAAGTTATGCCTGGGTCCGCGCAGGGCTTCGCGCCAGCCGTGAGCTGATGCGGCGGGAGAATCTGGCAAAGATCAAGGTGCCGGTGCTGCTTTTTGCAGCAGGTCGTGACCACATGGTGGATAACGATGCGATCGTGCGGTTTGTGGAGGAGACGGAGCGGACAAAGCTTTTCTTTATGCCGGATTCCAGACATGAGATTTTTAATGCGGATGAGCGGACGCGTGCGAAATATTATGATGAAATATTCCGCTTTATTAAGGAAGAAGAGGTAAAAGATTATGAAAACGAAAATGAGCAGACTCGAAAAATTCTGGGTACTGTATGACGTCGGAAATTCGGCGTTCACACTGCTGGTGTCGACGATTATACCGATCTACTACAAAAACATGGCGTCCGCAAACGGCATCAGCGCATCGGACTCCACCGCATATCTAAGCTACGCCATCTCGATCTCCACGCTGATCGTGGCGGTTTTAGGACCGGTGCTTGGTGCGGTCGCCGACAATAAGAACCGCAAGAAGCCGCTGTTTACATTTTTCATGATGATGGGAGTGCTCGGCTGTGCGGCGCTTGCGATTCCAAGGACCTGGATTCTGTTCCTTGCCATTTTCGTAATTGCAAAAGTCGGATTCTCCGGAAGCCTCATTTTCTACGATTCCATGCTTGTGGATGTCACGACGGATGAGCGGATGGATGAGGTGTCCTCCCAGGGCTATGCGTGGGGATACATCGGAAGCTGCGTGCCGTTTGTGGCGAGCCTCGGTCTGATCCTCGGCGCGGACGCAATCGGCATTTCCGGCACGGTTGCGATGATGATTGCATTTTTTATCAACGCGGCATGGTGGGTGGTTGTGACACTCCCGCTGCTGCGGAACTATCAGCAGAAATACTATGTAGAAGCGGGCGGCACCGATGTGCGCGGGATCTTTTCCAGACTCGGCAAAGTCTTTGCGGAGATCCGGGATGACAAAAAGGTGCTGTGGTTTCTGGCAGCGTTTTTCTTCTATATTGATGGCGTGTATACCATCATCGAGATGGCGACTTCCTACGGAAAAGACGTCGGAATCAGCGACACCAGCCTTCTGATGGCATTGCTGCTCACGCAGGTCGTCGCATTCCCGTGCGCGATTCTGTTCGGAAAACTGACCCAGCGCTTTGCAGCTTCAAAACTCATTTCGGTCTGCATCGGTGCCTACTTTGTGGTTGCGGTCTATGCACTCTGGCTGGATGCGGCGTGGAAATTCTGGATGATGGCAACGTTTGTCGGCGTATTTCAGGGAGCCATCCAGGCGCTCTCCCGTTCCTACTATGCCAAGATCATCCCGAAGGAAAAGTCGACGGAGTATTTCGGCATCTTCGATATTTTTGGAAAAGGAGCTTCCTTTATGGGAACAATGCTGATGGGAATCACCACGCAGCTGTTTGATACATCAAGAGCCGGTGTGGCAGCGATCGCCGCTATGTTTGTTGTGGGATTTATCTGCTTTCAGATGCAGCGCCGGTGCATGGAGGGGGAGACGTCACAGAGCGGTGCGATGGGAGGCGCAGCGGGTTTTGCCAAAGAATGATTCTAAAAAGAAAAAGAAGCGAATAGAAATAAAGGAAAAACAAAACGGAGAACAAAAATTGCCGAATGAGGACCTGTTGAGTGAGAAACTGTTACAGCCGATGGTGCAGCTATCCTATGCCGCTGCCATGGATCTCGTACAGGCACGATTAAGACTGATCAATGCTGACCTGACGGAACAATGCCACCGCCAGGTCATTCGCAATATGTCCTGCCGCATCAAGACGCCGGACAGCGTCACCAAAAAACTCAAAAAGAAAGGGCGGGAAGTCTCTTTTGAGGAGGCGGTGCAGACTCTCAATGACATCGCCGGCATCCGGGTCGTGTGCTTTTTCTGTGACGACATCTACCGGATTGCGGATGCCATCAAGAAGCAGAAGGATTTTCATATTATCAAGGAAAAGGATTATGTGAAAAATCCCAAGAAGAGCGGCTATCAGAGTATTCATGTGATTGCGGGCGTTCCGGTGACGTACAACGACACGGTCACGGAGATCCGGGTAGAGATCCAGATCCGCTCGTTTGCAATGGATTACTGGGCGGAGCTGGACACACAGATGTGTTATAAGAAGGATGCCGGACAGATCGCCAATGTGGAGCGCGAGACGCGCGGCTACTCGGATGTGATCGCAAAGGTGGACAATAAGATGTTAGAGCTGCGCCAGCAGATCGAAATGATGTGACAGGATTTTTACACAGGTTTTACATAAGTGCTCTTCTGCATTTTACATTCCTCCCGTAAAGTAAACCATGTTCTAAGAAACGAGGTAAAAGAAAAAACGGAGAAGAAATTCCGTAAAATTGAATGGAGGATTCAAAATGAAGAAGAAAGTAATGTGTATGTTATTGACAGGTGTTATGGCAGCGGGCATGTTCGCAGGATGCGGCAGCAGTGATACAGCAGACACCACCACAGATGCAGCAGCAACCACAGATGCAGCATCCACCGCAGACGCAGCAGATACCACAAGCGAAGCTGCACCGGCAGAGAATGCAGATTTCGATCATACATCAGCAATCGCCGTATATTCCCGTGAGGATGGTTCCGGCACAAGAGGAGCATTCATCGAGCTGTTCGGTGTGGAAGAAAAAGATGAGAGCGGCGAGAAAGTGGATAACACCACAGAGGAAGCGATCATCACCAACAGCACGGACGTTATGCTCACATCGGTAGCAGGTGACACCTACGCAATCGGTTATGTATCCCTTGGTTCCTTAAACGACACGGTAAAGGCAGTAAAAATTGACGGGGCAGAGGCTACCGTAGAGAACATCAAGAGCGGTACCTACAAGATCGCAAGACCGTTCAACATTGCAACAAAGGGCGAGGTCAGCGAGGCTGCACAGGATTTCATCAACTACATCATGAGCGGTGACGGGCAGAAAGTAATCTCCGACAACGGTTATATCGGAGATGATTCCGCAGCAGCATTCGAGTCCAACGGAGCAGAAGGCAAAGTCGTAGTCGGCGGTTCCTCTTCCGTATCTCCGGTAATGGAGAAACTGATCGAGGCTTACAAGGCAGTCAATGCAAATGTGGAGATCGAGCTTCAGACAAGTGATTCTACCACAGGTATGACCGGAGCAGCAGACGGCACACTCGACATCGGTATGGCTTCCCGCGAGTTAAAGGATTCCGAGACTGAGGAAGGACTTATCGCAACGAAGATCGCCATGGACGGTATCGCAGTGATCGTAAACCAGGAGAACCCGGTAGAGGATCTCTCCTCTGACACCGTAAAGGGTATTTTCACAGGCGGGACAACAACCTGGGATGCAGCAAACTAGGACGGACAGCAGAAATAGCATAGCAGGACGGACCGGGGGAACAGAATGTTCTTCCGGTCCTTTCGTGGAACATACACATTATTTAGGAAAAACCTGTAAATGGAGGTTCTGATGAAAAAAAGAGAGAAGATCATGGAATATGTATTTCTGTTGGCTGCGGTCATCTCCATCGTGGCGGTGGCGCTGATCTGCATATTCCTGTTTGCAAACGGAATTCCGGCAATGAAGAAAATCGGATTTGCGGAATTTCTGACCGGAACCAAGTGGAAGCCGGGAAACAATAAATTCGGTATCTTCCCGATGATACTGGGAAGTATCTATGTCACCGGAGGCGCGCTGATCATCGGTGTGCCGGTCGGTGTACTCACATCTATTTTTATGGCAAGATTCTGTCCGGAAGGACTGTACAAGCTCTTAAAGCCGGTCGTGAACCTGCTGGCGGGCATTCCGTCTATCGTATACGGATTTTTCGGACTGGTTGTGCTCGTACCGTTCATCCGGGAGCATTTTAAGAACAGCAACGGACAGAGTATTCTCTGTGCGTCGATTCTTCTGGGAATCATGATCCTGCCGACCATCATCGGAGCGTCCGAACCGACGATCCGCGCAGTGGAGCAGAGTTATTACGAAGGAGCGCTGGCGCTCGGGGCAACGCATGAGAGAAGTGTCTTTACTGTCGTGGTACCGGCGGCAAAATCCGGTATTCTGGCGGCGGTCATCCTCGGCGTCGGACGTGCACTCGGGGAGACGATGGCGGTCATGATGGTTGTGGGTAACCAGCCGCGTGTCCCGAACAGTATTCTGCAGGGCGTCCGCACACTGACGACGAACATTGTCATGGAGATGGGCTATGCGACGGATCTGCACCGGGAGGCGCTGATCGCTACTGGCGTGGTGCTGTTCGCGTTTATTCTGATCATCAATCTGTGCTTCTCGGCAATCAAGCGAAGCGGAAAGGAGTAGGGGATGGAACAGATAAATCCAATCAACAAAGTAACATTAAAAGATAAAATGAAATCCTATACCAGACATCCCGGCTCTTTGATCCTGCTGCTTCTGGTTTTGATTGCAGCCGCGCTCACGGTGGTGACGCTGCTTTTTCTGGTGGGCTACATTCTCATCAGCGGTATTCCGTACCTAAAGCCGAGCCTGTTTGCATTACATTATAATTCAGACAATGTGTCCATGCTCCCCGCCATCATCAACACGGTGGAGATGGTTGTGGTCTCGCTGCTGTTTTCCGTGCCATTTGGTGTGGGGGCGGCAATCTACATGATCGAATATGCCAGAAAGGGCAATAAATTCGTGGAGGTTGTCCGTCTGACAGCGGAGACGCTGACCGGTATTCCTTCCATTATCTATGGTCTGTTCGGTATGCTGTTTTTCAACATTGCACTGCACTGGCGCTATTCCATGCTCTCCGGAGCGGCGACGCTCGCCATCATGGTACTGCCGACGATCATGAGAACCACGGAGGAGGCGCTTTTGTGTGTGCCGGATTCCTACAGAGAGGGAAGCTTCGGGTTGGGCGCCGGAAAACTGCGGACGATTTTTAAGATTGTGCTTCCGGCGGCAATCCCGGGAATTCTATCCGGTATCATTCTCTCGATCGGACGTATCGTCGGAGAGACCGCGGCGCTCATTTACACGGCGGGTACCGTGACCGGTGTGGCGGGACTTATGGATTCCGGGCGTACGCTCGCCATCCATATGTATGTGCTTTCTAATGAAGGTTTACATAAAAATGAAGCAAATGCGACTGCAGTGGTGCTGCTTGTCATTGTCCTTCTGATAAATGGAGTCTCATCCTTGATCGCGAAGCGGTTTGAGGCAGTGAAAGAATAGTGCACAGCGCGGAAATGAGGAAAACATGGGAGAAAAGTTTAATATATCGAATCTGAATCTGTATTACGGCGATTTCCACGCGCTCAAGGACGTGGATTTGTCCATTAACGAAAAAGAAATTACCGCATTTATCGGTCCGTCCGGTTGTGGAAAATCTACCTTTTTAAAATGCCTAAACCGCATGAACGACCTGGTACAGGGATGTAAGATCACGGGACAGGTGCTGCTCGACGGGGAAGACATCTACAGCGGCATGGATGTGAACCTGCTGCGCAAGCGTGTCGGCATGGTATTCCAGAAGCCGAATCCGTTCCCGATGAGCATTTACGACAATATCGCATACGGGCCGCGCACGCACGGCATCCGTTCCAAGGCAAAGCTGGATGAGATCGTTGAAAAATCCCTGCGCGATGCGGCGATCTGGGATGAGGTGAAAGACCGGCTGAAAAAGAGTGCGCTCGGAATGTCCGGCGGACAGCAGCAGCGTCTGTGCATTGCACGTGCGCTGGCGGTCGATCCGGAAGTGATTCTGATGGATGAACCGACGTCTGCGCTTGACCCGATCTCGACCTCGAAGATCGAGGACCTTGCGGTGGAACTGAAGAAAAAATACACGATCATCATGGTGACGCACAACATGCAGCAGGCGGTGCGTGTGTCCGATAAGACCGTATTCTTCCTGCTCGGCGAGGTCATTGAGAGTGGAGATACGGAAAAACTGTTCTCCGTGCCGCAGGATAAGCGGACAGAGGATTACATTACCGGACGTTTCGGTTGATGAAAGGAGCAAGCAATGAGAAACAGATTTGAGAGACAGCTGTTGGAACTGAACAATGAACTGATCCAGATGGGAAGCATGATTGAGCGCGCGATCGAGATGGGAATCTCCGCGCTGGTGCGCCAGGATGTGGAGAAGGCGAAAAAGGCGATCGCCTACGACGAGGAGATCGATGAGCAGGAAAAGACCGTGGAGTCGCTCTGCATGAAGCTGCTGTTGCAGCAGCAGCCGGTCGCAAAGGATCTGCGCCTGATCTCCGCGGCGTTAAAGATGATTACCGATATGGAGCGGATCGGAGACCATGCGGCGGATATTTCCGAGATGACGATTCTGATGTCCGACGCGACATACGAGCGCAGCGCGATCAACATTGATCTGGTGGAAAGCATGGCGAAAGAGACTACTGATATGGTCATCAAGTGTGTGGACGCATTCGTCAACAAGGATCTGGAGCTGGCGCGCACGGTGATTGCGCAGGATGACGTGGTCGATGATCTGTTCGCGGACTTTAAGCAGCAGCTGATCAAAAAGATCAATGAGAACGTCAAAAACGGCGAGCAGGCGACGGATATGCTGATGGTGGCAAAATATTTTGAGCGTATCGGCGATCACGCGACAAATATTGCCGAGTGGGTCATCTATTCGATCACGGGAGAGCACGAGAAGTAGAAAATCGGTCTAAAAACCGTGATTTTACACAGATTTTACATAAAGCTTACCGGAAAATTACCTGAAATTAAAAAATTTTACCGACTCCTTGGATTGTAATTGCAAAACGTCAAAAAATACGTTATAAATGATTATGTATGCGTATGTAAAAAAGATGTAAAGCAATGAGATGCAAAGGAGATTAGAATGGATATTTTTGGAGTACTGTCCCTGATTGGCGGGTTGGCATTATTCTTATACGGAATGCATGTGATGGGTGCTGGACTGGAGAAGATGTCAGGCGGAAGGCTGGAGCGCATCCTGGAGAATCTGACATCGAATCCGTTAAAAGCGGTACTGCTCGGTGCAGGCGTCACAGCGGTCATACAGTCATCTTCCGCGACAACGGTTATGGTTGTCGGATTTGTAAATTCCGGTATTATGAAGCTTTCACAGGCGATCGGAATCATCATGGGTGCCAATATCGGTACGACAATTACCGCATGGCTGCTCAGCTTGACGGGAATTCAGGGAGACAACCTTTTTATAAATATGTTAAAGCCGACATCGTTCTCACCGATTCTGGCTATGATCGGTATTATTCTGCTGATGTCCGGCAAGAGCGATAAGAAGAAGATTACCGGAGAGATTCTGCTTGGATTCGTCGTGCTGATGTACGGTATGTCGGCGATGAGTGGAGCGGTGGAGCCGCTTGCGGACGTGCCGGAGTTCACGAACCTGCTTACCATGTTCAAGAATCCGGTGCTAGGAGTGCTTGCAGGAGCGCTGCTCACGGCGGTCATCCAGAGTTCCTCCGCGTCTGTCGGCATTTTACAGGCGCTTTCGGTAACCGGTGGATTTACATTTGGCACAGCGATCCCGATTATTCTGGGACAGAACATCGGTACCTGTGTGACCGCACTGCTGTCCTCGGTGGGTGCCAACAAAAACGCCCGCCGGGCGGCCATGGTGCACCTGTACTTCAACATCATCGGTGTGACCATCTTCCTGTTCGGGTTCTACGGGCTCAACGCTGTCTGCCACTTTGCCTTTGTGAATACCACCATTGAGGCCTGGGGCATCGCAATCGTGCACTCGGTGTTCAACATTCTGGCCACTGTCATTCTGCTGCCCTTTGCCACTGGGCTGGAAAAGCTGGCTATCCTGACTATTCCCGATTCCCCGGAAAAAGAGGAGTTTGCTCTGCTGGATGACCGTCTGCTGAACACTCCTGCTATGGCTGTGGAGCGTGCCCGCGCCGCTACCGCCGAAATGGCGGAACTTGCCCGGGTGGGCGTAGTGCAGGCCATGAGCCTGACCCACGAATGGAACGACGAGCTTGCCCAGAAGGTGCGGGACGAGGAGTGCCGGGTGGACCGGTACGAGGACGCACTGGGCACTTATCTGGTCAAGCTGTCCAGCCGGGAACTGAACCACGCCGACAGCCAGAGCGTGAACACCCTGCTGCACACCATCAGCGATTTTGAGCGCATCAGTGACCATTCCGTCAACCTACTGGAATCCGCCGAGGAGATGCACCAGAAGGATATCCACTTCTCCAAAGATGCACAGGAGGAGCTGCAAGTGCTGGAGGACGCAGTGCAAGATACCCTGAGCCGCACCACCGATGCCTTCCGCAAGGGAGATCTGCACCTCGCCTCTAAGGTTGAGCCACTGGAGGCTGTGGTCAATGAGCTGGTGCGCGCCATCAAAGCGCGGCACGTTGCCCGCCTGCAGGCCGGCAGTTGCTCCATCGAGTACGGCTTTGTGCTGGACGATTTGCTGACCAACTACGAGCGTGTGTGCGACCATTGCAGCAATGTGGCGGTTGCACAGATCGAGGTGGCGCAGGACAGCTTTGACACCCACGCCTACCTGAACGACCTGCGCCACGGCAACGACACCAAGGAAAGTGAAGAATTCCATCGCCGTCTGGACCGCTACCGTGAGCGGTATCTGTTCCCGGACGGACAGACTGCTGAGGAGGATTGAGTTATGATCTATATTGTAGAGGACGACGCTTCCATCCGCGAACTGGAGCAGTATGCCCTGCAATCCAACGGCTACGAGGTGCAGGGCTTTGAAAGCGCCGAGCCCTTCTGGCAGGCTATGCGTGCCGCCGAGCCGGAACTTGTGATCTTAGACGTGATGCTGCCCGGCGAGGATGGCTTTTCCATCCTGAAAAAGCTGCGCAATACCCCTTCCCTGCGCAAACTGCCCATCATTATGGTCACTGCAAAATCCAGCGAGCTGGACACCGTGCGCGGGCTGGACTGCGGCGCAGATGATTACATTGCAAAGCCCTTTGGCATTATGGAATTTCTCAGCCGGGTGCGTGTGGCGCTGCGGCGCTCTGCCCCGGAGGTAAGGCCGGACGTGCTGTTTTTTCATGAGATCCAGCTGGATAATGCCCGCCACAGCGTTACGGTAAACAGCACCCCTGTGGAGCTGACCTACAAGGAATACTGCCTGCTGCGGCTGTTGCTGGAAAACACCAGTCTGGTAGTGACCCGCGAGACCATTTTGCAGGTGGTGTGGGGCACCGACATCTCGGTGGAGAGCCGTACCGTGGATATGCACATCCGCACCCTGCGCAAAAAGCTGGGCGACGCGGGGCGTTACATCTGCACCGTGCGCAAGGTGGGCTACAAGCTGACCGATGAGGAGGCCGAAGAAGAATGAAGCTGCGCAGCATGGAAGAAAAAATCAGCTACCGGTTGTTCCTGATGGGCTTTCTGGGGCTTATATTCACCGCAGCGCTGTGCATTTTTGTATTCCATAAAGCCTTCACGGCGCAGGCGTGGTCGGGGCTGGAGCGCGAGAGCGACCTTGTGCGCGCCGGGTACGAGCAGACCGGAGACCCCGCGCAGCTGAGTGCCTTTGTGACCGATGATCTGCGCGTGACGCTGATCAGTCAGGACGGCAGCGTATTGTTTGAATCTGCCACCGACCAGCCTATGGAAAATCATCTGACCCGCCCGGAGATCCGCGATGCCATTGCAAACGGCGAGGGACGGAACATCCGCGATTCCCAGACCATGGGCTACGAGACCTATTACTATGCGCTCCGGCTTTCCGGCGGGGATGTACTGCGCGTGGCGCAGGACGCCGAGACCGTATGGTCTATCTACGACTCCACTATCCCGGCCATTGTACTGAGCTGTGTAGCGCTGATGCTGGCCGCTGCGGTGCTGGCTGCTCTGCTGACCAAGGCATTGGTACAGCCGGTGCTGAACATGACCGAAGATCTGGATCATATTCAGGAAAACGTGCCCTACCGGGAGCTGATTCCCTTTGCGGAGAGCATCCATTCTGACCGCATCCTGCGGGAAAACAACGAGAAAATGCGGCAGGAGTTTACTGCCAATGTCAGCCACGAGCTCAAGACCCCGCTGACCAGTATTTCCGGCTATGCAGAGCTGATCGAGACCGGCATTGCAAAGCCGGAGGATGTGCCGGATTTCGGCCGCAAGATCCACAGCGAAGCCACCCGCATGATCCAGCTGGTCAACGACATTTTGCAGCTTTCCAAACTGGATACCGTAAGCGAGACCGGGGACGCCCCGGTGATGGAAACGGTAGACCTTTTGGATGTGGTCAAGGAATGCGTGGAGCGCCAGAAACTGAATGCACGCCGCGCCTATATCTCCCTGACCTATCTGGGCGAGAGTGCCCCGGTGCTGGGCAGCCGCGCGCTGCTGGATGAACTGTGCCAGAACCTGTGCGACAACGCCATCCGCTACAACCGCCCGGGCGGCAAGGTGCAGATCATTACCGCTTGCAGCCGGGACGGGCACTGCTCCCTGACCGTAACAGATAACGGCATCGGCATCCCGCGGGAGGCACAGTCCAGCGTGTTCGAGCGCTTCTACCGGGTGGATAAGAGCCGCAGCAAAGCCACCGGCGGCACCGGACTTGGGCTTGCCATCGTCAAGCACATTGCCCGCATCCACAATGCCCGCATCAAGCTGGAAAGTCAGGTAGACGTTGGAACCACCATCACCGTTACCTTCCCCACTGCCTCTTAATACAGCATGAAATGCACGTCTGTCCGCAATTGCGGGCAGGCGTTTTTTGTTGGGTCAAAACTTGCGCCGCTGCCGTCTCGCAGCGCTGCCCGGGCTTGCAGGTGCAGCACATCCACGCCCTGCTGCCAGCAGCCTTGCAAAAGCGCCGTGCACTGCGCCGCAAGCTGTTGCTGCTGCGCCTGCGTGGGCAGCGAGCTGTGGGCGGCACGCTGACAGTCCAGCCGCACAAGTAACTGCGCCTTTTGCAGGGTAACTGAAACGGTGCAGCGCCGGATGCCGATGCGCTCCCCTTCCAGCCAGAGCTGCCGGGTGCCGCCTTGTTCGGTAAGCAGACGGTATACCTCGGCCTGCTCCGGGGACAAAAGCGTATTACCCACCACAGTGTGCAGAACACCGCCCTCCTGCAAAGACACCTCTTCCGCGCTCCACACGAGAACCGGCAGAAGCCCCTGCTCTGTGTGCTCATACAGCCGGGGCGCGGTGGGCGCTGCGGCCTTTAGCTGTGCCATCAGGGCGTCCGGTAAAGCGGCCTGTGCGGCAAGGCGGTCTATCTCCCCTTCGGCGCAAAGCAGCCTTGCCGCCGTGCGTCCGCAGCCGCGCCGCAGCACAAGCTGCTCGTACTCTGTTAATAAGGGTTCTTCCGCTTTTGACAGCAGCAGGTAATCACACAGGCGGTAGCTTGCGGTTTGGGGCAGTGCCTGCTCTGCCGCATCCAGTGCCCGCTCCATCGTTTGGCCCTCTGCCTGCACAAACTGCAATGCAGCAGTGGCATCGGCAGCATCAGCGGCGGCCTGCGGTGCCTGATAGAGCAGCCCTGCCTGATACCCCTGTTCGCTCTGTGCCAGATACACTGCCCGCACCATGCTTTTCTCGGTGCTCTCGCACCGCAGGAACAAAAGGCACCACCCTGTCAGCAGTAAAAACAGCAGCGGCTTGTAAGATTTTGCATTTCTCATGGCTGCACCTCAGCTTCCGGCTGCTGCCAGAGCAAGCGGATGGCGGCGCACAGCATGGCCGCCCGGTAGACAGCGCACAGCAGCCACAGCAGCAAAAGCAGCGCATCCATGCGGGAAAAGCTGCCGCCGCTCCACGCCCGCAGCAGTTCCAACCGGGGGTATGTGCCGCTGCCAAACAGCAAAGCGCCGCCTAGCAAGGCCGCCGCCTGCACTGCAAAGCCCCATACCGGCAGCCAGACCGTGCGCCGCACCGACTGCGCGCTGCACAAAAGGGCTCCGGCAAAGTATTCTGCATAGACCGGTACGCTCCAGTTTGTTCCAGTCGGCTGTGCCGGGGTGAACAGCCGGTACCAGTGCAGCTGTCCTGCAAGCCCAAGCAGGCAGATAACGCCGCCCACGGCGGCAAACCACCACAGCACCCGCGCCGAGGCGTTCCAGCTTGCGGGGCGGATACCCCACCCCGCCCAGAGCAGCAGCGGCAGAAAGCCCAGCAGCGCCATGGAGGAAAACTCTGCCGCGCACAGCCCTTGTGCCTGCACGATGATGTGTGCCAGCTCCATAAAAAGCCCTGCTGTCAATGCCAACCGTACCGCGAAGGAGGGTGCTTTGTTCAGCAGCGCCGCCGCAGCCAGCGCTGAAAGAATGCACAGGCACACCGTGCTGACTGCGCCCAGCCACAGTGCCCGGCGCACCGGGACACCCTGCGGGATGCCATCTGCCAGCGCTGCCGTGACCACGCTGAGGGTCAGCGCTGCTGGGGTAAAATATCCTGCTTTCTGCTTCATGTCTGCCGCTTCCCCCTCTCCCGCTTTTGCCAGATATTGAACCCGTGCCGGGACAGCTGCCGGTAGTTGCGGCGCAGAACACCATCCTCGGAAAGCGGCTGCTGTGGGAACGGGTGCGGCGCAAGGTATGGCACGCCCAGTGCTTCGGTGCTGACGATACTGAGCAGAAAGCCGAAAAACGCCGCTGCCAGCCCTACCGGCCCGGCAAGCCCTGCCAGCAGCACCGTGCCGATGCGCAAAAGGGTGGCGGGCTCATACAGTCCCGGGGTGACAAAGACCGCAATGGCCGTAATACTAGCCACAAAGATGACCGGGGTGCTCATAAGCCCGGTGGCAATGGCGGCGTCTCCGATGATGAGCGCCGACACCAGACTGACCGAGTGCCCCAGCGACTGCGGCATCCGTAGCCCCGCCTCCCGGATGATCTCTAAGATCAGGATCACCAGCAGCATCTCGGCAAAAAGGGGCAGCGGCGTAGCCTTTTCGGCTGCTTCGATCTTATACAGCAGCTGCGGGGGCAAAAGCTCCGGCAGATACACCGCCACGCACACAAAGACCCCCGGTAAGAACACCGTAAGGTAGAAAGAAAAATATTTCAGCACCCGCAGAAAAGAGGAAAACGCCGCCGTAGAAGCGTAATCATCCAGACACTCGAACTGTTCACTAAAGAGCGCCGGCAGCACCAGCGCTGAGGGGCTGCCGTTGACCAAAATTACCAGCTTGCCCTCGCAGAGCTTCGCGGCGGCGACCGCCGGGCGCTCGGTATAGTGTACCGGGGTGAACAGCCGCGCCTTGCCGGGCAGCAGCCACGGCACAAAATAGCTGGAATCCAGCAGCAGCTCCGGCCTTGCACTTTGCAAAATGGCACGTACCCGGCGCACCATGGCGGGGTCGGCACGGTCCTTGCAGTAGCAAAGGGCGTACTCTGTATTGCAGCAGGTGTGCGCCTGTGCAGCCTCCTGCACAAGGGTGTCGGTGCGGACAAGACGGCGCAAAAGGCTCAGGTTCACCCGCAGCAGATCGGTAAAGCCTTCCCTGCTGCCGCGCAGATTGCCCTCGCCGGATGGCTCTTCCACAGAGCGGAACTTGAGCCCCTGCACCGAAAAAACAATACCGCTGCTGCATCCCTCTAACAGCAGCACAGCCATGCCGGCTGTCAGCCGCGCTACAAGCTGCGGCAGATCCTGCACTGGGGCGCTCTCAGCCGGAAAAGCCGACCCGTGCAGGATATACGCATAGGCCTGTGCGCCGGTAAGCCGGACAGAAGCAGACTGGCGTCCGGCAGCGTCCAGCAGCAGTTCCCAGAGCGAATCTAAGCTTGCCATGCCGTCAAACATTACGATACATCCCGGACAGCCATATAAAACGATCTTCTTCGCATAATAATCTGCCGACTTGCCAAACCTAGCATCAAGCGCGGACAGGTTTTCCGCAAGGCTTTGCGAAAGCTGCTGCACATCTATCACTCCTTTGTGTGTGCAGTATGCCCGCTTTGTCGCAGCGGAATACGCCGCGCACACCGCACCGGGAGGGTTTGTGCATGAAACTGCTGCTTTGCCGCACCATTATCCTGTATCTCTGCGTTTTGTTTGCCATGCGGCTGATGGGCAAGCGTCAGCTGGGAGAGTTGCAGCCGGAGGAGCTGGTATCCACCATCCTGATCTCCAATCTGGCGTCCATCTCCATTGAATCGGAGGATGTGCCAATCACCGCCAGTCTCATCCCACTGTTCCTCATTGCGGCGCTGGAACTGCTGGGTTCAGTGGTAAGCTTCCGCAGTCAGAAATTCTTCAATTTTCTCTCCGGGCGACCTAAAACGGTCATTCTGGACGGAAAGATCGATCAGAACGCTTTGCGGATGCTGCGGCTGACCACCGCTGACCTGATGGAGGCGCTGCGCGGCAAGGATATCTTTGACCCGCGCAGGGTGTCTTACGCCGTCATTGAAACGAACGGCACATTGTCGGCGGCGCTTCGCCCGGAGCAGGAAGCAGCCACCCTGTCCGACTTGCAGCTGAAGGTGCAGCAGACACAGGCCACCATCCCCTTTGTGCTGGACGGACAGGTGCTGGAGGATAATCTGCGCTGGTGCGGCAAAGACCGTGCGTGGCTGGAACGCACCGCCACGGCAAACACGGTTTTGCCGCAGGAGATCTTACTGCTTATCGGCAACGAGACCGAGGACTATTTTCTGCTGAAAAAGGAAGGCCGTCAGCCGGGAGGAAAACGATGAAGCGGATCTATGCGTGTATCCTGATCGTAGCTGCGCTGCTGGGGATATCTCTTTACAGCAGCGGACGGGTGCAGGGCTTTGCGCAGGATATCTCGGCTGACTTGGACTGTGCCCTTGAAGCTGTGCGGCAGAAGGATCTCCCCACTGCGCGGCAGGCGCTTGCCGAGGGCGCAGAGCTGTGCGACACCATGCGCCAGACCATGAGCCATCTGCTGCGCACTGCTGACTACACAGAGCTGGAAGCTGCACTGCGGGCGGCATTTATCTGCTGCGATGCCATGTACTGCGAAGTAATAGCAAATCCGCAGCAGGCAATCCCGCTGGAAAAGAGCCAGTTCCGTGCAGAGGAACTGGAGGATGTGCTTCCGGAATATAAAATTGCGGCCGGGGTATATGCACCAAACGATGAAATCTATGGAAAGTTTCATGTGCTTTTGCCTGTAAATGAGAAGACAAAAAGAACACTTTTTGAATTAAAACAGATCTACTCTGGCAGATGGGATGTAAATGAAAGGACAAAAGAAAGGATCCCTTCGCTTCCAGAAGACTATCTGGTAAGTAAGGAAGCTGAAGAAATCCTGCAGATGGTGGATAAGACACCGGCAAGGCTGTTTATGCTGACAGGCGATGCCGGTACTGGAAAGACAACGGATGCCAGAATGATCGCCCAGATATTAGGGCTTCCATATTATGTGTTCACCTGTGGACCTGGAACGGATGAACTGGAACTTTTAGCGACCACCGTGCCAAATATGGGCGGAATAGCACATCTGGAAATGGAATTGCCACGTCTGGAAGACATTGAAATGGATCCGGCTTCAGCTCTTGCAACGGTAAATGGCATTTATGAAGAGGGGATCAGCCGGGAAAAAGCTTTTCGGGAGATCCTGAAAGCAGTTTATGAAAAAGGCTATGAAAAGTCGAAAAATGAAAAAGACTTCCTATTAAAAGAGTCAGAAATCGTAAAGGCATGCAGGGAACCATCTGTGATTGAAATTCAGGAGCCGGCCATGATTGAAAAACCTGGGACACTTACGAGATTAAACTCCCT
>OLSQ01000645.1_pt1 | contig 32561 bp, 23 predicted proteins | sample 1672561 | NCBI WGS metagenome assembly OLSQ01 (sample SAMEA3136699, study PRJEB25190) | human gut metagenome | biome: human gut; feature: human-associated habitat; material: faeces | place: Austria | collected 2013
GAATCCGACCGTAGCGAGATGTATAACCGCATCGAGGGATACTTCCAAGAGGCAAAGGGCGGTACGCTGGTGATTAAGAATATACAGTTGCTTACCTTTGAGAAACAATCGGTGCTTCTCCACATTCTGGAGCAGGAACACCCGGATGTTCGTATCATCTGTACCGCCAATTCGTCTTTATTGAAGATGGTTGCCGATGAAACTTTCCGCGACAACCTTTTCTTCATTCTCCGTCAGACAAGCATAACGGTGCCACCACTAAGAGAAACAACCGAGGATATATCCGACATCGCCGACTATCTTCTGACAAAGTATGCCCATAAGAAACAGGATCCGAAGCTATATGTTCTGTAGACATCTGCATATCTGACAATGATTTTCAGACTTTTGAATTCAATAGTCGCTATAGAAACATCGGAAAGTTCTATCCTCATTATGAACTTATAATCCATCGTAATGATACCAATAAATCTTGACAGAATAGCGTAAAATAGACCTCAGGATGACTATGATGCAAAGATACCGCCCGGCGCTCGGACAGTCGCTCGAGCTGCTCTCGGTGCGGCAATGCGACTACGGCGTAATATGGCTCCGCTACCGGATCCACCGCTGACAGTCATGCGCCCCGCAGCGATTTGTTAATGTTTTATTAAATTTTCAGATACACTGCGGTGTCTGAATGCCAATAATCGTATATTTGCAGTCAGAATCAACATCCGACAAATAAAGATTGCGATGGACATACGAATACTGGTAATCGATGACGAGGAGACACTGTGCGAGGCGCTCCGGTTCAATCTTGAGGCCGAAGGCTACGAGGTCGACACCGCACTGAGCGCCGAAGAGGCTCTTGCCTGCGATCCAAGCCGCTACAGCCTGATATTGCTCGACATAATGATGGGCGAGATGTCCGGGACACAGCTGGCGCGGATCCTTAAGGCCAACCCTGCCACGGCCAGAGTTCCCATCATCTTCTGCACGGCCCGCGACGCCGAAAGCGACATGATCGACGGACTCGAACTCGGAGCCGACGATTACATCACCAAGCCCTATTCGCTGCGCAATGTCCTGGCGCGCGTAAAAGCCGTGCTGCGGCGAACGGCCGCCATACATCCGGAAGACCCGCAGCCCGAACAGATCTCCTTCGAAGGTCTTTCGGTGATACCTTCGCGTAAAATCTGCACTGTCGACGGCGCCGAGGTGAAGATGCCTAAAAAGGAATTCGAGATCCTGCTCCGCCTGCTCAGCCACCGCGGACGCGTATTCTCGCGTGAGGAACTGCTCAAGGACATATGGCCGGCCGAAGTGGTGGTGCTCGACCGCGTCGTCGACGTCAATATCACCCGCATACGCCAGAAAATCGGCCGCTACGGGCGGCATATAGTCAGCCGTTCCGGCTACGGATATGGGTTCATCGAATAGACTCACCTACCCCACGCGGTTGTTTCTGTGGCTGCTGGGATACTCGCTGCTTCTGGTCGGTTGTTTCGTAGTCTTCCAGTACTGCCGTGAAAAGGAATTCAAGGCCGAGGAGCTGAACACACGGCTGCAGACGATCAACACATATATAGCCAGCGAGATCAGCGAGGGCCACAGCCCGGCCGACATCGACCTGAGCGAATTTCATTCTTTCGACGATATGCGCGTGAGTGTGATCTCTGAATCGGGCCATGTCATCTACGACAACAGTCTCGACACGCTGCCCGACGCCAGCCATCTCGACCGCGCGGAAATACGCCGTGCCAGAGAATTCGGCAACGGATACACCGTCCGGCGCCACAGCACGAGCACCGGCGACAGCTATTTCTACTCGGCCTGCCGCACCGACGACGGCTCCATAGTCCGCACGGCCGTGCCCTACTCCGTATCGCTCAGCGAACTGCTCCGGGCCGACTACGGCTTCCTGTGGGTGATGGGACTGATCGCGGCAGTCATGTGCGTGCTGGGCTACTTCGCCACACGGCGCGTCGGACAGCACATCACACGCCTCAGCGCCTTCGCCCGCGACGTCGAGAAAGGCACCGTCATTTCCGACACCGAACCTTTTCCGCACGACGAACTCGGCGAAATCTCCAACAACATCGTGAGGCTATACGCAAGGCTTCAGCAGGCCTGCACCGACCGCGACACCGAACACCGCGAGGCTCTGAGGCAGCAACTCGAAAAGGACCGCATAAAAAAGCAGCTCACCAACAACATCAACCACGAACTCAAGACACCCGTGGCCGCGATACGTGTGTGCCTCGAGACCCTGCTCACCCACCGCGGACTCGAGCCGGAAAAGCGCGAGGCATTCCTGCAGCGGGCCTTGAGCAATACCGACCGCCTGCAGCGACTGCTGGCCGACGTGGCACTGATCACGCGCATCGACGACGGCGGTTCGTCGATTATCCGCGAGCCGGTCGATCTGAGTTCGATAATTGACAGCGCTGTCGACTTCCAGCAGCCGGCAGCGGCTTCCGGCGGCTTCGAAATCGTGAACGATGTCACAGGCCCGATGCCGTTCACCGGCAATGCCGCCATGCTTGAGACCGTATTCGCCAACCTTATCGACAACGCCATAGCCTACAGCGGCGGCAACCGCATCAGTATCTCGGCGTGCCGGTCGGACGCACGGTATATCATCGAGCTGAGTGACAACGGCACCGGTGTACCCGAAGAGCATCTGCCCCGCCTGTTCGAGCGATTCTACCGCATCGACAAGGGCCGGTCGCGTGCCTGCGGAGGAACCGGCCTCGGCCTGTCGATCGTCAGGAACACCGTGGCGCTCCACGGCGGCACTGTCACTGTCGAAAACCGCCACGGCGGCGGACTCCTGTTCCGTATCACATTCCCGGCCGAAGACGATTTCACAAAAGGTTAGCTTTTTTGAAACGTTTTTGAAATGTTTTTCCGATTACTTTGCAATACAAAAATGTCAAAACAATCGGAAAAACATTATGGAGATTCTTTTTCTTTGTGTAATAATCTTTCTGTTCCTGCTGGCCGTATTCGACCTGTCGGTCGGAGTCAGCAACGACGCGGTCAACTTTCTCAACTCAGCCATCGGTTCCGGCGCCGCGTCCTTCAAAAGGGTGCTTATCGTCGCCTCCGCCGGCGTTTTCATAGGAGCGGCAATGAGCAACGGCATGATGGATATTGCCCGGCACGGAATCTTCCGTCCCGAGCATTTTTCATTTTATGACCTTATATGCATATTCATGGCCGTGATGGTCACGGACATCATACTGCTCGACATTTTCAACTCCCTGGGAATGCCTACCTCCACCACCGTATCGATGGTGTTCGAACTTCTGGGCGCTACTTTTGTTGTAGCGCTCATCAAGATGTCGGGAGGCATCGATCTTGGATTCAACGACCTGCTCAACACCGAAAAGGCGCTTTCGGTCATACTCGGCATATTCCTGTCCGTGGCCATAGCTTTCTTTTTCGGCACCGTGGTGCAGTTTCTGTCGCGCATGATCTTCACGTTCGATTACCGCTCCGGACTTAAATGGAAGATCGGCATATACGGCGGCATCTGCACCACAGCCATCGTGTACTTTCTGCTGATCAAGGGTGCCCGGGACCTCACATTCATGACCCCGGAAATAAAACAATGGATCGCCACCCATACCTGGCTGATAATCACCGGATGTCTCGCAGTATTTACCATCGTGATGCAGATTCTGCACGCCTGCCGTGTCAACGTGCTGAAAGTGATTGTCCTTACCGGCACATTCTCGCTCGCCATGGCATTCGCCGGCAACGACCTTGTCAACTTCATCGGCGTGCCACTCAGCGGCCTGGCTTCATATCAGGACTATGCGGCCAACGGGGCCGGCGATGCCTCGGGCTATCTGATGGGATCGCTCAACGGGCCGGCCGACACTCCGGTTTATTTCCTCATCGGCGCCGGACTGATCATGGTAGTGGCACTTGCCACATCAAAAAAAGCCCACAACGTCACCCGCACAGAGATCGGCCTCGGCAGCCAGCAGGGCGGCGACGAGATGTTCGGATCGTCGCGCATCGCACGGCGTCTTGTCCGATGGACTCTCTCGCTCCTGGCATGGGTGCGCAGGATCACCCCTCCTCGCGTCGGAGCCTGGTTCAGCCGCCGCTTCAACGTCGACGTTACCGTCATGGATCAGGGAGCCGCTTTCGATCTCATCCGCGGATCAGTGAATCTCGTACTCGCCGCCGCCCTAATCGCCATGGGCACGTCGCTCAAACTGCCGCTCTCCACTACATTCGTGACATTCATGGTTGCAATGGGTTCATCGCTTGCCGACCGTGCCTGGGGGCGCGAGAGCGCCGTATTCCGCATCACGGGAGTCATATCCGTCATCGGAGGCTGGTTTCTCACTGCCGGAGCGGCATTCATAGGCGCCGGAGTCATCGTGGCCGCCATGCATTTCGGCGGCCTGTGGGTGATGATGCTGCTGGCCATACTCACCGTATGCATCATCATCCGCAGCAACCGCCGCTTCAGCCGGGACCGCAAGACTGAATCGGGCGACGTCCTTTTCCAGACCATAATCTCATCCGCCGACAAATCCGCCAACTGGCCCCTGATGATGATGTACATCACCGAGCAGCAGAGCGGCTTCATGACCTATGCAGCACACCAGTACGGCGTTGTCACCGAAGCCTTCATCAGCGAGAATTCATCAGCGCTCGCACGTGCCGAATCGAGTCTCGCACGGCACAAGACCGTTCTGAAAAACGCACGCCGCAAGGAGACTCTGTGCCTGCGTCATCTTACCCGCGAGACGGCCATCGAGAAGAGTCCATGGTTCTATCTCAGCAACAACTGCTGTATGGGTATTCTATACAACCTGCGCCGTATCGATGAAGTATGCAAGGAGCACGTCGGCAACAACTTCAATCCGCTTCCCGCGCGCCACCGCACCCGCTACGAACAGATCCGTACCAGCGTCGGTACCCTGTTCGAAGACACGCTGACAATGATGGCCGCCGGGAGCACCGATGCAATCAGTCCGCTGCGTCGCCGCTGCGACAAGATCAAGGACACCATCTCCGACACCTACCACCATATCCACGAACTGCTGCGCGAGGGCGACTCGGCCGACATGGCCGTGCTGTACGTCTACGTCAACATTCTTCAGGAGACCCAGGAAATGGTATCGTCCGCCCGCAAGTATCTGCGCGCCTTCGGCAAACTCATCGACCCTGCAATCGCCGAAAGCGCTTTGGAGCGCAGAGAATACCATAGCCTCGACGCACGCCACCCGGCGGCCGCGGCCCGGACATAAGGCCCTTTATCGGCGCTTTCTTTCCTTTCTTTCCGGCCTGATGCCGATGACAAAAAGGACAATTATTTGAGATTTTTTTTGTAACTTTGCAGCGCGATTCACACAGAATCGCGCTGCAAATGATTAATATACCTACAATTACCGACTCCGCAGCCTCATTTCTCCGCAACTGGGGCTTTCTTGAAAACTGGAAAAGCACGGCCTCGGGAGAGAGCCGCATCTGATCCGCGCGGCAGGCGCACTGACGCATTGTCCGACGGCAAACCCCGCCGATAGCCGGGGCTTTAAAACGAATAATATTCCATTTACCGTCACTTTTTAAGCAAATGAACAATCGAAGATTGCTCACGGGGCTGCTGATCGCAGTCTCTGTGAGCAGCCAGGTGTGTGCCGACGAACCCGTACGGCGCACGGTGACCCTTGAAGAACTGTACGATATCGCCGAGACATCGGCGCTGCGGCTGAGGCCGACGGCCGACGACGAGGAAGAAGCGCGCCGAGCACTGAACGAAGCCCGCGACGGACGTCTGCCCGACATCGGCGTAGCGGCGTCGGTAGGCTATATCGCCAACGGATTCACCACCGACCGCGGATTCGGCGACCGACGCGTTGCCCCTATCCCGCATCTCAGCAACGGACTGAGCCTCAACATCACCCAGCCTGTTTATGTCGGAGGCGGCATCACAGCCCGCATAGACATGGCGCGGCTCGGCACTGATGCCGCGCGCCTGTCGGCCGAACTTGAACGCGACAACGTGCGCATGAGCCTCACGGAGTGGTATCTCGACCTGTACAAATACAACAATCTGCGGCGCGTCGTCGAAAGCAACATCGCCAGGGCCCGCAAGGTTCTCGCCGATATGGAGGCCCGCTATGACCAGGGGGTGGCACTGCGCAACGACATAACCCGCTACGAACTGCTCCTGTCCGACCTTGAACTGCAGCTGATCCGCATCAACAACATGACCGACGTGATCAACAACGAGCTGGTGACCGTGGCCGGACTGCCGTCGAACACAATCGTCGTGCCCGACAGCACCATTATCGACCGCATGCCGGAGGCAGCCGCATCCGCAGAGTGGTGGCAGGAGGAAGCCGGCCGCAACTCGCCGTCGCTGCGTCTGGCACGTACGCGCGTCGACATGAGCCTGGCATCGGAACGCATGGCCCGCAGCGAAAGGCTGCCCCGCATCGATCTGCGCGCCGGATGGACCCTCGACGGCCCGATTCTCGTCGAGGTGCCTCCGATCAACCGTAATCTGAGCTATTGGTTTGTGGGCGTCGGCATCAGCTACAACATTTCGTCGGTCTACAAGGGCAGCCGTAAGGTCGCACGCGCACGCGCCGCAACACACGCCGCGGCCGACCGCAGTGAAGTAGCCGGCCAGAACCTCGGTCTCGCCGTGCGCGCCGACCATATACGTTACCTCGAAGCTTTCGATGAGCTCCGCACCCAGGAAAAAAGCGTGGAACTTGCCCGCCGCAACTATGACACCACACTGAGGCGCTACAACGAAGGCATGGCACTCATCACCGACATGCTTGACGCCTCCGACTCGCAGCTCGAGGCCGAACAGCGCCTGGTCAACGCCCGCATCAACATCATCTATTACTATTACAAATTACTCTATACTTCAGGAAAGATATGAACCACCGCACAAAAAAGATAATATCGTACGTGGCCAGCGTGGCCGTAATCGGCGTTGCCGCCGTCTGGGTCGGCGACAAATTCTACCACGGCCGCGACGTGGAATTCACCGACAATGCCCGCGTGGCGCAGCAGATAGTACCCGTCAACTGCCGCGTGCAGGGATACATCCGCGAGATCCACTTCGACGAATTCAGCCCCGTCCGTAAGGGCGACACTCTGGTGATAATCGATGACAGCGACATGCGTCTGCGCGTAGCCCAGGCCAAAGCCGACCTTGAGAGCGCCGAAGCCGGTCACAGCGTGGCGGGGCGCAGCGTCGGTGTGGCCAGCGCCAACGTGGCCGTGAGCGAGGCCTCAGTCGAAGAGGCCAGGGCGCTGATGGATCAGGCCGCCGCCGATTTCGGCCGGTACAGCCGCCTGCTTGAACAGGAAGCCGTCACGCGTCAGCAGTATGACGCGGCCAAGACTCTGTACGACGCCCGCAAGGCCCGCTACGAGATGCTCGCCCGACAGCAGGCCGCGTCATCGACCGTGGTCGACGAATCGCGCCAGCGCATTTCCCAGACCGAAGCCGGTATCGGGCTGGCACGGGCTCTGCTCGAAACCGCCGAGCTCAATCTGTCGTACTGTGTCATCACGGCGCCGTGCGACGGTTATGCCGCCCGCAAGGAAATCCAGGTCGGACAGCTCGTGCAGCCCGGGCAGACACTGCTCGACATCGTCGACTCTGCCGATGTATGGGTCACAGCCAACTTCAAGGAAACGCAGCTAAGGCACATCGACGTGGGAAGCACGGCCGAGATCAGCGTCGACGCCATCCCCGACGTCAGATTCCGCGGCACAGTCGAATCCATCTCAAAAGCCACCGGCGCCGAACTGTCGGTAATTCCCCAGGACAACTCGGCTGGCAACTTCGTGAAGGTGCGTCAGCGCATCCCGGTGCGCATTCGCTTCGACGCCGGCAACGACAGCGCTGCCATGTGCCGCCTCCGCGCAGGCATGAATGTTGAAGTAAAGATAAAATACTGACATGGGGCATCCTCACATCCAGCCCGGACCGTTCGACATTCCCGACGTAGCCCCGTGGATCCCGCGGCGGCTTAAGCCATGGCTGTTCATAATCTTCGTGCTGATAATCCAGTTCTCCGGAGGCGTGTATCTGGCGGCGGCCACCGACATGGTCGGCACCACAGCTCTTATGCAGGAAGACATACTCATGGCCGGATATGCCTCGCTCGTCGGCATGTCGCTCAACTTCGCGGTGATGTTCCGCATAAAGTTCCGCTATTCCAACCGCGTGCAGCTGCTGGCATCCTGCGCCGTGCTCATCGCAGCCAATATCATCTGCGCAAATACCGACAGCGTGCCGCTGCTCGTGGGCGCCTGCTTTGTGGCAGGATGGTTCAGAATGCAGGCCACATTCGCCTGCAACTCCACCATACAGCTGTGGCTGACACCGGTCCGCGACATGTCGGTGTTCTTCTGCTATGTCTATCTCGTCGTCGACGGCGCCATACAGTTATCCGGCATAGTATCCGTATATGCCGCATTCGGATTCGAATGGGAGTGCATGCAGTGGATCATGACCGGAATGCTGGCACTGATGATGATAGCGGTGATGATACTGATAAGGCCTGTGCATACGCCACTGCATATCCCCCTGCTCGGTATCGACTGGCTTGGATCACTGCTTTGGGGCGGCTTCATGCTTTGCTTCACCTTCGTATGTGTCTACGGCAACTTCTATGACTGGTGGGAAGCATCGGAAATCCGGCTGGCCACGGTACTCGGCATCGCCTTCGCTGCCGTCAATCTGTGGCGCGCCACATTCCTCCACCATCCCTATATCACGCTTCGGGCGATGAAAAACGGCAACGTGATCCGCGCCACGCTCGTGTATCTGGTATTCTTCACACTGCTGGCCACCGAACACGTATTCGAGCACTCCTATGCCGCCGCAGCGCTTGGCTTCGACGAGACGAACCTGATCGACCTCAACTGGTATGTGCTGTGCGGTATTCTCACAGGCTGCGCATTCACCTACCTGACATTCGCCCGGCGGCGCTGGCGCTACAAGACAATGACCGCCATCGGATTCGCCCTTGCGGCAGCCTATCTGGCCTGTTTCTACTTCCTGATCGATTACGGAGTCGAAAAGGAGATGCTTTTTGTCCCGCTGTTCATGCGGGGCATGGCTTCGGTGATCATATCTATCGTATTCCTGACGTCAATCGTACAGAGCGGACTCCCTTTCATGGTATTTCCGCAGGCACTCACGATCAACGGCTTCACCGGCGCCGTGATGGGCGCTACAGTCGGACCGGCCATCGTGGGCGAATGGCTGCGGCGCACCGTGGCGTCGAACATGGCGTGGCTCGCCGGGGCATTCACCGATGTCGGCACGCCGGCGGCGCTTGCATCGCCGGACGGACTCGCCGGAATGCTCGGAATGCACGCCATGATCGTGTCGATGAAGGAAATTTTCGGCTGGCTGCTGATCGCGGCAATCGCAGCGCTGGCACTCGTCATGATAAGCTACGCACCCGTGAGACCCCGGGCAATATTCCCGAAATGGAAAACCATACGCCGCATCATACGGCGCATCTCCAGGGCCGAGCTGCGCGATGGCGCCGCCGCGGAAACATCCGCATAAGTAAAAAACATATAAAATCAGACAAATAAGGTTAAAAAATCGTGAAAATTTAGTAACTTTGCGGCTCATAATAAACATACCAAAAACATTGTTCTAAAATTTTCATGAAAAAAACATTTCACTGGCATTTCCTACATGCTTTCTGCATCTTTATTGCTTCTGCCGGTGTTGTAGGCTGCATCGATCATGACTATGATCTCACTGAGGACATAGACCTCACCATCAGCCTCGGAGGTGACAACCTCACTCTTCCGGGAAGCAACACCGATTTACTGTATCTTTCCAAAATACTCGATCTTGAAGAGGGCAGCTCGATCCAGGCTGTCGGTACCGACGGCGAATACGGACTGTCGGAAGGCGACTACGTCCTTGTTCAGGAGGGTAACTCGACCCCGTCGTATTTCGACGTGCCCGAGGTAACCGTCGGACACATCGACGGCAGTTCCACCACCACCGAGCTTCCCGAATACCGCAATCCGGGAACACAGACAGTCATCTCCAACTCCACCGGAATGATCATTAACAAAATACGACTGTCCGACGACGACGTCACGCGCGATCTCGTGTCGCTCGAATCGGCCGACATGGATGTCCGCATGGAAATCAGCGTACGGCTCATGTCGCCCGACTTCACCGGCACCGCATACGTGGAAAAGGGCTATACGATTTCATTCGACAAATGCTGGACTGTCGAAATCGCCGACCAGGCCACCGCAAGTTTCCTCGAGAGCGTGGACCACAACACACTCCGCTTCAAAGAACGCTGCGGAGTCATTCCCGGCCAAGGCCTCAAGGCCGTGTTGCGGCTTGTGAAGGCCGATCTCACGACACTCCCCGCCGGACAAGGCCTGTATGCTCCCGGCCGGTTCCTCATCGAAAACGACGTGGTGTCATCAGGCGACATAAGCCTCGCGAGCGCTGACCTGCCCGCAGGCGCCGCCGCTCATCTGACCGTAATCTCCGAAGTCTCAGTATCCGAGGCCCGTCTGCTGAAAGTGCGGGGCATAGTCGATCCCGAGATCACCATCGCGGAAACGAGATTCGAGCTTACCGACATTCCTGAATTCCTCAATGATCCGGACAACAACCTCGACATGAGCGACCCGCGCATCACCGTAAGCATAACCAACAACTCGCCCCTGTCCATAACGCTCGACGGACGCCTTACCTCGTACAGCAAAGAAAGCGAGATTGCTTCCGTAGGCATAGGCGAGGCCTACGGAACGGATCCGGTAATAGCACGCGGCAATGCCACCACCGACATTGTCATATCACGCAATCCGGTCGCCGGAGCATCCAACAATATCGTGGTTCCCGACCTCAGCTCGCTCCTCGCCACAATCCCCGACCATATCAGTTTCGGCGATGCCCGGGCCAAGGCAATTCCTGAAGTATCGGAATACACACTCGGCACTACCTACACCTACGACTGCGACTACACGGCCATCATCCCCCTCGCTTTCGGCGAGAGCATGCAGCTCTATTACACCCACACCGAAGACGACTGGAACGAAGATCTTGAAAAATACAACTTCAACACGGCTATCGTGACGGCTGATGTGATCAACACTATCCCGATGGACATGGTTCCCTCGGCAAAAGCTCTCGACTCATACGGACGGGAGTACGAGTCGCTCACAGTAGGAGTCGAAGGCACAGTCGCGGCAGGCTCTCTCGCGCAGCCTTCATCGTCTCAGATAAAGATAACACTGAAGTCATCGGGCCAGAACATCGGCGGACTCGACGGAGTCGAGCTGCTGTTCCATGCCTCGGCCAACAGCAGCTTCTCGGGAGTGAACCTCAACGAAAAGCAGTCCGTCAAATTCGAGAATATCAGAATCACCCTCGTCGGAGGCGTTCTTATCGATCTAAACAAGTAAGCAACCATGACTTCAATAAAGAAAATCATTCTGGGTATGGCCGTATGCGCCGTGCTGCCCGCCTCCGCACAGGAGGCTCCGCGCTCAGCCTACTTCCTCGACGGATACTCGTTCCGTCACGAACTGAATCCGGCATTCATGGGCGAACGCAACTATATATCACTGCCCGCGCTGGGCAACTACGATCTGGGGGTATTCTCCAATGTAGGCGTCAACACCTTCCTTTACAAGACCGCGCCCGGCAGCCAGTATAAACTCACCACGTTCATGAGTCCGTCGGTCAGCGCCACCGAGTTCCTTGGCAAGCTCAAGGACAACAATCACATAAACGGCGACTTCGACATCACGATCCTGTCGGCCGGCTTCCGGGCTTTCGGCGGCTTCAACACCATCACCGTCGGCGTCCGCTCCGAAATCGGCATCAACCTGCCCAAAGACCTCTTCACATTCATGAAAGTCGGACAGACCGGGCCTGATACCCGCTATCAGATCAACGACCTGAAAGTGGATGCCGCCGCAATGGCCGAAATCGCCTTCGGCCACAGCCGCCGGATCACCGACCGACTCACGGCGGGCGCGAAGGTAAAGGTACTGTTAGGTCTCGGAAGCGCATACGCCCACATCAGGAATCTCGACGTGGCTTTCGGCTACGACACCTGGCAGATCCGGGCCGACGGCGAACTCAAAATGGCGGCCGGCAAGGGACTCCGCGTCCCGACCAAGCAGGAGAGCGGCAGCGAGATCAAGAATCCGGGCGACGCCGACCTGATCGAGTGGAACGACATCGATTACGACAGTTTCGGACTGTCGGGCTTCGGCATGGGCATCGATCTGGGTGCCACATACGATCTGCTTCCCGACCTACAGCTGTCAGCCGCTATCAACGACCTCGGCTTCATTAGCTGGAACAATGCCGTGACAGGACGCACCGGTACCGGCACATGGACATTCGACGGATTCAGCGACATCGCCGTGGATGATGACCAGCCCGGCTACGACGACAACAAGCTCGACGAACAGTTCGACCGCCTTTGGGACGACATGCAGGACGTCATCAACATCCATCGCGAGAAAAACGGCTCGGGCAGCTTCACGAAAGCCCTGCGCGCCACACTGCATCTCGGCGCCGAATACAGGATGCCTTTCTACCGCAACCTCACCGGAGGATTCCTGTTCTCGTCGCACTTCGCCGGATGTTCGTCGTGGACCGAAGGCCGCTTCTACGCCAACATCAAACCCGTCAGATGGTTCGACGCTACGGTCAACTATGGTGTGTCGACCTACGGATCATCGTTCGGATGGATGCTCAACTTCCATCCTAAGGGATTCAACTTCTTCATCGGCAGCGACCACCAGTTCTTCAGCATCACTCCGCAGGTACTTCCGGTGGGCAAAGCCACGGCCAACATCAACTTCGGCTTCAACGTTACGTTCGGCTCATAAAGCCGGTCCGGACAGCCAACGCGTTTAATAATGGAACCTGCGGCCGCAGGTTCCATTATTATTTTTGTCGGCGACGGCGACTGGCTCAAAAATATGGCGGCGAAAGGCTTTGACTCACGATTTTTTCTTAACTTTGCGTTATTAATAAAACCCGGAACATCATGCTTCAGTATATCCTGACCGAATCGCCGCGCTATAGCGTGGCCGAACTGTGCCAGATGGCCATCGAAGGCGGCTGCGGATGGATCGACCTCCATCTGCCCGACATGTCCGACGCCGAGGTGCGGGCAGCCATCGAACCCGATGCCATCGAAATGTGCCGTCAGGGCGGCATCTTTCTCACCGTCGACGACCGCCCGGAACTGGCCCGCGATCTCGGACTGCACGGCGTACGCTACACTGCGGCCGCCACACCGGCTGCAGCTGCCTCGCCGACCGCCCTGCGTGAGGAACTCGGACCGGAAGCCGTGATCGGCATCGTCACGTCCGATCCGTCGGCAGTGCCGGCCATGGCGGCGGCCGACATCGACTACATCTGCACGCCGCCATCGTTCGACAGCGACCGGCGCCGTGAATTCATAGCCGCCGTGCGTGCTCTCGGCACTGAAATTCCCGTCGTGGCACAGGGCGACATCACTCCCGACAATGCTGCCGGATTCCTTGCCGAAGGCTTCAGCGGAATCGCCGTCGGAAGCTACATCACCGACGCAGCCGATCCGGTCGCGGCAGTCGCCAGTCTCATGGCCGCAATCCGGGGCTGATGGAAAGCCTGCGGACCATACTCCTCAAGACTGCCCTGCCGATAATCATCGGCGTGGGTGTGGTCGTATGGCTCTTTCTGAGGGACTTCAATCCGGCGGCTCTGTCGATACTTACGTTCGACACACGAACCGTACTGTCGCTGGCCGCATGCCTGATTTTCGTTGCAGGCCGCGACTTCGGCCTGGCCTGGCGCTTCCGCACCATCACCGACGGACGGCTGTCGTGGCGCCGCGCCCTGCGTGTCGACATCATGTGCGCGTTCACTTCGGCCATAACACCTTCAGCCGTGGGTGGAAGCGCCCTGGCCATCTTCTACCTCAACCGCGAGGGCATCAAGGTCGGGCAGGCCACGACGCTTACGCTCACCACCCTGTTTCTCGACGAGATGTTTTTCGTGGTATTCTGTCCGATACTCGTAATGGCGCTTCCGGTCGACAGGCTTTTCGGCATTACATCCGGAAATACATTCCTCGAAAGCATCATGGTCATCTTCTGGCTTGTCTACGCAGGCATAGTCATATGGGCCACAATATTATTTGTCGGAATTCTCGCCCGTCCGGAATGGCTCGAGCGCACGGTCGTGAAACTCTTCAGCACCCGCTGGCTGCGGCGGTGGAAGGACGGCGCCGTAAAGATGACCTCCGGAATGCGCGCCACATCTACGTGGGTCAAGGGGCAGCCACGACGCTGGTGGCTCAACGTATTCGGTGCCACCACACTGTCGTGGTTCTCGCGCTATCTGGTCGTCAACGCCCTGTTCTTCGGTTTCGTCCCGGCGGCCTCGCAGCTGATGGTTTTCGGCCGTCAGTTCGTCGTATGGGTCGTGCTCATGATCAGCCCGACTCCCGGAGGCAGCGGTGTCAGCGAATGGCTGTTCACAAACTACTACGGCGATCTCATCGGCGATCTGTCGGCCGCATTGGTCATTGCCATGATTTGGCGAGTGGTCAGCTACTATGTATATCTTGTGGCAGGCGCATGTCTGCTGCCTTCATATTTCAGAAAACGGAAATGAGACATCTGATAATTCTCGTACTGGCCATGCTGACGGCCTTAAACATTCAGGCCGGCGGCCGCCGGGCCGTAATCTTTACGATCGACGACGAAATCGACGCCACAGCCTGGCGCCATACGCGCAGCGTGCTCGACGCCGTAGCCGACAGCCGCGAACCTGTGGAGCTGCTCATGCTAAGGCTCAACACCTACGGCGGAGCGGTCGACATGGCCGATTCGATCCGCACGGCCCTGATGCGTCTCGACGTACCTACAGCTGTATATATCGACCACAACGCCGCATCGGCCGGAGCGCTTATCTCACTGGCATGCGACACCGTCATCATGGCCCCCGGTGCGACAATCGGCGCCGCGACAGTAGTCGACGGCACCGGCGAACCGATGCCTCCGAAATATCAGAGCTACTGGAGCTCGATCATGCGGGCCACGGCCATGGCCCACGGCAAGTACACACCCGAAGGCGACAGCGTGGCCCGCTGGCGCCGCGATCCTGAACTGGCCGCCGACATGGTCAGGCCCGACAAGGCCGTCTCGTTCACTGCTACAGAAGCTGTGGAGAACGGCCTGGCCGACGGCATTGCCCCTACCCTCGATGACGCCTTGCTGCTGCTGGGATTCAGCGCCGCCGACGCCACCGGCATAGAACCGTCGACTACCGACAGAATTCTTGGATTTCTGTCATCGGCAGCAGTGCGCGCGATCCTCATCACACTCATTCTTGGGGGCATCTACTTCGAGATGCACACTCCGGGACTCGGCGTGGCGGCAGGCGTGTCGCTGGTGGCCGCTGCGCTGTATTTCCTGCCGATGATCGTCACAGGCACCATGTCGGCATGGGTGGTGGTTCTGTTCATTATCGGCATAGTGCTGCTGGCACTGGAGCTTTTCGTCATACCGGGCTTCGGCATCGCCGGCATCGGTGGCATAGCCTGCATCGTGGTGTCTCTGCTGGGGGCCATGCTCTACGGCGTGTCGGGAGGCTTCGACACCGGGCTGCTCGGACGGGCATCACTGATCCTGATATCTGGCGCGCTGCTCGCCGCGGGAATGGTGTGGCTGCTTATGTCGCGGTTCGCACCGCGGCGTCTGCGCGAGGCCACGGCCCTGATGCACGAACAGAAGACCGAGTTGGGATACATCGGCGTAGACACGGCACCGGCCGCCATGACCGGCCACACCGGCGTAGCCGTGACAGCGCTGCGTCCCGCCGGAAAGGTCAGGATCGACGGACAGATCTACGACGCCTCGTCGACCGGCGAATACATCGACGCGGGATCTTCCGTACGTGTCGTACGCTACGAGACCGCCCAGATTTTTGTAGAAAAGAACAAGAGCTGAATACAGGCTCCCGCAACTAATCGGATAACAATGAAATTCATCTGTATAATACCGGCCCGCTACGCCTCCACACGCTTTCCGGGCAAGCCGCTGGCAATGATCGGCGGCAAGACTATGATCGAACGGGTCTACACCCGCGCACGCATGGCTATCGACGACGTGATCGTCGCGACGGACGACAGCCGCATCGCCCGGGCCGTCGAAGCTTTCGGCGGCAGAGCCGTGATGACATCACCCGACCACCGCAGCGGCACCGACCGCTGCTACGAAGCTTACCTCCTTAGCGGTTCGGACGCCGACGTGGTCATCAACATTCAGGGCGACGAACCCTTTATCGATCCTCGGCAGATCCGTACGCTGCAGGGGTGCTTCGACTCGCCCGCGACCGACATCGCCACGCTCATCCGGCGCTTCGACCCGCAGCTGGGCTTCGACGCACTCTTCGATCCAAACACTCCGAAAGTAGTCACCGGCCAGGACGGCCGCGCACTGTATTTCTCACGAAGCATCATCCCCTACGTGCGTGGCGTCAGTCACACCGAGTGGCTCGACCGGGCCACATTCTTCACCCACGTGGGCATCTACGCCTACCGCACGGCGGTGCTTTCGGAGATCGTGAAACTGGAGCGCTCGCCGCTTGAGATCGCCGAATCGCTCGAACAGCTTCGCTGGCTACAGAACGGCTACAACATACAGACTGCGGTAACCGACTGCCCGACCATAGGCATCGACACACCGGCCGACCTCGAACAGGCGGTAAAGTTCCTTGAATCGCACCCCCAATGAGCACCGTCGACCGCACAAAGGCCCCGGCGGTCAGTACCACGGGGAAGATCGTACTGAAAGACGAGACGGTAGAGACCGTATCCTCGGGCATCGACCTGCATGTCGTTGATTCGGGCGACCAGGACCTGGCGCGCCTCACACTGCTGTGGGACGGAGGCACTCTCGATGCCGACCGCCAGTCGCTGCCGATGTTCGTCACCGAAGGCATGCGCGAAGGAACGGCACATACATCCGGCGACGACATTGCCGACGCGCTCGACTTCGCCGGCGCACGACTGTCGTCGCGGGTATCCGAACACCACACAGGCATCGAGCTGATGGCCATAAACCGGAAGCTGCCGGGGCTGCTCCCCCTCCTGCGCGAGATGATTCTCGAACCGGCCTTCGGACCTACGACAGTGGCCATGTGGGCGCGCAACGCGGCCGGAGCGATGGCCACAAAGATGGCCAAGGTGAGTTACCACGCGTCGCTTGCAGCTACCAGAGCAATCAAGGGCGCATGCCACCCCGCCTCACAGACCGAGACTCCCGAAAGTATCATGGCCACAGACCGCAACGACGTGCTTCAGACACACCGACGGTTCATCGGCTCCGGCCACATGCACGCCTATCTGGCCGGGAAGCTGGACGCTGACACTATCCGCGCCGTCCGAATGTTTCTGGAATCACTGGCGGCTCCGTCGGGCACGTCCCCGATCGTCATCATGCCCGACAGCCCAGCCGCTCCGTCGCGCATCGACATTAACGTCGATGACGCCGTACAGTCGGCCATCATGATGGCCATGCCGGCGATACCGCGGTCGCACCCCGACTACATAGCCCTCCGGCTCGCCATTATAGCCCTGGGCGGTTACTTCAGCAGCCGCCTGATGACCAATATCCGCGAGGAAAAGGGTCTCACCTACGGCATAAATTCATGTCTGCTGGGTTCGTTTGAAGGATCACAGGTTCGCATCGGCGCTCAATGCGACCCGGCCAACGTGGAGCAGGTCATCGAGGAAACCAAGGCCGAGATCACGCGCCTGTGGACCGAGCCGCTGACAGCCGACGAACTGCGGCGCCTGCAGCTCAACGCATGGACTTCGCTGGCCTCGACCACAGACTCGCCCTTCACGACAGCCGACTACTATATCGTGCGGCTCGAAGTCGGTACGGCTCCCGATTATTTCGACCGTCAGCTGCATGAGATAGCCTCGCTGACACCGCAACGCATCGCCGAGGTGGCGCGCCGTCACCTCGATCCCTCATGTCTGACAGTCGCTGTGGCCGGTCAGTCGCGGAAGTAGATGCGCTTGACGCGGGGTGCGACTGATGCTATGATCTCATAGGGAATGGTGTCAAGCGTGGCTGCATGTTCCTGTACGGGCTTCTGCAGGCCGAATATCTCCACAGCGTCGCCGATAGCCGGTGACGGCACGTCTGTCACGTCGATCATACACTGGTCCATGCATATGTTGCCTACCGTGGGACACTGCACTCCGCCTACGACAAACGATGCATTGCCGCGTCCCAGATGGCGGTTGACACCGTCGGCATATCCGATAGGAACCGTAGCCACCACGGAATCACGCTTGAGCACTCCGCGGCAGCCATAGCCCACCGTAGTGCCGGCAGGCCAGCTCCGCAGCGATATGATAGTCGAGCGAAGTGTTGCCACCGGTCTCAGTGGCGCGTCATCGTCGAGAGGCGACACGCCGTAAAGACCTATGCCCAGGCGCACCATGTCGTACTGATGTCCGGTGTACCGCATGATTCCGGCAGTGTTCAGCACATGCCGGAGCACCTTGTACGGGAGCGCACCCGTGATCCTGGCCGACATATCATCGTAAAGCCTCAGCTGCATTTCTGTGTAGCTGTCGAGATCGAGGCAGTCGGCTGTGGCCAGATGGCTGAATACCGACGCGACCTCTACATCGTCGAGCGCGACAAGTTCAGAAACCAGCCCGTCGACCTCTTCGGGTGTGAAACCTACACGGTGCATGCCAGTGTCGAGCTTGATATGCACCTTGAACCGTCCTACATTCCAGCGCGCGGCAGCTTCGCGCAGAGTCTTCAGCTCGCGCAAAGTGAATACCGACGGTTCCAGGCCGTAATCGAACAGGGCCTTGTAGTTGCCCGTAATCGGATTGAGTACCATTATAGGCATGGTGATGCCGCCACGGCGGAGTTCGACGCCTTCGTCGATCACGGCCACGGCCAGATACACCGCCCCCTGCGCCTGAAGGGTCTTGGCGATCTCCACGGCACCCATGCCGTAAGCCTCGGCCTTGACCATACCGACAATGCCGGTGGAAGGCTTCAGCAGTGAGCGATAGTAATTGAAATTGTGCACTACCGAATCAAGGTTGACCTCCAGCGTGGTATCGTGGCGCGGAGCCTCGAGCATGGCCTTGATACGGTCGAGTTCACGGCTGTCGCTTCCGAAAAGCAGAATTGTCTCGCTGCTGAAATCATCAGGTCCGAAATCCGACAGGAATGCATCGGTCGATGCAGCCGTCTCGAAGCGGAACGCTCCGAACGCCCGTGCATTGGCGGCTATGTCCGGGCCGATCCCGATGACACGGTCCACTCCGGCGGCGATCAGGTCAGCCGCCACAGTGGCGTAATATTTTTCTGAATCCGTATTGAAACGCAGCGGATCGGCCAGTATGACCGTATTGGAACGCGTCGAAGTCGCGCGGCGGTTCATGAAATCAAGCGAACTGCGCAGCGACACTTCATCGGCCGTGAATCCGTCATAGAACACCACGCAGTCGTTGACGCCCTCGTGCACATCTATGCGGTTGACGGGATATTCGGCCAGATCGGCTTCCGCGACTTCGATCCCGAGGTCACGGCATACGGCGGCAACGACTTTCCGGTCAAAATCTTCATCAGCGGCAGCAGCCACGAGTTCGACGCGGCCTTCAAGACCGGCGACAATTTCGTCGACTGTCGGATCGCCCGAAGCATAATAAAGACGACGGCATCCGTCGAACAGCCTGACTTTCTCCGCGATCTTCGCGGCACGCGAGGCGAAGCCCTCGTCATGTTCGGCAGTGACAGGCGTCAGTATGCCTATCTCCGGACGTACCGCCGACGCCAGTCCCTCCATCGACCCCGAGTGGTCGATGCCGACTTCCACTATGGCGCGGTCGAGTCCACGGTCGAAGCCGCAGACCGACATAGGCACCCCGATGCGCGAATTCCAGCTGCGCGGACTTCGCGCCGCCTTACAGCGAGCGGCCATTGCGCGGTAAAGCAGCTCCTTGACGACCGTCTTGCCGACACTGCCGGTGATACCGATAAAAGTGGTCCCCGGCATCTGTCCGCGCCAGTAGGCCGCAATGCGGAGCATGGCCGCCTCGACCGATTCAACGACTAAAAAAGTAGCCGCGGGCATAGCGGCCTCATAGGCGGCGGGAAGTTCCGACACCAGGAAGATACGTACACCCCTGCGGTACATGTCGGCGATGTAGCGGTGCCCGTCGGAAGCACCGCTGATAGCGCAGAACATCCCTGTAGCTGCCGTCAGCGGCGAACGGCTGTCGATGATAAGATCTGTGACGCACGCGTCCGGAGCATCGGCTCCCGCGGTCCGGGCATCAGTGACAAGCTGTATATCTTTTACTGTCAGATTCATTTTCTGTTTTCAATATGACATTTACGCATCGCGCACCTGTGATTTTCGGCAATTTTCTGCCGGGTCTGCGGCGTGCAGTAAGCTTCAGTGAATTTTTCGTATATGTATTCGACGGCCACATCCGACGGATGCTTCATATCGGCGGCATAGTACCGGTAGTCGCGCAAGTCGTCATTCAGAATCTCAAACGCAGGAAAATAATCGGCTCCGAGCCTGCTGCAGAGCTTGTCAATGGCTACACGCAGCACTGCCTTCGACAGCGAATTGGCTGCCAGGCCATAGGCCGTGTATCGTATCGGCGAAAGTGTGAAGATGACCTTCGGCGGCAGTCTGCGCAGGCCTGCGGAAGTCCATGCGTCGACGATGGTATCCACATCAAGGTCTATCTCATCGAACATAGCCGCCGGAAGCCTGTGGCAGTTGCCCACTACAGGCCCCCCGCCGGCGAGTCGGTATGCGCGCGCCGACCCGAAGGTGATGATCGCTGCCGTGGCATTTTCGATCGCCTCGGAAAGCAGCCCGTAATCGGCATTGACTCTGTCGGCCAGAGCGGCCGGATCCGTATCGTAGTAGCGCGAGGCATAGTCCATGCAGTGCCACATCCCTGAATGGTGCAGGAAATCGGGTACGGCATAACCTGTCTGCCGCGCATATGTCCTGGCAACCGACAACGGGTTGAAAAGCGGTCCGAGCGGATTGTGCATCACCTCGAAGCCGTCGGTGGCAAGCCGCTCTCCGACCGAGTCGCTGAAACACGACCCGAGCATGACGATGCGGTCGTCGAAACCGAGTCCGAACGACCCGTGCAGCGGCTCTATTTCCGTCCTGAATTTCATCAGTACATCTGATAATCGATCGACAGTACCTGGAATTCGGTACGGCGGTTGATCTGGTCGGCCACATCCTGATCCTCGGGCGACAGGTTCAGAATGTATTCCTCGGTAAGCACATCGCCTTCCTTGAACTGCGGATGCTCGCGGGCTAATTTCTTTGTGATCGTCTTGGGGCGCGATTCGCCGTAACCCTGCGACTGCAGCCGGTCGGCCGATATGCCGTTGGCAATCAGGTAGTCGATCACCGACTTGGCACGACGACCCGACAGGTCGATATTATAGGCGTCGGAGCCGTGGCGGTCGGTATGGGAGGCCATCTCGATGGTCACGTTCGGATTATCGCGAAGCACCTGCACCATCTCGTCGAGGGCTTCCTTCGACTCCGGACGCAACGTGGCACGGTCGTAGTCGTAGAAAATATTGTCGATCACAACCGGTTTGTTGATCGAGGCCAGTATGAAGTCGACGCCGTACTCGGCATCCTCCTCGGCTGTGTCGCTGGTGAATTCCTGCCGGGAATTAAGATAGCCCTTGGCGCCTGCAAGCATCACATAGCGCACTCCGCGGCTTAGCGGGAACGAAAATGATCCGTCGGCGCGTGCCACTGCCTTCTGATTGGAGCCGTCGTCGCCTATGATACGGATCACAGCGTTCGGGACGGGTTCCTCGTCCTTGTCAAGAACCCAGCCCGAAATGATGATTTTCAGGTCGGGAAGCTCGAAGGAGTAGATATTGTCGTAGCCGCGTCCGTCGTTGCGGTTCGACGAGAAGAAACCGCTCTCTCCCTCGCCGAAGGTGATGCCGAAGTCGTCGGCCGCCGAATTGACGGGCGTGCCCATGTTCACAACCTCCCAGCCGCCCGAGGGTTTCTGCTCGGCGCGGAATATGTCAAGACCGCCGTAGCCGGGATGTCCGTCGGAGGCGAAGTATATCACGGAATCGGTGCGTACATAGGGAAATAGTTCGTCACCGGGAGTATTGATCCACTCGCCGAGATTTTCAAGGGAGCCCAGGCGCTGGTTTATGTTGATGCGCCACAGATCGCGGCCGCCTGAACCGCCGGGCATCTCGCTCGAGAAGTATAGCCACTCACCCGACGGCGATACGGCCGGATGTCCTACGGCCGAGATCGTGTCGGCGGTAATCTCGAACTTCTGCGGCGCGCCCCACTTGGCATCGCTGCGTTGCGAAGTGAATATCTCGACGGTGGTGTTGGCGTTCGGCTCACGCCGTGCACGCGTCAGGTACATCAGCGTACCGTCCGGCGAAAAAGAAATGATACCTTCCTCGGCCTCGGTGTTCAGCTCGCCCTCGACAGGCTCCGGACGCTGCCATACGCCCTGTTCGTTTTTCGTGGCGACCCATATGTCACCCTTCTTCATGCCGGTGATCTCGCTGCGCGGGCCCGTCACCTTCTCGCGTGTAGTGGTGAAGTATAGACGGTCGTACTCGCCCGGAACGAACATCGGCGAGAAATCGCTGCGGGGAGAATTGAACAGCTCGCTCTTGCGCACCACGTAGCGCGTGGCGCCGCTCCGGGCCATCCCCATGCGCGCACCGGCCAGCTCGGTCTGCGCCTGCGCGTCGTCGGGGCGCATGGCAAGATAATCCTCATATGCTTTCACGGCCTGGGCATATTGTCCGGCGGCATGCAGGTTCTCGGCCAGACTCAGATAAGCCGAGGTGTCGCCGTACTCGTACCGTATGGCATTCTGATAAGCCGCCGCTGCGCGCTGGAACTGCCGCAGACGCTCATGGCACCGGGCCATCTTGAACGCGACCATTCCACGCTGCGCACGCTCCTCTTTCTTTGTCAGTTTGTTGTATATCTTACGGTAGGTGCGGGCCGCGTCGTAGTATTCGCCGCGGGCCATCTGCTCATCAGCCACCGACAGCTTTGCGCCGCCGCAGCCGGCCGTCGATGCAGCCAGCGTCACAAGCGCTGCCGCTATCACCGTCCGGGTCGTTTTCACTGTAATTCTCATATATCGAAAAACGTGTTTCTTCCTCAATTAGTATGCAAAGTTACACAAAAAAACGCGATAATTTCATGCATATTTCCGACAGTTCTCCGGATCATCGGCAGGGCACGACTGATTTCAGGCTCTGACGGAAGTCTTAAAAATCTTGGCGAAGCCTGTAAAAGTTTCTTTTTCGGTTACATTTTCGGAGATATAAAGTCATATTTTGTGGATTTTTTGTGTAACTTTGCGCAAAAATGACATATCGATCAGCGTTTGCACTCATAACACTTACTGCGTCTCTGACTTCTGTGGCACAGAACGCCGGGACTGATTCCGTCGGCAAGCCCGAACTGCTCGACGAGGTCGTCGTGACTTCGGGAACTACAGTCCGCAAGCTCTCCGGCGCGACCAACACTACTTTGATCACCGAAGGCGAACTGCGCCGCGCGGCATGCTGCAACCTCGGCGAAAGCTTTACCACCAATCCGTCGGTTGATGTCAACTACAGCGACGCCGCCACCGGCGACCGCCAGATCCGTCTGCTCGGCCTTTCGGGCGCATACGTGCAGATGATGACTGAAAACATCCCGTCCATGCGCGGTGCCGCCGCACCTTTCGGCTTGAGCTATACCCCCGGTCCGTGGATGCAGTCGATCCAGGTGTCCAAAGGCGCCTCGTCGGTCAAGAACGGATTCGAAAGCATCACCGGACAGATCAACGTCGAGCTGAAAAAACCGCAGGCCGATCCGTCGCTGTCGGTCAACATGTACTACGACAGCATGAACAAACTCGAGCTGAACTTCGACGGCAACCTACGGCTGGGACCACACTGGTCGGGAGGCGTGCTCGTTCACGCCGAGAACGCCTTCACTGCCCACGACGGCAATGACGACGGCTTTGCCGACATACCACGCACGCGCCAGATCAGCTTCATGAACCGTTGGGCACGCATGGGCGTCAATCATGTGTTCCAGGGAGCTTTCAAGCTTCTGGGCGAATGGCGTCGCGGCGGCCAGACAACACATCACGGCTCACACGCGCCGACTCGTCCATACCTGATCGACATCGACACGCGCCGCGCCGAATTCTTTACTAAAAACGCCTATATCTTCGACCACAAAAACGACATCAACGTGGCGGTGATCATATCGGGCAGCTATCACGACCAGGATGCCACTTACGGACTTCGCCGCTGCGACATAGCCCATGGCGAGGGCTACGTGTCGGCAATGTTCGAACGCAAATGGCGCCGGGGTCACGCATTGTCGGTCGGCGCCAGCTTCATGATCGACGATTTCGTGTACAATACAGCTCTCAATCCGTCGGAAATGGATTTTCAGAGCCGCACAACATCCGTAGAGACCGCCACCGGAGCCTACGCACAGTACACATACAGCCTCGGCGACCGCCTCACGGCCATGGCTGGTCTACGCTACGACCGCCATCATCCGTACGGCAATCTCATCACGCCGCGCATGCACGTCCGCTGGAACATCACCGACGCCTGCTCGGTGCATGCCTCTGCCGGCCGCGGCCACCGCGCGCCCCACCCGCTGGCCGAATACGGCTATCTGCTGGCCTCGTCGCGGCGCTTTGTCATCGAGACCGGCATGCGCATGGAAAGTGCATGGAACACCGGATTCGGCACCTCATTCACATTCCGTCCGCTGGGGCGCCCCCTCACACTTTCGGCCGAATACTACTACACAGACTTCAGCCGGCAGCTCATGGCCGACCTTGATTCGGATCCGCATGCAGCATTCATATTCACCTCCGACAAGCGGTCGTTCTCGCATACACTGCAGGTAGAGGCAACTCTTGCTCCACGCGGCGACCTCAACATCTCCGCCGCATGGCGTCTGACCGACGTCAAGGCCGACTACGGCAACGGCCTGGTGCAGAAACCGCTGACTTCAAAGCACAAGGCCCTGCTGACCATAGGATATACTCCCATGATGGGCCTGTGGCAGGCCGACGTCACATTCGCTGTAAACGGCGGAGGACGCTTCCCTACTCCGGCTACTGGAACCGACGGCCGCGCCCTGTGGCCCTCGCGATACAAGGCGTACACGCAGCTCAGCGCCCAGGTGACACGCAACTTCCGACACTGGGCCGTGTACATCGGCGGAGAAAATCTCACCGGATTCCGTCAGAAGCACCCCATAATCGGAGCATCTGATCCCTGGGGGCCCGACTTCGATGCAACGATGGTCTACGGGCCGCTCCACGGTGCCATGGTATATGTAGGATTCCGGTTCAATGTCACGAAATATATCTAAAATCTCCATCAATATGAAAAAGCTATTATCCACTCTTTTTATGGTGCTGGTCATATCGGCCGTGGCACTCGCCAAGGGACAGACAGCCACTGTCATATTCACCGTCAGCCCGCAGATGACTTGCCAGAACTGTGAAAACAAGATCAAGACAAATATCCGCTTCGAAAAGGGTGTCACCGAGATTGTCACCGACATTCCCTCCCAGACGGTCAAGGTGACCTACGACCCGGCCAAGACGAACCCAGAAAAGCTTGTCGAGGCATTCAAGAATATCGGCTACACCGCCACCGTGACAACATGCGACAAAAAACCGGCTGCCGGTTGTCAGGGCGGTTGCTGCCACTAAACAGACTCATCAAACCTAATAATTAATATAAGAATTATGAAATTTACACGACTCTTTATGATAGGCGCGCTCAGCGCTGCCTGCGCCGGCGTTGTCGGCTGCTCGAAATCCGACAGCAACTCCACGGCCGAAGTTGTCGACGGTCCCGCAGTGACCGTCTTCACCGTCGATTCAGTACTTTCCAACATCGACGCGCTCGCAGGCGACACCATTGTGGTCGAAGGCTACTGCAACCACATCTGCAAACACGGCGGCAAGAAAGCCTTCCTGGCCAACGCCGACACCACCGCACTGCTCATGTGCGTGGCCGACGAACAGCTCGCCGCTTTCGCTCCCGACTGCCCCGGACAGGTTATCACCGTGACAGGCGTCGTGACACCCATCACCATGGGCCGCACAGCTCTGGCAGCCCGTGCCGAGGCTGAAGCAAAGGCCGAGACTGAAGGCCACTGCGACAGCGAGAAAAGGGCCAACGGCACAGCAGCCGAAAAGCTCGCCAGACTCGACGAACAGATCGCTGCCGGCGGCGACACCACCCTCGTCTGCGGCTACTACGTGACCACAAGTTCGTACGCCGTACCTGAATAAAGAACATGTGCGGAGAGCGGAATTATTGACCGCTCTCCGCTCCTTTTCTTCCATACTCCTCGTCTTCTTCCCGCACACTGACTACATAAATGAACTGCGACGTTATAAAACTGCTTCCCGACTCCGTTGCCAATCAGATAGCCGCCGGCGAGGTCATACAGCGCCCGGCATCCGTCATAAAGGAATTGGTCGAGAACTCCGTTGATGCCGGTGCCACGGCCATTGAGATTATCGTCCGCGACGCCGGGCGAACTCTGATCCAGGTAGTGGACAACGGCAAAGGCATGACTCCCACCGACGCCCGCATGGCTTTCGAACGCCACGCCACCAGCAAGATCACGGCGGCCGACGATCTGTATGCGCTGCACACCATGGGATTCCGTGGCGAGGCACTCCCGTCGATAGCCGCCGTGGCACAGATCGACCTGCGCACAATGCAGCCGGGCGAGACGGTAGGCACACGTCTGCAGCTGAGCGAATCGCAGTTTGTCAGTCAGGAGGCGTGCGTCTGCCGTGCCGGCACCAGCCTGATGGTCAAGAATCTATTCTTCCACATGCCCGCACGCCGCAAGTTCCTGAAAAAAGATTCCGTGGAGATGAGCCACATCATGCACGAATTCGAACGGCTTGCCCTGGTCAACACCGACATCGAATTCACTTTCATCTCCAACGACACTACAATGTTCAAGCTGCTGCGGGGCAGCCTCAAGCAACGCATCACCGCCCTGATGGGCAAAGCCATCGGCTCGCAGATCATACCGATAGCCACCGAGACGGCCATCGTGAAGATCGACGGCTTTGTCGGGCTGCCGTCGCACGCGCGGCGGCGCGGCGCCCCGCAATATTTCTTCGTCAACGGCCGCAACATGCGCCACCCCTACTTCCACAAGGCCGTGACATCGTGCTATGCCGATCTGATAGCTCCCGACGTGCAGCCGATATACTTCATCAACCTGCAGGTCGACCCGGCCACAATCGACGTCAACATCCATCCTCAGAAGCATGAGATAAAGTTCGAGAACGAACAGGCGATCTGGCAGATACTCACCGCTGCCGTCAAGCAGGCCCTCGGACGCGTCAATGCCGCCGGAGCCATCGACTTCGACTCCGACGACGTACCCGACATACCCGTATTCATGCCCGATGCCAACGCTCCCATGCCCGGTATCGCGACAAACGCCGACTACAATCCCTTTACCGCCGAGGACACTGACGACACGGCGCCTCAGGTCGGATTCGAGATGCGCTCGTCGATCAATACCGTCGGACAGCCGGCCGCAACAGAGCGACGCGCGTCGCCCATAACACCAGGTTACAGCCGGCCGGCCACACAGCGCGTACCCGACGACTGGGACAAACTCTACGAATCATTTGTGCGTCGCAGTGGCTCCAACGAAATACCTGACCCGGAGTCCGCGAGCGCACCGACCGCCACACCCGCGGTCGTAGAACAAACCACCGACACCGACTCTGACACACGGCCACCTGTACTCATAGAGGCTGCCGACTCCATAACCCGCCACCTGTCGCTCAACAACAAGTACATAGTACTTGCCTCGCGCGAGGGACTGATGATAATCGACCGCCACCGCGCCCACATGCGGGTACTATACGACCGCTATATCGCCCAACTGCAGGACTCTCCGCGTCCGTCACAGAAACTGCTGTTTCCCGAGACCGTCACGCTCACACCGGCGCAAAGCACCACTCTGTCGGCCGTAAGCGACCTGATAGGGCGCCTCGGATTCGACGTTTCGTTCCTTGGCGATTCAGTGTGGGCCGTCAATGCCATCCCGGCAACACGCGGAAATGCCGTCGAGGCACTTACCCGCATGGTGGCCGAACTGGCCGAATCGGGTGAGACCTCCGATGATATCATGATCCGTCCCCTGGCCAAGGCCATGGCCCGTTCGCAGGCTCTGCTGCCCGGACAGGAAATCACGCCCGAAGAGGACGAAGCCCTCATAGCAGCTCTGCTTTCGTCGGCCGAAGCGGCCTACTCGCCCGACGGCCTCAAGACATTTACGATAATCGACAATCCAAGCCTGTCAAAACTGTTTCACTGACAATGCTCCGCCGCTTAGCCATAGCCATTCTTACCGTCGCCGCGGCATTCCCGGTGTGCGCCACACTTGAAATCACGGTCGAGAGCGCCCAGGAATCCCTCGAAAGCCTCGACAGAGCGCTTGCAACGCGCGCCGAGGCTGTCAACCGGCGCCAGTCGGCCATCAACCGGCTCACCGACTCACTCGCAGCCATAGGTCCAGACACAGCTCTCGTCCTTGACATAGCCAACAACTACCGGGGCTTCAACAACGACTCGGCACTGCATTACTACTCCATGGGCATACAGCTGGCCGACTCCGCGGGCCGGCTTCCATTCATCCTCGGCAAGGCCGCCCTGCTTCCGCTCAGCAGCCAGTTCGGACAAGCCATAGAAATCTACAACAGCATAGACACAGCTTCGCTCTCCGCCGCACAACTGCCGATGTACTACGACGCCGGACGCCAGATGTACAGCTATATCGCTACTTTCTCAGCCGGCGACGAATCCCGGCGCGCCGCCAATTCATCGCTTGCACTCGACATGCAGCTCAGACTGCTGGATGTGCTGCCTGAGAACTCGCTCGAATATAAATTCAACCTGGGCGAATACTATTTCCTCATCGGCGAACGCGGCAAAGCCCGGTCGCTGCTCGAATACGTCATCGACAACACCGGACCTGACAATCCGCTGCGCGCACGCGCCGCCCACCATCTGTCGAGCATAGCACAGCGTGCCAACGACGAGAACGCCTACATCTACTATCTGGTCATGTCGGCCATGGCCGACGTCAGCGCCGCCACCCGCGAGGTAGCCTCGCTGCAGGAACTCGGCAATCATCTCTATACACGCGGCGACGTTGACCGCTCGTACCGTTTTCTCACCGAAGCTTTAGCCACAGCGGTGGAATGCGGAGCGCCGATGCGCATGATCGAGTCAGCGATGAGCCTGCCCATCATCGAATGCGCCTACACCGAACAGCTCGCCTCAAAGCGCCGGACCATCTACTTCTTCGTCGCCGTGCTTATCCTCGTCGTCGTCATCCTTGCGATCACCATGATTGTGCTCAACCACAAGATGCACCGCCTGCGCATCCTACAGCAGAGCCTGCGCCAGGCCAACCAGACGAAGGACGTTTATATAAGCCAGTTCCTCAACTTGTGTTCGATCTACATGGATAAACTCAACCAATTCTGCAAGATAGCCAACCGCAAGATCACTGCCGGCAAGGTCGACGACCTGTACCGCCTCACAAAATCGGGCAAATTCGTCGAGGATCAGAGCAAGGAATTCTACGATGTGTTCGACAACGCTTTCCGGCACCTTTATCCGACATTCGTACAGCAGGTCAACGAGCTGCTCAACCCCGACCAGCGGATTATACTTAAAGATGGCGAACTTCTTAATACCGATCTGCGCATCCTTGCTTTCATGCGCCTCGGCATCGAGGAAAGCTCCCGCATCGCACAGGTGCTCAATTACTCGCTCAATACTATCTACGCCTACCGCAACCGACTCAAAGCCCGGGCCATCAACCGCGAGACATTCGAAAGCGACATAATGAAAATTAAATCCGTCGACTGATTACCCCGTGTAACCAAAGCCTGCGCGATTCACGGAATCTACGACCTGCGCGGGTGCGCCCTTTCAGCATATCATCAAATGAGATGCTCCGGAGTCGACTTACACATTATATCCTCCCATATATAGGTCAATATTAACATTAATTAACATACCAATCAATTATCTGAATATATGTATTTTACGTTTATAAATATACATAATACTATACAATGCTACAAAATTTAGTTGCAAATACTTAAACTTTTTCGTAATTTTGCATAGAAAATCATTTCAGTTTTAGGGTTAGTATCGACTGACAGTTCATGCTTCGCGGTATCGCCGTCTGATGGAGACACCGAAAGGCATGCAGTCGAAAAAAGAAAAATGTGTTTTATGTTAGTTATGTAATTGTTTTAAGTCATTAAAACGCCGACAGGGCGGGATCGTGAGATTCCGCCCTGTTCTGTTATTGTATGGTATCTTGAAATCAGAATTTGAAGCCTACTGAAAGTACTATGTTATTATTCTTTTCAGTCAGATCAGCCGTAGGCGCCTTGACGGCGGCATAGTTTGTAAAAGCATGATAGGTCGACGTCTTCTTGCGGTAGATATACGCCGCGTCGACGTAAAATGCCTGATAGCGATAGCCGAGACCTACCGAGACGGCATCGACCGTCTTGTTGAACGTATAGGCCGGATTGGTTCCGGAGGTGAAAATCTCCACAGCTCCGTCGGCGGCCTCGCTCTTGACATTGGTGGTCGAATGGTTATATCCGGCACGCAGGCTCAGATTCGACGTAACGCGGTATTCGATACCGGCGCGGATGATGTCAGTACCCTTGTAATAGTTGGATATGTCGTCGTTGACATAGTCGTCCGACACGAAATTGCCCCAGTTGTCCTGATATTTTACGGACATGTCGCCGAAAGCCTGACGCTCATAGTCGAGCGAGATGATAGCCGAATTGCCTATGACAGCGGCGGCGCCCACCATGATCTTCCACGGCGATTTGAGGTGGAAGTTATAGTAGGATTCCTCGGTATAGTCATCGCCGGCATTCGGGTTGTAGTCGCCTTCGGGCTCATTGGGATTATAATAGCTGTAGGCCGCTTCGGCATAGCCCGACTGCGAGAGTGAATACCATGTGGGAGTATGCACGGCCAGACCGATGCGCAGCTGCTGGATGGGCTTGAGGATGACACCCGCCTTGAAGTTCCATCCCGAGCCGGAGATCGAGCGGTAGTTCTGCAGTTCGATGCCGGCGTCGCCGGGGCCTGTTCCGCGATCGTATGCGATCTGTGCGTTGGCCATGCTTTCGGAGTAATTGGCGTTCATGTTATAGCTCAGGTCGGTGATGCCGAATCCGACACCCCAGTATAATACGTCGGCCACATTGCCGCCGAAGTCAATGGCGTATTCGTCGACATAACCCGACTCGCGCACACGGCTGTATGCGTCGGCCTCGGTCCCCAGGCCGTAAAGTCCCTGATAGCCGCCGGCCGCTGTCGGATTGATCATGTAGGTCGAGTAAGCCAGAATCGACAGCCAGTCGGCATCCGAGTCAAGATACGGATTGTACGAATCCGTGAAATTGAGGTCGGAAGCCGGAGTGTTGCCCGTGAATGCCGCAATATAGTTCGACACCGACGACGGCGACGAACCGTTGTAAACGTCGTACACGCGGTCGAACGAAGCGATACGGTTGTACGAGACACCCCACGAGAAAGTGCGCAGCAACCCGTCGAGACGGGCGGTGCCGACGTAACCGAAGTTATTGCAGTAGGCTTTGGTCTTGTCGCGGCTGATCTTTGTGGTTGACGTCTGCGATGTGATGCTGCGGGGCGATATGTCGAGCGTGGCGCCGATCTCGCTGCGGCGGTATACACCGATGCCGGCCGGATTCTGGTTAAGGGTCGAGAGATCGCCGCCCAAGGCTGTGAACGCGCCGCCCATCGACATGAAGCGGGCGGTGCCGCGCTGGTCAGTCTGCGACAAAGTATATGCGTCTACGGCACTCTGGGCCGCGAGGCCCAGCGGCATGGCCGCCACGGCTATGGCTATTGCTGTTTTTTTCATTGTGTCTATATGTTATGCACGTGAGAAAATCTTATGGGGTATCCGGGGCATTACCTGCGTCCGCGGCTGCCGCCTCCTCCGCCTCCCGAGTGTGATCCGCCGCCGGAGCTGTGGGTGGAACGCGAGCCTCCGCCCGTGCTGTAACCTGAGCGGCCACGGCTGCTTGATCCGGAGTTGTAGTTATTGTTGTACGAGGGAGTCTGACGGCGAGTATTATTGTTCTGCACACCCTGGCGGTTGCTGTTCGTGGCTCCGTTACGGCCGCGGTTGAAGCTGCCGCTGCCATAGTTCGAATTGGATCCGGAATTGTTACCGCCCACCGAAGGAGCGCTGTAGGATCCTGTTCCGGGACGTCCGGCAGGCGACGTAGTACCGGTATATCGGCCTCGGCCCATATTGCCGGGACGGTTGGCAACTCCGGTGGCGCCGGCACTGATTGCTCCGGGCCGGCGGCCGACAG
>OLSQ01000648.1_pt1 | contig 32419 bp, 27 predicted proteins | sample 1672561 | NCBI WGS metagenome assembly OLSQ01 (sample SAMEA3136699, study PRJEB25190) | human gut metagenome | biome: human gut; feature: human-associated habitat; material: faeces | place: Austria | collected 2013
AATTATAGTCACGATTGATTTCTTCCATCTTTTCGCGGCTTTCCTTTGGAGGATTTTTCATCCTTGCCTCAAAAACTCTGGCGTCTTCACCATAGAGTATCGGTGTTTCTTTTATAGGTCTTGCCATATTTCTTATTATTAACACTCAACATTCAACACTCAACATTCACCACCCATTTCCATGCTGGTTTTATTTCTATCTTGAGTCCATCACGCACAATCTCCCCTTCATCATCGTAGGTGATTATCATGGCTCGTTTCAGAGGATACAGGCCATGCAAGGCTACTAATGCTTTCACTTCCCGCTCTATGGTTTCTCCGTCGCTCATCTGATAGCTCGCCTGCACAGCCAGTTGCTCATCAGGCACATAGAAATCCACCTCTATGTTTTTATTGTAATAGTATAAGCCCTTGCCGTATTTCTTATACATTGTAATTGCGCAAAGATTCTCCAGCAAAGAAGTATTCGGATTGTTGATGAAAAGATGCAGCAGACCATTATCTACAAAATAATGTTTTTTGATAGTTTCTTTATCCACGAACTTGGAAACATAATTATCGATAGAAATCAATAAGCATGATTCCTGCAGATAGCGAACATACTCCATTACTGTTGATGGACTACACGAAGTACCGGTTGCTTTTATCAGATTGCTCAAACGATTCAAGGAGCATGGCTGTTTCACGCTTTCTGCCAATTTTCTTACACAAAGGCGTAAGGCATCCTCGTTCTTTATTTTGTGCCGAACCACCAGGTCATTAAAGAAAATACGATTATATAAGCTGTTGAGCCATATTCTCTTTTCTTGAAAATGCACAAGCTCAGGGAAACCACCCCAATCAAAGTAAGTTCGGAAATGGCGCTGCAGTTCATTTGCTTTTCGGCCATATTGCCAATTCTTTGAAAGCAAGACTTCAACAGCTTTCAGATATTCAGAAAAGCTATATGGAAACACGCTGATGTCCAGGTATCTTCCTCCCAACACAGTCTCTATGTCACGACTCAGCATTTTGGCATTACTGCCAGTTATATAGACACGATATTTTTGGTTGGCTATACGGCGTGCAAAGTTCGCCCACCCTTCAACATTCTGTATCTCATCAAAGAAGAAGATGGGCTGACCTTCATACATGCTATAATAGGCTTGCAATATGAAATCGAAGTCTGCAACCGACATTCCTTGCAAACGTTCATCGTCAAAGTTGACATACACGATGTCTTCTATATCAACTCCATTTGTCAGCAATTGCTGTATTCTCTGGTATAGCAAATAGGATTTTCCTGCTTGTCTTACTCCTACAAACACATAATTGCCATATTCCTCTAAATATAGAGGACGCTGTACCAAATGAATACGACCTATATATTCTTGGCTCTCAGCTATTATCGTTCGAAACAATTCCTTTTCCATATACTTACTTTTGGGGGCAAAAGTACGAATTTTATTTAATACTACAAAATTTAAAGGCTCTTTTTATTCGGTAGCAGCGAATAAAATGGCACAATTCTATTCGCTGTTACCGAATAAAATCAACAAACAGAACTACCTTTCTCTTATCAATAGTCTTCAGCCGAGTGTGGATTCTCTTGCCGCACGCATCTTTACCGAATCTTCAAGACAAAAGAAGACTGTTCTCCTACAGAATGGAGAGACTTCCACTCTACAGATGCAGCACAAAATGACTCAAATTGAGCATAATCATTTTTTCGTAAAATACCAAAGAAATTCTCTCCAATTATGCAAGCGACTTCTCCAAGCATGCTCCTGCACAGGAGGTGCCTCGCATAGATATGGTATGGCAGTCCATACTCGGTCAGCTTTCGAAAGAGAATAAGAAGTTTGTCTATGGGGTATTGAAGAAGGGTGGCAGAGCCAAGGAGTTTGAGTTAGCCATACAGTGGTTAGTGGATGCCGGTTTGGTTTATAAAACAACTAAGGTGACAAAGCCTGAGTTGCCGTTGAAGTTTTATGAAGACTTGTCGGCATTCAAGTTGTATCTGTGCGATTGTGGACTGATGGGGGCTATGGCTGATACCGCAGCAAAGGATGTGTTGCTTGGCGATAACGTATTCACGGAGTATAAAGGAGCGTTCACAGAACAGTATGTCCTTCAGCAGTTGCTTGCATCGGGTATTACCCACATCTATTATTACAGTTCTGATTCTTCTCGTATGGAAATGGATTTCCTCGTTCAGCGTGATGGGGCATTATTGCCTATAGAAGTAAAAGGCGGTACAAGCATCAAAGCCACCTCATTGCATAACTATCTTAAGGAGCACCCTGACATATCTGCCATCCGTTATTCTATGTTGCCTTATCGTCAACAAGAGAATATCTCCAACATGCCGCTTTATGGAGTCTTTCTGCGTTAATAATGTTGTGTGAAACATCAGAGATTATATGGTGATATTCATAATCTACCTGGCATCAAACCAAAGTAGTCATTTTCAGAAAATCTCGCAGATGAATGTGCTTAATGCCATCAATATTGGTTTGACTGTAAAGCCTATCCATAGAAATCACGTATTTGGGATGACTGTCTTTTATCAGTTTCAAATTGCCGAATTCACGCTCTACCGTTTCCTCAGAAGCCAGCAGATAGGTAACTTGCACATACGCCACACTATCCGCTTTTTCGGCAACAAAATCAATCTCAGCCTTATACATCTGACCAACATATACTTTATACCCCATCCTGCACAAATGGATATATACAGCGTTTTCCATCACCTTTTCGATATCAAAACGCCTGTTGCCACCTATAATATGATTCCTGATTCCCAGGTCTTCGAAATAGAACTTGTCGCCTAACTCGAAAAGTCGCTTGCCATGAATGTCGTATCTGTTAACTCGATCGATAATAAAAGCATTGCTTAAATACTCCAAATACGTGAGAATCATCTTGGCAGACGTTTCGGTGTTCTGGCTTTTCAGAAATTTTACAATACTCGTTGCTGAGAATTGTTTACCGATATTATCGCTCACAAACTTCAGCAGCGTTCGCAACAATGGTATGTTTCTGATGTTTTCTCGCTCTATGATATCACGAAGTACTATCGTATTATACACATTGTCAAGATAATCTTCTACCAAATCGGTATTTTCCAACCCTAAATTTCTCAACTGAGGGAGCCCGCCATACTGCAGATACAGGTTCAAGGAAGCATCATCATCCTTCAGTTCATGGAACGTCAGGAACTCTTCATAGCAGAGTCCTCTAATGCGATAAGCAATATATCTGCCTCTCAGGCGAGTTGCCAGTTCGCCCGAAAGCATCTTGGCGTTGCTGCCGGTAATCATAATCTGGCAGGTATCATCCGATTGGATACTGAGGAGTGCTTTCTCGAAATCAGAAATCTCCTGCACCTCATCAATAAACAGATAGTTTTCCTTACCCTCAACGATGTTGGCTGCTACATAAGCCTCCAGATCCTGATAGTTGGCTATCATATCAAATGAGGTTTTCTCCTTATCTATATAGATAACGTGATTTTCTTCATTCTCAGCGATGTGATTATAAATTCGCCGCATCACACAACTCTTGCCGACACGCCTCTGGCCCGTCAATGCAATCATCATTCCACGTCCAAACATGCGTTCGATACGATTGGAATACCCTAGTCTTTCTAATATCTTTTGTTTCATACGAGTAAAACTTTCCGCAAAGATACTCTTTTTGTTTCGTATAAGTAACAAAAACGATAGATTTTTTGTTTTTATTACTTATAATTAACAGGTTTGGTGCAGTGTTGCAGTTCATTAAAACTTATATATAGGCAAAACCTTGACCTTATATCCATTTTTCTCAATTACCCTTTCCTCATTCATGCAATATTCTTCGCGTTTTTGAGTTTATCTATATATAGAATTGAATTTATCTCATATATAATAAGGTGTAATTCAAAAAATGAATATGATGAAAAAGAATATTGCAATTATGATGCTGCTGTTGCTTTCTGCTATGGGAGCAATGGCGCAAGGAGTGGAGAATCGTGTGGGTAGATTCTCCGTGATTCCCCGTATCGGTGTGGCAATTGCCAATCTGAGTGATAATTCCATCTATCTGGCGACGGAAAACAACAGGGAGGTGAAATCCAAGAGTCAGGCGGGATTCCTGGGTGGACTCGATGTGGAGTATCGTGCCACAGATTACCTGGGTGTTTCTCTGGGTGCTTATTATGTCCGTCAGGGTGCCCGCTGGGGTGATTATGAGATGGCTGTGAATGGGGATACGGGTAATAATGGTATCAAGAAATATACGGGTGTGAAGGATCATCGCCTGAATCTTGACTATGTTCAGGTGCCTTTGATGCTGAAGGCATACGTGGCTCCTCAGTTTGCCATTATGGCTGGTGCACAGGTGGGGTTCTTGTGTGGAGATGGCAAGATGCTGTCGGAAGAAACTGATTTGGAGAAGGATAGTAAGACGGGTTCTACTCTTTACAAGGAAAGCCGGGATGTGGAAAGCACATACGCAGCCAAGAAGGTGAATGTGTCTATTCCTGTGGGTTTATCGTATGAGTATATGAATGTGATTCTGGATGCCCGCTATCATATCGGCTTGACCAAGGTGAATAAGACTGATGCCGGCGATTCCAAGAACAAGGTATTCACCTTTACGGTAGGCTATCGGTTTGCGCTTTAGTTGATTATATCACTTTTTACTCCTTTAGCTGAAAAGAAAAAGCTCTATATCCTCAGTATTGAAGATATAGAGCTTTTTTCGAAACGATTATCCTACCTGGCTTCCTGGCTTTACCTGACCCAAGAGAGAGGTAACATTGAGTGAGCCGTCGAAGTTAACGGCAGAGAGAATCATACCCTGACTCTCAATACCCATCATCTTGCGAGGAGCAAAGTTGGCAACGAAGAGTACATCCTTGCCGATCAGCTGCTCTGGCTCATAGTATGCAGCGATACCTGAACAGATAGTACGCTCTACGCCTGAGCCATCATCGATGGTGAACTTCAGGAGCTTCTTAGACTTCTTCACCTTCTCGCAGTTCAGAATGTGACCTACGCGGATGTCGAGCTTTTCGAAATCATCGAAGCTGACCTCTGGCTTGATAGGAGCAGCCTTGTAGGAAGCTTCCTCGTTAGCCTTCTTGGTGTCAGCGAGTTTCTGGAGCTGCTTCTCAATCACCTCATCCTCGATCTTCTCGAAGAGCAACTCAGGCTCACCAAGCTGTGTACCAGGCTTGAGGAGGTCTGTACTGCCCAACTGAGTCCACTCGAAGGTTGGCATATTGATCATCTTGCGGAGTTTCTCTGATGAGAATGGCAGGAATGGCTCAAAGGCGATGGCAAGGTTGGCAACCAGCTGGAGGGAGATGTTCAAGATGGTCTCCACACGCTTAGGATCGGTCTTCCAAACCTTCCAAGGCTCGCACTCTGTAATGTACTTGTTACCGATGCGTGCCAGGTTCATAGCCTCCTTCTGGGCCTCACGGAACTTGAATACGTCGAGATACTGCTCAACCTTCTCCTTCACATCCTTGAACTCAGCGATAGCCTTCTGGTCAACCTCCTGCAATTCGCCACAGGCAGGAACCACGCCGCCCCAGTATTTCTTGGTGAGTTGGAGAGCACGGTTTACGAAGTTACCATAAACGGCAACCAACTCAGAGTTATTGCGCTCCTGGAAATCCTTCCAGGTAAAGTTGTTGTCCTTGGTCTCTGGAGCGTTGGCTGTCAATACATAGCGCAAGACATCCTGCTTGCCAGGGAGATCTACGAGATACTCGTGCAACCAAACAGCCCAGTTGCGAGAGGTAGAAATCTTATCATCCTCAAGATTCAGGAACTCATTGGCTGGTACGTTATCCGGCAGGATATAGTCGCCGTGAGCCTTCAGCATGGTAGGGAAGATGATGCAGTGGAACACGATGTTGTCCTTACCGATGAAGTGAACGAGACGTGTCTCTGGATCCTGCCACCACTTCTGCCATGTACCCCATTTCTCTGGCTGTGCATCGCAAAGCTCCTTGGTGTTGGAGATGTAGCCGATAGGGGCATCAAACCAAACATAGAGCACCTTGCCTTCTGCTCCCTCTACAGGAACAGGAATACCCCAATCCAGGTCGCGGGTCATCGCACGAGGCTGCAGATCCATATCCAACCAGCTCTTGCACTGTCCGTAAACATTGGAACGCCACTCCTTGTGACCTTTCAGGATCCACTGCTTCAACCAGTCCTGATACTTGCCCAGTGGGAGATACCAGTTCTTGGTAGGCTTCTTGATGAGGCCATGACCAGGGTTGTTCTTATTGGTAGGGTTGATCAACTCTTCTGGAGAGAGGGTCGCACCACACTTCTCACACTGGTCACCGTATGCACCTTCTGCACCGCAGCGAGGGCAGGTACCCACGATGTTACGGTCGGTAAGGAACTCGCCGGTAACCTCATCGCAGAACTGCTCTTCTACTTTCTCTTCCAAAACGCCCTTATCGTAAAGAGTACGGAAGAAATCAGAAGCAAACTTATTGTGAACCTTAGAAGTCGTGCGGCTGTAAACATCAAAGGAGATGCCGAAATCCTCGAAGCTCTTCTTGATGAGGTTGTGATAGCGATCCACTACTTCCTGTACGGTAATGCCTTCCTTCTTGGCACGGATGGTAACAGGTACACCATGCTCGTCGCTACCGCCGATGAAAACAACGTCTTGCTTTTTAAGGCGAAGATAGCGTACGTAGATATCGGCTGGCACATAAACACCTGCCAGGTGGCCGATATGCACACCACCATTAGCGTAAGGCAATGCTGCCGTAACAGTGGTACGTTTGAAATTCTTTTGTTCCATATTAGCTAATATATTTTTGTTATTTGGGTGCAAAATTACAAAAAAATGTTGGAAATGCGGAATAATTAGATGCCCTTTTTCTCCTTTATATATATAATAAGGTGTAATTTGATAGTTTTAGATAGGAGAATTCTAAAACTCAGATACTAAAAAAGGCTCTAGCTTTCCAGCCCGAGCCTTTTTTGTACTTGCCCTTCAGGTCTTTCTGATAAGGGTTGCACAATCATTATCATTTACTATTGTTTTGAGTCTTGCTGTTTTAATAATCAATCTTCTTACTGTGCAATAAAAAATACCCCTTCTTTGGACGAATTTCTTATATGTTTTGGCTGATAATTGTCTTAGAAATGTCCTCTTTCTGCCCAATCTCCCCTATCTAGTGTCCGATATCCGATAGCTTCTGCCAGATGTTGAGGTTCTATCTGCTGGCTTCCGGCAAGGTCGGCAATGGTACGGGCAACTTTTAAGATACGGTTGTAGGCACGTGCAGAAAGGGATAGTTTCTCCATTGCCATTCTGAGGAGGTTGATTCCTTCCTCTGTTGGTTCCGCAAATTGATGAATCATACGTTCCGTCATCTGGGCATTACAGTGTATTCCCTTGAAATCCTTGAATCTTTCTGCCTGAATCTCTCGGGCTCTGATTACTCTTTCCCTGATTCTGGCACTTGGTTCGCCAGGGGCTGCCTTGGAAATGTCCTTGAAAGGTACTGGACTGATTTCACACTGGATATCGATGCGGTCGAGTAGCGGACCGGAAATCTTGTTCATGTAGCGCTGTATCTGTCCCGGGGTACAGACACAATGATGCGTAGGGTCACCATAGTAGCCGCAAGGACATGGGTTCATGCTTGCTACAAACATGAACGAGCAAGGATAATCGATGGTGTATTTGGCTCTGCTGATGTTGATGTGGCGATCTTCCAGAGGCTGACGCAAAACTTCCAGGGTGGTTTTGTTGAACTCTGGCAATTCGTCGCAGAAGAGCACACCATTATGGGCAAGAGATATTTCGCCGGGTTGTGGAGAAGTTCCTCCACCTACCAGTGCTACTTGCGAGATGGTATGGTGAGGCGCTCTGAAAGGGCGCTGGGCAATGAGGGAGACGTTCTTGGCTAATTTGCCAGCTATAGAATGTATCTGGGTAGTTTCCAGACTTTCTGAGAGAGTAAGGGGTGGAAGAATGGAGGGGAGACGCTTTGCCATCATGGATTTTCCCGAGCCGGGAGGACCTACCATGATGAGATTGTGACCGCCGGCAGCGGCTACTTCCAAGGCACGCTTCACGTTTTCCTGGCCCTTTACGTCTGCATAATCGTAGTCGCAATGAACCTGGTTCTCGTAAAACTCCTTGCGAGTATCTACAATGGTTGGGGTGGGGGATGATTTGTCGCCAAGAAACTGGATGACATCAAAGAGGTTTTTCATTCCATAAACCTCCAGATTGTTCACAACGGCAGCTTCCCGGGCGTTTTGTTCTGGTACAATCAGACCTTTGTAGTGTTCAGACCTTGCCTTGATGGCGATAGGTAGAGCTCCCTTGATAGGCTGCAATGTGCCGTCAAGGCTCAATTCGCCCACCATCATGTATTCTTTGAGATGATCTTCGGGGATGTTGCCATTGGCGCCTAAAATGCCGATGGCTAGAGGAAGGTCGAAACTGCTGCCCTCCTTGCGCAGGTTGGCGGGTGCAAGGTTAATGGTAATGTCGGCTATAGGAAATTTATAGCCGCTATACTGCATGGCTGCTGCGATACGGTTACGGCTTTCCCTGACCGCTTCGTCGCCTAAGCCCGTAAGATGATACATTACGCCTGTGTTGAGGCTGACTTCTACAGTTACAGTCGTGACTTCCAGTCCGTTGACTGCTGCACAATAGGTTTTTACTAACATAAGCTCTTTTTTAGAAGGTTAGAGCTCGCGGTATTATTTCAGCAGTTGGTCTAGTTTATTGTATAGATCTTGCTTGTTAAGGCCTCGGGCTGTTATTTTTCCATTTTGAAGTATGATGTTGTCGGGCATAGAAGTGAGTCCCAACTTCTTCAAAGTCTTGTCTTCCAGCATTTCTCCATTGCATACTACAGCCCAGTTGATAGAGTCGCGCTTCATGTTCTCCTCGCAGTTGCTCTTGCTTGCATCCAGGCAGAAGCCCATCAGTTTGAGTTTGCCTTGTGACGAGCGCTGGCGCTTCTTCAACTCTCTCTGTATGTCCTGACTGTCATAATTGAATGTAGCCCAGGTATAGATAACAGCAACAGGTGAACTGATCAGTTCTGTGCTGGAGATGAGTTTTCCTTTGGTGTCGTATGAAGTGAAAGTTGGTAATTTGGCACCAATTCCTGCATCTTTCATGGCAGAAATCTGCTGCTTCAGTTTACCTACCTGAATATTCTTAGGCTGTTCTTTCTCCAGCAGAGTAAGGAGAGAGAGAGCTTTCTTGTAATCTGGTTGAGGGGTGGCAATGAAGTATTTCTTGATGAGAAAGAGGCTTACTGCCGACTTTGCGTTGTCTTCGATGAAGAGTTCTGCCTGTTTCTTTTCCTGTGGCGGAGTATTGCCAAGAATTGATTTGCGGAATTTGGTCATCAACTCATTGTTCTTGGTGCCCTTTACCTCCATTTCCTTCAAGTGGGAAGCATCGCCTTTCAGCTCTACAGATTCTCCTGATTCTGCGAAGATAGGTTGCTCAGAGAAATTCGGGAAAACGATCATCAGTGTACAATCGTCATGGCAGGGCATCTCGTATGTGAATCTACCGCCTACCACTTTGATGGTATCCACGCCTTCCATGCCGCCATCTGTGCTATAAACATAAAATTCACCTTGATTCATATTTAAAAATTTGCCCTCAAGTTTAAAGTGACCACTACTGACACCACATGATGTTAGTAAAATCGATGAAATAAGAAATATGATGTATGCAAATTTTTTCATAAGAAAAATTTTAAGGGAGGAGTGCCGCGAGCGGGACTCGAACCCGCACAGCCATTACTGGCCAAGGGATTTTAAGTCCCTCGTGTCTACCAATTCCACCATTGCGGCATGGTAAACGTTAGAGTTGGAGCGGAAAACGGGACTCGGACCCGCGACCCCAACCTTGGCAAGGTTGTGCTCTACCAACTGAGCTATTTCCGCGTTACTTAATTGCGAGTGCAAAGGTAATATAATTTCCCGGTTCCACCAAATGGATTTACAACTTTTAAGAAAAAATACGCCATTTTTCTTCAAAAACGTGCATTTTTTCTCGTAGAAACCTAATTTCCTACTGTCAGCACGCTGCCAATACCTGTGTAGGTTACCCGATATTGCATCAGCATCTTGTCTTCTTTTCCCTGTCCACCGCTTGTGATGGTACCATTTTCAAGGCTATATACTCTTTTACACTTGTTGCAGATGACCGATTGTCTGTTGCCAGTCCACTCCAGTGGATAGTTGGTACCGCCATATTGCAGGATGCAGTTCAGGCATTGCCTGTCCCATGCTACATAGCCATTGAAGTTGGATGTGCCTAGGATGAAACCATTCTTGGTGGCATCCTTCAGGTCATTTCCTGCTCCTAGATAGCTATAGTTGGCATAGTTTTCCTTGGCTGTAGAGAGGACAATGGTTTCAGTATGGCTCTTGCCATCGTTGAGGGTGGAATAGATATTCCAGGCACCATTTATCTTTTTGGCACTAATCATGGTGTAGGTGCCGGCTCCTTGGAGAGCTGTCTCAATGCTGCTTCCTGGATGGTAGATGGTTCGGAAGATAAACTGGCATGGGTATCGGGTGCTGATGCTGTTGTCTGCATCGCAGGATGCCAGAAGTGAGGAGGAAAGAATGAGACAGATACACAAAAAGGTGAAGAGCACAGCTTTTGCTGCCATTCTCTTCACCTTATTATATATATACACCTTATTATATATATGATTATATATAGATGTTTTTTTCTTCATTGATTTCAAAAAGATTCTAATGTATTAAGAGATTTCTTTGATTTCAAGATTCTCTTTGATTTCAAGGGATATCCTTTATTTCAAGAGATTCTTTTCTGCATTCTCCATACGCTCGAAATGGAACTCTGAGAGAGTTTGCTCCATAAGTGCCTGGATCTTATCGTTGCAGAGATTGCCGATACTTCCCTCATGGGTATGATGGATATCCTTGTTAGGCTTGAATTCTCCAGCTTCGATTTCCAATCCCACAGTCTTGTAAGCATCACGGAAAGGCATTCCGTTAGCGGCAAGCTGATTTACTTCCTCAACAGAGAACATCGGATCATAACGAGGATCATCGAGGATATGCTCGTTTACCTCCATCTTATTGATGATGTAGGCAGCCATCTGCAGACAGTCTTTCAACTCGTCGAAAGCAGGGAGGAATACTTCCTTGATTATCTGAAGATCACGGAAATAACCCACAGGCAGGTTGTTCATGATGAGCATGATCTGCTGTGGCAAGCTCTGAAGCTTGTTGCTCTTGGCACGAATCAGCTCGAATACGTCTGGGTTCTTCTTGTGAGGCATGATGCTTGAACCGGTGGTACACTCCTTAGGCAACTTCACGAAGCCGAAGTTCTGACAGTTGAACATGCAGGCATCGAAAGCCATCTTTGCCAGGGTTCCTGCCACGCTAGCCATTGCGAAAGCTACGTTGCGCTCCATCTTTCCTCTACCCATCTGGGCATAGACTACGTTATAGTCCATGCTGTCGAAACCGAGCAGTTCGGTTGTCATGGTGCGGTTCAGAGGGAAAGAGCTGCCGTAGCCTGCTGCGCTACCCAATGGATTGCGGTTGGTCATGCGGTAGGCAGCCTGAAGGAAGAGCATGTCGTCAGCAAGTCCTTCTGCATAAGCGCCAAACCAGAGTCCGAAAGATGAAGGCATAGCCACCTGGAGGTGGGTATAGCCCGGCATCAATACGTTCTTATATTGGTTGCTCTTCTGAATCAACTCATCGAAGAGGATCTTGACCGCATCCACAATCTCCTTCAACTCATGACGGGTGAAGAGCTTGAGATCTACCAAAACCTGGTCATTGCGTGAGCGTCCTGAATGAATCTTTTTGCCCATATCGCCCAGTTTCTGGGTGAGCATCAATTCTACTTGGGAATGAACATCCTCCACGCCGTCCTCGATGACAAATTCGCCTTTCTCGGCGATGGCGTAGATATTCTTCAATTCTGCTAGGAGCTGGGTAAGCTCATCCTTTTCCAAAAGTCCGATGCTTTCGAGCATGGTGATGTGTGCCATACTGCCAAGCACATCGTATTTGGCGAGATAGAGGTCGAGCTCACGGTCGCGACCTACGGTGAATCGTTCGATTTCCTTGTTTACTTCAAAGTTCTTTTCCCAAAGTTTATGTGCCATAATTTCTTTATTTTTAATCCTGGTAAGGAATCATCGCCAGCGCATCAGCAATCTTCTCGATGCCTTCCTGCAATGGCTTCTTCACCATACCCTTGATAAACATATTGAGCTCAGCCTTGATGGTGAGTTTCATCTTGCAAGAAAATTCTCCTGTAGGGAGCAGCTGAATCCAGAAATTGAATGGGATAGGGCTGTTCTCTGTTTCAAACTTGATGGTTTTTGGAAAATCTCTGTCGATGATGCGCATCTTGAGGTCGCCCACCATAGGAGCGTTGATAGTGATGCTGTCGCTGTCGAATCTCAGGTCCTTGAGTTTCTCCATTTCCTTTCTCTTGTCCTCAGGAATCTGGTCTTTCACCTGCTCGAAGCGATCTTTGAGCACCTGCAGGTTGTTGAGGTCGCTCAAAGTATTAAAAACAGATTCCTGCTTGTGAGGAATCTGTTTGATATTACTTTCGAATGTACTTGTACTCATTATTGATGGGTAAAAAATTACTTCTTCCAGTTAGCTGGATCCTTGCGCCACTCGTGGAGCAACTCTACGTCTTCCTGCTTGATGTAACCAGTCTCGAGAGCCTCTTCTACCACGTGCTCGTAGTCTGTAAGAGTAACCAACTTCACGTTAGCATCAGCGAAAGCCTTCTCTGCAACCGGGAAACCGTAAGTGTAGCTAGCCACCATACCTACAATCTCGTTGCCGTTCTTGCGAAGAGCCTCTACAGCCTTGAGTGAGCTGCCGCCTGTAGAAATCAAATCCTCTACAACAACAACCTTAGCCTTAGGATCGAGCTCACCTTCGATGAGGTTCTGCATACCGTGATCCTTTGGTTTAGAACGAACGTAAACGAAAGGCAAGTTCAATTCGTCTGCCACCAATGCACCCTGTGCGATAGCGCCAGTAGCTACACCTGCAACAGCGTCAGCCTCTGGGAACTGCTCCAGGATAGCGTGTACGAGTTCGAGCTTCACATAGTTGCGGAGTTCTGGGAAAGAGAGGGTCTTGCGGTTGTCACAATAGAAAGGAGACTTCCAACCAGAAGCCCAAGTGAAAGGATCGTTAGGCTGCAATTTGATAGCCTTAACCTTCAATAACTTAGATGCGAATTCTTTCTTCAGTTTGTCCATAATTCTATAAGGATTAAATAATTATAATTTATATCTGCAAAGGTACGACAAAAAAATGATTAATCATCATAAATGGCTTATTAATTATAGATTTTTAATCGTGTGTCCATCCGATGGTGGTGATGCTGAATTTCATCTTGCCTGCCTTCTGCAGTTCTTCGCAGCAGGAGATGAGGGTGGCGCCTGTGGTGCAGACGTCATCGACGATAAGCAGATGCTTGCCGGCAAGATCGGTGATGGGATGTTTGCCGTCTTTGTCGTGATAGGTATCTGATAGCTGGAATACATGCTTTACGTTTTCCAGTCGCTGCCATCTGTCCTTTTGGGTTTGACTTTCGGTGAAGGTTACTCGTCTGATGGCATCTGTGATAATGGGGAGATGGGTTCTTTCCTGTATTCCCCTGGCTATTTCCTCGCTCTGATTATAGCCGCGGGTCTTCCTTCTTGACTTCGTGATGGGAATAGGGATGATGGCATCTATATCCTTGAAGAAATCTGATTCGATACCTTTGCTGGCGATGAGTCTTCCCAGATAGTTTCCGGTATCGGGACGATGATGGTATTTCAGTTTGTAGATGATGTAACTTGGATTGGAGTGGCTGTGATAATAGAAGAGGGCGGCGCATTTTTCGATAGGAATGCGCCCCCAGAACATCTTAGCCATATTGTTCTCATAGGGGGCTTCCCAGGTTGGGGTAATCGGGAGGTCCTGGAGACAGGTGGCGCATAGCATCTCCTCTGTGCCCAGCAGTCGCTCATCGCAGATGGCACAGTAACGGGGAAAGAGAAAATCTATGATGTTTCCTAACAGGCTGAGCTTCATATTGTTACTTTGAACTTTGAGTTTTGAACATTGAACTTTATGATTAGCTTCTAATGTTTACTTTGAATTTAAACCTTTAGAAGTCGTCTTCGAAATCGATGTCTCCCAGATCTTCTTCTTTCATTTTGTCGATGCATTTGTGAATCACATCCATACCATAGCCTCTGCCGAGGGCGAAATGGATGAGTTTCATCGAGCGTTCGTAGTCGTTTTTGGCTTTGATGTTTTTGTATTTGTTTTTTAGGAGAGGGAGGAGGGTTTCCAGATACATGTCGTCCTCGATTTCTTCGAAGATTGGGTCGGAGATTTCCTTCGGGATGTGTTTCATCCAGAGAGCCTGTTCCACTTTCCTGCGGCCCCATTTATTGTATTTTATCTTGTCGTTGATAAAGAAGCGGGTGAATCGCTCGTCATCGATGAATTTCTTCTGGGTCAGGAATTCCATATTTCGGGCGATGGCATCCTCTGGGAGTTCCCATTTCTTCATCTTGTCGAGCATTTCCTGCGAGCAATGTTCGGCTTGTGTGCAGAGAGTGGTGAGCTTCAGGAGTGCCTGCTGCTCAGTCATCGGCTTTTTATACTTTGAACTTTGAGATTTGAACATTGAACTTTATGATTAGTTATGTTATTGTTATTTTGTGCTTTTTGCTCGCATCATTCTCTTCTTTCCGAAAGCATCTTCCTTGGTTTCTATATCCTTGAAATCAAGTTTTAGCAGCATTTCTCGGGTCTCCTTTTCGTAGATAGGATTAATCTCGAAGTATAATGCTCCTCCGGATTTGAGTGCTGAAGATGCATATTCGGCGATGGCTCTGTAGAATTTCAGCGGGTCTTCATCGGGAACGAAGAGGGCGAGGCTCGGTTCGTGCTCCAGCACATTCTTTTCCATATCCGCTTTCTCCTTTTCGCAGATATAAGGAGGATTGCTCACGATGAGGTCCCATTTTTGGGTGGAAGGAGTCTTTGCTTCACCCTTGGGCTTCACAACCTCTTTATCATCGTTGCCCTTCATTTTTTCGTTATCAGTCTCTGCAGCTTTTGGCAAAGCCAATGCATCCTGATGTTCTATTCTGACATTTCCGGCTTTCATCATTTCCACATTTCCTTGTGCTATTCGGAGGGCATCTTCCGAAATATCCCATCCTGTAACCTCAGAATTAGGAATGTTGAGTCCTAATGTGATGGCAATGCAGCCGGATCCTGTGCAAATATCAAGAATCAGCTTAGCGTCGTCTGTCGCCTGAGGAGAATTTCCCGAAGAATCTTCTGGAGAATCTTCTGAAGAATCTCCCGAAGAAACGATTGATTTTTCAATCATATCCTCCTCTATCCATTGGCAGAGTTCTGCGGTTTCCGGTCTCGGAATCAGCACGCCTGGCTCCACATGAAAGGGCCTGCCGGCAAAGTCGGCTTCGCCCAAAACATACTGCACAGGTTCTCCTTTTTGCAGTCTTATGATAATTTCTTCCAGTTTTCTTTCCTCGTCTGCAGATATTTCATTAACTTTGCCGCAGATTATGTCGGTCAGAGTCATTCCGTACTTCACATCAAGCACGGTGCGGACGATAGCCTGTGCTTCGCCAGCATCATAAAGTGGGGTGAGGGATTGCCAAAGTTGCTGATACGTTTTCATCTTGATATTGCTTGTTGCGATTTGATATTGCTTGTTGCAATTTGATTTGAGAGCAAAGGTACGACAATTTATCGAAAATGAGTAAGAAAATCGAAGAAAAATAGGATATGGAACAAAATAAAGTATCTTTTCAGAATCCGCTGACGGGCGAACCGCTTAGCCAGCAGGAGATAGATGAAATGTTCATGCGCCGCTGCCTGCAGTTGGCTAAGAACGGTAGGCAGAATGCGAAGCCTAATCCGATGGTGGGCGCCGTCATCGTGAGTGAAGAGGGCAGAATCATCGGCGAGGGCTATCATGTAAGATGTGGTGAGGGGCACGCTGAAGTTAATGCCTTTGCTTCAGTTAAGCCTGAAGATGAGCATCTGTTAAGCCAAGCCACTATCTATGTGAGTCTCGAACCCTGTTCTCATTATGGCAAGACGCCTCCTTGTGCCGACCTGGTCGTCAGGAAAGGCGTGAAGAGATGTGTCTGCGGCTGCGTAGATCCTTTTGCCAAGGTTCAGGGGCGTGGAATCCAGAAGATGCGCGAGGCAGGAATCGAGGTAACAGTAGGCGTTCTGGAGGCGGAATGCCTCGAACTGAACAAGCGCTTCATCACCTTCAATACCCATCAGCGACCATACATCATCCTGAAATGGGCGCAGACTGCGAATGGCTTTCTGGATAATAATTATCAGGGAATGGCGATTTCGTCGCCTTTTACCAAGATGCTTTCGCATAAGCTTCGTGCCGAGAACGATGCCATCCTGGTGGGTAGAATCACCGATGAGCGTGATCATAGCCAACTCAACGTGAGAGACTGGAGCGGCAAGGACCCGATGCGACTGGTCATCGACCGCCATCATCCTTGTTTCGAGGGTTTGGATTTCTCCAAGGGTAAGGAAGAGGTGTTGAAGCAGATGATGCAGTACCTATATAATGATAAGGTGCAATCGCTGATAGTAGAAGGTGGCGCCATCACCCATCAGGCTTTCCTCGATGCCGGATTATGGGATGAAATCAGGGTAGAAACATCTTTATCCACATCTGTGGAAAACGTGGTAACTGCCGGAACTGCAGCGCCAAAGCTTCCTCATAACATCCGCTTAATCAGCCATGAGGCGTATGATAATAATATAATAAATAATTACGAACGAGTATGAGCAATAGATTTACATCGCGCTTGAGCGATAACGATGATTTCAAGCGAGACGAGTTGATTCGCAAGATAGAGCATTCCGTGGAGCACATGACGCTCGCTGAACTGGAAGCCCTGTCGTATGACATGTTTACCAAGGGCTACATTGAGGACTATTAACAAGCCAGAAAAGAAGCAGATTTGGATAAAGAAGCGATAAGCTTCCTTTTCAAAAGGAAACGGTCGTTGTTTTCTTTCCTTCTGAAAAGGAAATAATTGCATATTTCTTTCCTTTTTAGAAGGAAACTTCGTGACTTTGCAGCCGAGTTGCAGGATTCTGCTAATAATAAATGAAGGTAACACAAGGTACGAGAAATGGAATTACGCAGCATATTTCAGTCAATCATATCCTTGCACCAAGAGGAACTGCCCTTGGATTTGCAGGAGAGAAGCACCCAACTTCCGTTGGATGGAAATCGCATCGTGACAGTAACCGGCATTCGCCGTTGTGGAAAGTCATCATTGCTGGGGCTTACGATTAATCGCCTCTTGGAGCAAGGAGTCCTAAGGGAGCGCATCCTCTATGTGGGTTTTGACGACGAGCGTTTCATCTCCATGTCGCCCGAAAACTTCGATGAGTTGTTGCAAGCTTACCGTGAGATGTATCCCGAGACATCGCTCAAGGATGTGTATATGTTTTTCGATGAAATACAACTCATACAGGGATGGGAATTCTTCGTGCTACGAGTGTACAAGAACTATTGCAAGCACATCTTTGTGACGGGCAGCACTGCCAAGATGCTTTCCGAGGAAATGGCTTCCGCCTTGCGAGGTTGGTCAGACGAGTATCGTGAATATCCCTTGAACTTTGAGGATTACTTGGCGTTCAAGGGCATCAAGGCCAATCAGTTTAGCGAGGAAGGCAAGGCAAAGTTGGCTGTCGCCTCCCGTGGCTATTGCGAAGAGGAAGGTTTTCATGAGGTGGTTCTCGAAAAGAGCAAGATAGAGAAGGTCAAGATATTGCAGTCTTACTTCAACACCATGCTCTTCCGAGATATGATAGAGCATTATCACATCGGGGCATCCCCTTCGGTAGTACGATATTTTTTAAAGCGTGTGATGAACAATCTCACGAAGCCAACCAGTGTAAGCAACATCTATAATGACTTGAAGTCTCAAGGTTTGAAGGTATCCAAGGATTCCCTTTACCTGTGGCTCGACTACGCTTGCAACATCTTTATGCTTCGCAAGGTGGAGAAATACGACAAGTCGATGGTGAAGCAACGCACCGTTCCTGCCAAATATTATGTGGCTGACATCGCCCTGCGCAACGCCGTGCTGTTGCCAGAAAGCGAGGACGCAGGCAAGGCTTTGGAGAACATCGTTTATCTCAATTTGGAGAGAACACTTGGGGAAGAGGACAGGGTGTTCTACTTCAATGAGTCGAAGGAATGTGACTTTGTCGTGCAAAAGGGTGAGCATGTGGCAGAGTTGATACAAGTTTGCTGGGCATTGAATGAGGATAACATCGAAAGAGAGGTGGGGGGATTGATTGCAGCCTGCTCAGTTACAGGCTGCAATCGAGGAAAAATCATCACTTTCTCTCAGCGAGATACTCTTGAGCGAGAAGCGATGAGGATTGAGGTCTTGCCGATATGGGGGATGAAATGATGCCAACCCCTAAAAGCGAAGCAGGAGGAAACATTTCATTTTCCTCCTGCGCATTTTTCACCTAAAACTCCTTGATAGCTCTTACAGAATTGGATCCATCTTTTGTGTGATACGTTGTATATCCAGTTTCATATCTATCAAAATGGATTAAGACTACATAAGCTGTGCTCGCACTGCGCTCTGTAGAAGACCAATACACACCCGACAAAGAATAACCTTGACTTACAAAAGTAGCATTTACAGCATCGTAATTAGCCCCAATCGTCTTCCATTCATTAACGCTTGGGCAATACCAACCTGTTCCTAAACTGGAAATCCATTTCTTTAATGGTAAAGAAGAAGGCATTTTGCTTGTATTGCTTTTGCCATCCGTATTGCTTGTACATCCATATTGGGAGCTAAAGATGCCCATTTCATCCCATTTCGTCCACTTATACTCCAAGGAAATGATCTTACCATTCACTCCGTCGCTTGATGTAGAAAATACAACTCCTATAGGATTCGTATTGTTCGGATATAAATCACCGACCTTGTATGTCGGAACAGTTTCTGTCTTAAAACTCTCAATTTCACCATAGTAATAAACACCATCAACTATAGCAAAAGCTTGATAATAATAAGTCGTTCCCATAGACAGTCCTGTAACATCAACCGTAAAAGAACCTTGTGAAACTGTTTTCTTTATAGACTTTGCATCATTCATATCTACATTGTCCGCATAAAGAAAGCCACAAGCATTAGCCTCATCCATATTAGCAACTTCACCTTTCAAAGTTGCAGTACGAACAGCGACATTGCCTGCTGATATAGTTGTGACAGAAGGTAATTTTTTCTTTTCATACAATTCAGACGTGATTGGAGCAAAGCCATAAACATGATAAGACTGAGAATTAACCAATTTGTCAAAAGCTGACATCATCGTATTGCCTGTGTTCTGTACATAAATCATAGAAGAATTTACATCTCCAACATACTGATATTTGGCAAGTTTGTTTCCCATAATCTTATTCTCAGATGACACAGGTATAATAACTGCAGAAGCTATTAATTTGTTGTCCTTAAACGCATATGAGAAACGTGTACCATTCGCATGAGAAAAAGCCAAATAATTATTCTCCTGCGACTCTACTTGATATTTTTTCATACTATTCAATACGCCCTCGGCATCAGCCTCCCAATCCGTGCAAACATTTGCTATGGCATTCATTTCTTCTTGGACATTCTTATCTTGACCATCAGAGCCACCACCAACATCAGACGTCGAAGAGCAGGAACTTGCAATAAACATCATTCCTAAGAGGTATAAAATGCCAACTATAGAGTATATTCTATTTTTTAAATTCATAATATTCTTACTTTGTGATATTAAACAATGTACGATTTACCAAAGCGTCTATTTCTGCTTTCCTCACTCCAGCATTTACGTGGTCTATTACTGATGGTCTCGACACACGAACGGTGGTTGTCGCTTTTACAGTGTCACTAACTTTGGCAGTAATCATGACTTCTCCATCTTTCTTACCAAGAATTTTTCCTGTAGAAGAAACTGTAGCAACATCTGTGTTTGAAGAACTCCATACACAATCAGCTTTTGCATTGGCTGGTGTAATCTTGGCTTCAAGTTGATAAGCAAATCCTAATGTAGTCTCTACCCTACTTGGCAAACTTACATTTTGCGCTTTAGGAACAACTGTAAGGGCAATGCTTTTTTCTATACCATTGGCTGTAGTAGCTGTAACGGTTACCTTACCTTCACCTTTAGCAGTAACGATACCTTGCGAATTTACCGTTGCTACATTTTCATTATTAGAGCTCCACGACATTGTAGTGGAAGCTCCTAACGGCAGGAGTTTGTAACGAATTTGCTTAGTTTCTCCAACCTCTAAGGAAGTGTTTGGTATTGACAACTCAACGCTCGTTGGTTCTGTTGCATTGTCGCCATCTTTTGTTGCAGTAATAATACAAGTCCCTACAACTTTGTCTGAAAGCTGTGCCAACAAATATAGTTTGCCAGCCTTTTTGGCAGTAATCGTAAAAACTCCATTCTCAAAAGACCATTTAAAATAACTTGGAGGACTACTAATTGATTCTATATACCCAACATTATATACCGTAGAAGCATTCGAAGGCACAAGCTCAACTTTTGCAGTCACAGTCTCACCAACCTTCATGTTTATGCCAGAAGGATTAATCTTAATATCTGTTGCAGTAACACCTGCTTGAACTGTAACATAATCAGTGTACGAGCCATGTCCCACCTGCATTGTATTACTATACGTACCCTTGAAGGAATAATAATAAGTCACGTTGACCTTTATATTAGCCTTCGCTTTTACACCCTTGAATGTTGCAGTTTGAGCACTTGTGTTATAACCTGTTAGTGCCAGGTATTGTACATCAGAAGGATCTGCAACTTCAAAGACAGCGTGAGTAATGTAACCTTGTGGAGCTGTCGCTGTACATTGCAACGTTATCGTTGCTCCCTCTTTTACATAGTAAGTTTTGGCTTGCACACTAATACACAGTAATACTGCCCAAAACAAAAAAACGATTTTCTTCATAAAACTCGCACTATTTTGTGTCGTGCGCAACTTCTAATTTGTTTTTTATTGACAATACTTGCATTTACCTGTACCACCACATAATGTGCATTTGAGACTATTATGTCCTTGTGGACCATCCGTAAGCCCATCTCCCCAACACATTCCGCATTTACCAGTATTAGCACAATACCATTTACCACGATTCACTTTTAATGAAGGACATGACGATTTACTCGATGACGATACAGAACTAGAACTACCACCGCCAGAATAGGTTGTTCCCGCAGTAGAACTTGTTGCCCCCAAAGAACTTGACGAATAATCATACGAGGATTGCTTCGATTGCTCGGAAGTAAGTGCAATAGAAGTTCCTACTGCTGCAGCAGACACTAACAGACCACCCCAGAAGTTACTGCGATTTTCTAATTGTTGATTTCTGTATGACTGAGCCTTAGCCAATAACTTTCTACAATGATCACGCTGTCCTTGTGAACATTCTTCATTATTCACAACGATTGTCAAATCCTCAATAGCTGATTTCCATTTCTCTCGTTTGTAAGAACAAAGAGCATTTCCATAAAGTGCATCCTCACATGCCAAAACATCTTTGTATTTCTTGATGGTTTGTTGGTATTGCTTTTGGGCTTTTGAATATTTATGCGCCTCGAATAATTTATTCGCTATTTCACAATCTTCCCAATACGAAGCCAATATCTTTAGAAATTGTTCGTCAGAACTAGAGGATTGCTTAGTACCATTAGATGGTGCAGTAGACTTCTTGGATGGCACGTTGATTTCTAACCCTGTATAGAAAACTTCCATATCTATGTTGGCTTTGCGTAGTTCTGTCAGCGAAAGATTATAGTCTTGCGCAATAGACTCTAAAGTTTCTCCACGCAGAACAATATGCTTTTTTATATTTTGTCCCCATACATTAAAGATAGCGAACAAATCCAACAGTATAATCACATAAAATCGTTTCATAATTATTAGTATATGATATTCTTAATCCTTGCTTTATTCATTTTGAAGATAGCACCCTTTGCAGAATTAGCTTTCTTGTACGACACCATCGTTGCGGTGTCGCTGCAAATCCAAACTTTCATGCGTATACCCTTTTTTGTCACAATAGTCGCTTTCTTAGGGCTCGTTTCCGATGCTGCTTCTTCTATAACTACCGCTTTGATTGAATCAGCTACCTCAGTCTCATGTTGTGCTTTCAATCTCGCTTCTTCAAGTTCTCGCTCTCGTTGTCGTTGCTCTTCAACTGCGAGATTTGTCAAGATGTCACGTGTTCCGTCAGGATAGCGAATCATAAACACTTCCGATTTTGGAGAGAATATCGGTCTGCTCTTGCCTTTCTTGTTTGTTTTGAACGAAACAGTATTTGCATTCATCGTCAGATTGTATGCAGGTACTTCTCTTCCGTCCTTATAGTAAACAACAATAGCATCTTTCGGAATCTGAATATGTTCCGAAGTGGTAAGTATTCGCTCGCCATTTCCGTTAAACACGACGTTCCCGCGAGTTTTGAACTTTAGCATAAACACTTTCGTATTCTCAACATATTCCTCAGGGGCTTTCTTGTTGCCTGATTCTTTGAAAAGCGTCTTGTCATTGTTTGTTTGAATGATTTTGACAGACTTCATACGACCATCACGGAAAATGATGGCATCTTGGGCAGAAATACCTAAAACACAGAATGTGCAAGCCAGAACAGCTAAAAACTTTTTCAGAACTATCATTTCTTTACATACCAATTATTAGACCAATTGCCATTTCTTTACACTTTTTGTTGTTGGCATAATCAGACAACCCTATATTGAAGTTGAGACCATACATATTATACATAATGGTCAAATTGAGTCCAACTGATAGTTGGCCTTTTTCTATCTTTTTCTTTAGCACCTCTTTGTTACTTTTACCAGGAGTTTCTAATGTTAGGTTTCCACTTACAATATAATCAAGATACGGACCAGCTTTTATAGAGAATTCTTCTATTTTTGCACCAACATATAGAGGTATATAAATACTATGCGTTTTCAAGTCACCACTTGCAGCAGTTCTATCTAACGCAGCTTCAGCATATTCTTTCTTCAAAGGAGTCTGCAAGTACCTATATCCTGCAAGGCCTTCCACAAAGACTTGGTCTGCAACAAAGTATCTTGCTCCTAAAGCTACACTTAAACCGAACGTACTTTTGTAACATTCCGATCCGTCGCCATTCAGCGAGCCAAATCGAAAACCAAATTGAGCAGCAAATTCTAATTTTTCCTTTTGGCTTTTTGGTTTTGCCTCTTTTGTAAAATGATTTGGGTTTGTATCAAAAAGTACAGAATGATTTGATTGTGACAAAGTGTTTCCCTTTGAAGGTTCACTTGGCATTTGTGACGATTCTTGTTCACTTGGCATAACATCCTTTTGTACAGGAACAACAAGCTTCATCCCCACATATACAACGCCATCTGCATTAGGGTTTGCCTTATTGATGTCTATCACACTAATATGGTAATCGTTAGCAATGCTTTCGAGGGTTTCGCCACGCTGAACGATATGGGTAACGACCTGGCTTTGAGCCATTACAAACACACATACTGTACAAAGAATTACGGAAAGAATAATCTTCTTAGTCATAATCGTAAAGTTTTAAAGTTGTATAATAAGGAAATTGCTCACGCTCCAAAATAGAGTAGGATTGGTTATGACAAGCGTACATTTGCCATCACCACTCTCCTCAAAATGATAAGAGCGGTTGCTTGGTTGTGGTGTCAAAATCTTAGGATTGCTGGATTTCAGCGTAACCTCACGGAACTTGCGAATGTCAACAGCATTGAACTTACTCTTGTCCACATCCTCGTAGTTGACTTTCTTCTTTTGCAAGAAGCCTCCTTTTAGCAATCCTGCCGCCGAGAGTTGTTTCTTAGTGCCAATCTTTACATAACATTCGTTGATTACTTCATCTTGTTTTGATAATGCTGTTGTCAATATTTGTGTTTTCTTTTCTGCCCGGTCTGCTCTAGTTCGCATGTCGGACAAAGAAGCACGAAGTTGGGTTATATCTTTCTTCGAGTTATTCAAATCAGCACGCAAAGATTGAATAATTTGGTCTTTCTCAGCCAACTGCTGGTTAAGGAACTCTACTACCTTTTGTAGTTGCTCTACACCTTCTGTCGATTTCTTGTTAGCCAAAGAATCTTGGAGCATTTTGATTTTTGCTCTTTGTCGAGCAAGAATATCTGCCAGACCTTTTAGGTTGGCAGCCATTTGTTGGCGGTTAAGCATAACACCATCACGCCCCTTGTTTGTAAAAAGGATGTTTTCTTGAATCGCAATACTATCCAAACCTGTGGCTATGGTTGCCAACACACCGTTGAGCTCATCAAGTTGTTGTGTCTTGGCTTTGTTTTCTTGCATGATGGAGTCTCGTTCCTGCATATAGCTACTCATATCAACCTTTTCATTCTTGCACGAAATGGCTGATAATAGAATAAACAAAGTAACTATGGCTTTGAATATCTTCATTTCAGTAGGTCATAAAAAAAGGCGGAACCGTTCGTGGCTTGTCTTGTATCTGGTTACCGCCAAGTGACCAACTCTACAACAAGCACAGAACGGCTCACGCCAAAAATAGCGTGAACCTTCCGTCTGCTTGTCCTCGTAGAGATTTGAATATTGGCGGTATTCGATACAAGAGAACAAGAGCTAAAAGCTCAATATCTTAAAAAGTCTCAGAACGGAAACGCTGGATTAATATAATAAGGTATAAATACCTCAGTTCTTAGTCTCTGTTAGATTGGCGATTCTTCGAATCGCACAAGTCCTTAGCGTTTCATTTTTAAAGTTTATCTCTGTTTCTTACTATTCAATTTTAAAGGGTTCAACATTACAATTTATTCTCTCATTTTGAAGAAAAGCATAGGGCGATGTCGCCGAATCTAATACTTCACGATGCAAAAATAAGGAAAAATACTCAAACTAAGAAATATTTCGGCAGAAATTTTCCAAAATAATCGTTTTCTCTCCCTTTTATCAACTAATAATTAGATAAAGGTAGCTGCTTTTCGGAAAGAAGCCTCAGCTTTTCTTCTCTCGTGCCAGAGTGCGCTTTATCCGCTATATGGGAACAGAGGAGAATTGCACTGTAAATTCTGAGATTTTCACTGTAAATGGCATAAAATGCACTGTAAATTGCACTGTAAATGGGAAAAATTTCACTGTAAACCATAAAGTTTTCACTGTAAATATGCCCAAAAGAACAAAAGATGTGCTTTGGGTTGTGTTAGAAAAGCCTTATATTTCCACAACAGAACTGACAGTAGAAATTGGTTGCGCATTGCGAACTATTAAGAACCATCTTGCATCACTCAAGAAACTTGGAGTCTTAAAACGTGAAGGCAGTGACAAGAACGGCTCTTGGGTCTTGGCAATAGATACCATGTGGAGCAATGAACAGTAGTTTTAGCTAGCCGAACAAAGCAAGAAAGGCGGATAAGAACACCAATGTTCCTATCTGCCTTTCCAACTTTTACCTATCTATCTCCCAGTCATCAATATTTCCTGTTGTAGAATCGAAGTTGATGCCCACTTTCGTTATTGGCAATCCACTGAGAGCGAAACGCTGACGGTAGTTCTTGAGGTTGATTTGCCCCATTGCAGCCTGTGCGCTCTTGTTTAGTTTCAGTTCTACGAGATAAAGGTCGGTCTTGGTCTGCAACACCATATCTACCCTACCCTTGGGTGTCTGCACCTCCACATCCACCACGAAAGCTGTGAGCAAAGTGAAGATAATGTAGAGCATCTGCTGGTAATGCCCCTCATAATTGGTTACATTGCAGTAAGGTACGGTACCCAAGTAATCTTGCAACAGGCGCAAAGCTCCATCTATATCCTTGCGACGTATGAGTCCCGACATTCGGGCGATAGCCACACCACCCCGCTCTGCATAAATGCCATCCACATAGTTGGGCAAGAGATTTTCGAAGAGTCCCACACGGATTTCCTTGTTAGGAATGTCAAGGGTGTAAAGTTCTATGTCGCTATCATAATGCTTGATGGTGACATACCCACTCTGATACAGCAACGGCGTGATAGTCTTCATCTTCTCCGTAGGCGCATCGAATGCCGAAGCAAGAGCCTCGATAGGAGCTATGTCGGCTGGAAGCACATCATAATTGTTGAGCATATTGATGAGGTAGGTTGGCGTACCTGAACTAAACCAATACTTGCCAAACTTTTGCTCAGAAAAGCAATTGAACAAACTATACGGATTAAACACATCTGGTGATTTACTTGAGAAATGATAACCATCATAATGCTCTTTGAGCTTTGCTATTGTTTGTTCTCTGGTCAACTCTTGTGCTTCAGCAAGCATATCTATGTCTTCCGACATCTGCCCCAACAGTTCTTCCTTGGTGATGCCACAGATTCCTGCATACTCGTCATTCATCGAGATATTGGTAATGTTATTGAGCTCACTGAAGATGCTCACCTGCGAGAACTTGGTGATGCCCGTAAGGAAAACGAAGCGGAGCTTCGCCTCGCTATACTTCAGGGGACTGTAGAAATTGCGCATCGTATTGCGAAGCACATCTAGCTGCTCTTTCTCATGCACGACATCCAACATAGGAGCGTCATACTCGTCGATGAGTACCACCACCTGCTTGCCTGTCTTCTGGTAAACGGTATCTATCAGTTCTGTCAAACGATTGTTTGCATCCACCTGTGGATGCTCCACACCCCATTTTTTCTCCTCTGCCTGAAGAATAAACGCCAGGTATCTATCCAACTGCTCCTTCTCCATGTGCTTGCCACCACTCAAGTCGAAGTGTAGCACAGGATATTCCGTCCACTCACGCTCCAATGCTTCGATGGCAAGTCCCTTGAAGAGGTCTTTCTTGCCCTCGAAGTAGCTCTGCAACGTGGTAACGAGGAGTGACTTGCCAAAACGACGTGGCCGCCCCAAGAAGAAATAAGTACCGCTGGTATGAGCCATGCGATAAATATATTCCGTCTTGTCGATATAGAGCTTGTCTTCTTTTCTGATTCGCTCAAATGTTTGAATGCCCAAAGGATATAGTTTTCTTGCCATACGCTGATTTTTTCTGCAAATATACGACTTTTATCTGAAATCAGACACATAAAAAGCTAAAACTTATCACTTTTCATTTATATTTTGTACTTTTGCAACCAAAAGAAATAATAGAAAAGCAGTAACAGCCAATTCTACCATGGCATCAGCCGTCTCTCGGATGATCATGTTCGTATGTTTCTTTTTCTCCTAAGGCTTGGCTAGTCAAGCCTTAGGAGATGTAATTGGTATAAGATTATTTTGCCACCTGAGGCGTGAAGCGCAGGGTGAACTTGTGCGTACCTGTTGGAGCCATATACTGTGGCAGACAAGAGTCACCACCACAGCTGCGGTTACCAATGCCACGCTGCCAGAAATCGAAGTGAGCGAAAATCTGGTTAGAGCGTACCAGGTCGTAAGGATGCTTGCCACCATAGAATACGTCGTAGTTGAACTGGGCATCATCGAAGTGAGACAACGAGAAGGCTACCATGCCCTCGGTGGTAATCTGCAACTTCGTGCTGTTGTTGTCCAATGTCAACTGGCGGAGGCCCTGGCGGTCTCCCATGGTCTGAGGAGCACTCTGCTCTTCGAACATGCCATCCACGGTGGTCTTGTACAAACCTAACAACGAACCTCTCTGGCGGTCGATGTAGTTGCTCCAAGGACCCTTGGCATAATACTCCACATTCTCGAAACCAGGAGCAAACTGCATGGCAATACCAATTTTTCGGGTTTCCTCAGAAGAATTGTTGGTAGTTACCTTCATATCCACGGTTCCGTTAGGATAGATGATGTAAGCAATCTGGTGAGTATCCTTACCGTTGGTAACGGCAGTTTCCACAACCACGTTCTTGCCCTGCTTCTTAGGAGCCTTCACCATCATTTTCTTGCCGGTGAGTGCACCCTCTTCCTTATTCTCGTTCTCGGCAACACCACCTGTAGCACCCAGGTTCACGTTGTCGTTGGCGATGCGGCGGAAACCGTTGAAGTCAGGACCAGCGTTAGGCTGAACGAGCTGAGTATTGCGATAAGTCCAGTTGGCGAGGGTTCCATCCTCTGCGAATGTGATGCTGAAGTCGTTGCCGGTGATGGTGTTATCCTTCACTTTCAGCTTGCCCTTCTCCTCGATAGCTGGCAATTTGCCATGGTCTTTCTGTACGAAGGTAGGGTCGGCAACAGATGTGCCACCTACATTCTCTGCAGAAAGCTTGAACTGCTGCTGAGCCATCTCATAACCCTGCTTGCTCCAGGAAGTTGACTTCTTCAGAACGAGGCTGAAGGTGATGACATACTCTGCCTTATCATCTACAGCGGTGGTGTATGGGATGTTGATATCGCAGGTCTTGCCTGGCAATACAGATGGGATAGCCACCTGGTTCTTCTCTACAGATACGCCATTGCGGAGCACTTCGTAGCTGAGATTGTAGATATCTGCCAGATTGGTGAATGCGCACTTGTTCTTCAAGGTGAGCACGCGACTGTAGAAAGATTCGAAGTTCACGTCTCTATAAACATACTTCACCTCGGTGAGCTTAGCTGTCCACTCTCTGCCTGGAGTAATGATACCATTGCTCATGAAGTCGCCCTGGAATCCTCTGTAGCCATGATTCATCTTGGTGTAATCGTAACCGGATGTGTAGTAGTGGAGTCCGGTCTTAGGATCCTTCAGAGGAAGACCCTTGCGGATGCGGCGTGTATCGTAGATTCCCTGGTCAACCCAGTCCCAGATGCAGCCACCGGTAATACCTGTACTAGCCTCGATGAGATCCCAGTATTCCTGCAGGTTACCTACAGCCTGACCCATTGCGTGAGCATACTCACAGATGAAGTAAGGCTTGTTGTGTAGACCATCCATCTGCTTCTTCACTACCTCGATTCTTGGATACATGTCTGAACCGAAGTCTGAGTACTTGGCACCGTGATTGTAACCCTCGTAGTGAACCCATGCGTCGCGACCAGGCAAAAGCTCCTTCACCTTATCGTAGGTAGCCTGGAAGTTGTCGCCACCGCCCGACTCGTTACCGAGCGACCAGAATACCACGCTAGGGTGATTGCGGTCTCTCAATACCATGCGTTCTGTGCGGTCAACGTAGGCTGCGCGCCAGGTAGGGTTGTTGGAAAGTGAGTGGTTGTTGTGGCACTCTACGTCAGCCTCGTTCATACAGTATAATCCGTAGTAGTCGAACATCGCATACATCTTAGCCTGACGAGGATAGTGGCTGGTACGGACGGTGTTCACGTTAGCCTGCTTCATCAGGATTACGTCGCGAAGCATGGTTTCCACATCAATGGCGTGACCATAGAGTGGGTGAATATCCTGGGTATTGACACCCTTGAAGAATACTCGCTTGCCGTTTACATAAACCAGTTTATCCTTGATGGTCACCTCTCTGAAACCGTATTTGGTAGAGAATACCATCTCTTCCTGGTCGCCTGTCTTCTGGCGAACGATAACGGTATAGAGGTTAGGCTGCTCTGAGGTCCAGGCCTTCAGACCGGTGAGGTTGTCAATGCTAAGGCGGCAGTTCTTCTGAGCATCCTTTGCGGTCATCGCTACCTGAGCAGACTGCTTGGCAACAGACTTACCCTGTGGATCGAGAAGCTCGATCTCCAGCGTCTTCTCAGATTTCTCCTTGGCTGCATTATCGATGGTCAGGTCAACATTCAGGTTGCCTGATGTGTAATCCTTGTTCAGGGCAGATGTGATGTAATGGTCTGCCACGAAAGTCTTTGGAGTAGCTACGAGATAAACATCGCGGTGAATACCACCGAGGTGCCACATATCCTGTCCCTCCAGATAAGAGCCGTCGCTCCAGCGGTAAACACGTACGGATACGTTGTTGTCGCCCTTGCGAACCAGGTTGGTAACATCAAAGTCTGCATCGGTATTGGCACCCTGTGAATAGCCGGCATATTTTCCGTTTACCCAAACCACGATGGCGCTGCAGGCACCGTCGAAGTGCAGGAACACACGCTTGCCTGTTTCCCAACCCTCAGGCAGGTTGAAGTTACGGCGATAAGAACCTACCGGATTCTTGTCGAAGTTATCCTTGAAGGCTGTGATGAATGGAGGTTTGTTCTCGAAAGGATAGCCCACATTATTATATACAGGCACATCGTATCCAGCCATTTCCCAGTTCAGAGGCACTTGGAGTTCCTTCCATGAAGAAACATCGGCGTTGTCTGCCCAGAAATCATCCTTCTCAGGCTTGCCCTGCTTCCAGTCGGCTGTGTAGTGGAATTTCCATTTTCCGTTGAGCAGGAGATAGTTGGCGTGCTTAGGAGTGAGCCATGGGAATTTGAAGTAGTCGTCCTTCTGCATGGTGGCAGTAGAAGAATAAGGCACGAAAGTAGCGTGCGCCTTTTCCTTGCGATCCTCAAACTTAGTCTCGTCTTCTACCCATTTGTCGGTAAACGGACAAACGTCAACTTTGGTCTCCACCACCTTCTTCACCTTTTTCTTGGTGTGTCTAGGTTGTGCAATAGCTGATGCGCTGAAGAGGAAGGTCAATGCAACCGCAGCTCCCCAAAATAAATGTTTTTGTTTCATTGTCTGGTTGAATTATTAATAATTACAAGTTAGCTAGTTATGAATCTGTTTAGATTTGGTGCAAATTTACGATTAATTCCTGAAACCTCCAAATTATTTTTGTATTTTCGTATCCTGGAGGATAAAATAAACCGACCTGTATGGTTGAAATTACCCAATACGCCCTGAAAGGGCAGAAGCTCCTAGCCCAGGGCATCGCCCTGGGTAATTATGAACGCAAACCCGTCGCCCTGTAAGGGCAAAAGCTTTCAAAGAACCAAGCAGTAAACAAAGCTTTTGCCCTTACAGGGCGTCTTATTGATTGCTATTATACCCAGGGCGATGCCCTGGGCTAAGAGCTTTTGGGCTTTCAGCCCGTTTCAACCGTACTGTTAGAAATAAACAGCCCTAGTCCTTTTGGGGGCTTCATTGATGACCGGTGCCTGCTTGCGCCTTGTAAGTATTATCGCTGTTGCTTGTAAGTACTGTCGCAGTTACATCGGTTTTATGTAAAAAGTCTTATCCTTTTCTTCCGAAATCGGCAGGAATCTCGCCCCATTTCTTCGTTTCCCATTTAAAGATAGGGACGGTGATGGGGTGGGTGCGGAGCCAATTTTCGGCACGTGCGATGATCTGATAGAGCTGCTCGGTTTGAGGAGTACGCTCCAGTTTGGTCTTGCATTGTTTCTTGTTTACCCAGAGCTGGGCATTCACGCTGTCGCTGTAGATTACCTTGTCGGTAATGCCTTTTTGGGCCATCAGAGCGAGGGCGTGGACGATGGCGAGGAACTCGCCGATGTTGTTGGTGCCGTGGATAGGACCATAGTGGAAAACCTGTGCACCAGTCTGAAGATCAATGCATTGGTATTCCATTGGACCGGGATTTCCGGAGCAGGCTGCATCCACAGCCCAGGCGTTCGCCTTCACCTCATTGGGCAAAGGCAAGACTGTATCGTTTCTCCATGAAGGAGGATTTACTGGCATTTTACTCATTTGCGTTTCTTTTATTGGATAAATGATTTGTGTTTTTACTGAACCGCATAACGAGAGTTCAGTTTTTCTGGAATACTGACCTATATAAAAAAGAAATGAGCAAGCCCCAAAGTCTGGCTCTGGGGATGCTCATTATTTGTCAATAGTCAATATTCAATTTTTAAATTGTAGGTTAATTATATCTTGAGAAGTTTTTCAGGAGTGCTATACTCCTGATAACTTCTAGTTACCTAAATTTCTTTACATTCTTTCTGGAACCTCGATGCCGAGCAGAGCCATACCGTTCTTCAGAATCTTAGCAACATTGGCTGCGAGAACCAAACGGGTAATCTTCTCTGCCTCGCTCTCAGCATTCAGGATGCTGTAGTCGTGATAGAACTGGTTGAACTCCTTGGTCAGCTCGTAGCAGTAGTTGGCAATACCACCAGGGTTGTAGTTGTTGCCGGCATCGGCTACAGCTGCAGCGAAGTCGTTCATCTTCTGGATGAGGTCAATCTCCTTCTCGTTGATAGGAGCATCAGCACCCAACTCTGCAGGAATCTCGATGCCCTCGGCAGCGGCCTTACGCATGATGCTGCGGATACGAGCGTAGGTGTACTGGATGAAAGGACCTGTGTTACCGTTGAAGTCGATACTCTCCTCTGGGTTGAAGAGCATATTTTTGCGGGCATCTACCTTGAGGATGAAGTACTTCAACGCTCCGAGCCCCACGATGCGTGAAATCTCCTGGCGCTCTTCCTCGCTCATGTCCTTGAACTTGC
>OLSQ01000654.1_pt1 | contig 32313 bp, 27 predicted proteins | sample 1672561 | NCBI WGS metagenome assembly OLSQ01 (sample SAMEA3136699, study PRJEB25190) | human gut metagenome | biome: human gut; feature: human-associated habitat; material: faeces | place: Austria | collected 2013
ACTGCCCATTCTCCATTTGTAGAAGTGTAAAAGTAGCAATCCATCAAAGGAGACAGTGAAGGAAAGCCATAAGGCATATACGGTTCACTGCCCATTCTCCATTTGTAGAAGTGTAAAAGTAGCAATCCATCAAAGGAGACAGTGAAGGAAAGCCATAAGGCATATACGGTTCACTGCCCATTCTCCATTTGTAGAAGTGTAAAAGTAGCAATCCATCAAAGGAGACAATGAGGGAAAACCATAAGGCATACACGGCTACCTGTCATTCTCCATTTGCAGAAGTGTAGAAGTAACAATCCGTCAAAGGAGACAATGAAGGAAAACCATAAGGCATACACGGTTACATGCTCATTCTTCATTTGCAGATGTGTAGAAGTAGCAATCCATCAATGGAGACAAGGAAAAGAAACCATAAGACATACACGGTTACATGCCCATTCTTCATTTGCAGATGTGTATAAGTAGCAATCCGTTAATGGAGACAATGAAGGAAAGCCATAAGGCATATACGGTTCACAGCCCATTCTCCTTTTGTAGATGTGTAAAAGTAACAATCCATTAATGGAGACAATGAAGAAAAACAATAAGGTGTATACGGCTACCTGCCATTCTCCATTTGCAGAAGTGTAAAAATAACAATCCATTAATGGAGAATAGGGTATGGAAAGGGCAGATTTCCAGTACATACGTCTCCCTTATTCCTGAATTATGGGCGTAAGTCACATGATTCAGGAGAGACAGCCACCTTTTTATGGGGAGAGCAGCCGGCAAATGCCTGATGGAAATGACCCGAAAATCACAGGAGAATAGCCGTACAATGGGCTGATACACAATTCCTATTGGAGAATGTTGTCCCCATTAGGGGACAGCAAGTTGTGTTTTCGTTTAACGAAAACAGGACGGTTTAACGGAGAATACACCGATAAACCGTTACTTATTTCAAGCTCCAGCGTCGCTTTTTACATATCTAACTATAATTCATTTGAAATCACAAAACAGATTGAACCGAATGTGGTTAGTTTGTCTGTTTATTTCATGTCCGAATCATTAGTATGCTATGTTGCAAAGTTCGTATTCATTATGAAAAAATCCGCTTACGAGAACAAGATATTCAGGTAATTTGCCATCCTTTCCCCAAAGAAGTTCGATGTTAAAAAGTTCAGAAAGCGTTTTGGCTATGTCAAATCCGAAGGCTTCGAGTGACGGACGCACTTTTTCCGGGTGTCGGCATGGTGTGCCGCAGTTACGCGTACACTCGTTATCTGAGCAGTGAAGACATTTACCTATATAGGCAAATGAACGCCCTCCATATTTCCGTTCCATATCCAATAATTCGCTCTCGATTCGTATCCGTTCCGGTAAAATGAGTTTTTGTGTATATTCAATCGGAATATCTTTGTCTTCAGGGATTATCTTCGTTGCCATAAGATGTGCATACTTGTATTGTCGGAGAAACGATTCCGTATCAAAATCAAATGGAGGACACCCCCAACTTTTACCGTAATTGGTACATTGTTTGCAAAGTTCAAGAAAATGTGGTTCGTCACGGAATTCGGCGATATATCCTTCAACAGTGATGTCTGAAGTAAAATTTTCTACAGTGTATATACTCATTGTTTCAAAATCATTGTACCGCATAAGGAGTCGAAACGGATGTTTTCATTTTGGAAAAGTCTGTCAATGTATCCGCTTTTCTGCATTTCAGACGCGGTCAAGCAACTTAAATTCGGGGTATCTAACAATGCTATCGAATCGCACATGGACAACGCGATGTCAAGTTCATGTGTCGAGAACATGATACATTTTTTCTCGTCGTGGACAAGCCTACGAAGCAACGCCACAAGTTCGTAGCGATTAGGCATGTCAAGAAAGGAAGTCGGTTCATCAAGGAGAATGATAGGAGTATCCTGTGCCAATGCACGAGCAATCATCACACGCTGGCATTCGCCATCCGACATTTTATCCATCGTGCGGTTTGCATAAGCCTCCATTCCCACCGAAATGAGCGATTGCATGACTATCTCCTTATCTGTTTCTTGCATCCTACCTATCCAGTTGGTATAAGGAGCACGGCCTATGGCTACGACATCCTTGCACCGCAGGTTGGCGATGCGCGTGCGCTCGGTCGTGACGACAGCCAGCGTTTTTGCCATATCTTCGGTTTTCATGCAGGCGATGTCGTGCCCGTCGAGAATGATTTTTCCGGAATAACACCGGTTCAGACCGGCTATGGCGCGGAGCAACGTCGATTTTCCTGTCCCGTTTCTTCCGATAAGGGCTGTCAGTTGACCTTTTTTTATCGTGGCATTTACCTCGTGGAGCAACGAGTTTTCTTTGTAACCTATGGAAAAATGCTGTAATTCTATCATGCGGTGATGGATTTGTTGCGTAAAACCACCCATACGACGATTGGGATTCCCAATAGAGCTGTAATGGCGTTGATCGGCAAGGTGAATATTTTAGAAATGATGTCGCAAAGAAGCAATATCGATGCTCCCGAAAGAATTGTTCCGGGCAGAAGGACATGATGATCGCTATTTTGGAAAAGCATTCTTGTGACATGAGGCATAGCGAGACCTATGAAACCTATCGGACCGCAAAAAGCGGTTATCGTTCCGGCGAGCAGCGTTGTCGAGAGAAACAACAGGCTGCGTGAACGCCGAATATTCAGTCCCATTGTTACGGCATATTCCTCTCCGAACAGCAGGAGGTTAAGCGGTTTGATGGTCAGTACCGCCAACAGCAGTCCGGCAAACACCGATGGAACAAGAATCAGAAGTTGTCCGGAGGTGACGTCACCCAAAGCCCCCATCGTCCAAATGACAAAGGCTTTCAGCGATTCCTCTTTGCTGAGGTACTGCAATATCTGCACGACAGCACCTACGCCCGATGAGAACATCATGCCCAGAATCAGGATTACCATGATGTCTTTTATTCGCTGTCCGACGGCAGTTATCACGAGCAACACGACAGCCGCACCCACCCACGCTGCTCCGGCAATGCCTATTGATGAACCGATCCCGGCAAGTACCACAAGTGCCACACCGAGACTTGCACCGGAACTGATGCCAAGGACATAGGGACCGGCAAGAGGATTACGGAAGAGGGTCTGCATCTGAAGACCGCTGACCGATAAGGCAGCCCCGGCCAACAGTGCCACTATAGCTTTTATGAGGCGTATGTTGAGTACGATTTTTTCCGTGGCACGGGAACAATTTCCCCCGGTCAGTGCTGCCCATACATCGCGGATCGGAATGTTGACAGCTCCCACGGCCAAGTCCAGTAAAAAAAGACCGACCGTGAGCGTAATCAATATGGAGAATAATATAGTCGAACGGGAACGCATCTATTTCAGTTGCTTGTAATACACACACTCTTCCTGCACCAGTTCAGGATGGAATATCTTCACGAGGTCGCGGAGCACGATGTCAGGATTCACGACGGCAGACTCGTAATAGTCGTTACCCCCGGCTGTGTTGGTACGGGCGTTGTTGTTATACACCTCTCCATTTTTGAAACATCGGGTATCGGTGAATTTCGGACATGATGCCTTCAAGTCGTCAAGGGAGTTCGCCATTCCCACGTTCAGCCACATGTCCGCATCCGACGCGAGCAGATATGCTTCTTCTAAGTCAATGGGGATAGAAGCGTTTCCCGTGTTCTTCTGGTAGATATAGCGGCCTCCCGCATCAGTAATCAAGCGGGCTACATAACTTTGGGTTGAAGGCATGAACCACGAGTCGCCATAGGGAACATTAAGCATAACCGAAGGAGTGCCGAGGGTACTGTCGGCCACTTTCTTTTTCAAGGCGTTGTATCTGACCGGGATTGCGGCAAAGGCTTTTTCACCCTTCTCACGTTTTCCTGTGACTTCTGAAAGCACTACCATCCATTCGGCCTTGCCGAGAGGCGACTCTTCAAGATAATCGCCGACATACATGAACGGTATGTCGAGTTCTTCGAGTTTGCTTTCCATTGCGCTTGCGCCGTTCACCCCATAGAGCAGAACGAGGTCGGGATCGAGCGAGAGCAGCAACTCGTAGTTGATGTTCCCTTCATAGCCGACATCGCCAATACTGTCGCGGCGGGCTTGGATGTCTGGGTTGGAAATGTAGTCGATTCCCGAAACGCCGGTTATACACCGGACTTCACCGATTGCGTCAAGCATGGCGATATGAGTGGAAGACATCGCCACGATGCGTTTGGCGTCTCCTTTGAGTACCTGTCCTGCAAACCCTTCGGGAACCTCTTCACCGTTGCGGACGATAAACAGCCATGTGGTTACACTGTCCGCTCCCTGCCAGGGATTCCTGACGGTTATCAGTACGCTTTCCTTCCCGCCCGCCCCTTTGATGTCGAAGCCGGAGGCATATTCGGGAGCATAAAGCAGCAGGTTGAAATCATTGATTTTTGAGCTTTTGTTGTGGCAGCCTGTAAATGCCAGAGAAAGCAACAAAATCAGGCTTAAATTCTTTAATGCGTTCATATTGATGCAGATTATCGTTTACTATTTTTGTTTTTTCCGAACTTGGGTGTTATGCCGATGAATATCTCGAAATTGATGCCCGGCATGGGACGGGACAATACGGAAAGGTATTCTTCATCGAACAGGTTGTTGATGCTGCCCTTTAGCGACAGATCGGCCCATCGGAAAGAGAGCTGTTTTTCCAGTGTCACGTTATTCATGAAGTAAGGGGGCAGATAGCCCGTCAGGGTATAGTCATTACTCGACATGGTATAACGCTGGCTGTAATAACACCATTTGTAAAGCAGGCTCCATGTCCGCCATGACAGACGTCCGGTCACCGTTGCGGAAAACTCCGGCACGTATGGCAACTGTTTGCCGACGGATTGGTCTGCCGGACTCATCGGTTCGCTCTCGTTGATCGAGGGAGTCCACGAGAAAGTTCCGTTCATATCCAGTTTCCAGTCCTTTCCGAGCATTATATCAAGGTGGGCGTTGGTCTCTGCCCCGTAAGCATGTACCTTTTTGAGGTTTCTGGGGGAGAAGAATCCCTTGGTTGTGGGTAGCCAGATGATCCAGTCGTCGATGTGCGAATCGAACCAGTTGATACCACCGCTCAAAGCATATACATTTTCTTTCCCCACCGAGAACGACAACCCCACGTCGTATGTGAAGCCGTGCTCGCTTTTCAGGTCGGGATTACCGCCCGGCAGAAAATAGAGGTCGTTCAGCGTGGGAAAACGGTAGTTCCGGGAGATGGATGCTTTCGCCACGATATTGCCTTTTTTCGACAGTACCCCGTCGATGAAGAAAGCCGGGATAACCGGGGCCCATTCCGTACCGAACATATCCTCGCGAAGGACAAGCGAGGCGGCAAAACGATCGACAGGCCGCCATTTCGCAGAAACGGAACCGGAAAACTCGACACGTCCCTTGTCATACCCGACAACAGCCTTGTTACCTTCCTGCGAGATGATATTTTTGTCCGCGCTTTCCACCAAATGCTGGTGTACGGAAACACCGGCCGTGAACAGCCATTTCTCTGAAGGAGCATAATCCCCGTCCGCACTTCCGTAGAACGTGTTAATCTTACTGCGTGAGCGGGTCATCGAAGCCATTTCGCCGTTTCCCTTGTCCCGCTTGTAATCATAGGCCATCCATGTGTGTATATAGCCGCCTTTTACACCGACCTTCCATTTCTCCCGCACGCGATCCCACGAGAGGACGCCGCGAAACGTCTGCTCCCTTTGGCGGTTCTCGAAGTCCATGTCGTTCCCGTAATCCGTGCTGAGCATCGCCAGTTCCCGGTTGGAATTGATATACCAGGCGTTTAGCCCGAACTTGTCGCCTTCGCCCGTGTTATAATAAATTTCCTGCAAGACGTGCAGATCCTTATAAGCCCCGCTGCGGTTGCGTTCCGTCGGGTAATAGGAACCGATGATGTTCTTGTCCTCGTCATAGATGTTTTCCTTCTTGTCCCGGTTTCGGTATTTGTAGTCGTTGGGGGAAGAGGAATACACCACACGGGTGGAGGACTGCCAGTGTTTGTCACCGTAGGTCAGGCGGAGAAACTCGTCGAACGTGCTGAACGACCCCACTCCCTGCACGTACTGCAACCCGAACCCTTCATGGTTGGCCGGAGAAGTGGAGAGCCTGACCAGACCACCCAAGCCGCCGCCCGTTTCGTTTACCGATGACGTTCCGTGCAGCAGCGAGGCATCATCGATAAAGTAAGAAGGGATGGTGGAAAAATCCGTCATGCCCAGCATCGGGTTGTTAATGCGCATACCATTCCACGTCACTTGGGTATGCGAGGGAGAGGTACCCCGGAAAGCCACGGTGGATAACGTGGCGCGTCCGTAGTTCTTGACAAAAACGGATGAGTTGAATGTCAGCACATCGGCCATAGACAAGGCGATGTTCTCTTTCATGGCGATGGAATCGAAACGGGTTCGTTGCACGCCTATATCCTTCATAGGTCGTTTGCCCACCACCGTAACCTCCGGAATACGTAGTACCCTTTTGGTAATGCTGACGGAATTTTTCTGCTGGGCGGCAAGCAGAAAGGGCAGGCTTACCCCCACGAACAATAGAATAAGATGTCTTTTCATTTTTGTCCTCCTTCCTCGTTATTTCCAGCAGAAAGCTCCCGGAATGATTCCCACGTAAAATTCATCGATCAGCTTGCCTTGCGGCGAATAGCGATACACGATACCTTGTTGCTGGTAATCAATAGCGTCGGCCACATATACCTCCCCGTTGTTGGGATTGACCGTAAGGCCGTAGTATTTGGTGTCCCGAAACTCCAGAAAAGGCCGGACGGGAACACGGTCGGCTTCCACCGGCATTCGCCAAATATCGTTGTTGATCCAGTAAAGTGTATCCCGTGTACCGTTGAGCTGGACTTCCGAAGGCCAGTCGCCCAGCTTAAACTTGAACTGTTTCTCTACGGTGAAAGTCTCGGCGTCTATACGATAGAGAGACGGTGCCTCGTAACCGTATGGGCTGCCCTCGTAACCGCCATCCGTGATGGTCCACATCTTGTTGTATTTGTCCATGACCAGCGAAGTAGGTTGTATGCCGATGGTCAGTTCGTCCACGACCTTGTCCGTCTCCGTGTCGATTTTCAGGATGCGGTTCTGGTACGACCAGCAGTTCACATAGACGTACTTGCCGTATTGTACCATTTGTTCGGTGGAACCCGATTCCATGTCCATGTCTGGACATTCGATATAGCCGGTAATCTCGTATGTCTTGGGGTTGATGATGAAGATACGGTAGTCCCATATCTGCGTCACATAGGCTTTCTCATCCGACAGAAAATGGATATACCGGGGTGAGGTGAAACCTGTGATACGGCCCACTTCCTTGAAAGTATTGATGTCGATGGCGAAAATCACATGCGAGTTGTTCACCACGATCCAGCCTATACCGTCCCGGATAACCATAGACTGGGCCACATCGCCCAACTTGAACCCGTTGGCACGGTAAAACACTTCATTCTCCACTTCGCACGTGGCGGGATCGTAGTAGGAAAGCGTGGCATTGCTGTACTGGAAATTCCCCTCGTTGGTAATGAAAAGACCAGAGGCCGATACAGAGAAATCTTCCATCTCTCCGTAATCCCATTTCATGCAACTGCCGAAAACTGGCAGGCAGAAAAGAAAAAGGCAAATCCGTTGTATTGTTCTGCTCATTGTCATTCGGATAAAAAAGAGTACCCGAATCATTACGGGTACTCTGGTTAAGGTATAAGGTTTAATCCTGCTGCGTATATTGTTTGTCCTTCATATTTTGGAAGGTTGGGTTATACCCACATTTCGTCACGCTCCAACTTTCCCCCGTAATCATTCCGTTTTCTATGAACTTGCCGAAGAAAGTGTAGTCGGTAAATTTCGTCAAACCGTCAAAAACAACCCCATGCAAGGTCTCCAACTTCTCCATGGAAAGTGTTTCCTGAGAAAGAGAAGTCGCACTTTTTATCTGTAGCGTACCATCTATAGTCTGTAATTTATCACAAGTAATGCCTGTTGCTTTATTAACGAACAACCCTTCACCTCCTACGTGAAGCAATTCCGGAATATCCAGCGATTTATTTTGTAAAGATATTGCTAACGAACCCTCTCCCTCTTTATAATATACAGGAGAAGCTGAACAACAAACTTTGGATAGTAAGGGCAAGTTACAACTGGTAAAATTTCCAGATAAATAGAACTGTCCTCCCACTTCTTTCAAGACTGGCATTGTGATTGAAGCAAACATGGGTATTTGGATATATCCATATCCATCTATGATTTCCAAGTCGGGAAATTTGGCATTGCTTCGCATTTGGCCTGTCACATTTAGATTTCCATATACATGTTGAATTGTCGATATGGTATAATCGATATTGTTGGTGGTTGGCTTACAAGTGAAGTCTTTGATATTCTTGAACGTGATTTCAGGGAACTTATTATTCGTGAGACTGGTGATGACAAAATTTACATTTGACAAATCTTCGGCTGTTTCAATTTTGGAGAGCTGCACCTTGTTTATAATTTCAATCTGGGGCGCTGTTTCTCCGAAGGTTTCAAATCGGGCGTTCGGCAACAGCAGTGTTCCGCTCACATCTTCAAGATAATCCAGCGTGATGCTTCCAAGTGTGGTGATCTTGCTCCAGTCGGGAAGTTGTTTGAGTGCCGTGAAATTCTTTATCTTTATCTGTCCCTTTATCGTTGTCAGTTTGTCCATTCCACCGAAAGCCTGAAGCACGTCATTTCGTTGGGGAACAAAACTACCGGTAGGAGGAGCTTCCATATTGGCTTCCATAATAATACTTCCGTTTACTGTTTCGATTTCCGGAAGGTTGATGGTTTCCAACATCACGGGGACGGTATGGAAATCAAGGCCACCGGTCTCTTTCAGCTTAAGGAAGCTCATGGAAGTCAGCTTGGCAAGATTGTTTACGGACAAGACCCCTCCGACACTTGTCAGTTCCGGTATTTCCAAAGACGCAATCGAACCGGCTGCTGTGTTCTCTTCATTGAGTCCTTGAAGATTCAGATCCTGACCTACAGTAGTCAGAACCGGAAACTCAAAACTCTGTAACGACGACGCATTGAACATCACGCTTCCTTCAATAGTTGCCAGTTTCTCGAATAGGACATACGTCACTTGGTCGTTATATACCGATATGTCTCCGGAGAGCGTTTCCAATGCTTTCATGGAAATCATGTGAAGTTCCGTAGCTTTCGAGGCGACATCGGTCGAACCTACCTGTAAACCTCCGGCAGAAACGATATTATCCAACCCTGTCAAGTCTGCACCGTTGTAACTGTTACGAATGACAATGTTGCCAGTAACCTCTTTCAAAGATGCCAATGCAGATATGTCAGTGATTTTTTCTGCCTCTTCCGCATCAGAGCCGATAATCAGGTTCCCTTTGACAACGGTTGTTTTGGTTGCGGCAAAAGAAGCTACCTCCTCGGTGGTCTTCAACTCCACATCTCCGTCAGATTCTATCTCGCTTTTCACGACCTTATAGGTATATTCGCGGGCATCTCCGTTATAGGATGTCACCCGGAAGGTTCGTTCGTTATCCCAGTCCGTTACCGTTTCAGGATCAGGTATGATTGTTGCAGAAGTTGTGTACTTGAATTCCACTTCGGCGTTGTTCAGCGATACCGTATAGGGAACGGTTATTGTTACTGTATTGTCCGTAATGTCGGCCGTGTACGATTTCCCGTCCACGGTCATCACGACCGATGTGATGAAATTTTCATCTGCATCTTCAGGTATAATTTCATCGTTTTTGTCACACGCTCCCAAAAAGAACAAGGATAGGAGCATGGGAAGAAAATAAATTTTCATACTTGTAATTTTTATTATTTGGTTAGATCCTCAAAAGAAAATACCTCCGTAGAAACTTCGCCCAGCCAGCCGCTTTTGGCCAGAACACCGCATTGTATTTTGATAAAGTCAATATATTGCAGATTGGCTTCCGTTCCATCGGCATGGATGGCATTGGAAATTTTGAAACCGTTCCTTTGTCCGCTTCCATCCACCGTACTGCCGCCTTCTATCTGGTCGTTTCCGAAATTATCCACGTACCCCCAGTCATAACTCTGATTATCCCAATAACCGGTTTGAGAATCTTGGGTGTTGCGGGCGGCCAGACAAGTGCCTGTCAGGGTATAACTGTTTTCCGAAATCCAAGCCGGATAATAATAGTCTTGTGTATGATAAGCGGACAGATAGTCTACCCAGCCGTTTCTACCGTCGGAACTGATCCATTGGACATCCATTTTTTTGCCTTCCGGACGGTAATAGGTCACTTCAAAATTCTGTATTGTTTCTTCCTTGCCTGCTTCAGATCCTTTCAGTTCGTACCACTCGTCATCCGGCAATCCGTTTCCGTTTATATCTTGCATGACCCATACGATACCCGGTTCGGAACTGCCGTCAAAGGCGTTCCCCTGAACACAGAAATCATATTGGTTACCCGAATTGGGAATACTGTGGTCGAAGCCGACGATGATATAACCCCCGAAAGAACCTAAAGAGACGTGCAGTTTGTCTTTCAAACGCTGTGTTGCCCATGCGACAGCCGCTTCAGGGGATGTTTCGTTGCCGGTCATACCGCCTATCGTGCTCGTCTCGTTGATAAATTGGCCGGGAGCTGGGGTATATTCATAGACTTTATTCCAGAGCTTGGAACTTCCCGAAGCCCGGAAGCCGTCTTGTTCCTTTTTGTCCACACAAACGACTTTTACGGTGGCAGTGACAGCCGTTTTCCCTTTGTCGATATTCCTGCTTATTTTTTCCGTCGGTGTGTCTTCCGACACAGTACAGGAGACGGTGTATTCTCCGGGTGCGGACGGCGTGAACTTGAACATGCGTTCCACTTCTCCTTCCATGACCTGACCGTCCACACTCCACTCAAAACGGGGATTGTCGAAATACTCCAACAACGGACGCAGGAAAACAGGACGGTCGGCAAAAGTGTACCTGTCCGTGGATGTTTGCAGGTAAGACGGGGTCGGGAATTTGACAACGTAGGGCATCGTTTCCACGACCTCTACGCTTACGTCTTTCGTTGTTGTCCCATCTATATTGGAAGCGTTGATTGTCACCGTATAAACACCGAGTTCTTTTTCATTGAAAGTATAAGTATTCTCGGTGGAAACGATTTTTCCTTCCCGTACCCATTCGATTTTGAACCCTTCGACATCCGAATGCTGAATATCGGGAGTAAATGTGTAATCGGTATTCCGGACGACTTTTAGCCCCTGCGAAGGTAGTGCCAGTGAGATGACCGGAGGGGTGAGTTCTTTCACTTCTACTTTCAGTTCCTCTTCGGCATAGCCTTCCGCATTGTCTACTCTTAGTTTGACATAAAAATCCCCGCATTCATTCCATGTACGTTGAAGAGACGGACCCGAAGAAACCAGCGTACCGTCTATCGTCCAAGCAAAAAGAGCATCTTCAACATTCTGGTATGTCGGGGCGATAGTCAATTCGTGATCGACCTTGACCGTGTAAATACCGGTCTCGCTGTCAAGTTCTATTATAGGTTGTCCTCCTACTTCTTCGGTAATGACTTCATCCTTGTTGCAGGAGGTGAACAGCATACAGGCAGAAATAATAAAATAGTAAAAACGATGCATGATGTGTGGATTTTAGAAAAATAACAGGGATACCCCCGACAGAAGGGATATCCTTGTATTCTTTTTATTGTATGGTGATATCATCAATACAGATATAAGCCGGAGTATTCAAACCGTATGCTCCCGAATCCGAACCCTCGAAGTTGAATTTCACACTTTGCACCCCTTCGGCATTGATTTCCCAATAATCCCATGTCGTGATAGGATCAACCTGTTGTTGGCCGTTACGATAATCGGCTAAAAGACGTTTGTAAGTGCGGATCAGACCGCCATTCGCATCATAACATTCCAGATTCACTTGGAAATACCCTTTCATCTCTTTCAGAGGAGTCGCTACCCCCGTAGAACCGAACTGATTACCATAAGTAATGACACCATAAGTGTATGAGGTGTTGCAGATCCACAGGCCGACCAATTTCCGGGGAACATTGAAATAAAATTCTGGTTTAGCCATCCATGCCTGATTGTAAGCATCCACATATCCGTAAACGACACCGAAATTGGAACCGCTGTGCCCGGCTTCCTTATTCTGTCCTTCCGCTTCCACCGCAGTGTTATAGACAGAACATTGGTTTAGATAAGAATACCACCAGTCTCCGGTATTTCCCGACTGATTGGAGCGGATGTTCCAGTTGGAAAGTGCGATGCCGCCGCTGGAATACTCTGTGCTTCCACCTACAGTATTAAACATTGAAAGGAAGAGATATTCTTCCGGAGTATTGTCGTAAATGGTGGTTACTTGAGGATACCCTTGGTACGAATAAAGATTTTCTCCGGCCGAGGTAGGTCCTGCTAACATGCCGGGATCGAAATCATCGAAAGTGATAGTTAAAGTACCGTCCGGATTTGTCACAGCACGGGTTTGCGAAGTTCCGGAATCAACCGGGTCCATCAAAAAGTCATCGTCCGAGCTACAGCCAGAGAACAAGGCGGTTGCGGTAAATAGACAGGCACCTGCCAGAAAGCGTAATTTTCTTTTCATAGGTCACTCATTTTAATGTAAAACATATTATTAACAAACACAAAAAATTCCCGTTCGTGCGGACTTACACGAACGGGAATATGTCTGTCTTCAAATATTGAATGGCCGATGAGCTATTCCTTATTTGATTACGACCCGTATATCCCGCAGGTGTAAATCTCATTCCGGTCATGGCAGGTCTTCTGACTCGTCCCGGTCATCGTGCCTTCCCGGTATTACACCAGTGGCAAAAGTTCGATGTCCGTTTTTGTGGACTCACAGCAGCGGGTACTGTCCCGGATTTTCACCGGGTTCCCTTTTCATTCGGAAGGCGTAAACCTCCCGAAACCATTTCCCGACTGCAAAATTATCTATATTACATGTCATATCCAAACAATTCACATAATATTTACGATAAAACACACAAAGCATGATAACCGTGTCGCTTTAATTAGAGCATTCAAGTTTACGACAAACGAAGACGGTAATTATCATACACAATATCCATAAACCAACAAAACAGCTTGCCATTTTCCATAACAATGCGTTCTGGAATAGATAACTGTTAGCTGCAATTATGCAAGCAAAAAAAGCAGACAGAATAATGACTATTAATATCATGCACCAGAAATTAATCCTATAAATTTATGGAAAACAAGTAAGGGAATGGAAGTTCCGTTGCCGCATGGATGCAGGTGAAGGACCTTCTCTTTTAACGTTGGATACGCCAATGCACGCCAACGGAAGACTCTGATATTATCTGTTTGGAAAGGATATAGGATGTGCGTTACTTTGTCGCATATTCAGAATCTTAAAAAGAATTTTAGTATGGAACTGACAATTATTGAAACAAGCGCGTATTAGGAGTTGAGAAAGCTGGTCAGCACGCTGGTCGTACAGATGGGCGACTTCCAGAAAAAGATTGCCCCGCCTGCGCCGGACAAGTGAATGGATGCGCAGGACGTATGTGATGGACTTATGCCCAAACACTTTCTGAAGAGTTTCCAGCAGCATCCCCTTGAGTATGGCCAGAACGGCAAATGCGTGGCGTCCGATGTGCGGGGTGACCTCGCCCCGGAGTTGCATTTCCTGCCTATGATTCCAAGACTGAGCCGCATGGCATTGTATTCACCTACCGGAAAGACACATTCGGGGAGTCTTTCTTTTCATCCGTACCCCTATATTTTTCAATCAGTTCGATAGCAATGGGCAATAATTTTACGACATACGCCACTCCCGTTTTTATACGGTTGCCCATCAGCCATGTACCGCCGTCGGAGTCGGTATGGATATTATCGTATGTTATGGCTTTCAAGTCCACATAGGAAAGACCGGTGAAGCACATGAACAGGAACATGTCGCGCATGGCACGCTGGCGTTTGTATCTCGGTTCTATATGGATTATCCTTTGCAGTTCCTCTTCGGAAAGGAAAGAACGCCTCTTGTATTCGGGCATACACTCGAATGATGCGAACGGATGAACCCGTATCCAGCCTTTTTCCTGCGCGATATACATCAGCCACTTCAAGGTATTGACACGCCCGAAGACAGTGGAGTTTGCCAAAGCGCATGTACCGAGCATCCAGTTGTAGTAATCCTCGATGAATGATTTCTCAAGTTCTTCGATGACAATATCCTCTGCATTCTTCTTGCTTTTCATGAAAAGCAGGAGACTCTTGTAATCGGCAACCAGACCGCAGTAGGTGCTTTCGGCTTTCTCTATGCCGATTTTCTTTTTATACGGTTCCAGCTGTTCCCTGAAAAGGTTCATAAGGGTGTGGCATTCCTCTGAGAAGCCGACATAGCGGTTATAGACTTTCTTGGCTGTAACAAAACTGTCGTGGTCGCAGATGTACTGGTAGTGCCTGGTGATTTGCGCCTTGATATTGTCAAGCTCCTGATTGAGTGTACGGGCCTCCTCGGACTTGCCTTTGGCCCGGTTGGTTTTGACGTCCCACAAAGCGAGGGACACTTCTTTCTTACAACTGAAACCGGCTTGGGTTCCATTGATGGTGATACGGCCCATAATCGGTGTCTTTCCGTTTTTTACAGACTGTTTATTCTCAAAACACTTAGCTATACATGGTCTGCGATAAGCTAAGAGAGATTCCCCTTACACAAAAGCATGGCATCTCCTTGTCGTATCTCGCCTTTATACTTTTATGTATAGTAGTCTACCGGATCGAATGAACAAGACCTATCCCATACATAAACCAATTTAGACTGCTATGTTATTTTTGAGGAAGAAGATGGAATGAGACCAGATACCCTCTTTAAGGCTGACTGTAAGTCGATTAAATGTAGAAAAAGATTGCTTTTGTCACAAGTAAAGTGTATATTTGCATTGAAAGAATCGTTCTTTGACAGAGGCAAAAGAAAACAGAATATTGTAATTCGCTCGTTTCTAAATCGTTACCTGATATTAATTAAACAGAAATAACTGTTTAATTTTCAATTAGATAGAGATTGTATGATGTTTCGATTTGTTGCACGGGTTCGACTATACGGCCTTTTTCGGCAAATCCGATCTGGAACGGGCCAAAGCGATCAGCGGAGGAGTCGATTTTCTGCAAGCTCCCGAACGCGAGGAGCCGAAGAAGCTGTTTATCAAGGAGGCGCTGCTGTTGCGGCAGGCGTTGTCGCTCTGTCAGAGTTTGTTGAACTACGAGCAGCGTCTCGAAGCGGCCTATTTCGAAGCTGTGCGCACGCTGTTGACGCGCATCGAAGGCAAGGGCAAAATGTCGCTGCGCGAAATCAACGCACGGATCAACGAGCTGCTCAAACAGAGCATCAAGAGCGACGGTGTAATCAACCTCTTCTCCGACGTCGAGGAGGAGTTTTCGCTGTTCGATCCGAAATTTCTCGAAGAGATCTCCCGGATGAAGGAGAGAAACTTCGCCGTCGAACTGTTGCGCAAGCTGATTGCCGAATAGGTGCGAATTTATCAACGGACCAATACGGTGCGGGCCGAAAAATTCTCCGAGATTCTGTCCCGTGCCATGAGCAATTACCTCAAAGGGTTGCTGACCAACGAGGAGGTAATTCAGGAGTTGCTGAAAATCGCCCACGAGATCGCCCACGGCAAAGAATCCGACAAAGCGCTCGATCTGAACGACGAAGAGCTGGCATTTTACGATGCGCTGACCAAACCCGAGGCCGTACGCGATTTCTATACGAACGAACAGTTGGTTGCCATTACACGGGAACTGACCGATGCGCTGCGCTGCAACAAGACGATCGACTGGAACCTCAAGGAGAGCGCCCGTGCCGGTATGCGTCGGATCGTGAAACGACTGCTCAGGAAGTATGATTATCCGCCCGAGGGACAGGAAGATGCGTTGAGTACGATCATGAAGCAGTGCGACATGTGGAGTGAAAACAGCTGACGGATTGGCCGTCGGAAAAGCGTGATAACTCCGGTCTGCCGGGGAATCGTTATGTCTTGGATATTCCTCCTTCGGCCTTGCGGCTTCGTTCCGTGAATTTTCTGCTCATCGCTGTTTGCGAACCGTATCCTGTCGGTCTCGGATCGCCTTGCGGATTTGTCGCTGCTCGGCACTCACCCCTGCTGCATGGCCTGTTCGAGCGCGCCTACGATCCGCTCCTTTTCGCTGCTGCCGTCCGTGGAGAGACGCAGAAGCGGCAGGCCGATCTTGACGAGAATACCGTTTTTGCGCCGGTCGCGGGCGACCTGCACCTCGTCGAAGCGGTGGTGGAGCACGCCGTCCACCTCGATCCCCAGAATCGGCGTGTTGTCCATCCGGTTGTAGAGCAGAAAGTCGAGATGCGAGCGGCGGCGGACGAAGAGGCGCTCCTCGTCGGACAGCTCGACGTTCCGTCCGACCAGATCGTACAGCCGGTAGTGTCGGTGGACGCCGATGGCGGAAAACCGATCCTCCTCGGCGAGAATTCCTCCGATGAGCCGTTCGGCGATCCGTTCGGCCGGCGATTCGCGTTTTGCATCGGAGGCGAACCGCATGGCGGCGTACTCCGTATGCAGCACGTCGAAAACCGAGCGGATCGGACTGGTGATAAAGACCGAATCGACGTCGTCGCACGTGAAACGGATGTAGCGCAGCAGGTCGCCGATATCCGACCCGTGGGCGATCCGCATCCCTTCGGTCTTGACGACGACCAGATGCTCGACGGCCCGTGAGACGGCCACGTTGATCAGATTCGGATCGTCCAGAAATGCCGTGATTTCGGAACGTACCGTGTGGAATACGATGGTATTCTTCTCCCGTCCCTGGAACTTGTGGATCGTGTCGGCCTCGACACCCGGCGGCAGGCACCGCCGCAGCTCCTGCGCATGATACCGGTAGGGAGAGATGACGCCGATCTGCTCCGGCTCCGCATGCTGCCGCTCGATCCAGTCGCAGGTGGCGTCGATCTGGCGCTGATTGTAGATCCGGCCGTTATGGGAGTAGGTTTTCGAGGCGGTTGTCGTCAGGACCGTAAAGGGATAGTCGCCCTTCGGTTCGGTCATGATGAGCAGCTCGTTCCGGTAATATTTCCGGTTGCAGAAGTCGATGATGAGCGGATGGCAGCGGTAATGTTCGCGCAGCAGCGTGACGGGCAGCCGTTCCCCGAAGACCCGTTTGAAGGAGGAGAGGATGTTCTGCCGCACGTAATCGTAAGCGTCGGGCACCCGATGTTTGTCGCGCAGCTCCTCGGCCTTCGCCCTGAGCTGCTCCTCCACGATATGCGGCAGCTGCCGGCTGTCGCCGATGATGATGATATTCCGGCAACAGGCGCAGCAGACGGCCGCCGTGAGGATATCGACCTGCGACGACTCGTCGATGATGACATAGTCGAGCAGGTGCCCCGCGCCGATCGAAGCGCACAGCGAATGGGTCGTACTCAGCACGACCGGATAGCGTTCGACGAAGGTGCGGAAATGCGTCCGGTAGTTCTGCATCGTGAACGGGGGCCGCTCCTCTTGCCGCGCTTCGTTCAGGCGTTCGTATTTGCGGTAGAGCATATCGCGGAACAGCGCTTCCGACACCTTCCCGTATGCTTCGATCAGGCTCTTCGCACGCTGCTCGTCGGACGGTGCCCCGAGCCGGGCGATGCGGGCCGAAAGCTCGGCGATGTAGGTTTCGTAGAACTTGCGATCGGCATAGGCGGGCAGCAGCTCCGCATCCGCGAACAGCCGCTTCCCGGGCCACGCGCCGCACCGGAACAGCAGTCCGGCCCGCAAAGCGAGCGACGGCCTTCCGCCCTGCCACCTCTCGGTAACGAGATGCCGGAACGACAGCGCACGCCGGCTGTCGATCGGACGGAAGAAACAGCGGTCGACCCGCCGCATCCGCGCTTCGTCCAGCGGTTGTTCCCACAGCAGATGACGGTACTCGCATTGGGCATAGGAGCGTTTCCTCCGCCGGCAACCGCCACGTAGGGTCGGGCATGAAATCCTGCTGTTTGTCCGCGAAAAAGGCCTGCCGTCTGGTCCGGTTTCCCAGTTCGGCCATCAACGCCCCGTACTCGTATTTCGACAGTTTGTCGCGCACGTTGTCCACCGCCGCATTGTTGTTGGACACGACACCGACGGTTTTTCCCTGCATCAGCAGATTGGCGACGATGTTCAGAATCGTCTGCGTTTTTCCCGTGCCGGGAGGTCCCTCTACCACGCTCACCCGATTGCCCAGCGCCCGCTGCACGGCGAGTTTCTGGCTGGCGTTGCAGCCGAAGGGATAGACGAGGGCCACGTTGTCGACATCGCACGCCGCCGTCCGCCCGTTCAGATAGGCATACAGCGCCGTACGGGGATCCTGCGGATCGATGCGCTGCATCGTCTCGGCGAGCAGGGCGGCGATCGAACTTTTCTTCTCCCCTTCGGGAACCTCCTCTGCGGCTTCCGTATCGGTCTCCGACTCCAGAGAGGCTTTGGCTGCGAGAACCTCCGCGAAATAGGAAAGTAGCCGCTCTTTGTCTGCGGGGAGCGGCTGCGCATCGACCGCTTCGATCCGCGACTTCTCGATCGCCGGCGAACGCAAGCCCTCTCCGGCGCCCAGCCGGACATATTTCCCGTAGTCGAACAGCGTATCGTACGGCTCCTGCAACGTTCCGTCCTTGTAGATGCGTACCTGCCGGCGTGTGGCGAGCAGGGGATAACAGACTACATGCTCTTTGCGATAGCGGAATACCCGCGCCGCGCCGTAATCGACATACACATACGCTCCGGCCGGTCGCAGCCCGACGATCTCCGACGTCTTGTCAACGTAGGCGTCGCGCCGCTTGTCGTGTACGAAAATCAGTTGGTCGGTCATCGTTCGGGTCGTTTATCGGGAATTAAAAACCGCTTTACCCTCACAAAGATAGTCATTTTGCCGCGAAGGGCAAGCCCCCCCCCTGCCCGATCACTCTTTCAACCACTCCTCCCGCAATTGTCTGGTCAGCTCCGACACTTGCTCCGAGAGGGCTTTCAACTCGCGCGTGCAGGCCACCAGCGTGTCGATCTGGCGGGGCAGCATGTTGCGCGAAAGGCAGGTGTTGATCGCCTTGACGACCTGATTGTAGTTGTTGCCCACGCGGGAAATCTGGGCGATGTACTCGTTCAGCCGGACGAGGTAACGCTGTTTCGTGGGGTCGGCCCTGACCACGCGGAACGTCTCGTCGAAAATTCGCCCGACGATGAAACGGCTGCGGTTGTGCTCCAAACCCGCCCTTCACAGCATCCGCTCGAAGCGGATATGCTGCTCCTCGGTCAGGCGGAAGGAGTATTTGCGGCTCTTGTTGTCCGATGCGCGGTTCTTTCTCATCGTTCTCTCGTTTTAAAGGGTTTTACATTACCGGATGCCGCGGCCCCGCAGGGCGAGCACCTTTGTCGGACAAACGCCGGTTTGTCGGACAAAGGTACAGCTCGCTGTTCCCGCTGCGGGAACAAAACGCCGCACTACGGATCGCTCGTTCCCCGCATCGAAAATCATACGCAGATCACTCCGGCGACACTCGGTTTTCAAGGTGCAATATTACGACGCTGCGGCGAGAGCGGCAAACCCTTCGGACGGCCTCCAGCGGTCAGGAGCGGCCAGCCGATTCGGGGGCCCCGAAGGCGTATTATCTTGCGGCCGGAAGCGTGAAAGCACTCCCGATCGAACGCACGTGCTCGTGTTCGCGTGGACGGATGTACGCACGTGTTCGCGCATGAGCGGATGCACGAATACGAACATCCTCGCACGACCTCTTACTGGCAAGAGCGAAAGCGAGCATCCGTCCATGCACGATTGCCGGCATCCTTTCACGGATTCGTGCAGACGATCATGTCTTCACCCGTTCACGCACCGCTTCACTCCCGATTGAATACGGCTGGATATACAATAAAATATTGTTTGCAGCGACGATACTCCGCGAACTGCTCTGACCCCGCCCCGCAGCTCCGGCCGGCCCGAACGGACATCCTCGAAAATGTCGGTGAGGGGCGGCCAGAGACGAACGGAGCCTAAACGCGCATGATAAGAATCGTGCGATGTTTTAAACAGAATGTACGTGAGCTATTATGCGTCGAATCCGATCGGACGATAGACAAGTAAACCGGCGGTACCTTCACCGAGAGTGCGGCGATCGCCGCGTAAATGGCATCCGGCACACGGCGCACCCTCCGAGGACGGTTCTCAGGTCTGCGACCTCCGCTCGCCCATCGCGCCGAGGAATCATTACCCAAGAGCCGCGGTCACTCCTTCTCCTCCTCGTTCTGTTCGATTTCTTTCGCCGCCAACACCTGTTCGGCATTGAGCCGTGAGACAATCTTTTTTCCGGTCTGTGCCTCGATTTCGCGGCGGGTGTTGCCCGCGATGCGTCCGCCCTGTGCCGCCACGATCCGGTTGGCTGCAAACGTGCGCGGACGACGCTCTTTGGAAATTTCGGTCGTCGTCGCCTCGGCGAGCATGTTCAGCACCAACTCCAAATTCGTCATGTTGTCGCGCAGACTTTCCGTTTTCAATCCTTTGTATCGCTTGTACTGCCGCGTCGTCATGCCCGACCAGCCCTGCGTGATGATGTCGGTCAGCGTGGCGAACTCCTGTCCTCGCTTGATGCCGCGCCGCTCCCACTCATCGGTCAGCTCCTTACGCACTTCGATGGATTTCAGGCGTTGGTTAATCCAGTTCTCGGAGTATCCTTTGCGGTGGTAGTATTCCAGCATCCGGTCGATACCGAGTTCGGGGTCGTCCAGCTCTTCCAGCCGCTCGCGCCCCAACGACGCCAGCCACAGCTTGAACGGTTCGGCTTTCGGCGAAGGGATCGACTGAATCAAACGAAAAAGCTGTTCCGTATCGGCTACGTCCGTCATGCGCATCTTTCCGTCGGCAGCAGGCATTTTCAAACCGTGACAACTTGTCACGGTTTCGTTCCCTTCCGCCTTCAACCGCTGTTTCAGTTTACGCCAATAGGCTGCGGCGTCGATGCTGTCGGTCAATACGGCAACGACATCCACAATGGCAACGTACCATTTCCCCGCATCGTCGTCCCACACGGTACGCACCTTCCGCTGCTCGAAGAGCTGTATGGCCTGTTTCTGCGTCATAAGGGTGGCTATTTCTCGATCCGGCTGTCGTAGTAGGCCAGCCGCTCGTTGCAGACCCGTTCGACCACATCGCGCAGCAGCTCGATCTTGGGCAGCAGAGCGTCGATGTCGGCCTTCGTTACGACGAACTTATCGTTGTAACGCGCCTCGATATAGGCGGCGCGCAGCAACTCGAACAGGCGTTTCTCCTCCTCGCAGTCGCACGGAAAGACGTTCGCGAGTTCCGTCGTGAACGGCTTGCTCCGCTCGCAGAGGAAATGCAGGTCGTGTTCCTTGTAGCCGTACAGACTATACACCAAGGGGATCGTCTTTATAAAATACTCGGCTGCCTGATGCAAAAAGAATGAACTATCCACATATTCATTATCACGATATGCGACCTCAGCATACCGCAAAAATCTTTTGCCTTTTGGATACTTTGTTTTATAATACTCCTGCGCCATTCTCGACAATTCGTTGTAGTCCAGCTTTCGCGGCGTCGCCAGCTCCTCTTTCGCCGAATTATAGAGCAGGATGCCCTGATTTACGATCTCGACATAGAAGTATCGCCCCTCGGAGAGCGCATGATTGAGTTTGGTGAAACTTTCGTTGATAAGCTGCGGATAGGTCTGGAACTCGCCTTTGCCATCCAGAAAACGCTCCTTGATCCGTGCGTTGACCGTCGCCTCCCTGACGCCCAGCCGCCGCTGCGTAACGACCAGCAGGTCGTAGTCGCTCATGTAGTAGGTGCGCACCCCGAAATCGTGCCGCTCGTCCAGCTCGACGTAGGTGTTCTTCGCATAGCTGCCGTAAAGGATAATCATTACGACATCCCTGATCTCCTCGCGGATCAATGCGACGAGTTCGTGCAGGTCGCGCTGCTTGCGTTCGGGCAAAAACGTGATATCGCTCTTCATATTCACAAAATTAGCGATATTTTTCCAGAAATACACGGCTCTATCGGGTTTGATTCGAAAATCTTTCGTATATTTGCTTAGGATTCCTTGATGCGGTTCAGTTGTAGAGGGGCAGCACAGGCTGCCCGGGAACGAACCGAAAAAAGCAAGAATGATGCTACGATCGAGGAATTATCACGACTCGGCATAGCCGACGGACATAACTTATAAAGGGTAAACAACTCTTTATACCTATTCGTAAACTTGGGAGCCTCCACAGAGGTTGTTTGCACGGTATAAATGTTGTCAGTCCTTGTTATGTCCTGCTTGCATATTGCGAGCAGGGCGACAAGGGCGCAGGACAGTTTCCGTGCAAGGGTTCCCAAGACCTACGAATAGGGGCTGACACCGCGCCCCTTTTTCTTTTCCCTGCGGGCGCACGATCCATCGCTCCGAACGTTATGCGCCGTCTCGACCCGAATACAATAAAATATACGAACTGCACCTGCTGAACCGTCGGCCGGAGACGAACGGAAATCAAGCAACGCCGATTTGATTCATACAAAAAAGAGACGGAACATTATGTTCCGTCTCTATTATCCCTTTTTCGCAAAATAATGATTGGCTTTACTCCCAAGGAACAACGGAGAGTTCGATATTATGGAAAAATTCCTCCAAAGAGAGTTCATAATATCTGCAAAGGATGGCAACCGAATGAACCGACAATGATCGTTTTCCGCTTTCAGCACGACTTACATTCACCCCGGTATCCATCGTTACCCGCATTTGAGACAATCCCCGGGCTATGCGCAAATCTTTAAGTTTTTGCGCAAGAGCTTTGTTGAGTTGTGTATCTATCCGAGGAACACTCATATTTATTGCAAAAAAATCATCTCCCCGAATAAAAATCGCATACCGATCGGTATTGAATCGAATTTATTTGTTATATTTGCCTAACAAACCTTGAAATTAAGTACATAAATTATGCTACCTTTGCAACTGAACAACTCGGCATAGCCGACGGACATAACTCATAAAGGGTAAACAACTCTTTATACCTTACAGCGAACTTGGAGACCTCTACGGAGGATGTTTAATGTGGTATAATGGTTGTCAGTCCCGGTTATGTCCTGCCCGTTTATGGGTAGGACACAGCTGGGGTGCAGGACGGCTTCCGCGCAATGGGTTCCCAAGACCTGCTACTGGGGCTGTTAATGTGCCCCTTTTTCTTTTTGCCGATGTGCAATATTATTTTGCTATTATCAAATATTATATTGCATTATCGGCCGGAGGGAGGGCGATTCACGAATCTTTCAACCCCTTTTTCCCATGTCTACCTTTCAGGAACGTATCCTCGCTGCGTCCGGCAGCTCGTCGGGCACCGCGGACACCGACCCCGAACTCTACCGTTACCGCTCCGCCTCCTCGGAGGAGTACCTCGAATCCTGCAACTATCGTGTCTGGTCGACCGAACTGCCCGACCGGTTTCTCGTCTGGTGGATGCGCCCCGTCGGGCGCGACGAAGCCGAACAGCGCAGCCTCGAACGCGAGCTCCGCTCCGACGAGGAGTCGCCGCTCCATATCCCGTTGGAAATCTTCATGACAGCCTACTACGAGCGTTACGAGCGCGTCAAAGGGATGGCGTCGTTCCTCTCCGACGACCGTGCGGTCGGGCCGGAAGATGCCGCGGCCGCGGTGGAGGCGCAGTTGGCCGGCGATGTCGACTACCGTGCGCAGGCGTTCGCCTTCATCGAAGGACTCGTTTGTTTTCAACAGTCCTTTTCTCGCCTCGGCATAGTCCGAACAAGTTCGGCTCTGCGCGCGGCTTAGCGAAAACGCTCAATTTTCGAACGAACTGGCAATTCCAATATTTCAAAGAGCGTATTCTAATTCGGGGCGGTTGTCAAATAATTCTTGACAACTGCCCTCATTCCTCACAGATGCAACACCTGCCTTCGGTTCTTCCCGTCGGCACGGTATGAAATATGGATCCAGTGGCCCCGATTCTCGTCGATGAGCTGGTCGAAGGGGATCGCGCTGGCTGCGATGCGTTCGAACAGCCGCAGATTATCCGCGACGCTGCCGGTGGTGATGTCGGCCGCTTCGCCCTTCATGTGCTGGCTTGCCGCAGCTCCGCCGACGGCTGCGTTGAGCGCCGGCGATCGGTAGCCGCTGTTCACGCCGATCGGCTTGCCCCAAAGTTCGCGCACGGGATCGAGGCATTCGTCCATCAGCGCATTGAGCCGGCGAATGACGTCGTGCGACGGCGCGTTGTCGATGCTGCGCGCTGCGGCCGTATCGGAACGCAGCAATTCGGAAAGGGTGAAATACGTTGCCATACCTATCCTTTCATTCGGTCATACCACATCTTTGCCCGCCAGCCTGCGGCGGCTCCTGCGGCCGCCCCGAATCCTGCGCAGAGCGTCGCCGTGGTGCGGATGCCGCTCGGCAGGAGGTTGAACAGAACGACCAGCGCAATGACGGCGGCCGACACGCAGAGCGCGATTTCGACTTGCTTTTTCATGGCTTTTACAGTATTAAGGTTGAAGCGATTTATACGTTATCGATACTCGGGCAGCAGGTATTGGATGTTCATGGCCGCCGTGTGCATGATCTCCCGCGCATTCTCCTCCGATACGGACAGCGGGCGGGTGAACTCGCAGAAGATGCTGCCTATCCAGTCGTGGCGGTTGTCGTTGAGCCGTTTGATGATGGCCGCCCGACATCCGTAACTCGAAAGGATGGACTTCGCATATTTGTCGTTCACCTGCTCGTCGATGTCCGTGATGTAGAGGAAGAGGTTCTTCACCAGATCGCTGCTGAACTTCGGCACCTCCGAAATCGGAAGGCCCTGCATGTGCGGTTTCATCGGTTCCACCCCTTTGCGCTTGACCTCGTAATAGACGGACAGCAGGCTCTCGTTGCCGAGCGGATGCGGCTGTACGATATAGACCCGATCGGCATCCAGCTCGTGCAGGACGCTCCACAACTCACCGTACACGATAGACGAATTGTCGGCCCGACGGATGCTTTTCGTCTCTTCGTCCTTTTTGAACTTCTCGATTTTCAGGTCGGTCAGCTTGTTTTTGCTGTACTGGTTATAGGCGAACCACGCAGCGATAATAGTCCCGAGGGCACTGATGATTGCGGGGAGATATTCCATAGCGATTTCAAAGGTTAGGCGTCGTGTACATGCAGTGATTCCACCTCTTCGCGCTGCGCCATCCGCTCGGCTTCGAGCTCGGCGAGGGTCATCTCGTTTCGGTTGTACTCGGCGTTCGCCTCCTGGTATCGTGCGAAGTCTCGGGGATAGGTCTCTCGGAACGATGCGCCCGTCTTACTACATTTGGCAGCCCGCTCGTCCGAGGAGGCCATGATCGCACGCAGCGCCAGCTGCCGCGATTGCAAAGCGTCGATTCTCTTTTGCAGTTCTTCCATGTTCATAATGATTTTCGTTTTACAAGGCGGAAACGGGCCGCACGTTGCGTGTACTATACTTGTTGCCGTTACCATCTTCGCCCGTAGTGCCGTTGTATATGAAGACACTGGATGAATTACACTCACAAGATGTCCATGGGTAATATCCCGTCCCATAGCAAGTAGCTTTACTGAGGCGCAACAAAGTACGGTTTACAGGGTCTTTTTCTACGTCTGTGGAAACAAGCACGCGATCACGCATGAGCAAGTAGACCTCTTCCGCTGATGGCAACCACCATGCACCCGCTTCGAGCCCTGTCGTCGCACCTTCGACCGCGACGCCGTATTCGAGAGCGGCAGCAGCGGCCGGATAGCAGGGTTTGCTCTGACCGTAAATATCGGTGAAACGCAGGCGGCCGATCTTTGCCGTGTTCGTCCTGCCGTCGCGCAGCATCGCTCCGTAGGCGGACGGATACTCAGCCATGTGTTCGCCGAAGAGATACGACGCATAATCCGCATAGGCAGCCCGCAGCTCGGCGCAGAACTCCGAGGTCTCAAACGATGCCTGATTGACGATCGTCGCCGAACCGAGCGGCACGTTCGAGGTCGGGACTGCGCCGTTGACTGAACGGTATTGCAGGAATTTTGCAAAATTACAGCCCACATTCGTCGCGTTAACGCCGTTCTTACGGCGGATATATTCGGTTTCCCCTTCGATTAGTACACTCGTTATCGTCGTCTGATAATCCACGTTTTCAGGTCTCGTGGTCATTGTTGCACCGCTTATGACGGTAATGGTCGCCCACCATGACATATAGCCATTCGCGGTAATAATCATACGACCGCTTGCATCATCTGCAACTGCCGCCCAGCCGCCTCTGTCGACACTGGTAAGAGGAGATCCATATGCCAGGGTCGTTCTGAATGCCGTATTGGTCGCGCTCACGAGGTCGGCGAGCGTTCCTCCGGCGGCATACGTTATCGACACTTCGGGTTCCGAACCAATCCTTAATACGATTGTGCCTCCGGTTGCGAGGTCAAAACCCGACAAGGCTACTTCGTAAGAGGCCGCCCAACGGAGTTCGCTTGCGACATTATCGAGCGAGACGATCAGTACCTTGTCGCCCTGCCGCGCATAGACGACGGCCAGCGGGGTGAGGCTTTCGGGGAGCTGTGCGGCCGAGAGGGTCTCACCCTTGACGAACCGGATCGCACCGGCCGTCTTGTCGTAGACGGCAAGATCGCCAACCGTAGCGGCGTCTTTTTCCACGAAGGCGCCCCAAGTCGCCGCGAAGCCGATCTGCCGAGCCTGCGCAGCGGCATTGACAGCGTACCACTCCGCGTTCGAGGAATCGGTCAGTTTCGCGTAGACGTCGGCATGAACCGTCACGGTGATCGCTGCGGTGTTGCCCGCATTCTCGACAAGATATTGCAGCGATTCGAGCGACAGCAGCGGAGAATGTGCGAATGTCAGGCTGCTTCGCAGATTCCGGATGCGCACGCGCTCCAAAAGCGGACAATACGCGAATACGTCCGTATTGATCGCAACGCTGTCGCTCAACAAGATGATCCCGACGACGGTTTTGAGTTTCGAGCAGGAACGGAACAGGTTGCGACAATCGATTAAACCTGCCGCGGTATCGTCATTGACAGCGATATATGCTTTTTCGAGCGTCGATCCTGCAAAGGCCGAACGGGCTGTCGTCAAGGCTCCATTGTATCCGGTTACATCCGCTCTCGGAGGCAGATTCACGGGGATAGTGGCATAGAGGAGTTTGGATGTCCAATCAACGCCGTTGAGCACGTTATGCGACTGCTCGTAGATCTTGGTCATCGTCGGGGTGTCGATTCCCGTGTAGTCGGCCACAGTCCAGCTCTTCGCCGTATCGTACCGCCACGAAGAGGTCGTGCAGCGGAGAACCCGAAGGGGTGAGCAGCGATTGCTGGTAGTCGAGCACGGCCGTGCCGCCCGTTGCAGTCGGAACATACGGCAGATCGAGGCCCGCGCCCGACGTGTCGCGCCACTTGTCTGCCAACAAACCGGCAGCGATGTATTCGGCGACAAGTCCAGTGCGCATCTCACCCGACAGAGGCAGCATATACCGTTCGGGTTCGCCGCCGTTCCACAGCGTGGCGACCTCCGAGGCCGTAAGGGCGTAGTTGAAAAGACGTGCGCCGAGGATGACTCCGGAGAAAGACCCGCTGCCGTCCGATAGTGCCCCCAAACAGAAATGCGTGGGGTCGGTGATCGTGGAATAGTCGGTGGTCTCCCGATCCTTTACGGAATTCATATATCCCGCAGAGGTGCCGTTTTTGTCGAATGAGATCACGACCTGATACAATTTCCCCGATTCGGGATTGAACGACACGAGGGTCTTGGGGCCGATGTTGCAGAACAGACGGTTCGATGCGATGAATATGGATACTCCGAGGTTCGCGTTGGAACCGCCGTGGTCGAAATAGAGGAACGAGTTCGGCGTTCCTTCGCATTTGAAGGTTACGACGAGTGTCTTGGCGGTGGAGAGGCACAAGGCAGGATCAGTCGACACGAAGCCTCCGTTGCCCGTTTTGACGCCCGTCTGACGCCCCTGCAAAGGGGCTATCTGCGACGACTCGACGAAGCCCGTCGCGGGGTCGAGGTCGGCTTTGCCGGCGAGTGCAACGGGAATATCCGATACGGACACAGAGGTACGCGTCGCTGAAAAGGTGCCTCCTGACTCTGTAATGGTCAATGCAATGTATTTCCCCGAAGATATATATTCGATTTCGAGTGTTATTTTCAGTGGCAGACCAACACTCCTTTTTACATCTACTATCACAGGAATAGATGCACTCCTGTTCGCCGCAGCGGGATCGGTCGACACAACGACGATACAGTTTCGCCTGAGCAACTTCGAGCATAACTTTCTGAATGCATCTACACCCCCGACGGCCGCACTGATCTCTTCGCTCGTACTGTCGCTATCGATGCCGAGATAACCGGAGGGAAGGGCCGTGTTGTTGAGCAGATCGGCCCACTCCATCGATGATGCCGTATACGGCAGTCTCGATAAGGTAAATGTTTCCGATGTCAACGTAAGACTGGACGGAAGCACGTATGTCTGCGATGCATAATATCCGACGACGGCCTTCGTATCGGCATGCACTCCATATCCTGACGGTACGAGGTATTGTCCTCCGTTATCGGGAATCCTGACAACAGGTACCGTGTGAATCGGATCCGCAACGATCCGATCGTATGCTGCCGCGATTTCAGAGGCAGACATATCGGGCAGATAGCTGTCGTCTATGGGGCCGGCTTTGGTCAACAACACCACAGGGGTTGTGTTCCCCAGAAACTCGGCGATCTGGTCGAGCGTGGCGAAGGTGGACATGCTATCCCCGTCCTGAATCTCCAACGCAACCGCACCGTTCAGGGTCTGAGCTTGCTGTAAGTCTTTGATCTTATAATTTGCCATAGTGTCATTCGGTTTTGGGTAGATCGCCCAGACGCAGGAAATCGTGTACGTTGGACGGATGTTGTCTGAGATGATGCCGAGCCGCTGCGGCCGTCAGATTCAGGTGTGTGTAGAGTTTTCCGCGATAGCGGATCACGACGCCGGATTTGAGCATGTAACCGCCGTTTGCGCCTTTCTGCTCCTTCCGCAAATAGGAGGCGATCATCGCGGCCGCATCACGGAAGCGGTTGGGACACCGGCCGCTGAAATCGGAAAGCATCGGACGCCCGAACACTTCCCGATAATCCGATTCGATCCGCTTCTTCTCTTCCATGCACAGAGAGGTGCCCGATGCGCACCTCTCCATGTACCAGTCCAACGGTTGCATACCCCCTACTCGGCCGGAGTACACAATGCTTCCAGCGCGGCGCGAGAAGCGTCGATACCGCCGGCGTCGAAGAAGATCTGCGGCGTCGGTGCGTTCTGCTCGATCAGGTCGCCGCCCCAACCTCCGTTGTAGCCGTCGCCATACTTGTCGAGCGTCGCGTTCTGCATCGATGCGCCCTGTTCGTAGCCGATCACACAGAACGCCTGGCTGCCGTCCGCACCCTTCGCCTTGTTCTCGTAGACAGCGACCCAGTCCTCGTTCTTGAACGCCTCGATGTTCTGCGAGTTCGCGGGGCTGTCGGCCAGCATACGCAGCGGCAGCGTCTTGTTGATGGCGATGCCGATTTCGGCGTTCTGATCCTCGTAGATCAGCCCGTTGTAGGGCGTTTTGGAGGGAATCGAGAACCGATAGGCCCTCTTGCCGGATTTGAGTGCGATCTTGGTGATCTTCGGTTTGGTGTAGGTCGTCGCCGATTCGTCCAGATCGGACTTCTTGATAAGATAGGCAATCTTCTCGACGCCCACCCCATAGACCGTGTTGCAATCTTGCAGGATATCGCCTGCCAGATCATTGATACATTCTGCCATTGTTTTTTTTTAATTTATTATAAAAGGGTTAATTCGTGTTTGAAGCAAATATAGGATACGCAGGAAGGGTTCCTCCGAACTTTTCGCTGTTTTTTACCTTTTGCGTCCGGCGTAGCGCGCCGCTGACCGTTGTTTATATCCCTGACCGTCACGACAGGGTTCGGAAGCCGGCGCATCACGCGCTCGAACATATGTTCCATCTGACGCATCCCCGAACTCTTCTCCGGAAGATGCCGCGTCGGAATGGCGTTGCCGCCGCTCGACACGTTCATCATCGAGAGCACCGGCCCCCAATCCACGACCGCACGGGCCGTCATCACGGCCTCGCCGTTGGACAGCCGCGCAGGGATGCTGTCGCTCGTACCCGTGCCGGGGCCGGTCACAAGACCGCCGCGGGCATAGTGGTATTTCGCGCCCTCCTCGGCCGCAGTACTATTCAACGACTTTATTTGAGATATAATGGTTGTAATTGTCGATATGGCGGCGACAGCACCCGCAATACCGTCCCAAACAGTTGCACTGGATGAAAAAGCCTTGCTTAACGCTGCACCCATTGACGCGATAGCCTGTGCGATACCTAACATTGCAACAACCGGCGCGCTCGCCCCAGCTTCTTCTGCCAAGCCACCCAGCGCACCCGCGAGATCGCTGGCGGCTTGGAAACTCATTTGCATGCTCTGCGCCTCTTTTTGGGCGCCTTTATTCATTTCGTCATGCAGGCGAATGAGCATTTCAAGCCGGCGGTTGTCTATTTCGATAGCCGAATCCCCCATTGCTCGGTACGCTGCGGCATACGAATCGAATTCGGCCAACTGTTCCCGAAGAATGGCAACGGTTTCATTCTGCGCGGCCTCATCTCCGCCTGTGGCCTGCGCATTCAGAATCCGATTCCGGTATTCGGACTGTTTCTGATTATATTGGGATATGAACTCGGCCGATACCTCCTTGTCCATCTGCGACAGGATTTTTTCGAAATCACCCATCACGTCAATACCCGTCTTACGAATGATTTCCCGTTGCTCGTCAACCCATTTTTGAAGTTCCTGTTTGCTGCGGGCATAATACCCCTCCATCATTCGTTCTGCTTTTTTTACGCCGGATTCATCAGCATACGGGTCGTCGTTCGCCGATTTTGAACTTTTCTCAGATTCTTTTATTCCCGCTCTGTCGAGGATTGATTTTGCATCCGCATTTCGTGCAACAGTCAATTGCGTGAATGCCGATGCTTCCGCTTCGAGGGCTTCGACCTCGGCTAATATTTCCTTCTTCTCGTCTTCGGTATATGCTCTACGACGATATTCATAACTGGTATCTCCATACTCATCTATTCCTGCGTAGACTATTTCACCTGTACCTCTTTTTATCTTGTCTTCCGCTTTTTGTCGGGCAATCAACGCATCTTTGTACTTTTGAGTTGCCAGTTCGTTCGCAGCATTAGCTTGCGCGCGCAGATTCATTGCTTCGATAAACGCATCCGTATTCTGAATAAACAGATTATCGGCGTCCGCAACCGTTGTTATAGCTACTCCCAACTTATCGAATGCCTCTCGGTTGTTTTTGACAAACTCTGTTTTTGCTTTGAGATCATCTCCCAATTGATTCCATTGCAGCTGCAAGGCCCTGAGTTGGGCAACCTGATCGCCATAACTGCCGGAAGATTCTGCCATTTGCTTATTCACCTCTGCCTGGGCTTCCGCCATTGTCATGGCGGCCTCTCGCCCCTTGAACAGATTCCCGATCCAGCTGACAATATCCTTCCCATATACCGTGAGCAAGGTAATGCCGACGGATATAAGGCTGTTCCAGCTGAACACCGCAGCTCCCAGCTGTTTGAGAATCGGTACACTCTGCTCGGACGACTTATTAAACTCTCGCAGTTTGTTGATCTCGTCAACGAGCATCGGGATATTGTCCGAGATGGCGAGGAAGAACATGTCCGCTCCCATTGCGGCCGACGGCAACTCGCGGACGATCTGCGACACGGCGACATTCAGCCCGTTGAATGCCGACTGGTAATTTCCCACATTCGAACGGAAATTCCCCAGCCGTTGTTCGGCCGCACTGACTTGCGTCTGTATCTTGGATATTCGCTCCGCTAATCCATTGCCTATGGCACCCGCCCGATCGGCTGCCGACAGAGCGTTGTACTCCGCCGTAAGGTTACGGATGGATGCGCGTAATCCATTCACTGCCCCTTCGAGATTCTTCTCCTCTTTGATGTTGTCCTGAATCTCGCGCGAATAGGTGCGCATCGCCGATTGGAGCGCCTTTACCTCTGCCCTGTTCGCAGCCAGCTCTTGCGTCGTTTGGGCTACCCGTTCATTATAGGCCTCCTCGTCGATCGTTCCGGCTTTGCGCTCGGCTCTAAGTCCCTTCAAACCGGACTTCAATTCGGAGATTCGGTCATTGAGCGTATCGATACGTTTGGCCGATTCGGACATCCCTTTTATCAAATCTTTGTACTCTACGCGGATGTTGATTGTTTTATCTATGCTCTCCATTGCAATAAATTTC
>OLSQ01000655.1_pt1 | contig 32304 bp, 23 predicted proteins | sample 1672561 | NCBI WGS metagenome assembly OLSQ01 (sample SAMEA3136699, study PRJEB25190) | human gut metagenome | biome: human gut; feature: human-associated habitat; material: faeces | place: Austria | collected 2013
AAAAATATCCGTGGACATCATCCACGGATAAGAAACAGAACATAAAAAATACCTCCAAAATAGACAAGTCAAATCCCTAAATCTACTTTGGAGGTACTATTAATTTATAAAAAATCCACGTTGCAGAAAATCAAACAGATACGTTGCCTGTTTCAAGAAATCTCTAGCCCCGAAGCTGTCGAGCTTTGCGATCCAGAGGATCGACACGACAAAGATCCAGGGATGCTTCTTCATCCTGCCGCACATATTCTCACACGCGTAAACCATCGCCGGCTCTCCCTTCGCCGCATAGAACAGAAACATAAAAATCTGCATGGCAAAGAGCGGTGCAAAATGTCTGCCCCAGTCCGTGTGGATCACGAACATCGGCACAAAACACAGCTGGCTTAGCAGCATGTAAAAATACGGCGATGCATACCACTTCACATTGCTCTTTTTCTGCCAGCCAAAGACATCCCGGTAAATCTGAAAACACCACACAAGCACCGGCAGCAACAACAGAAGAACCAACAGCGCATGCCGGATCGGCGCATCATATTTGTAAAACTGGGGTGTAATCTCCTTCAGCTGGTAATCCATTTTCAGAAAATACTCAATATCAAGCGCATATTCCGAAATAGTGAGGTTCGTTCTCCCCTCCAGAAATGTCACAAGTTCCTTCGCACTGTCAAAATGGATACTGCTGAAAAACTGAAAATACACCGCTACCGCCACATTGATGAGGCCGGATACAAACGCGGCGGCAAACCTGCCGGCATGCACCCTGTTTTCCTCAAACACGTCATATACCATCACCGAAAAGACAATCGGATAATACAAAAATGCAAATCCCTGGTGAATGGCAAGTCCCACGACACCGAGCACGGTATAGCAGACACACTTCACATATGTATTCTTAATCGTAAGACCAACAAACAGTGCCAGCAGTGCAACCAACAGCATGTAGACATCCAGTCTGCCTAAATTCTGATCGTTCCACACATAGGCAATCGAAAACGGTGCGACAAGGTACAGCGCCACCGCCCCAAAGACGGCGTGCCGGATCTGATCGTTCTTAGCGACGGCAAGACGGATCATTCTCCCCAGCACAATGGCAAGCACCAGTATCGTGAGCATCGTTCCCACGGCGACGTATTTGTATGCCACCGTGTAATCCAGATACTCTCCGTAAAACAGGCGGTAAATGCTCCCGATGAGAAGCCTTGATCCCGTTCCCATGGAATAGTCCATCGCATTCCATGCCGATGACCAGCCCTGCAGGTCTAACGCCCTGCCTGTCAGAAACCAGACGATCAGGCCGGCTGCAATCACAACCTCATACGATACGGCATTCCAAAACTTTTTTATCTTCTCCATCTGCCTACCACGCAAACTTCTGTGCAAAGTAAGCATCCAGTTCCTCGATCTTGATGCGCTCCTGCTCCATCGTATCACGGTCACGCACGGTCACAGCACCGTCGTTCTCAGACTCAAAATCGTATGTTACGCAGAACGGAGTTCCGATCTCATCCTGTCTTCTGTATCTCTTACCGATATTGCCTCTGTCGTCGAATTCACAGTTATATTTCTTGGAGAGCTGTGCGAAAATCTTCTCTGCGCCCTCGTTTAACTTCTTGGAAAGCGGAAGCACTCCGATCTTAACCGGAGCCAGTGCCGGATGGAAATGAAGCACGGTTCTCATATCCGGCTTCTCCTCGGTACCGATGTTCTCCTCATCGTAAGCCGCGCATAAGAATGCCAGTACCACGCGGTCTGCACCGAGAGACGGCTCAATGACGTACGGCAGATAACGCTCATTCTTCTCGTCGTCAAAGTAGGTAAGATCCTGACCGGACGTCTCCTGATGTCTGCCGAGATCATAGTCGGTACGGTCTGCGATGCCCCAGAGTTCACCCCAGCCAAACGGGAATAAGAACTCGATATCCGTCGTTCCCTTGCTGTAGAATGCAAGTTCTGCCGGATCGTGATCGCGCAGACGCATCTCGTCTTCCTTAATGCCGAGAGAGATCAGCCAGTCACGGCAGAAGCCTCTCCAATACTGGAACCACTCCAGATCGGTTCCCGGCTCGCAGAAGAACTCCAGCTCCATCTGCTCAAACTCACGGGTACGGAATGTAAAGTTACCCGGCGTAATCTCGTTACGGAACGACTTTCCAACCTGGCCGATTCCAAACGGGATCTTCTTGCGGGAAGTTCTCTGAACATTCTTGAAGTTTACAAAAATGCCCTGTGCTGTCTCCGGCCTTAAATAAACCGTATTCTTCGCATCTTCGGTCACGCCCTGGAATGTCTTAAACATCAGGTTGAACTGGCGGATGTCTGTAAAATTGTGCTTGCCACAGCTCGGGCACGGAACCTGGTTCTCCTCGATGAAATTCTTCATCTCCTCCTGTGTCCATCCGTCTACGGAGCTCTGTAAGGTGATGCCCTTCTCCTCCGCGTAGTCCTCGATAATCTTATCCGCGCGGAAACGCTCATGGCACTCCTTACAGTCCATCAGCGGATCCGAGAAACCGCCGAGATGTCCGGAAGCCACCCACGTCTGCGGATTCATCAGAATCGCACAGTCCACACCGACATTGTACGGATTCTCCTGAATAAATTTCTGCCACCATGCTCTCTTGACGTTATTCTTCAGTTCGACGCCAAGATTGCCGTAGTCCCATGTATTTGCAAGTCCGCCGTAAATCTCCGATCCCGGATATACGAAACCTCTTGATTTTGCCAGCGCCACGATTTTGTCCATTGATTTTTCCATTCTAAATTCCTCGCCTTTCTTAGGTTATATTGTGATATGTTTATTTGTAAACAATGAAAGTATATACGTCTGTCTCGAACGAGCCGTCGCCGGACGCCGTCTCTGTCTGCTCGGTATCATCCGTATGCACCGTCTCCCCGGTCATTTCCGCCTGTTCGGTTCCCGGAAGCTGCTCGGTGCCGGTGTTCTCCTGCCCGGTCACATCCACAGCTGCCGTCACACTTCCCGTCTCAAGATAATATCCGTCACGGATCGATACGCTGTCGGTTCCAGTCAGCTTCACATTCTGACAGGAGACATAGCAGATCTCACCGTCCACTTTCACATCTGTATTGGCACGGATAATAGCCACTTTCAGATCATCCTCAGAGTAAATATCCTGCTTTGTGGCAGCTCCCACAACCTTGCCTTCCTCCACGCGGGCGAACTCCCCGTCATAGACGTATCCTGCCGCCAGAGAGGCAACGACTTTCCCCTGATAGAGTTCAATTCCGTTAAACGCGGTATAATCCTCCGGTGTCTTGTACTTCATCTTAAGCTTCGCCACACCGTCTTCCACCTTAAGGCTCTCCACCTCGACTGCATTTTTGCCATGCTCCGCGGTGTAATCTTTCACCTCTGCATCCACATAGGACTTCAGTTCCGTCTCATCGTAGTAGGACTGATCGAGCGACTCCACATCCAGCGACTCTATCACGCCTTTCTTTCCCACGTACACGACACTTTCCTCTCCCTCCAGCGAGGTACCGCATCCGGAGAGAAGTCCCACACACAACAGTACACTGCAGACCGTGCACACTAATCTCTTCATCACATAATCTCCATTCTTTCTGAAAAAGTATCGGTGATATTATACTATTTTAAAAACATGATTTCAACCTTTTCCGCATCCTCAAGTATCTTTAACGACTTGAAGGCGTGTCCCACGTACACGCCAAAATAGCTGCGCAAAAGTCTGGTCAGTTCTTCCAGCACCTGCCCGCTCACGGAAAACGTATATAATTTTTCAATCCGCGCCAAGATCACGTACTGCATGGTATAGACGGTGGATTCATTCAATTCCACCGCATCCGGCGCCTCATTGCGGCATTCTGCACAGAGAATCCCGCCGCGCTTGACGGAAAACCAGGTCAGATGCTCCCTGCTGCCGCAGGAAAGACAGGAAAACACATTCGGAGCCTCGCCGTTTACCGCCAGCGCCTTCAGTTCAAACACCGCGCGCACCAGCCGGTTGTCGTAGGCACTGCTCGCAAGGGCGCGCAGCGACTGGTACAAAAGCTTTAGCATCTCGCGCTCATCGTTATTTTCCTGACAATAATAATCCGCAAATTCCAGAAAATAGAACCCGTAATATGTAGCATCAAAATCCCCGGTCAGCTCCCGGAAATAGTTCTGAATCGTCGCTCTGGCAAGCGTGTAAGCACTTCTTCCCTCGAACAGCTCGAACTCTCCGAAGCAAAACGGATTGGCAGCTGCGAGAAGCTGGCTGTTCGGCCGCCTCGCTCCCCGCGCAAATGCTGTGATCTTCCCTCTTTCTTTTGTCAGCAGTGTAATCCGCTTGTCATATTCGCCAATCGGCATTACCTGTAAGACCATCCCGGTCACCACAATATTGTTTCCCATCCGGCTGCTCTTCCCCCGCCAAAATATTACTGCTCTCCTGCACATCCACTGCATTCCGGTAGCGCAGGTAATCAGTCACTCTTCCTGATACTAAAAAGTCTCTCCAGGCTTCCTCCATCGGCATATCCTCCGTTTCTTTGACGCTTCCCGCCTCTAAGATTAGGTTCTCCGATGGCTCCGCCATTATACCAGCAAAAAATTGGCAGTATCAGATATCGTCTTTATTGTACCCGAAGTTCTTCATCATCAGTTCGCTGTCGCGCCAGTCCTTGCGCACCTTCACCCACAGTTTTAAGTTCACCTGCGTATCCAAAAGCCGCTCCATCTCGTAGCGGGCGTTCGATCCGATCTTTTTTAACATCGAACCGCCTTTTCCGATGATGATGCCCTTGTGGGAATCGCGCTCACAGACGATCGTTGCATCGATGTCGATGATGTTCTGCCCTCTCCGCTCCTTCATCCGGTCAATGTAGACCGCGATGCCGTGCGGGATCTCATCATCCAGAGCATGAAGCGCCTTCTCACGGATAATCTCCGCGACAATGGCGCGTTCCGGCTGGTCTGTAACCGTCTCCTCGTCATAGAACATCGGTCCGTACGGCAGGTACTTGAAAATCACGTCCACAACCGTATCCAGATTCTGTTCCCGGAGCGCCGATGCCGGAACGATCTCTGCAAAATCAAACACCTTGCGGTAAGCATCGATATACTCCAGGATCTTTTCCCGCTCCACGGTATCCACCTTGTTGATAATTAAGATGACCGGCGTTTTCGTCTTCTTTAGCTGCTTTATGATATGCTGCTCGCCTGCCCCGATAAACGTGGACGGCTCCACCAGCCAGAGAATGACATCCACCTCCGAAAGCGTGTGCTCCGCCACATTCACCATATACTCTCCAAGCTTATTCTTCGCCTGATGAATGCCCGGCGTATCCAAAAACACAATCTGTCCGCGCTCCATATCCGTATACACGGTCTGGATGCGGTTTCTGGTCGTCTGCGGCTTGTTCGACGTGATAGCAATCTTCTGACCGATCAGATGATTCATCAGCGTCGATTTTCCCACATTCGGTCTTCCTATAATCGTCACAAATCCGGATTTAAAATTATCTTTCATCGTTCTCCTCGTTTCTGTACTGTTTTCCCCGCCCCGCATCAGGTCAGGCTCTCAAGTGTCTCAAACATCTGTTTTTCCGATGTCAGCACATCTTCATTGCCGATCACACACAGGCTGCCGTCTGAGAGCACCGACGCAATCAAAGGCTTCAATGCGCGGATGTCCGCCGGCTGTGCCCCGATAATCTGGCTCCGCTCCTTTGAAAGCGTCTCGTAGTCCAGCTCCTGCAGATAGGCTGTCATCGAACGCGCACCCTTCGCGCTCGGGTTCATCGGCGTGTCCATATCGCTGATCGTTCCGATGATATATCCTGTCATCTCGCGCTCATCGGCATCAAACTTCTCAAGGTACGCCGGGATGCCGTCATAAATCTCATTCGTTGCAGAGAGATTCGGATCCCGGTAGGACACAAAATACGTATCTCCGTTCCTCATATATCCGTTCATGCAGCCATAAGCGCCGCCCTTGACGCGGACATTGATCCACAGGTAATCGTATCCTAAAATTACTTTTAAGATGCGGAGCGCCCCGTGGTAGGAAAAGCCGTGTGCGGCATAATTTCCAGCACGCGCCACATACTGCACCTGGGATGCGTCCATAAATCCCTCGTTCTTTTTTGCCAGCGGATAGGACGGCATAGAGCGATTCTTACCCGGCTGATCCGGCACATACAATACATTTTTCAATGCAGCCGACGCCTGCGTCACCGCCAGGATCTCCGACTCCTCACAGGTTGCACTCACCAGCATACGCTCCGCTGTAAAAATGGTTTTCACAAGGGAGGACAGCTTCTCCATCAGCTGCTGCTTTTTCTCCTCAAAATGCTCCTCGTAGTCCGCGATCACGCGATAGCAGGCAATGCCCGCCGTCGCATCCTGGCAGTAGGCAGCCGTCGAAAAATACGACAGCGCTCTCGTATATGCCACGGAATGTCCGGAAGCGCTCAGTCCCGCCTGTAATCTCGACTTTAACTGTGCCAGTATCTCGTAGATGCGCTTCTCATCCGCAAGATGCGAGGTCAGAAGGATCTCTTTGATCAGGCGCATTGCATCCGGCAGTCTCGATGCGAGCACCTTCGTGCGCACCTCATAGTAAAGTCCGATTTCGCCCTGCTTTTTGACGTTTGGGTAGATGCCGATGCTGCTGCCGATTCCTCCGGTGTACATATTGATCTCATTGGCAAGCGCCGCGTAAGAATGATCGTCCGTATCCACATATCCCAGCACCGCCTTTAGGATGCCAAGGTAAGGCAGATCCTCCGGCAGAATATCGCACACATCAAACAGATAGGTCAGGTAATCAATGCCGTTCGTGTCCATCTCATGCGCAACGATGGAAACGCCCTCCGTCTCAATCTCACGGTTAAGAAGCGGCGCCGCCTCTTTTTTCAGATCCGCTCTCGTAAGGCGTGGAATCTTCTCTAAGTCTTCCTTCGGCGACGGCTCTTCCTGATACTGCTTTAAGTGCTTCGTGTCTGCGATCAGCTTCTTTCGTTCTTCCTCGGACAGCCCCGCTTTGTATTCGGCTAACTTCTTCTCCAGCGCGGCATCTCTCTTTGCGCCCAGCCCCTGCTCCGGCACCGTAATCACAACCGACGCATGCGGATTGTCCAGCAGATAAGTCTTTACCAGCTCCTCATAATATCCGGTTCCGATCTGATCCTTCAAAAACTGATAGGTGTCCAGCGCTTCCAGATGCATAAACGGCTGCATATCATCGAACAGCCAGCTGTCCAGACACTGGATTCCGTAGAGCAGTCCCTTCGGGAACTGTCCGAAATCCGCCTCCCGGAAACGGAATTCCGAGCTGTTGATTCCGGCTAACAATGCGTTTTGATCAATTCCGTCTGCCACCTGTGCCTGCAGCGTCTCACGGATCACCTGCAAAAACTGCTCCTTCTGCTCCTGATTCGCATTTTTTGCAATCACAGAAAATACCGGCTGCAGCGTGCTGTTATCATAGCCGCCGCCGATGTCCATACCGATTCCCGCATCGATCAGCGCCTGCTTAAGCGGCGCTCCCGGCGCGGAAAGCAGTGCGTAGTCCAAAACGTCAAACGCCTGGTATAACTTTTTGTCCAGAACGGTTCCAACCACCACATTGTAAGACAGATAGCTGTTGTCCGTAAGCGTCTCCCCCGACGCCACCGGATAAGGCTTTACGATCTCCACCGGCGCGGAAAACGGCTTCTGCATCCGGATTGCAGAATCAAGCTCGATCTGCTCGTATTTTCCAAGGTATTCCTCATCCATCCAGCGCAGCTTTTCTTCGATGTCCATATCCCCGTACAGATAGATATAGGAATTGCACGGATGATAATACTTTCTGTGGAAGTCCAGGTACTGCTCATAGGTAAGCTCCGGAATATGCTCCGGATCGCCGCCGGACTCGTTTGCGTAAGAGGTATCCGGGAACAGTGAATTTAAAATCAGGCGCTCCAACACATCATCCGGGGACGAGAAAGCGCCCTTCATCTCGTTGTATACCACACCGTTGATCGTTACCGGCGCATCTTCATCCTCCAGCTCGTAATGCCAGCCTTCCTGCTCAAAGATCTCTCTGTGCTTGTAGATGTCCGGATGAAACACCGCATCCATATAGACACTCATCAGGTTCTGAAAATCCGCATTGTTGCAGCTCGCCACCGGATAGATGGTCTTCTCCGGGTACGTGATCGCATTTAAAAATGTGTTGAGCGATCCCTTGACCAGTTCCACGAACGGATCCTTGACCGGATATTTGTCCGATCCGCAGAGCACTGTGTGCTCAATGATGTGCGGCACACCGGTCGAATCCTCCGGCGGTGTGCGGAAGCCGATGTAAAACACCTTGTTCTCATCGTCGTTGGAGATCACGGTGATTCTCGCCCCGCTCTTTTTATGGCGCAGAATATATCCCATCGAATGGATATCCTTTAACTCCTGCTCACCAAGCAGCTCATATGCCGTCAATTCTGAAAGCTTCATAAATCCATAATTCCTTTCCTGCCCGGTCATCCTGTATGTCCGGTATTTACACTGTGTTCTATTATAACAGCTTTTCCCATTCTGCAAAAGAGTAAACTATCTATAGATTTTGTCTGGAACACTCTGCGAACGGTGCCAGCAAAGTACCACATGAAAGTTCCTGAAATTGTCCCTGATTTGCTGGGCACCTGCCAGATTGTCCAAACGCAAAAAAGAGGCTGCCTGAATGCGGCAGCCTCCTCCCATGTCTTCACAGATATATTCTACTGATAAGAACTCCCTATGCGATGCGTGTCACATTCGCTGCCTGCGGTCCCTTTGCACCCTCAGTCACCTCGAACTCGACCTTCTCGCCGTCCTTTAACTCCTTGAATCCATCCATATTCAGTGCGGAAAAATGTACAAATACATCGTTGCCCTCTGCATCTGAAATGAAGCCATAGCCCTTCTTGGCATTAAACCACTTTACAGTACCCTGCTGCATAATTCTAAAAACCCTCCTCAATACAGTTCTGACATTACAGACTATTCCTGTCTGTATAAACCAACAAATTGAAATTAGCACATTTTACTTTTTTTGTCAATCTTTTTCTATCGTTATTGTTTAATTTGCACATCAATCTGCTGGTATGGGATGGAAATTTTCTTCGCATCCAGCGCATACTTGATATTTTCCGTCATACGCCAGCGCGCCGGCCAGTAATCCTCGGTCTTAACCCAGACCCTGAGTCCGATATCCACCGAGGACGCCGCCAGGTTGTCCACATATACGACCGGCTTCTCCTCCGGGATTCTGGCTTCCTCCTTTTCCGCCACCGCATAGATCACATCTTTGGCAGTGCGGATATCCGCTTCATAGGCGATGCCCACCACGAGATCCACACGACGTCTGTCCTTGTTGGTCACGTTGGTAAGACTGCTGTTGGAAAGTGTACCGTTCGGTATCACAATCAGCTTGTTGTCCACGGTAAGAAGTTTGGTATAAAAAATAGAGATCTCCGTGACCGTTCCCTCATTATTGTGGGAATGTTCAATGATGTAATCTCCGACCTTGAACGGCTTTAACAGCAAAATCAGCACGCCGCCCGCAAAATTCGACAGGCTTCCCTGCAACGCCAGACCGACCGCCACACCCGCCGATCCAAGCACCGCCACCGCTGATGTCGTTGCAATTCCAAACAATCCCATAATGATAAAAATCAGCACTACATACAGCGAATACTTGATCACCGGTATCATGAACTGCTTGACGCCCTCATCGGTTCCCGCCCGGTCCATCGAGCGCCGCACCAGCTTTGTGATCCACTTGATGATCTTACCTCCGATCACATACACAAGCAGTGCGATCAGAATCTGGAATGCGAAGTTTAACAGATCCGGCACCAGCCCTTCCAGCCATGTACGGATAATCCCCGGATTCTTTGCTACCTCCTCAATTCCCTCCTGTGCATGGTTCAATGCCTCCACGGTCTCCGTGGTCGACGGGAATGCATCTGTCTGTGCCGCCAGATACCTTCCCTGTTCCAAAAGTGCCGCTATCCCGTTCACTCTCTCGTCCTCCATCCAACTTTATAATCCTTCTTAAATTTCATGAATAAACAGACCGCTCCTTAGCTTCGGCTCGAACCAGGTCGATTTCGGCGGCATCAAAAGTCCCGCATCCGCCACTGCGAACAGCTCCGCAATGGACGTCGGATACATTGCAAACGCCACCGCGCAGTCCTGCTCACAGCGCCGCACCAGTTCGTCCATGCCCCGGATTCCACCAACGAAATCAATGCGTCCGTCCGTCTTCGGATCTCTGATGCCGAGCACCGGTTCAAGAAGCTTATTCTGCAGTATGGAAACATCCAGATCTGCAACCGGATCTTCCGGCGTGCGGTCCTCCTGCCGGATATGGCAGGAAAACCAGTGTCCTTCCATATACATGCAAAAGGTTCCCCGCTCCTTAGGTCTGGTATCCTCTGCCCCGGTAATCTCCTCAACGTCAAACCGCTTCTCAACTTCACGGTACAATCCCTTAAAAGAATACCCGTTCAGATCGCGGATCACACGGTTGTAATCCATAATCATGAGTTCATCATCCGGAAACAATACCGAGAGAAAATAGTTAAACTCCTCCTCCCCGGTATAACCCGGATGTTCCTTCCGGCGCTTCTGCCCTACTTTTACCGCGGACGCTGCCCGGTGGTGTCCGTCTGCAATGTAGATGCTGTCAACGCCCGCAAACGCTTCGTGAATTGCGGCAATATCCGCATCCTCGCGGATGACAAACACCCGGTGTCTCACGCCGTCCTCCGATGTGAAATCATATTCCGGCTCTCCCTGCTTCGTCTTTTCCACGATACGCCGGATCCCGTCATTCGCGCGGTACGCCAGAAAGATCGGTCCGGTCTGTGCGTTACAGACATCCACATGGCGGATGCGGTCGACCTCCTTCTCCGCGCGGGTATTCTCGTGCTTTTTGATGATGCCGTTCTCATAATCATCGATGGACGCGCAGGCTGCCACTCCCGTCTGCACTCTTCCGTTCATGGTGAGTTCGTAGAGGTAATAACACTTTTTATCCTCCGTCAGAAACGTGCCGTCCTCCACCCATTGCCAGAGCGTGTCATGTGCACGCTCATACACCTTGTCGTCATACATATCCACTGACAGCGGGAACTGTGTCTCCGCGCGGTCGATGCTAAGGAAAGACTGCGGATGCCGCTCCACTTCCTTCGTAGCTTCCTCTCTGTTATAAACATCATAAGGGAGGGCAGCAATCTCTGCTGCCTTCCCTCTCTGTGGTCTGATGCTTACAAATGGTCTGATTTCTGCCATTGTTCTCACACCTCGTTATTTTACTTTCCGTACTTTTAGTACTCCATCCGTCTGCTCCAGCTTTGCGAGCACATCCTCCGGCACGTTCGTATCCACATCGATCAGCGCATATGCATAGTCGCCCCTGGACTTGTTCGCCATGCCATCGATATTGATTCCGGCATTGCCGAGAATTGTCGTAAAATGGCTTAACATACCACTCTCGTTCTTGTGCAGAATACCGATTCTTCCTGCCGTCATGCAAGCGCCCATGCTGCAGTCCGGGAAATTGACGGAATGTACGATATTGCCGTTCTCAAGGTAATCGCGGATCTCGCGCACTGCCATGAGCGCACAGTTGTCCTCAGACTCTGCCGTGGATGCACCCAGATGTGGTGTCACGATGCAGCCCTTTGCGCCGACTGTCGTGGTGTTCGGGAAATCGGAGACATATTTTTTGATCTTGCCCGCTGCAAGTGCGTCCACCATCGCCTCCTCATCCACGAGAAGATCTCTCGCAAAGTTGAGCACGATCGCCGTCGGCTTCATCATTGCAATCGCATCCGCGCCAATCATCTTTCTGGTGGAATCCAAAAGCGGCACATGAATCGTGATATAGTCGCACTCGCGGTAAATGTCCTCCACGTTGCTGATGTGCTTCACGCTCCGGGAAAGGCTCCACGCTGCACTGACGGAAATATACGGATCGTAGCCGTACACTTCCATTCCCATGTGGGTCGCCGCATTGGCAACCAGAACACCGATTGCACCAAGTCCGATAACACCTAACTTCTTGCCGGAAATCTCGGTTCCTGCAAAATTTTTCTTCTGCTTTTCAGCAGTTTTGGCGATATTCTCGTCGTTCTGATTCGCCAGACACCAGTCGATGCCGCCCACGATATCACGGGACGCGTAGAGCATTCCCGCAAACACCAGCTCCTTGACACCGTTTGCATTGGCGCCCGGGGTGTTGAATACGACAATTCCCTTCTCCGCGCATTTATCCAGAGGAATGTTGTTCACGCCGGCACCGGCTCTCGCCACTGCCGCAAGTCCCTCCGGGAGTTCCAGGTCATGCATTGCGGCGCTTCTCACAAGCACTGCCTCCGCATCCTTTATGTCTTCCACCTTCTGATAATCATCCGAAAACAGATCCAGACCGACCGCTGCGATCGGATTTAAGCAATGATACTTATGCATTTGCATTCTCCTCCTCGAACTTTTTCATAAACGCAACCAGCTTCTCCACGCCCTCTTTCGGCATTGCATTGTAGATGGAAGCGCGCATACCGCCCACGGTGCGGTGGCCTTTTAAATTCACAAAGCCTGCGGCTGTCGCTTCTTTTACAAACTTCGCATCCAGCTCTTCGTTGCCGGTCACAAACGGCACATTCATGAGGGAGCGGTCCTCCGGAACAACGGTTCCGTGGAACAGTTTGCTCTGATCCAGAAAATCATAAAGGATCTTCGCCTTTTCCTCATTGCGCTCCTTCATCACGGAAAGACCGCCCATCTTCTTTAACCACTTGAATACCTTGCCGCAGATATAGATGCCGTAGCACGGCGGTGTGTTGTATAAAGAATCCGCATCGGCGTGTGTCTTGTATTTTAACATGGTTGGTGTTCCCGGAAGGGTATCTTCCGTGATCAGATCCTCGCGGATGATGACAATGACACCTCCCGCCGGTCCTACGTTCTTCTGCACGCCGCCGTAGATCACACCGTATTTTGTCACATCCACCGGCTCGGACAAAAAGCAGGAGGATACGTCCGCTACCAGCGTGTGTCCCTTGGTATTCGGAAGCTTCTTGTATTTTGTTCCGTAGATCGTATTATTCTCGCAGATGTACACATAATCCAGATCTTCCGGGATATCCAGGTCAGAACAATCCGGAATATAAGAAAACGTCTTATCCTCGGAGGATGCAAGCTTTACTGCCTCGCCGTAAATCTGTGCTTCCTGATAAGCTTTCTTCGCCCACTGGCCTGTGACGATATAGCCTGCCTTGCGGTTCTTCATCAGGTTCATCGGGATCATGGCGAACTGCTGGGATGCCCCACCCTGTAAAAACAGGACTTTGTAATTGTCCGGAATGTTCATCAGATCTCTCAGATCCTGCTCTGCCTCTTTGATGATGTTGTCATACACCTTGGAGCGGTGGCTCATCTCCATCACAGACATTCCACTTCCTCTGTAATCCAGCATCTCATCTGCTGCTTCTTTTAAGACCTCTTCCGGCAGCACTGCCGGACCTGCTGAAAAATTGTACACTCTGCTCATTTTCTAATTCCTTTCCTTTCTCTTTTATTACGGCAGTTCCCTACGCTGCCGCCTCCATGCCCCCTGTAACAAAACATATACGCATGTTATGACTGCGCTGCGGCTAAATCCTCCCCGGTAAATGCCGTACTGATGTCCGCACCCGGAGCAACCATCGGCCATACCTTGTCATCGCAGCCGATCACACAATCGATCACTACCGGCGTCTTTGCAGCAAGCGCTGCTTTTAACGCCTCATTAAATGTCTCGCGGGTTGTGGCGCGGTACCCTGTCGCCCCCATCGCCTCCGCAAGCTTCACATAGTCGACGCCGTCATCTAAAACCGTCGCTGAATAGCGTTTTTCGTAAAACAGATCCTGCCACTGCCGCACCATGCCGAGCACATGATTGTTCACAATCACTTCAATCAGCGGCAGCTTCTGCCGGACTGCGGTTGCAATCTCATTCATATTCATGCGGAAACATCCGTCCCCCGCGATATTGATCACCTGTTTTCCCGGATTTGCAACCTGTGCACCGATCGCAGCGCCAAGTCCGTATCCCATGGTGCCAAGTCCGCCGGATGATAAAAACGTGCGCGGATTTTTATATTTATAATACTGTGCAGCCCACATCTGATGCTGTCCGACTTCCGTCACAATGATGGCGTCGCCGTTTGTCTGGCGGTAGATTTCCTCCACCAGATAAGGTCCGGTCAGCCCCGGTTCCCGGTATGTAAGCGGATATTTTACTTTATAGTCCAGAATATGCGCTATCCACGCTTCATGCCCCAGCTGCGGCAGTTCTGCGTTGATCCGCTTTAACACTTCCTTCAGATCTCCGATCACGGATGTGTCTACCCGGATATTTTTATTGATCTCCGCCGCATCCACATCAAACTGCAGGATTTTCGCCTGCTTAGCAAACTTCTTTGCATTGCCGAGCACACGGTCCGAGAACCGCACGCCGACGGCGATCAGAAGATCACACTCGCTCACGCCGAGATTGGACGTCTTGGTTCCGTGCATGCCGAGCATCCCCGTGTAGAGATCGTTCGTCCCGTCAAAGGCTCCCTTTCCCATCAGGGAATCGCACACCGGCGCATCCACTTTATGTACAAATTCTTTTAATTCCGCGCTCGCTCCGGAGATCACAGCGCCACCGCCCACAAAAATGTACGGTTTTTCCGCCGCTTTTATCATCGCAAGCGCCTGCGCAAGATCCTCTTCCCGTATCGTGTCCGTCACGCGCGCGATCGGCTCTGCCTTGCAGAATTCATACTCCGTCTTTGCCGCCGTAATATCCTTCGGGATATCAACGAGCACCGGACCTGGCCGCCCCTTCTGCGCGATCCGGAATGCTCTGCGGATCGTGTCCGCAAGCTTTGTGACATCCTTTACGATAAAATTGTGCTTTGTGATCGGCGTCGTGATGCCTGCAATATCGATCTCCTGAAAACTGTCTTTGCCGAGAAGCGGCACATTGACGTTGCATGTGATCGCTACGATCGGCACGGAATCCATGTATGCCGTGGCAATTCCCGTCACAAGATTCGTCGCTCCCGGTCCGGACGTTGCGAAACAGACACCTACTTTTCCGGTACTTCTTGCATAACCGTCCGCCGCATGGGAAGCTCCCTGCTCATGCGAGGTTAAAATATGCCGTATCTCCTGATGCTTATATAATTCATCGTATACATTCAGTATGGCTCCGCCCGGGTATCCGAATACGGTGTCCACACCCTGTTCTTTCAGACATTCGATGACAATCTGTGCTCCTGTCAGCTCCATGTCGTATACCTTCCTTTTCTATCCTACTGTTCTTCCGGGAGCGCCAGTATTGCTCCGCGGTTGCCCGAGGTCACGAGCGATGCGTACCGCTTTAAGTATCCGGTCGTCACCTTCGGCTCTCTCGGCTGCCATTTCGCCTTTCTGGCGGAAAGTTCCTCGTCCGGTACGGCGAGTTCCAGCTTTAACTCCGGAATATTGATCCTGATAAGATCTCCCTCTTCCACCAGTGCAATCGGTCCCCCGACCGCTGCTTCCGGCGATACATGGCCGATCGACGCGCCGCGGCTTGCACCGGAAAAACGTCCGTCTGTAATCAGCGCCACCGAAGATCCAAGACCCATTCCCGCGATCGCGGAAGTCGGGTTTAACATCTCGCGCATTCCCGGTCCGCCCTTCGGTCCTTCATAGCGGATTACAACGACATCGCCGGCAACAATCTTACCGCCCTTGATCGCTGCGATCGCATCCTCCTCACAGTCGAAGACTCTCGCCGGTCCCTCGTGCACCATCATCTCATCGCAGACCGCCGAGCGCTTGACCACGCTGCCATCCGGCGCAAGATTGCCTTTTAATACGGCAAGTCCGCCGGTCTTGCTGTACGGATGATCCACCGGGCGAATCACTTCCGGATTCTTATTCACTGCATCCGCAATATTCTCCCCGACGGTCTTTCCGGTCACGGTCATGCACTCCGTGTGCAGCAGTCCGATGTCTGCCAGTTCTTTCATTACCGCATAGACGCCGCCCGCCTCGTTGAGATCTTCCATATAAGTCGGTCCTGCCGGCGCCAGGTGACACAGATTCGGCGTCTTCTCACTGATCGGATTGGCAAATGCAATATCAAAATCAAATCCCACCTCGTGGGCGATTGCCGGAAGATGGAGCATACTGTTCGTCGAACAGCCGAGCGCCATATCCACGGTCAGCGCATTTAAGATGGCTTCCTTCGTCATAATATCGCGCGGGCGGATATTTTTGCGGTACATTTCCATTACCGCCATGCCCGCATGCTTGGCGAGCTTGATGCGCTCGGAATAGACTGCCGGAATCGTGCCGTTTCCGCGAAGTCCCATTCCCAGTGCCTCGGTGAGACAGTTCATGGAGTTCGCCGTGTACATTCCGGAACAGGAACCGCAGGTCGGACAAACCTTCTCCTCGTATTCCTTGACTTCCGCCTCCGTCATCGTGCCGGCCGCATAGGAACCTACCGCCTCAAACATGGAAGAGAGGCTGCGCTTTTTGCCCTGTACATGTCCTGCAAGCATCGGTCCGCCTGACACGAACACTGTGGGTACATTGATGCGCGCTGACGCCATCAAAAGTCCCGGGACATTCTTATCGCAGTTCGGAACCATGACGAGCGCGTCAAACTGATGTGCAAGCGCCATACATTCCGTGGAATCGGCAATCAGATCACGCGTTACCAGCGAATACTTCATGCCGATGTGTCCCATCGCAATTCCGTCGCAGACCGCGATCGCCGGGAATACCACCGGCACGCCGCCTGCCTCCGCAACGCCAAGCTTTACCGCGTTGACAATCTTATCCAGATTCATATGACCGGGAACAATCTCGTTGTAGGAGCTCACAATGCCGACCATCGGCTTGTTCATCTCCTCCTCGGTAAATCCCAACGCGTTAAACAAACTTCTGTGAGGTGCCTGCTGCATCCCCTTTTTTACATTATCACTCTTCATCTATCTTAACTCCGTTTCTGTCATTCTATCTGATCCGCTCGCAGATCAGATCTCCCATCTGTGCCGTGCCGACCTGGGTTACCTTTTCCTGCGGCTTCTCCTGCGGCATGATGTCAATGGTACGGTAGCCATCCTGTAAGACCTGTTTCACCGCCTGTTCCACTGCATCCGCCTCCCGATCCAGATCAAAACTGTACCGCAGCATCATGGCTGCACTTAAGATCGTCGCGATCGGATTGGCGATTCCTTTTCCGGCAATATCCGGCGCCGAACCGCCGCTCGGCTCGTAGAGTCCGAACTTTGTATCGTTTAAGCTGGCGCTCGAGAGCATACCAATCGAACCGGTTACCATGCTCGCCTCATCCGACAAAATATCGCCGAACATGTTCTCCGTCAGAATCACGTCGAACTGCTTCGGGTCTTTTACCAGCTGCATCGCACAGTTGTCCACGAGCATATGCTCATAGGTCACTTCCGGATAATCCTGCGCCACCTCCTCGACGATCTTTCTCCACAGTCTCGAAGAATCCAGCACATTCGCCTTGTCCACACTCGTTACCTTTTTGCGCCGCTTCATGGCAATGTCAAAACCGCGCTTAGCGATCCGTCTGATCTCGTTCTCATTGTAGGTCAACGTGTCCGTCGCTGTCAGCACACCGTCCACTTCCTCGGTCCTGCGCGCTCCGAAATACAGTCCGCCGGTCAGCTCCCGCATAATCATCATGTCAAATCCGTCCCCGATGATGTCGTCCCGAAGCGGGCATGCGGCTTTTAATTCTTCATATAAATATGCCGGTCTTAAGTTGGCAAACAGATTCAGCGCCTTGCGGAGCTTTAAAAGTCCTGCCTCCGGTCTCTTCTCCGGCGGCAGCTGATACCACGGCGAAGTCGATGTGTTGCCGCCGATCGACCCCATCAGCACCGCATCGGAAGCCTTTGCAGAAGCGATCGCCGCATCCGTGAGCGGCTCACCCGTCGCGTCAATGGAACAGCCTCCCATCAGAATCTCTTCGTAATGGAACTCATGTCCATAGGTCTTTCCAATCTGATCCAGAACTTTCTTTGCCTCTGTTACGATCTCCGGTCCGATCCCGTCGCCTGAAATCACGCCTACCTTATATTCCATCTCTCTAATCCCTCTTTTCTTCCTGCCATGCAGGAATCCGTCTTGTATTGACTTTAGTACATTACTAACAGACAGTATATAAATTCTATAATAATGTATCTCGGGAAACAATGCAACCTCTGAATCTATTTTTCTTTTTCATACTCCCTATAACCGGGTCTTATAAAAAAGGGGGCAGCCTGCATGATTGGTGCGCTGCTCCCTTTTACCGTCTTATTCCGCCTGCTCTAACACAACGCTGTTCAGCCCAAAATAGACGCGCATATATTCATTTCTCCAGTCGCTTTTCTCCTCGGTAATATCGTCGAGGAAAAGCATCCACGGCTTTGCGGTATACGCTTTTAACACCACGTCTTCTCCCGCAGAATCACACAAAACGGCGTAGCGCTCATCCGCCTCCGCCGAATATTCCTGTGCCTCGCCACTGCGGATCAAAAGATATGCCTGCCATGCGGTCATATTTTCCCCGCATCCGATTATCATTCCCACCGCAAGGACAGCAGCCGTGATCAGAAAGCTGTCCGTAAGTTCTCCTGCCCTGCTACACAGTCCTGCCGCCCCGGACGCCTCCAGTTTTGTGACCACCCACCCGCACAGATAGGCTTCATTTAACACAAACAGCCAGACGAAGGAAAAATATACCACGTTGGTCAGCCGGACGTCCCCCGGCGTTCCCATCGCGTAGATGGGCGGACAGAACATTGCGCACAGCCAGGCAACCGACAGCACAAAGACAAGCAGCGGATAGCGGAACGAAAATCCGTACTGCCCGCGTATCTTCGTTACCATGGAAAGAAGCACAGGGAGCAGCAGGACCGCCGTGACAATGACCGCCAGTCCCATCCAGCTGTTGATGCATGCAATTCCGTTTTTTACGGCCGTGACAATCGTTCCCGCCACGCCGGGTCTGTCGGAAAAATACGACTGCCGGATTCTGGTGCCCGGCGATGTCACGTTAAAAAGGAATCCAGCAAGTATAGCCACAAGCGTTATGGCGCAGCAGATCAGGTTCTGCCACCGCTTTTTTACCGCAGCAAATATTCCAAATCCGGCAATCAGCAATATTCCCATAAATGCGGTCACATGATTCCCGCCGGCAAGCAGCACCGCAAGCAATACCGCAATCACCGTCCTGCCTGCCCTTCTCCGCGGATGCTCCCCGGCAAGGCTAAGCAGCACGCATAACAGCAATAACAGTACCGCATGGAAGAATACATAATTCATCGCCCCGTTATACCAGTACAATCCCTGCAGGGCGGAGGGCATCCATTCGATCATAAGAAACGACATGACGCAGCCGACAGCAAATCCCTCCAGTTTCCGGCACCCGCATTTACGGTGAAAGATATAAACCGTACCCGCGCAGTTTGACCCCACAATGATTCCGAGCAGCAAAATTCCGGTCAGCGCATAATATTTGTCGCCGAAAATTCCCGGTTCCAGCGCCAGCAGCACCGCCGATGCATATAGCCCCTGCCACTTCTGATAGAACTCCGCGGATGTGGCAAACGCTTCTTTTATGACATTCCAGAAAGAATGTGACTCCCGCCAGATCTGGAAGGTACGGTAGGCATAACCGTAGTCATCCCCCGACTGATGATTGTACTTCGAGAGTACGGCTAACGGGATCAGCGCGCAAAGACTCAATAGAATCAGCAGCCACAAATATACTTTTTTTCTCGCTTGTAATTTTTCCATTCTGTTACCTCAGATCCATCTTAAATATATCGTATACACCACCGGAATCACATAGACAACCAGCAGAAATCCGGCATAGACCACCGCAAAAATACCTGTGGCGGCATAGCCAAGTCCGGCGTAGATTTTATCCAGGACGCTTTCTCTCCGAAGCAGACGCGAGAGAAAGCCCCAGCCTGCCAGAAGCATCAGGGCTATACCCGTCACCGCCGCGCCCTTTTTCATTCCCCGCGGCACATAACAAAGCGTGATCTCGTTCGTTCCCGCATCAAGCGGCACAAGCATCAGATTGCCCGCGAGCCGGCTTATGGTCCGCTCCTCTCCGTTTACCGTACAATGCCATCCGCCATCCGCATTGATTGGAAGCATCAGATACTCCTCTCCCGCCGATTCGACGGTGAGCTTACAGGAATCCCGATCCAGTTCATATGTAACCGACCTTCCCGCCGTATCCACCGCCTCCAGCAGTTCCTGCGGATCGAGGAGTCCGAAGAACACCGCTCTCTCTGCGCCGCTGTTCCCGACGGACTGGCGGATATCTACCGTGATGTCCTCGTCCGCAAAACACCCGATGGAGAGAATTCCCCCATTGCCGGTTGCAGGATAGCTCTCATTGTACAGATCATTGTAATCCGGGACGTAGAGCCTCTTTCCGTTTACCGTAATTTCTGCCTGCTGCAGATCCTTTCCATAGAGATATAGGATCTGCTTTCCGTCTGCGTGAAACCGGTACGATAATTCCGCTCCGGTCTGATCATCCAGATAGGTCTCTTTTTCCCAGTCAATGGGAACTGTGTGAAAAAGCAGCTCCGACAGCCGGTTCTGGTTCTCAAACACATTTTCCGTGTACGCTTCCGTGGCTGCATACGCTTCATAGTCCGCTTTTGTGATAAAAAATGCCCTGTCCCCGACGGGCCCATTTTCCCACAGCGTAAACTTTTTGGTCTCAGCAAGCGGCCAAAGAGAATCCGCCGCCGTGTCTTTTCCCCACAATCCCGCCTTAGACGCCACATAATAACGGTACCCCAGCATGATGTCGGACGCGAGCGTTCCGCCCGTGTCACTTAATCTGGTCCACACCTGAGAATACCCGAGCAGTGTGTTCATCCTGATCTGCTCCGACGTCATCAGATGCAGATAATTGGAGTAGGAGGTGCTCTCTGCGATCAGCGGATAGTTGTTGTCAATCGCTCCGTCCGCCAGCTTTGCCTTGTGGAAAACATCGGTTTTTCCCGCAAGCGGCTGACCGATTTCCATGGCATCCCCAACAAAATCCGTCTCGTCCGTGTGCGTTTCCGGCTGTATCAAAGAAATGCCAAGCGCCACCATCTGCACGCACCAGATTCCCAGGAACGCATATAAAATGTTCCGCCGCACGCGGCTATCTCCCACAAAATCCGGCACGCGCGCCGCTGCCATACAAATCACGGCAAACACCAGCATATAACCATATCGCATCGGGAAGCACACATACGTCCCGCGGTGCCAGATGAGATTGACCGCCTCGAAGAAAACCGGCAGCACCATCGCCGCCACCAGATACCACTGCCAGATGTGCTCCCGCTTCCGTCTGCCAGAAATGACGAAGAACAGCAGCGGAACCGCCACGCTGCCAAGAATCACCCATTTCCACACCGCGTCCATTCCGTCCTGCCGAAGCAGCAGAAAATAGCCGGAGATTCCCCGGTACTCCTCGCCCGACAGCCGGTAGGAACCAAGCATTGCCCTCGCTGCCGGCAGAAATATTACCGCCGCAATTCCAAGCGACAGTAAAGAAGTCAGCCCGAATTTTAAAATGCCGTTCTTTTTTAGCGGCTGGTCCTGTCGTTTCAGGAAAAAATATCCCCCCGCAAACACGATCAGGAAAAAACACATCATGTACGCCTGCGGAATATTGATGAGGAATACCAGCGTCAGGCAGACGATATAGCCGAGCGTATTTTTCCCGAGACGCCAGTCCCCTTCCCGCTCCGCCATCCTGCAGAAGAAATAACACAATAGCGGCAGGATCGCTGCCACATCCAGCCAGCCCATGCCATAGTACAAAAGCGTATAGCCGTTTACGGCATACCCCACGCTTCCCGCCAGAATGTAGATTCCGTAACGCTCTTCCTTAAGGATCTGCTCTTTTAAAAACCAGCGCATGCCATAGCCCATGGCAAGCAGCTTGATTAAAAGAAACACGATCATGGATTTTTCAATCCAGCTTCTTTTCACAAAGAGGAAGAACAGGTTAAACGGGCTGAACAGAGAAAACTGCGCGCTCACTCCCGCAAAATTATTCCCGCCGCCGACTCTCCAGTCAAAAAAGGCGCTGCCGTCTCCGTGCAGCACATCCCATACATGGTAATATGCCGGAATCCACTGGGACTGAAAATCCACAGTGTCAAGCGTGGCAATTCCAAACGGATAGATGCCCTTTATGATGCACAACAGCAGAAAAATGGCAGTTGTCACGCAGCCGACGGCGGCACGTGAAACAAACGTATTTTTTTTACTTTTCATCCGGACAATCTCTCCTCGCTCTCCGAAATACTCTCTCAAAAAGAAAAGGGATAATACATTTTATATACTATCCCTCTTAAAAATCTTCTTATTCAGTTACATCTTCCGGCTTCTCAACTGCGGAGATGGCCGCCTTCTGCATCGGGATGCGGCAGTTCTTGTTGCTTCCGAACTCCACGATCACCGTATCGTCTGTGATGTCGATCACGGTTCCGTAAAAACCGCTTGTCGTTAAGACCGTATCTCCAACTGCCAGCTCTGCAAGCATGGAGTTCTTCTTCTGCTGCTCTTTCTTCTGCGGACGCACCATGAAGAAATACATAAATGCAAATAAAATAACCAGCCATACCACCATGCTGATCCAGCCTGCGGATGACGCGCTCTCTGTTGCTAAGATTGAAAACATCTGATATCCTCCTAAAATCATAAACTTGTCCGAAGTCGTCTGACCCCATTAGAAAATATTGTACACAAAACCTCGCCGTTTGGCAAGCCTTTTCCCCTTTACTTTTACTTTGCCATTTCCTTTTCCCGGTTGATCTGTCCCATGCCGTATAACTTTTCTTCCTTGTAGGAGGCAAAATTTCCGGCATCCAGCGCATCCCTGATCTCTTCCATCATCGTGTTGTAGAAGTACAGATTGTGCAGAACACATAAGCGCATGCCAAGCATCTCTTTTGCCTTGAGCAGATGGCGGATATAGGCTCTGCTGTAGCGGCGGCAGGTCGGGCACCCGCAGCCCTCCTCGATCGGGCGCATATCTTTCTCGTACTTCTGGTTGAACAGGTTGATCTTGCCCTGATTCGTGTATACATGACCGTGGCGGCCGTTGCGGGACGGATAAACACAGTCAAAGAAGTCAATGCCGCGCTCCACTCCCTCCAGAATATTGGCCGGCGTTCCGACTCCCATGAGATAGGTCGGCTTGTTCACCGGAAGATACGGCACGGTCTCATCCAGCACATGGTACATCTCCTCATGTGTCTCGCCGACCGCAAGTCCGCCGACCGCATAGCCGTCCAGATCCATCTCGGAAATCCGCTTTGCATGGTCGATCCGGATGTCCGTGTAGATGGCTCCCTGGTTGATGCCGAACAGCATCTGGTGACGGTTCACGGTATCCTCCAGACCGTTGAGGCGCTGCATCTCATTCTTGCAGCGCTCCAGCCAGCGCGTCGTCCGTGCCACGGAATCCTCCACATATTTCCGCTCGGCAAGCGCCGGCGGACATTCATCGAACGCCATGGCGATCGTGGAGCCGAGATTGGACTGGATCTGCATGCTCTCCTCCGGTCCCATGAAAATCTTTGCCCCGTCAATATGCGAGTGGAAATAGACGCCCTCCTCCTTGATCTTGCGGAGCCCAGCCAGGGAGAACACCTGAAATCCGCCGGAATCCGTAAGAATCGGACGATTCCATGACATAAACTTGTGCAGTCCTCCCACTTCCTTGATCAGCTTGTCTCCGGTGCGCACATGCAGATGGTAGGTGTTTGACAGCTCCACCTGACACTTGATCTGCTCTAAATCTTCCGTGGAGACAGCTCCCTTGATGGCAGCCACCGTACCCACATTCATAAATACCGGCGTCTGGATATCTCCGTGCACCGTATGGAAAACGCCTCTCTTCGCGCGTCCTTCCTGCTTTAATAATTCATACATCTGTTTTTCGTCTCCTTTTATTGCCTGTAGTTCTTCTTTATTTTCTCTGGTTCTGCGCTTTTTCCGCTTTCACTTCCACCAGCCTTGTGCAGTCCGGCATCTTGTCAGCCTTCCACCGTTTTCCCAGTCAGTTCGCTTAACACGGTAAAATAATTTTCAAACGTCTTGCGGCAGCACGCCGGGTTCTCAATGACAATCCCGTCGGTTCTAAGTCCGACCAGGGAAAATGCCATCGCCACGCGGTGATCGTCGTATGTCTCCACGCTTCCGCCGTGGGGGCTGCCGGGATAGATCGTGGCAGCCGTCTCTTCCTCCTCACACCGGATGCCAAGCGCTGTCAGGTTCGTCTGTATCGCGTGAATCCGGTCGCATTCCTGCCCACGGATATGTCCGATTCCCTCTATGCGCACCGGCGCGTCGGCAAACGGCGCGATCGCCGCCAGGGTCAGCGCCTGATCGGAAAAATCGTTCATATTGACTGTGATGCCCCGTAGCGCACCGTCCGCCGGTCCCGTTACCAGGATGCCCTCCGGCGTATCGTCCGCGGTACATCCCATGTGCTCCAACACTTCCAGGAAACGCAGATCTCCCTGTGTGTTGTCCATATGCACATGCCGCACAAGCGCCCGTCCGCCGGTCACAGCCGCAGCCGCATAAAAATAGCAGGCAGCCGACATATCCGGTTCCACCATATAAGTCTCTTTCCGGTAGGAACTTCTGCACGGCACCTCGTAGTCTCTTCCGTCAAAAGCGACACTCACGCCGAATTCCTGCATCATCTTCCGCGTGATGCGGATGTATGAGCCGTCCGTCTTCTCACTGGTGATGTGGATCTTCATCCCTTCCGGAACCATCGGCGCAATCAACAGCAGCGCGCTTAAAAACTGTGTGCTCTTCGTAATGTCAAGAGAGAGCTCCCGCGGCGTCTCCCCTGCCGTCTTATCCGCCCGGGCGTATCTGCATCCTGTGATGCGCACCGGAAGATGCCCTTCCTCCTCGAGGAATGTAATCTTCGCTCCCGCACCGGAAAGCAGATCGAACAGCTCCGCCATCGGCCGCCGCTTCATCTGCGCTGAGCAGCGGATCTCATAGCACCCGTCCGAAAATCCGAGCATCGCCGCAAGAAAACGCGCCGCTGTTCCGGCGCTTCCGACATCGATTACCGCCTCCCCGCGGGGAATCCTGCCGCCGCATCCCGTCACGGTCACGCACTTTTTTTCTTCCTCTATCTCCACTGTAAAGCCGAGCGCCACAAGACACGCCAGAAAGTGTCTGGAATCATCGGAAAACAGAACGCCTTCCACGCGCACCGTCCCTGCGGACAGCGCTGCTAAAAGAAGCGCGCGGTTCGTCATGCTCTTTGATCCCGGCACGGTCACCTTCCAGTCCACCGGCTCTGTTATCTTTTTCACAAGGTATTTCTCTATCATGAAATATTCTTCTCCTCGCCTGCTGGTACTTCTGCTCCGTCAAATCATAACATATTTCTGTTGCGGCGCAAAGTCAAATCTTTTATAATCGAGAAAGATCATTATGTAAGCAGGAGGGAATCACATGGCAGGGTCTACATTGGGAACTCTTTTTAAAATCACAACCTGGGGGGAATCTCACGGAAAGGGTGTCGGCGTCGTCATCGACGGGTGTCCGGCGGGACTTTCTCTCTGTGAAGCAGATATCCAGAAGTTTCTCGACCGGCGCAAGCCCGGTCAGTCCAGATATGCGACCCCGCGCAAGGAGGATGACGCCGTAGAGATTCTCTCCGGCGTGTTTGAAGGAAAGACGACCGGCACACCGATCTCGCTTGTCGTCTTCAACCGCAACCAGCAGTCCAAAGACTACAGCGAGATCGCCTCCTACTACCGTCCCGGTCACGCCGATTACACGTTCGACCGGAAATACGGCTTCCGCGACTACCGTGGGGGCGGACGCTCCTCCGGGCGGGAAACCATCGGACGCGTCGCCGCCGGCGCCGTCGCCGTCAAGATTCTAAACGAACTCGGCATTACCTTTATGACCTACACAAAGTCCATCGGCCCGATCGCCGTATCTTCCGGGCGCTTTGATTTTTCCGAGATCACAAAGAATCCGCTCTATATGCCGGACGCCGAGGCAGCCGAGAACGCCGAAAACTATCTGGATGCCTGCATGGCGGAACTGAATTCCTCCGGCGGCATTGTGGAGTGTATCATAAAGGGGATGCCCGCCGGCATCGGAGATCCGGTCTTCGAAAAGCTTAATGCGAACCTTGCCAAGGCTGTCATGTCCATCGGTGCCGTCAAAGGTTTTGAGATCGGGGACGGATTTGACGTAGCAAAAGCGACCGGCAAGAACAACAACGATGCCTTTGTCCTCGGTGAGGACGGCAGGATTGCCAAAGCAACCAACCATGCCGGCGGTATCTTAGGCGGCATGAGCGACGGAAGCGACATCATCCTCCGGGCTGCCATCAAGCCGACCCCTTCCATCGCAGCCACACAGCGCACTGTCAATCAGTCCGGGGAGGAGATCTCGGTCAACATCAAGGGACGCCACGATCCGATCATCGTTCCGCGCGCCGTTGTCGTGGTGGAATCCATGGCAGCCATCACGATCGTCGACGCACTTTTTTCCAATATGAATGCACGGATGGATATGTTAAAAAAATTCTACTCCTAAAAGAAACAAAAAGGTGATACTTCTTCTCCGCCGGCTCGCGGAATCGAAGTATCACCTTTTTTCTTTTTCATACTTTCTAGCTCAAGCGAATATGCTGATGTGTAAACAGATGATCCTGGCAGTATTCGTAATTGCCCTCGCACTTGGAGCAGAAACGGAATTCCAGCGTCGGATCGTCAAGCTCCGTCCTGCCGCAGACAGCACACTTGTGCTTCGCACCGCCCGCATATCCCTGCGGTCTTCGCATGTCTGCCTTAAACTTCTGCCGTCTGTGCACCTCGTGCGGCGTATAGCGCTTGAGGTTTCTGGTGGAGAAGAAGAAAATAATAAAGTTGAGGAGCGACATAAAAATCGCCATTCTTCCCGCCCATCCGGTCTCAAAAAAGCTTAAAGCAATCAGAACGCCGTACACAGCCGCCATCCACTTCATCTTAATCGGGATAATGAACATCAGAAGAACCTGCATATCCGGATACATACATGCAAACGCAAGGAAGATGGACATGTTGATGTAACTTGTGCTGAAACTCGTTCCGATGAGAAGCATCTCCGTCGTCACACCGCCGTTTAAAAGGTACATGATACCGTACAGCAGAAACGCTCCGATGACGGTAAACAGCATACCTCCGAAAATATAGACGTTAAACCGGAAGGTTCCCCATGTGCGCTCCAGTGTCGTTCCAAGCTGATAATAAAAAAGCGCCATAATGAGAAGATACACCAGATTCGTGTCTGTGGGCATAAACACCCAGGTAATCAGACGCCAGATCTGTCCGTGCAGGATGTGATACGGACTCAACATCAAAAGTCCTATGATCGACGGATTCACCTGGTAGAGCACAAACCCGATCGTGTAAGCTCCGATCAGCCACACGATCAGATTGGGAATCGCCCAATTGCCGAATTTACGTTCTAATTTATTTAACCAGTTCATACACTCTGTTCCTGACCTTTCCAAAAATGACATTACGTTGTTCAGTATATCGGTCGGGGAAATCTTTGTCAATCAGAGGGATTCTTCTTTACAAAAAGTTTATACTTTTCCGGCAAAATGCACATTGTCTTTTGACATATCCTGTCGTATAATGTAGAGTGTTTAGCGCCAGATTGGCACTATTTATAATAAGAAGAAATCTTTTACATATTTTACTCTGCTAAAGTATTTACTTTACGAGAAACAGCCATGGAGGGAATTATGGAAAACAATACACTTCATAAATTGGGAATCGACATCGGTTCCACAACCGTCAAGGTCGCAATTTTAGACCAGGAGGATCATCTGCTCTTCTCTGATTATGAGCGCCATTTTGCCAATATCCAGGAGACCTTATCCTCCCTTCTCCAGAAAGCTTACGATGCACTCGGCGACTTTGCTGTTGCACCGATGATTACCGGTTCCGGCGGTCTGACACTCGCCAAGCATCTCGGTGTTCCGTTTGTCCAGGAAGTGATCGCCGTGTCCACTGCCCTGCAGCATTATGCACCGCAGACCGATGTTGCCATCGAGCTCGGTGGTGAGGATGCCAAGATCATCTATTTTGAGGGCGGCAATGTCGAGCAGCGTATGAACGGCATCTGTGCCGGCGGTACCGGTTCTTTTATCGACCAGATGGCATCCCTCATCCAGACGGATGCGACAGGTCTGAATGAATACGCCAAGAATTACAAGGCCATCTACCCGATCGCTGCGCGTTGCGGTGTCTTTGCCAAGACCGATATCCAGCCGTTAATCAACGAGGGTGCTACCAGAGAGGATCTCTCTGCCTCCATTTTCCAGGCAGTGGTCAATCAGACGATCAGCGGTCTTGCCTGCGGTAAGCCGATCCGCGGTCATGTTGCCTTTCTCGGAGGTCCGCTTCACTTCCTTTCCGAGCTCAAGGCTGCTTTTATCCGCACCTTGAATCTGGACGACGAACACGCCATCACACCGGAGAATTCCCATCTGTTTGCTGCGATCGGTTCCGCTTTAAATTACAAGCCGGGTGAGACGACCACGCTCGTCTCTCTCCGCGACCGGCTCGCGAACGGCATCAAGATGGAATTTGAGGTTGCCCGTATGGATCCTCTGTTTGCCAGCCAGGAAGAGTACGACGCTTTCCGTGCGCGCCACGACGGACACAATGTCAGGTCCGCAGATCTCTCCACTTATGAGGGCAACTGCTATCTGGGCATCGATGCAGGTTCCACCACGACCAAGATTGCCTTAGTCGGCGAGGACGGTTCCCTTTTGTATTCTTTCTACAGCAACAACAACGGAAGTCCGCTTGCAACGGCAATCCGTTCCATCAAGGAGATCTATACGCTCCTTCCACCGAAGGCAAAGATCGTCCACTCCTGCTCCACCGGATACGGCGAAGCGCTGTTAAAAGCCGCTTTGATGCTCGATGACGGCGAGGTTGAGACGGTGGCTCATTTCTATGCGGCCGCGTTCTTCGACCCGGAAGTCGACTGTATCTTAGACATCGGCGGTCAGGATATGAAATGTATCAAGATCAAGAATCAGACGGTGGATTCCGTACAGCTCAATGAGGCTTGTTCCTCCGGCTGCGGTTCTTTCATCGAGACGTTTGCAAAATCCCTCAACTACTCTGTACAGGATTTTGCAAAGGAGGCTCTTTTTGCCAAAAATCCGATCGATCTTGGAACCCGCTGCACCGTATTTATGAATTCCAAGGTAAAGCAGGCGCAGAAAGAGGGCGCATCTGTTGCAGATATTTCTGCGGGGCTTGCGTACTCTGTCATCAAGAATGCTTTATTTAAGGTAATCAAGCTTTCCGATGCAAGCCAGCTCGGGAAAAATATCGTCGTACAGGGCGGTACGTTTTACAACGATGCCGTACTGCGCAGTTTTGAGAAAATCGCTGGCGTCGAATGTGTCCGTCCGGATATTGCCGGCATCATGGGTGCTTTCGGTGCCGCACTGATCGCCAGAGAGCGTCACGAAGCAGGCTACCAGACCTCCATGCTTTCCATCGAACAGATCAATGCGCTGACCTTCGACACAAAGCTGGCAAGATGTCAGGGATGTACCAACCACTGTCTCCTCACAATCAACCGCTTTTCCGGCAACCGCCAGTATATCACCGGCAACCGCTGTGAGCGCGGCCTCGGCAAGGAGAAAAATAAAGACAACATTCCAAACCTCTACGAATACAAGAACAAGCGCCTGTTTGACTACACCCCGCTTTCCGCCGAGGAAGCAGCACGCGGCACAGTCGGTATTCCGCGCGTTTTAAATATGTACGAGAACTACCCGTTCTGGGCAACTTTCTTTAAGAAGCTCGGTTTTTCCGTGGTACTCTCCCCGCAGTCGACGCGCAAGATCTACGAGCTTGGAATTGATTCCATCCCGAGCGAGTCCGAGTGCTACCCGGCAAAGCTGGCACACGGTCATGTGACATGGCTGATCCACCAGAACGTCGATTTTATTTTCTACCCGTGTATTCCTTATGAGCGCAACGAATTCCCGGATTCCAACAATCACTACAACTGTCCGATCGTTACCTCCTACGCGGAAAATATCAAAAATAACGTGGACGAGATCACTTCCGGTCAGGTGAAGTTCTTAAATCCGTTTATGTCTTTCGCCAGCGAGGAGACGCTTTCCTCCCAGCTGATTAAGACCTTTGGCCAGTCGGAGTTCGGGATTCCGGAATCCGAGATCCGCGACGCGGTTGCCGAAGGCTGGAAGGAGCTTGCCGTCTGCCGGATGGAGATGCAGAAAAAAGGCGAGGAAGTCTTACAGTATTTAAAGGAGACCGGAAGACGCGGTATCGTCCTCGCAGGTCGTCCGTACCATGTAGACCCTGAGATCAACCACGGTATTCCGGAGCTGATTACCTCCTACGGCATCGCCGTGCTCACGGAGGATTCCATCTCCCACTTACAGCCGGTGGAGCGCCCGCTCATCGTCATGGATCAGTGGATGTATCACTCCAGACTGTACGCTGCGGCGAACTATGTCAAGACAAGAGACGATCTCGACCTCATCCAGCTGAATTCTTTCGGCTGCGGTCTGGACGCCGTCACGACAGACGCTGTCAATGATATTCTGACAAAGTCCGGCAAGATCTACACCTGTTTAAAAATCGATGAGGTCAACAACCTCGGTGCGGCGCGCATCCGTATCCGTTCCCTGATCTCGGCGATCCGTGTCCGTGAGAAGAAGCAGACGAAGCGCACCATCGTTCCGGCGAATTACAACCGCGTCGTCTTCACGGAGGAAATGCGCAAGAATTACACCATCCTCTGCCCACAGATGTCACCGATCCATTTTGAGCTGTTGGAGCCGGCGTTCCAGACGGCCGGGTACAACCTTGTTGTTCCGGATGTGGACAGCCGCACCTGCGTGGATGTCGGCTTAAAGTACGTCAACAATGACGCCTGCTACCCGTCCCTGATCGTGGTTGGCCAGCTGATGGCGGCCGTGATGTCCGGCGGTTATGATATGTCGCGCACCGCGGTCTTAATCTCCCAGACCGGCGGCGGCTGCCGCGCCAGCAATTACATTGGCTTCATCCGGCGTGCACTGGAAAAAGCCGGCTATCCGGACGTTCCGGTCATCTCGATCAATCTGAGCGGTCTGGAGAAAAACCCGGGCTTTAAGCTGACACTGCCACTGATCCAGCACGGACTCTACGCGCTGGAGTTTGGCGATATCTTCATGCGCTGCGTCTACGCAACGCGCCCTTACGAGGCGGTTGCCGGATCAACGGACGAGTTGCACGAGAAATGGAAAAAAGAGGTTATCGCCTTTATTACCCAGAAAAAGATGCTCTCCCACGGCAAGTTCAAGAAAATGTGCCGCGAGATCATCCGCGATTTTGACAACCTTCCGCGCAAAGACATCAAGAAACCGCGCGTCGGCGTTGTCGGCGAGATTCTTGTCAAGTTCCATCCGGCTGCCAACAATCATCTGGTGGAGCTTCTCGAATCCGAGGGTGCAGAGGCCGTTGTACCGGATCTGACCGATTTCCTGCTCTACTGCTTCTACAATACGGGCTTTAAAGCAGACAATCTCGGCATGAGCCAGAAGTCCAAGAAGATCGGCCGTCTGGGCATCAATTTCTTTGAGTGGCTACGCAGCGCTGCAAGAGATGAATTCACAAAGAGCAGGCACTTTACTGCACCTGCGCACATTGATGATCTTGCCAGATATGCAAGAGACATTGTATCCGAGGGCAACCAGACCGGCGAGGGCTGGTTCTTAACCGGTGAGATGTTAGAGCTGATCCACACCGGAACACCGAACATCGTCTGCACGCAGCCGTTCGCCTGCCTGCCGAACCATGTGGTCGGCAAGGGTGTCATCAAGGAACTGCGTCACCGCTATCCGGGTTCCAATATCGTGGCCATCGATTACGATCCGGGTGCCAGCGAGGTAAACCAGCTCAACCGTATCAAGCTAATGCTCTCCACGGCAAACAAGAATCTGGCAAAGCAGAACGCACCGGAGCAGAAGGATCAGGCTGCAGGCTGACAGATACAGAGAAAGGGGCTGCGCATCAAATGTGCAGCCCCTTTTCGTGATAAGTAATATTATCAGAAGATCACACCGTGGGATTTCAGATGGAGATACAGAGGGAAATTTGGTTCAAAAAATGTGGCATTTCTAACCAGCCGGATGTTTGCATCTTCGATGATCC
>OLSQ01000661.1_pt1 | contig 32181 bp, 27 predicted proteins | sample 1672561 | NCBI WGS metagenome assembly OLSQ01 (sample SAMEA3136699, study PRJEB25190) | human gut metagenome | biome: human gut; feature: human-associated habitat; material: faeces | place: Austria | collected 2013
GTCGGTACGAAGTTTCGGCTCATAGATGCCATACCTGTTACAGCGACCATGGAAGAACCATAGCTGATTGTCAGGATTGCCATAACGCCGAGGAACGCGCCACTTAAAATAAATGCAAGCACTTTATATTTATTTACGTTAATACCCATGTTCTTGGCAACGAACTCGTCACTTCCGATTGCATAAGTATAAGTTCCGATTTTTGTGTAATTCAAGAATATGTATGCAACCACACACGCTACCAGCGCAAGGATGATATCCCATGGCATCTGGCCAAAAGCACGAAGGTTGGATGGAAGTGTCTGCTCCACACCACCTGCGATGTAGTTTGCCAGTGACTCATAAATGAGTGCAAGTCCTGTGGTTACGATCATGGATGGGATGCGAAGTTTTACATAGAACATACCGTTTAATGCACCGACGATTGTTCCGGTAAGAATGCATCCTACGATCAATCCGAAATAGCCCATATTAAATCTTGTTGCAAATACGCATCCTACAATTGCAGAAAGCATAATGTTTGCACCGATTGAGAAATCGAACATTCCCATTACCATTACGAAATAGAAACCAACTGCACCAACGGTTGCAATCAGGCTGGCCTGAAAATAGTTCAGCATGTTCGAAAAGGAACCAAAGTTATGTGGTGATAATATTTTAAAGATTGCCCAGGATGCAATTACCAGTCCTACCAGGATCAGGTAACCCATCGCTTTTCCTGAGATTTTTTTCTTAGTACCCATATTTCTACCTCTTCTTATTGTCATTTCTGATAAGTTGTCTATTGGATAATTTTTTTAATAAGAAAGGGTGGCCATAGGATAGCCACCCTCTGTGATTCATCTCCTACGAATCTGATGCAAATTCTGTTTATTTGCCCGCACGGGACTCAGCATCTTCAATAGATACGCTTGCTGCTGTTGTCTTTAAGTCATCAAGGCTTAACTTAGACATATCAACTAATTCCTGATCTGTATATGGAAGCTGGTCTACGAAGTACTTCTCATAATTCTTGTAGTCATCAGCAGATGATACATACAGATATGGGAATGGAACATCTTCGAATTTTCCTGCGAAATCTGTGTAGTTACCTTTGATTGCATTGTATACCATCATGAATGAGATCAATGGATCACAGAAATGTCCACCAGACTCACCAGCCATAGAACCATTCTCAAGTCTTTCTCCAAGATCTGGAAGGAAGTCTGTAGATACAATGTCAATATCGTTTGTCTTGCCTGCACGTTCAACTGCTGCGATTGCTCCCTGAAGTGGATCTCCACCACCACCAGCTGGGATTAATGCGTCAAGGTTTGGATCTGCTGCCATTAGAGCTTCTGCTGCTTTTGAACCACCTTCGGAAGTTGTTCCTGCGTACTGTGGCTCAGAAAGTGTAGCTTTGTCATCCGGATGCTCTTCGTTCCACTTGTCAACGCCTGCTTTATATCCATCCCATCTGCCGAGCCATGTTGCATCTCCCTGCTCCCAGCCGATGAGACCGATGTTACGATCACCTTTATTTAAAAGGATGTTTACAAGTTCCTCACCGTTTGCTGGCTCGTCCTCGTGAACTGCTCCGATATAATAAGGTGAATCTTTTGCTGCCTGATAAATATCTGCGCTGTTCTCTTCGCTGATCACACGGAAGAACTGTGCAAGATATACTTTGTTATCGTTACATGTCTTGATTGCTGATGTCATCTCTGTATCAGATGAGTTACAAATGATGATTCCCTGGCATCCTGCTGCTGCAAGCTGCTCAACAGAAGCTGTAACTTTCTCGGATACATGTCCCTGGTCTACGTACTGGATATCTACATCCAAAGCCTTGGCTGCTTCATCAAGCATCTTCTTACACTGTGATCCAAGTACATCGGTAGATGACCAGATAGAAACACCAATCTTAATTTTTCCAGAGGTATTTGAGCCTCCCTGTGCGGATCCTCCACCCGATCCACAAGCTGTCATTCCAACGACCATTGTTGCTGCCAAAACGGCTGCTGCCACTTTCTTTAAAATTTTCTTCATACGTAAATCCTCCCTCTACGTGTTTGTTTTTTGTAATTATGATTATAATGTCACCTGTTTCGTTTTTCAATAAAATACAAGAAAATATTTTAGCAAAGTTGTATTGTTGTGTCATATCTTGACCATTTTACACTGTTAATTTTTTATCAATTTGTGCATATTGACGTGTTCATCTAGGATTTATTTCCTATTTTCACGTTATTTTGTGCGTTGTGCGCATTTTTTCGACTTTTTTTCTTACGAAAACAATACAACTTAGCTTATAAACTCACTTGTACTATGAAATTGTATGTTTTTGCACCGATTACAGACAACATGTATTGTATTCTTTTCGTTCTTATATTGACACCTTTACAAAGCGAATGCTATCATCTAACTGTGTAAAGCAATCCTATAGATTACATAAATTGCACATGTAAAATTTAAAAGGGAGGATATCTTATTATGAAGGTAATGAACATTGAAAACCCAGAGGAGTTCCTCAAAGTAATCGATAGCTGCAAAGGACAGGTTGAACTTATTACCGCTGACGGAGATCGTCTGAACCTGAAATCCAAATTATGTCAGCTTGTATCTTTATCCACCATCTTCGAATCCGCTTCTACAATTCCGGAAATGGAGATCATCGCACATGAAGCAGAAGATTCCAGAAAAATCATGGATTTTCTGATGCGTGGATAAAATCCCATATACCTTTTCTAAAGTACCAGAGAAAAAGGATGCCCGAATCATCGGACATCCTTTTTCCATTTAATACAGTGGTTCTACACTTTCTTTTATTGCATTCCAGTATGCAGAAAAAGCACTCGGCACAGCATAGCGTTCTTTTGCATCTGCCGCTTCCACAAACACCAGATCACCAATCGGCTGTTCCGGTTCCTCGATCAGAATCGTATAGCCTTTCATATGCCATTCTACATGAGAAAATATATGTTTTGCTTCCGTCAGTTCCCGGATACGGATAGGCTTACATCCAATTTCCTTGATATAGGCAAGTGCTTCTTCCTGACTTTTCTTTCCTTCGCAGTTCGGCAATTCATATAACCCGGCAAGCAGGCCCTTGTTTCCCCGCTTGTGCAATGCAACTTTCTCTCCATCACGGATGACAAATACCGTCTTTTCTTCCACACGTCTTGCCTTGGCTTTCTTTTTTACCGGGAGTTCCGCAATCCGTTCCTGTAAACGAGCCTCGCAAAATGCCTGCCATGGGCATTCCTCACAATGCGGCGCCCCATTCGGCACACATACCATCGCTCCCAGTTCCATCAACGCCTGATTGAACTTGCGCGGGACGAGCACATCTGTCATCCCTTCCATCAACTCTCGCAGTTTCCGCTCCATCGCAGTCCGGACCGACTGTTTCATAATATCGGAATCATCCGCACACACGCGTGAAATAACCCGAAGGACATTGCCATCCACCGCCGGCACCGGCTGATTATAAGCAATCGAGGATATTGCTCCCGCTGTATAGCTGCCAATTCCTTTGAGTTTCAACAGTTCCTCATAAGATTGCGGAATAACTCCATCGTATATTTCCATGATCTGAATCGCTGCTGCATTGAGATTGCGCACCCGGTTATAATAGCCGAGCCCTTCCCACAATTTGAGATACCGGTCCTCCGGGCATTCTGCCAGAGATTTGACATCCGGCAACTCTGTGATGAAACGCTGAAAATATGGTTTCACTGCCTCCACACGCGTCTGCTGCAGCATAATTTCTGAAATCCACACATAATACGCTGTCGGATTTTCCCGCCATGGCAATACACGGGCATGACCATCGAACCAGTCCTGTAACGGTTTTACTATTTGCTTGAGATCAAAATTGTCAATCAATCAGGGGCCTCCTTATAAATAAAGTGTGTGCTTGCTTTTGCTGTATAGGGAATTCCCAAGGAAATTCCTATACATTCAAAAAATCGGCATGAGATTTCTCATGCCGATTTCATCACATATGTATTCATCAAAATGAATTAGAAGTCTGTTAATGTAGCAGCTCTCTTCTCTAAGAATGCTCCCATTCCTTCCTTCTTGTCATGTGTATCATTTACAACACCGAAGAGGTTTGCTTCCATCTCAACTGCGTTCTTGATATCCATGTCATAACCATTGTTGATTGCAGCCTTTGCTACAGATACTGCATAGCTTCCCTTAGAGATGATCTTTGCAGCCATAGCCTTAGCAGTTGACATTAACTCTTCCTTAGCAACTACCTTGTTTACAAGGCCGATACGGTACGCTTCGTTAGCATCGATATTATCGCATGTGAAAATCATTTCTTTCGCACGTCCCATTCCTACCAGACGGGCAAGTCTCTGTGTTCCACCGAATCCAGGGATGATTCCAAGACCACACTCTGGCTGTCCGAAGATTGCGTTATCGCTTGCGATACGGATATCACATGCCATAGAGATTTCACATCCTCCACCAAGTGCGAATCCGTTAACAGCTGCGATTGTAACCTGACGCATGTTCATTAACTTGAAGAATGGCTCAGAAGCCTTGATTCCAAATGCGCGAGCCTCTGGAGCAGTAAAGTTAACCATCTCAGCGATATCAGCACCGGCTACGAATGACTTGAACTCGTTACCCTTCTTGTCCGGGCCACCTGTTAAGATGACAGCCTTGATATCGTCATTTGCTTCGATTTCGCTTAAGCATACGTTTAACTCGTCAAGAGTCTCACTGTTTAATGCGTTAAGTGCTGCTGGTCTGGAAATAGCAAGAACAGCAATTCCGTCAGCTACATCAAGTGTTAAATTCTTAAATTCGCTCATTGTAAAATTCCTCCTAAGATTGTGTTCGATTATTTCGTGTCTTATGACACTCCGATGGTTCAATCGTAACACTTTGATAAAAATTTGTCAATCTCCTATGCCATCTTATGATGACTTTTATTATTATGGAACAGCTGTGAAATTGCATCTACCAGCTGCCGGTTGATCATAACGATATGTTCAATATCCTTTTCTACATTTGAATATTTCTCAAGATACATCTCATGCTGCTGTTTTAAATACGAAAACAGTTCCTCTAATGAAGTAAAATCCCGATCTTTGTCTCTTCCGATTTTTTTCGCTTTTTCTGTTTTTAAAAATGCGCGCAGATCCTGCTTGAGTTTTTCCTCATATGCGCAGTGATCTTTGAGCGATCCCGGATAGGTTTTATTATGTGGAAACGTAAAATAGTCCGCCACATAATGCGTAATCTCGCCGAGATTTTTATAGTACATACGCTTTCTCTTCGGCGTATGATTCTTTTTTCCCTCTACAAGATATGCAATATTTTTCTTAACCAGAGGAAAGGTACCGCTGATCTCATGCCGTTTGTATACGAATGATGGTTTACAGTCCGGCAGAATACTTCCAATGTAAAAGGAAAGTTTGTGTTTTTTCAACTCTTCATCTTTTGTATTTGCTACAATATAACGTGCTAACGAAATGTGTGATTTCTTTCTCATAATTCAGGTCCTCCTATTCCGGAATTTGATTATGTTCATTTAAAAAAACAATAAAAGATTCCAATACGACTGGCTTACTGTATAAATGTCCCTGATAGTACAGACATCCAAGCCGCTCCAACACCCTTTTCTGTTCTTCTGTTTCCACGAACTCCGCAATTACACTCATTCCCAATTTGTCGGTCAGTTCTACAATGGAACGCACAATCGTCTGATTCGTCTCGTTGACCAAAAGATCCCTGACCAGTGATCCATCCAGTTTTACAATATCAAATGTATGAGCATTCAGGTACAACAGTGAAGTATGTCCCATTCCAAAATCATCGATGAGCAGCTTATGTCCGGCTGCCCGCAGACGTTTCATTTTTTCTGTTACTGTATCAACCTGCAGAAGTACATCCTGCTCCGTAATTTCAATCCACAATTCTTCCGGTCGGACATCATATTTCTTCATTGCATTGTTGATACAGCTTTCAATGTCTCCAAGCAACGAATGCGCCGTGAAGTTGACTGAAATTTTAAACGTGGAATGATACTGGCTTTTTACTTTCTGGATTGCCTGACATACCGTGTCCACAATATAGTCTTCCAACTCCGGCAGGATTCCTCCATCCTCTGCCAGATAAATAATCAGCGGTGGATAGATCATACCGTACATCGGATGATTCCATCGCAGATTTGCTTCCGCTCCCACGCACTTACCGTTGGCATCTACCTGTGGCTGATACAGCATATACAATTCTCTTTTTTGTATTGCACTCTTCAATTCCTGCAAAAGTGTTCTGGAAATAATACCGGCAGAATTTCCCTGTAATAAAAACATTGGATGTTCTATATCATTTTCCTTTTCCTTAAGTTCCTCCACCAGAAGGGAAAGCTGATGCTGTCCCCGAACGGTCTCAAGTTCTTCATTCAATTTAAGGAAAGGCATATAGATAACGACTCCAATTACAATACAGATAATCTGAAGCACTGCTCCCCGAATGCTTCCAGTCGCCACATATCCACTGAGAACTGGCGGCATCGTCCATGCCAGCTGATTCGTCATCGCCGGAACAAATCCCAGCCACATTGCAGTATATGCAATCATGTAATTCACTACCGGTGTCATTAAAAAAGGCAGAAACAATACCGGATTTAAAACGATTGGAATACCGAAAATAAGAATCTCATTCATGTTAAAAAGTACCGGGATTGTCGCAATCCCCGCCAGCTTTCCACTCCGCTTTTTGCGCATGCACAAAAGTATCGCTATCCAGATACAAATTGCCGTACCACATCCTCCCATGGAAACAAATGTGTCAGAAAAATTATTCAATGGTAAAGATGCTCCATCTGTAAACGCTGCCGTCTGCGTTACCGGACTGAGTACATTATTTCCATGAAATCCAAGAAACCACAACAGCTGTACAGCAACAACATAAATCAACCCCAATAGAAATGAATTATGCGCCGATGCGATTTCAAACAAACGCTGCATAAGATAATCCATCACTTCATACAGTGCATCCACATGAAACCACGCACACACAATACGATTCACAATACTTACTGCAAATATAATCAATGTCATCGGCAAAAGCGCCTGTATTGCCGTGGCGCAGATACCTCCAACTCCTGCGGTATATCGCTGTAGTGTAATATATTTATTTTTACGGAGAGCCGCGCATGCCATACACACCAGATAAGTTACAAAGATTGCACAAAAGCAGCCTTCTGTTCCAAGTCCGGTTGTATTCAGCTTTCCATCCTGCCATTCCAATTGGGAAACAAAAGCCCCCAGGGATATAATGACATACATCATCGCATATTCAAAACTTTCGTTTTTTTCCATTGCGAAACAGTATGACAAAGTAATGACAAGAACCAGAGAAAATATAGCTGGAAAGCCACCTCCAACAATGTTCAAAATCAAATACAGCCATTCCAGAGAGCTCTGCAACATACTTTGAAAGGCCGGAATCGGCAGATCTCGTATTGCAGAAGCGACTCCCGCCACAAGTACAAACGGAATCATCATTCCAAGTGCGCGGCGAATGACCTTCGAAAAGAATGTATTTTCAAATTCAAATAATTTTTTTCTTAATAAATCTCTCACTATGCTACATGTTCCTTTAAATAACAAAATAAGTAACCGTTCAAAAAGGCAAGCGCCTTTTCAAACAGTTACTTCATAACCAAATCACATATTCACCTTTCGCAAAACCTCTACTCTGCTCATATGCTCCCTCAAAATAATTAGTGCTTCGGAATAATCTTTTCTATTCCACCCATATATGGCTGAAGTGCCTTTGGAATATTTACAGAACCATCTTCGTTCAGGTTATTCTCAAGAAATGCAATCAGCATACGTGGTGGTGCAACAACTGTATTATTTAAAGTATGTGCAAAATATTTCTTTCCATCCTTGCCTTTTACACGAATTTTCAGACGTCTTGCCTGTGCATCGCCAAGATTTGAGCAGCTTCCTACTTCGAAGTACTTCTTCTGACGCGGAGACCATGCCTCAACATCGCAGGACTTCACTTTGAGATCTGCCAGATCACCGGAGCAGCACTCTAAGGTACGTACCGGAATATCCAGGCTGCGGAACAGGTCAACAGTATTCTGCCACAACTTGTCATACCATTCTTTTGACTCTTCTGGCTTACATACAACAATCATTTCCTGCTTTTCGAACTGGTGAATACGGTATACACCACGCTCCTCGATTCCGTGAGCACCTTTCTCTTTACGGAAACATGGAGAATAGCTTGTCAGTGTATATGGTAATTTTTCTTCGTCATTGATTGTATCAATGAACTTACCGATCATGGAATGTTCGGAAGTACCGATCAGGTAAAGATCTTCTCCTTCAATCTTGTACATCATGGCATCCATCTCATCAAAACTCATAACACCTGTCACTACATTCGAACGAATCATAAATGGCGGAACACAATAAGTAAATCCACGATTGATCATAAAGTCTCTTGCATAAGAGATCACTGCAGAATGAATCCTTGCGATATCTCCCATCAAATAATAGAAACCATTACCTGCAACTTTTCCTGCAGCGTCAAGGTCAATACCATCAAAACGTTCCATGATATCTGTATGATATGGAACTTCAAAATCAGGTACTACAGGCTCGCCAAACTTTTCAATCTCTACATTGCAGCTGTCATCTTTTCCGATTGGAACCGATGGATCAATGATGTTTGGAATTGTCATCATAATCTGTGTAACCTTCTCGGACAACTCCTTCTCCTGTGCCTCAAGTTCGCTAAGGCGTGCTGCATTAGCTGCAACCTGCGCCTTGACTTCCTCAGCTTCTTCTTTCTTTCCCTGTGCCATCAAAGCACCGATCTGCTTGGAAATTTTATTTTTATTTGCACGAAGCTCATCCGCCTCGGACTGTGCTGCACGAGCCTTGGCATCCAGCTCGATTACTTCATCTACGAGCGGAAGCTTGTGATCCTGGAATTTCTTCTTAATATTTTCCTTTACGACTTCCGGATTCTCTCTTAAAAACTTTAAATCAATCATTTTTCCTCCTATGCATAAAGCGGTCGAAACCGCTTTATATCACCCTTTTTTTCTGAGAATAAAACCTCTCATCCCAATTTTGCAATTATACAATCAATTATGCAAAAAAGCAAGAATTAATGCATTGGCTGCAAAGGATATTTGTCGGTCAATGTCTTAATGATTGCCTGTGCTTTCTCTACTGCCGGCTCTCCCTCTTTGATCAGCATTGCAATTGCTTCTGCTACCTGATCGAAGTCTTCTTCTTTTAAGCCTCTGGATGTAGCGGCAGGTGTTCCAAGACGGATACCACTTGTTACGAATGGCTTCTGTGGATCGTTTGGAATTGTGTTCTTGTTTGCTGTAATATGTGCGCTGTCAAGAAGCTTCTCTACAACTTTACCTGTGAGGTTATATGGTGTCAGGTCAACCAGCATCAGATGATTGTCTGTTCCATCGGAAACGATCTTGATATCGCGCTTCTGTAATCCCTTGCAAAGTGCCTGTGCATTCTTTACGATCTGCTCCTGATATGCCTTGAACTCCGGCTTTAATGCCTCCTCAAAACATACAGCCTTGGCTGCGATCACATGCATCAGTGGGCCACCCTGTGTTCCCGGGAAAATTGCCTTGTTGAAATTGTATTTTTTATTTACTTCCTCGCTGCAGAGAATCATTCCTCCACGCGGTCCACGAAGTGTCTTGTGTGTTGTAGTTGTAACAACATCTGCGTATGGGATTGGGCTTGGATGTAATCCTGCTGCAACCAGTCCGGCAATATGAGCCATATCTACCATAAGTACTGCGTCTACTTCGTCAGCGATCTCTCGGAATTTCTTGAAATCGATTGTGCGGGCATAAGCGGATGCTCCGGCAATGATCATCTTTGGCTTGCACTCTAAAGCGATCTCTCTTACCTTATCATAATCAATAAATCCCTCATCATTTACACCATATGGTACTACATGGAAATAAGTTCCGGAGAAATTGACTGGTGAACCGTGTGTCAGATGTCCGCCGTGATCAAGGTTCATACCCATAATGGTATCACCCGGCTTTAAGATAGCGAACTGCACTGCCATATTTGCCTGCGCGCCGGAATGTGGCTGTACGTTAACATACTCACATCCAAACAGCTTCTTTGCACGTTCTCTTGCAAGCTCCTCTACCACATCTACGCACTCACATCCACCATAATAACGCTTTCCCGGATATCCTTCTGCGTATTTGTTTGTAAGAATGCTTCCCATTGCTGACATAACAGCAGGGCTTACCCAGTTCTCAGATGCAATCAGCTCAATATGACTGTTCTGTCTGTCAAATTCCGCGGTGATCGCTGCTGCGATTTCAGGATCTACTGCCTGAATATCATCTAATGTATACATATTGTTTCTCCTTTACTCTTTATTCATTCACGCTATGCGCCTGTTACCAACGATTATAACTGATTTTGTATGGTAATGCAATACAGAGGATTTCGTATAGAAAAATCATTTTACCGGAACTGTAAAATGCATAAAACAACAATCTGTATTACTAGAATTGCCGGCATGCCAAAGACAAAATACCAGTGTTTTGTCTTATGCCGGAACAGATACATTCCCGCCCAGGTTCCAATACTTCCACCGAGGATACTCACAAGAAAAAGCGTTTTTTCTGGGATTCTCCACAGTTTATGCTGTGCCTTATACTTATCAATTCCCATGACTGCAACTCCCAGAATATTCATGATCACCACATAAAGAATCGCATATTCCATATTATCAAATAATAAGCTCATATCTTTCCTTTCTCCTGAAAATAAAATGTGCGCTTCCATAACAAATAAGGGGCTGTGATTCTTTCTCACAGCCCCTGTCTTTTATCTTCTATTTATTTTTCTTTGCATTCTTTTTTGCAAGCTTATTCTTTCCGAAATGTAATTTCATTACATACCATAAAGAGGTTGCAATAAAGATAGAAGAATAAGTACCACTGACAAGACCAACCATAAGTGGTAATGCAAACTCACGGATGGAAGATACACCAAGAATAAACAGCAGCAATACCATTACAATAGTTGTAACGGATGTATTGATTGTTCTTGAAAGTGTCTGTGTCAAAGAGCGATTTGCAACTTCTGCAAGTGACTCTGGCGTCTGCTCACGAAGTCCGTGCATATTCTCACGGATACGGTCAAATACAACGATGGTATCGTTGATGGAGTAACCGACGATGGTAAGCATACAAGCGATAAATGTATTACCTACAGAAATACGGATCAATGCATATGCTGTCAATACAACAAGCACATCATGAATCAATGCAATAATTGCACTGCTTGCAAAACGGATATCCTTGAAACGGAACCAGATATAGAACAACATGAAGATACATGCAACGATTACGGCCATAACCGCATTCTTACGCATTTCTCCACTGATTGTTGATCCAATACTCTGTGTCTCGATGGTAGATTCATCAACACCAAACTTATCAACGAGCATCTTATTTACAGATTCACGCTCATCCAATGTCAATGTCTTTGTCTTAATTGTTACAACATTGCTTCCGGATACTGTACTTGCCTGAATTGCATTGTCATTGATTACAGATGCAACTTCCGGAACGACATCTGCCTCTACCTGCTCTACGGTATAATCTTTTCCGAAATCTGCGGAAATGGATGTACCACCTACGAACTCAAGGCTGTAATTCAAAGCTTTGTTACCGGATGCAGAATAGCCAATCATTCCAACAAAACCTGCAACAATAATAACAATTGAAATTGCAAAGAATACAACACGATGCTTCATGAAGTCGATTGTTCTTCTGACTTTTGCACGACCGTATAACTTCTCGTTTCTGCAGCCTACTGCATAGAATGCAAGATTTAAGAAACGTGATACAACAAGGGCTGTGAACATAGATACCACAAGGGAAATCATCAATGTGTAAGCAAATCCCTTAACGGTACCGGATCCAAGCCACATCAGTACCAAAGCTGCGATAAAGGTTGTTACGTTACCATCAATAATTGCAGATAATGCTTTCTTGTAACCTTCTTTGATGGAAGTCAATACAGATCTTCCATTTGCAATCTCCTCACGGATACGTGAGATAATGATTACGTTGGCATCGACCGCCATACCAATACCGAGGATAACACCCGCGATACCAGGCAGTGTCAGTGTAATTTCAAACAGATAAATAAATGCTACAACGAGTGTTGTATAAATAGCCAGACCGACAGATGCAACTGCACCGGACAGACCATAGCAAATGATCATGTAAAGCATGACAAGGATCAGACCGATAATGGCCGCCTTCACACTGGAAGAAAGAGCTTTTCCACCAAGCTGTGCACCTACAACATTTGACTCCATCTCTTCAAGTTTTAAGTTGATGGCACCAACACGGATAAATGTAGCAAGCTGCTGCGCTTCTTCATAATCAGACTGTCCTTCGATGACACAGTTTCCATCGGTGATTGCTCCACTTTTAACAGTTGGGACACTGATGAAATGATCATCATAGTAAATACCGATGGTCTCACCGTTTTTGTATGCATTCTCAGTTGCTGTAGCAAACTTTTCTGTTGCATCTTTCTTGAAAGAAAGTGCTACAACAGGGCTTTTAGAACCTGTTGCCTGATCCTGGTTGTAAGTTGCTGTAGCAGATTTTACACCGTTACCATCAAAAATAATGGATCCGTCTTCTTTTAAGGAATCAATATCTTTTCCTTCTGCGATCTTGTACTCGCCGGTAGACTGGTCGTATGTATAGTTGTCTGTACCGTCTGCACCTTTCTGTACAATAAAGTACAAGGATCCAGGGCTTCCCAGATCTTCAAGGACAGCGTTTGCATCGTATACACCAGGAATTTCAACTGTGATACGATCATCACCAACTGCATATACTGCATATTCAGTACTGTAGCTTTCTGCACGCTCTTCGAGCTTTGCTACGGTATCCTCGATATCCGTCTTTGACGGATTCTTGTCAACGATCCGGTACGTAATGGAAACACCACCGGATAAGTCAAGACCAAGCTTAATGCCTTCAGACTTTGTCTTGTTGTCAGTCTTTGCCTGACTTGTGCTTGTCGCAGACATTATTGTAGTCGTATAGTATCCAAGACCGATCAGACAGGCCAGGATGACCGCAATAATTACGACGCCCTTACTTTTTTTCATCTTCGTTTCCTTCCTATTCTTTTAATTTTCCGCTTCAGCAGCTTTTATCATGATCGCACACTCGATACGCTTCTTCTGGAGTTCACAGCCAAGATCATAAGCATCTGTGATACTTCCGTGGAAATTGTATGAGTTTGCGGCACATCCACCACTACAGTAAAACCGTGCAAAACAGTTGCGGCATTTTTCTTTTGCATAGACATTACAGCACTTGAATTCATCCTGTATGTCGTTTCTCTTGATTCCATCCCATACATTGCCCATAAGGAAATCTTCATTTCCAACGAACTGATGGCACGGATACAGGTCTCCCCAAGGAGTTACCGCAAGATATTCGGTTCCTGAGCCACATCCGGAAAGACGCTTGTATACACAAGGTCCTCCTTCTAAGTCTATCATAAAATGGAAGAAGTTAAATGCATTGCCTTCTTTGTTTCGTCTGACCATCTCGGCAGCAAGCTTGTCATATTCTTCAAACAGTACCGGCAGATCTTCTTCTGTCAAAGCATAATCATCTGTCGGCTGAGCAACAACCGGCTCCACCGAAATCTGCTTAAATCCAAGATCTGCAAGATGCAGTACATCCTTTGAGAAATCCGTATTGTAATGGGTAAATGTACCACGGACATAGTAGCGTTCCTGATTCCGGCTGTCTGCCAGCTTCTGAAACTTAGGAACGATCAGATCATAGCTTCCGGCTCCTTTTCTAAACGGTCTCATATGATCGTGAACTTCCTTACGTCCGTCAATACTTAATACGACATTATCCATTTCTTTGTTGGCAAACTCCATGATGTCATCATTGAGCAAAACACCGTTCGTCGTGAGTGTAAAACGGAAATGCTTGTCATGAAGCTTCTCCTGCTCACGTCCGTAAGCAACCAGCTGCTTTACCACATCAAAGTTCAGCAACGGTTCTCCTCCAAAGAAATCCACCTCAAGGTTACGACGATTGCCTGAATTGGCAATCAGAAAATCAAGTGCCTGTTTTCCTGTCTCATAAGACATCAGTGCACGTCTGCCGTGATATTCGCCTTCTTCTGCAAAGCAATATTTACAGGCAAGGTTACAGTCATGTGCAATATGCAGGCAAAGCGCCTTGACTACCGTCGGACGCTTCTTGAAATCGATAATATGATTCTCGTATACATCCTCCGTGAACAGTTCTTCGCTCTCCCGAAGCTGTTCCACCTCATCCATTGCTTCTTTTATCTCCGTCTCCGAATACTTGTCCGAAAGAGCCGCAAGAATTTCTTCTTTGGTATGCTCCTCGTACATTGCGATCACATCATAGGTGACATCGTCAACTACGTGAATGGCTCCGGAGTTCACATCCAAGACAATATCATAGCCATTGTTCTTAAACTGATGAACCACTATAATATTTCTCCTCTCTTAACACAAACAGACCGCGCGCAAGGCACGCGGTCGTTTATTTATATTTTCGTCACTCCCGTCCCCCAAAAATGAAAAGTCCGTGGGGTTTGCAAGCAAGCTGGCGAATCCATATGTTTTGGCCGCTTAACGGGAACCTTCGCCCATGCAAAGTAATTGCTCCGCAATTAGGGCTCAGGATTGGCAAGCAAATTTGGAATCCCCTCGTACTTAGCCGGCTAACGGGAAAACCCTCGGCATGAAAAATCGCTTACGCGATGCCTCGGGCTACGTAAGTAAGCACAAAGTGCTTACTTACAGTTCTCACAAGTCTGGTTTCCTACTGTGCAGGATGTCTTGCAAGCTGACTGGCAGGATGTCTGGCACTCGCCACATCCACCTTTTTTAATTGTGTTCTGTAACTTTCTTGTATTTAATGTCTTTACATGCTTCATAAGAATCTCTCCTTCTTCTCTACTTTAGGTGTAAACCCGTCTATCCATGTTATTATAGCACAGCATAATTAATATGCAAAGCTTTTTCTTTTTTTTCCAAGAATTATATGATTCAAGGGGCAAAAGGTATTATCGATGCATGCAGTCCACAGTTTCCCTTGAAAACTATAACTTCTTTGGACATATACCACTTTTTTCTAAATAAAGTCCATCCTTTTTCCTTAAATTGGACATATGCATCAAATTTCTATAATTTGCTACTAAAAATTATATGCCTTTTGGATATTTTTCACCATATATTTTGCATATATCCATTTTCTCTATTTTTTGTGGACATTACGCTTCTGTTTTTCCGTATATGTCCATTTTTCCTGTTTTTTGTGGACATTATGCTTCTGTTTTTTGCATATGTCCATTGTTTCTATTTTCCAGTCATTATCGTCTGCCCTAAAAGATTTTGTTTTACACTGTTCAGGTATTGCGTAACCATGATGCGGATGTGCAATCGGTATCCATTCACACTACGAACGACTGGTATTTTTTCTAAAACGGAGTGCCCCCGCGATACCACTCAACACACACATCAGCGGAATCGTCAGCTGTAACTGCTCGATATCAAGTGTTTTTCTCCACAGAAAAGACAACAGAATGAGAAGTGCATAGTATGCCAGTCCAAGGAATGCACCCCAGAAAATTTTTCCCGGCAGACAGCTTCGCCGTATCATCCTCGCCCCAAGAAAACAAGGCAAAATGTACACTGCCATCAACCCTGCCCGTATTACCTGTGCCGACAAGCGCATCTCAAAAGACACATAAATCCACAAAAGAAATATCCCCGCTGCCAACGCAACCGTTAGCAGCCAGCAGCCCAAGAACCGTATCGCATATCCTTGGGGTCTTTTCCCGGGATGTTCTTTTTCTGCATTATTTTCTCTGCTTTTTTGCATTTTTTCTTCCACACAAGACCTCCTACCGTAAGTTCTACTGTAATCTTATGTGGAAAAGCCAATTATAATTCGCAGTTATTTACAGTTCTTGGGAATGGGATGACATCGCGGATATTTGCCATACCTGTCAGGTACATCACGCAACGCTCAAATCCAAGTCCAAATCCAGCATGTCTCGCGGAACCATACTTGCGCAGATCCAGATAGAACTTGTAATCTTCTTCCTTCAGCCCAAGTTCATTGATACGTGCAAGCAGCTTCTCGTAATCATCTTCACGCTGGCTTCCACCAATGATCTCGCCGATTCCCGGAACAAGACAATCCACTGCTGCAACGGTCTTTCCATCCTCATTCAGTTTCATGTAGAATGCCTTGATTTCCTTCGGATAATCTGTCACGAACACCGGACGTTTGTAGATTTTCTCTGTCAGATAGCGCTCATGCTCTGTCTGCAGATCACAGCCCCAGGATACTTTGTAATCAAATTTATCGTTGTGCTTGGAAAGAATATCAATTGCCTCTGTATAGGTCACACGGGCAAAATCATTGCTTACAACATTTTCCAGTCTCTCAAGAAGTCCCTTGTCGACAAAATTGTTGAAAAATGCCATCTCTTCCGGTGCATTCTCCAATACATAATTGATGACATACTTGAGCATGCTCTCTGCAAGCATCATGTCATCCTCAAGATCTGCAAAAGCAATCTCCGGCTCGATCATCCAAAACTCTGCAGCATGTCTTGTCGTGTTAGAATTTTCTGCACGGAATGTAGGTCCAAATGTATAGATGTTCTTAAATGCCATCGCATAAGTCTCACCATTTAACTGTCCGGATACGGTCAGGTTCGTTGGCTTATTAAAGAAATCCTTTGAATAATCTACGCTTCCATCCTCGTTCTTTGGAATATTGTTCAAATCCAAAGTAGTAACCTGGAACATTTCTCCCGCTCCCTCACAATCACTTCCGGTAATCAGTGGTGTGTGTACATAAACAAAATCACGCTCCTGGAAGAATTTGTGGATTGCATAAGCACACAGAGAACGTACACGGAATACTGCCTCGAATGTGTTGGTTCTCGGACGTAAATGTGAGATTGTGCGCAGATACTCAAATGTATGGCGCTTTTTCTGTAATGGATAGTCTGGTGTGGAAGCTCCTTCAATGGTAACTTCTGCTGCCTGTATCTCAAATGGCTGCTTTGCTTCCGGTGTCGGAACGAGCTGTCCCTTTACAATGATGGCTGCGCCGACATTGATTTTGCATACTTCCTCATAATTTGCCAACCCGTCTGCATAGACAACCTGAATCGGCTCAAAGAAAGTTCCATCGTTGACAACGATAAAGCCAAAGTTCTTTGAATTACGGTTGCTTCTTACCCATCCTCCGATGGTTACTTCTTTGTTGGCATACTCCTGCGTATTGCGGAAAATGTCCCTGATGTTTACTAACTCCATTTTGTTTCCTCCGTTAATCTAATCCCTTAATTTAAATGTAAATCCTTAGTTTTCTGTTGACTCTGTCTCCGGCTCAATAGTGACATTTGCCTGCTCTACCACATAAGAAATAGCCTTGTTGATGCGGTACTGCTGACGAAGCATTTTCTTTCCATCCTCCTGATTGCCGTTTCCATAGTAATCATATACTTCTGACTCTGTTGTCATCTGACTGTTTCCGGAAGATACAAGATAATCTACGAACTCCTTAAAATCATCATCGGAAACCTGAATATCCTCAAGATCTGCGATGCGTCCAAAAATAAATTCCACCTTAATCTGCTTTTCGAGAGATGTCTTCCAGCTCTTCTTCAGATCATCCAGTGTAGTATTGTTTGTCTTCAGATAATCATCCATTGTCTGGGTATCTGTCAGGTTGTCTCTTTCAAACATTGCCTGATACTCGCCCATTCTTGCATCCATATAATCCTCCGGGATATCTACGGTGCTGTTCTTAATCATATAATTTTCTACTTCGTTGATGGTTGTCTGTGACTTCGAATTCTTTGCCTGATTTTCCATCACCTTGCGCACATATTCTTTTAAATCTTTCTTTGTAGAAATATTCTGTGCCGAAAAAGCATCTGCGACCATATCGTCTGTCAGTGTGTCCAGCGTGATTGGTTCATAAATGCCTTTGATTTTGATTTTGAATGTGGTCTTCTTTCCGCCCAGTTTCTCATTATAATTGTCTGGGAATGTCACATCTGTACTGATTTCTGAACCAACTTTTGATCCAACCATTCCGTCACAGAAGCCATCAATATAGGAATTCTGATTGGTAACATCGTAGTTCTTATCAACATCAAGCATAACATCTGTAGCAGAACCGCCATCAAAAGCTTCTCCATCCAGATATCCGGTATAGTCCACCTTGACATAATCGCCCTTCTGAACCGTATCACGGTCTTTGATTTCGATTCCTGTAATTCCATAATATGGAAGAAGCGACATGATATTGCTTTCCACGTCCTCATCTTTGACATCATAGTTACCGGAGATTGTAACATCGATTCCTTTGTAATCCGCAAGCTTGCTTACCTGCTTTTCCAGTTCAATGTCCATCTGGGCACTGCTTGGACCATTGTAAGTTGCCTGCGCCTTCTCAGTTGACTGTTCTGTGCCCTGTGTTTTGGCCTTTCCACATCCGTTAAATGCCAGAATGGTTGTCATGCACAACATCAGTGCAATGATTCTTTTCTTCATAATAATATACGATCCTTTCCCACCCAATCGGGTCTATAACTTAACTAATTTAACATACCATAATTTGCCCAAAATTACAAACTTTATATATCTTCGTTGATTTTTGAAAAAATCTTTGCTACAATAATTAGCAGAAAAAATAGGAGGATTCCATCGTGTTAGGAAGAGTATTATTAATAATCGCCATCATTCTTCTCGTGGTTATGGTTGTACTGTACTTTCTTGGCAAGAAAGCACAAAAGAAAAAAGAAGAACAGGATGCACAGGTTGCGGCTGCAGCACAGTCCGTATCCATGCTGATCATTGACAAAAAGCGAATGCGCCTAAAAGATGCCGGTCTGCCACAACAGGTTTTGGCACAGACCAACAAATTGATGCAGCGTTCCAAGCTTCCAATTGTAAAAGCAAAAGTCGGACCAAGAGTTATGACTTTTATTGCAGATGAAAGAGTTTTCGAAGAGATTCCGGTAAAGAAAGAAGTCAAGGCTACCGTAAGTGGTCTGTATATTACCGGCGTACGTGGTCTTCGCGGTCCATTAGAAAAGCCTCAGGGCAAGCAGAAAAAAGGACTTCGTGCAAAGCTTCAGGCACAGTATGACAAAGCAAACAAGAAGCTTCAGGAAGAAAAACAGAAGAAATAAAGTACAAAAGAACTGCCGTAATATGGCAGTTCTTTTTCATATCTTTTAGAGTATGTGAAATTCTGTGCTTCGCTGTGGATTTGCTTTCAGGCGAATATGGCAGTCTGCAACATGCTCATTATTGATTTCCAGCTCATATTCCACTTCCACAACGATCTCATCCTCTTCTTCCGCAATATCCACACGATACGCATCGATGCCAATGAGCAGACTTCCATACGGCGTGTGATAATACGTCACATTCTTTTTGTTCTTCTCAAAGACCATATGTACATTCACAATTCCTTTTTTTGTCAGCTCCATATAATCTTTGGAAACCTTTATGATATTCTTCGTAACCTTTGCCTGTCCTTCTTCGACATCTTCATAGAGGAAAAAATGCTTTCCATTACGGAAATAATATTCTCCCGGAGATATGGTTTCCACGGTATCTTTTTGTTCATCCTCTGCAATCTGTAATCCCCGGATTGCAAGCAGTACTTCTTTTGTCATGATTGCTCCTTACTGTAATTCTTTATGTATCATAACTGTTTTATCGGAAATATTCAAGAAATTTAAAGCGAATCTCCAATTTTCCCGAATTAAACACATCTGCATACTCTTCCGGTGTAAGCACTTCACGCAATGCCTCGTCTGCTTCTTCATCCACGACCTCGTAGACCGTTCCCTGAAAGCACATATTTGGATATAGCACGCACCACCAGTTATGTCCACCGCCTTTTCCGAGCGTCACTTCCAGCGCCTCGTATTCTCCTGCCGGAAATGTATAGTCCCCATAGGTTTTTTCAGGGAACTGTACATGGGCAAGTTCTGCAGCTGCACCATAAGTATATCCATTGTCTTCAAGGGTCTTTTCGGCAAGCGCAACAATTTCATCCATATTCTCCGAAACGATCTTTTTTGTTTCCTCCAGGTTTTTGCTGTCTGCAAGTTTCGGTCCCATCATCTTTCCGATGGCATCTCTTACCTTTATTTTAACCGCCTGGTCTTCTTCGCTGTCGCTGTTTGCCAGAATATGAAAACGCAAAATCTTCTGGGCGATTTCCGGCTGAAGCGGGTCCGCTTTCGCCTGCTGCATTTTTCCACTTCCCGCCAGAGCAAGAACCACCAGCAGAAGTATTGCGCCAATTATTTTTTTCCCGTTATGCTTTCTCATACGAACCTCCAAATATGTATTGCCTACTATAAGACTGTCCATATTTGAAAGTTCTAAACATTTTTTTATGAATCCAATTCCTACATGTTTCGATGCTATCTTTCATCCGTCTATGATTTTTCTTCCTGCCGGTTCTCCATGATCGATCACATAATTGCTCTCCCACACCATTGCCTGATCCCGCACCGTCAGATACGGAAATTGCAACACCTGACGCTGATTAAGCTGTTCATCCAGCAGAATGCCAAGATTCAAAAGACGGATCTGTTTTTCCGACTCATGGTTCTGCAGATATGCTTCGATGTAGGACCCTAAATCCTCCGGCAGATTTTCCTCAATCGCATACAGATCATCGGCAGTATCCGTAAAGCAGACATACGTGTTTCTCGGATACAATTCTTTTTCCCGCAAATAAGAAAGCATCTCCGTAAAATGTGCCTCATCCTCCGCAAACTGCTGCCCGATCACAAGAACTTTCATATGATTGCAATCCGCAGCCTTACTCAGCTGGCCTTCATATTCATGCAGTGCTTCCGCAAAATTTGCTCCACTGCTCATCGCCGCATTGACCTTCGCCTCTGCCAGATCTGTATTCTCCTTCTGGCTCAGTTCCGGAAATCCATAAGAGAATAAAATCTGTGTATCGTTTTTATCCACCGCAGCCATCATCGGAAAACACCGGTCTTCCAGCTCCGTGGCACCGCAGCCTGTAAGCTGCATGGTTCCTGCGAGGCAGAGCACCAGCAGAATTCCATTCACCACAGTTCGCTTTCGTTTTGCTTTGCCCACCACAAGAATCAACAGTGGAAAAAGCACAAGAAACGGCACGCCGAGCCAGCGCATATAGGCAATATACCATTCCGTCAGGTTTCCATAGCAAAACCATTCCGCCACAAGAAATGTCAGGACCAGAACGCCTCCAAGTGTCCCCCACTTTTTCCAGTCCATCCTGTCCTTTTTTTCTTCTGATGTTGTTTCAGTTTCCCTGCCGGGAAGCAATTGATACAGAATCTTTTCCGCATAAAACAAAAAAACGCCAACCAGCGCAAACAGCGTAAAAAACCAGATTGCAATCATAAATGCATCCAGCCGCTTGACAAAACCTCCCCGCAGATGAATATTGCTCATAAGAATGACCGCCGGGTACTGCATCGTTCCAAGTGCCCGATCCCCAAAATTTCCAAGCAATATAATATACATGATCAGAAGAACGATCACTGCAAACCATAAAGCGGCACACACAGCTCCAATCATTTTTTTCCGGCTCTTTTTCTTCACATACGACGGGAAAAAAAGCACCAGAAAAAGCGGCGTAAGATAGCAGAACACTTCGAATCCGCCATCTGCCACAGAAGATACCGAATGGGTAAAAAACGGTCCCATATATGAGAAATCCACATCATTTGCCGCAATCACAAACATAATCAACAATGGAACAAATAAAATCCAGAAAAGTACTTCATAAACACGCGCACGGCTTTCGATTCCTGAACGTATGGCATACGCCGTCACCACCAGGATCAGCACAAGTATCAGCGTGTAGGATTCTTCCCCCACAAGGCTTTTTTTCATGACATCTGCAAACACGTACGCGCCGTATCCCGCCTCTATGATACAGTGCATCAGTAAAAGAACACCAAGAACAACGGACAGCCAGACAGGAAGTGACTTTTTCATATAAGATGTCAGCTCCCCATCCATCTCCCGCATAACCCTTGCCAGATACCACAAATAAACCGAAGACAATCCCCCTCCGGCTACGATGGCAAACAGACCATCACACCCGTTCAGCTGTGCCAGTACTCCCGGAAGTACGAGGGTGCTCATACCAATAAAATCAAAGACGAACAGCCGAAAAATCTGCCGCGTCGAAATCCTGTTATTATCTGAAAACATGAATTACTTTCCTCCCCTGTTCCGTTCCCGCAGGCGCACCCGCTGGTCCCTTTTCGCATAGATTGGTCTCTTGCGCATTTTGCGGAGCGGTGCCCGCCAGATGGAATCACGTTCGTCCGCATACCCGGTAAGATCTGCTCCCACAAACGGCATCAGATATGGAATGCCGAAGCTTTTCAGTCGCGACAGATGAATGAGCACCGTGAGCATTCCAAGCAGAAATCCAAAAAAGCCCAGCCATGCGCACAATGCAATCATATAAAATTTTAAAATGCGGAAAGAAAACGCAAATTCCTCATTCGGTATTGAAAATGAACAAAGCGCTGTGAAAGCCACTACAATGACAACGATCGGACTGACGATATTGGCATCCACAGCCGCCTGACCGATAATCAGCCCTCCCACGATACCAATCGTGTTTCCCATCGCTCCGGGCAATCGCACCCCCGCCTCCCGCAACAATTCAAAAGATACCTCCATCAGCACCACCTCAAGCGCTGCCGGAAACGGCACCCCGATCCTTGCCTCCCAGAATGAGAGTAACAACGGCGTCGGAAGAATCTGCGTGTGAAAATTCGTTACTGCAAGATACAGGCCCGGCAGCGTCATCGCAAAAAAAGCCGCCAGATAGCGCAAAATTCTTGCAAATGTCGCAACTTCAAAGCGATTGTAATAATCATCGCTGGTCTTCAGAAACGAATTAAAATCGGTTGGCAGAATCAGCGCCACCGGTGAATTGTCACACAGAAGGACCACGCGCCCCTCAAGGAGTGCGGTCGCTGCACGGTCCGGCCGCTGCGTCGTCTGAAACTGCGGAAAAGGCGAATACCATTTCTCCTCTGCCAGTTGTTCTAATACACCGCTATCCAAAATTCCATCAATCTCAAATCTCTGCAATCGTTTTTTTACTTCCGTAATCACATCCGGATAAGCCAGATCTTTCATGTACACCAGATCGATGGCTGTGTGCGAACGCACGCCCTCCTGTATTTCCTCCACTTTCACTCTGGTGGAACGGATACGTTTCCGGATCAATGCCGTGTTCGTTTTAATCGAATCTGTAAACCCCTCTTTTGATCCACGGATTACTTTTTCCGAATCTGGTTCCTGCACGCTCATGCCAGGATACCCTTTGTCCGCGATCTTTAACGCTTTTCCATATCCATCGATAAACAGGATTGCATCTCCTGTCAGCATGCCGGCTGCTGCATCTTCCAGATATTCATAAGGTGTAACATCGGCGATTCCCAACGCATTTTCATCCAGTGTCTGATTGATTTTCTCCTGCGGCATATGTTCCAACGCCGCAATCATCTGCCCCAAAGCGGTATTTTCCACGAGAATATTGGATACTGCCACCTCGATATATGCCAGAAAGCACTTGCGGCTTTTATCGTTGCCAAGCATCATCTCACGCATTTTAATATCGGCGCAATCCGCAAACAGCGCTTTGTATGCATCTATGTTTTTCTGAATCTGTGTGGAAATTCTTGTCATGCAAATCTCCCCTTTCATCTACTGCAAACCTGTTTTTGCCGTACAGGGAATCCCAAAACAATTTCCCATGCAGCAAAAAAAGAGCAGTTGCATCGCGCATCTGCTCTTACTTTGCCCCATTTGGGAGATTATATACATTTATTCCTGTTCCTGAATCACCATCTTAACTGCTTCCGCCTGATTTGCCACATGCACATGCATCGCTTCCACAGCATTCTTGACATCCCGGTTCTTAAGGCTATCTAATATTGCCTCATGCTCCGCAATCAGTGTCGGATAATTCTTTGGATCTTTGATATACTCGACACGGTAGCGATACACCTGCTCGCGCAGATTGTTCAAAAGCGTTACCAGCTTCGGATTGCCGGTTGCCTCATAGATCACATCATGAAAGCTTACATCGGCTTCCGCAATATTCTTTACATTGTTGGTCTGTGTATTTTTTTCAAAAAGCTCCTTTACATCTTCCAACTGCTTCAATTGTTCATCCGTGATTTTCTGACAGGCAATACGCACCGCAAGTTCATCGAGCGCATCACGGATTTCCAATACATCTTCCATATCCTTGAGTGTCATCTTCGCCACTTCTGCACCTTTACGCGGCGTGGTCACTGCGAGACCTTCCTGCTCCAGCATCCGGATTGCTTCCCGGATCGGTGTACGGCTCACCCCAAGTTTTGACGCCAGCTGCAACTCCATCAGTCGCTCGCCCGGCTTAAGGTCTCCTTTTAAAATAGCTTCTCTCAGCGTATTGAACACAACATCTCTCAGTGGCAGATACGCATTCATATTCAGCGTTAAGTCATCTGTCATATTCTCATTCTCCATTCACTACTCGTTGCAAAAAACAGTTATCTGCGATTGTTATAAATCGAGGTAAGATACACTTGTTTGGCAAGTCCTGACGCTTTCATCTCTGCCCGTGCCCTCCGGGCGGTCTCCTCATCAGCAAAAAGGCCAAATACAGTCGGTCCGCTGCCGCTCATCATGGATGCTTTCGCGCCGGATTTTAACATCTGCTCCTTGATTTGCGCAATGATTGGATAATTCGGAATCGTCACCGTTTCCAGCACATTTCCCATATCTGCACAGATTCCGTCGAGATCCTTGTTGCGAATATCTGCAATCAAAGCATCAATATCCGGATGCGGTGTCTGTTCATCAAGTTTCAGATTCTGGTATACAAATTTTGTAGAAACCGAAACCGCCGGTTTTGCAATCAGCACCGGACATTTGACCATCGGAGGCAGAGAAGAAAGTTTCTCTCCGATGCCTTCTGCCAATGCGGTTCCCCGCATAATGCAGTACGGAACATCCGCGCCGATCTGTACACCGCGCTCCATGAGATCCTTGCGCTTTAATTTCAAACCAAACAATTGATTCATTCCATAAAGCATCGCTGCTGCATCGGTACTTCCACCTGCCATACCGGCAGCAACCGGAATGCGCTTGTTCAGTTCTACAGATACGCCTGTGTGAATATCAAATTCATCCATCAGCAATTTTCCGGCTTTATACACCAGATTGTTTTCATTGACCGGAAGAAAACTCAGGTTCGAATGAATCTGAATGCCCGGTGTGTCACTTTTCTGAATCAGGAGCTGATCATACAGGTGAATCGTCTGCATCACCATGCGCACCTCGTGATATCCGTCTTCCCGGCGTCTGACTACATCCAGTCCCAGATTAATCTTCGCTAATGCCTTTAACTTAATTTCATCCATGTGTATTTCCTCTGTATTTTGTATACAACAATTGTACCATAAGAAAGTTTTGCGGTCAAATCCGCGTCTATTATATGAGAAAAATAATCATCTGAATTTTATTCTTTGCACTTTTTTCCGAAAAAATAAGTCATAAAATAAATCACAGATGCAATAATGACAATGGTCGGTCCGGTTGCCACATTGGTATAATACGACAGCACCAGTCCCACCACACCGGAAAATACGGAAAAGATCACAGAAAACAGATGATACTCCCGCATGTTTACCGAGATATTCCGGCTCGAAGCTGCCGGAAGAATGAGCAGCGCATTGATGATCAGAATGCCGACCCATTTGATGGAAAGTGTTACGATCAAAGCCACTAACACAGCAAAGATATTGTCCATCAGCCGCACTGGGATCTGCTTGCTGCCCGCCAGCGCCCGATGAATACAGATTGCATTCAGCCAGTTGAAACAAACCACCCAAAACACAATCGTCACTACAAATATTGCCACAAGATAAAAGATCTCGCGTCTCGTAATGCTTAACACATCTCCGACAAGGATACTCGAGTACTTGCTGAAATTACCGCCTTTTGAGAGAATCGCAAGTCCAATTGCCACTGAGCAGGAAGAAAATACCGAAATAATCGTGTCTGTCGCAATCCCCGCGCTTCCGATTTTGTTTAAAAGCAAAGCAAACACAATGGCAAACAATATCATGGAAATATTCGTATCCTGCATGCCGCAGACCACACCCACAGCGATTCCGGTCAGTGCCGAGTGTCCGAGTGCATCCGAAAAATATGCCATCTTTTTGTTTACGATCATCGTGCCCATCAGCCCGAACAAAGGAGTGATGATCAGAATCGCAATCAACGCATTTTTCATAAAGCCATAATCCAGCCAGGCAAACCAGTTACTCATCTGCATTCTCCTCCTTGATCCATTTTTCTTCATTTCCGATTGAAAAAATCCGCTCAAACTCCGGACTGTCATACACTTCCCGGACGGTACCCTGCTTTAGAACCGTCTTGTCCAGAAGCACCACATGGTCCGCATATTTTGCCACATAATCCAAATCATGGGAAATCAGTATGATCGCCAGATCATAATGTTCCTTGAGATATGTCATCGTGCGGAAAAAAAGCTCCATACCATTCTGGTCGATGCCGGATACCGGCTCATCTAAAAGCAGCAGATTCGGCTCATCCATAACTGCTAACGACAAAAGCACGCGCTGCAACTGTCCTCCGGAAAGATTGCACACCTGCTTGTCAATGAGGTCTTCTGCCTCGAACACGCGCAGATTCTCTTTGATTTTTTCATAAAGCTTGCGGCTTTTTGGCAGGAATACCGGATAATGCGACTCGTAACTTGCCAGCAGATCATACACACTGACCGGTGTGTCTTTCTCGATGTTGACCGACTGCGGTACATATCCGATTTTCAGTTTCTGCATTTTTCCATCCTTGGTGTCGCGGAACTCAATATCTCCGGTATGTGGAATATTGCCTAACATCGCCCGGATCAGGGTCGATTTTCCCGCACCGTTTTTTCCGATGATCGCATTGAGCGATCCACAGTGAATGTGCAGATTCACATCATCCAGCACAATCTGTTCATTGAATTTTACGCCAAGGTGATTTACCTTGATACAATGAAACCCACAAGGGTTAATAATCTTGCGCATGGCTGCGCTCCTTTCTATCTGTCCAGATACTGCTCGAGAACGTCCATATTCTTTGCCATTCCCTCCAGATAACTGTCCGCATCATAGTTGCCTTTGTTCAGAGGATCGAGATACAGCACCTTCACATCAGATTCGGCCTCGATCGTATCTCCGGTGCTTTTTCCGTATAATTCCTCTGCCAGTATATATTTTACATGGTCCTTTTTGACTGCCGCGAGCACATCTGCAATCTCTCCGGCGCTGACCTGCCGCTCTTCGTCCAGATCCAGCACATAGCTGACACGCAGTCCATAATCTTCTGCCACATAATCATAAGCTTCGTGGAACAGGATTACATTCTGTCCGTTTGCCGCTTCTGCAATCTTTTTCTGACGCTCCTTCAAAGGCTCCAGCTTTTCTTTATAGGCTTTTGCATTTGCCGCATAGAGGTCTTTGTGGGTTGGATCTGCTTTCCCCAGTTCATCTGCAATCGTCTGTACCTGCGTTTCGTACGCTGCAATGCTCATCCATGCATGTGCATTCTCCTCGTCCTCCTCGGCAAGAAGCTGCACATTCTCACATGCCTCAATAATCGTGAGGTCCGGATAGGCTGCCGCCACGTCTTTCATAAATGATTCAATTCCGCCACCGTTGATGATAAACACATCTGCAGTGCTCAAAAGCTTCATGTCCTCCGGTGTCAACTGAAAGTCATGCAGACAGCCGGTCTGTGGTTCACTGAGATTCTCAAGCCTCACGCCCCCGGCATCCCCGATAACATTCTCTGCCGCAATATACATCGGATAAAAAGAAGTAACTACTGTAAGTTCTTTGGATGCGGGCGCTTCCTGATTGCGCGCCGCCACAGTTCCGATAAAAACAGACACCAGCAGAATACCGGCCAGCATCAGACATACCAATAAATACTTGTTCTTTTTCATAGAAAACCTGACACTATCCTTTCTTTTTTTTTGCATTCTTCTTCGTCGACGCTTTCTTTTTTGCTGCTGTTTTCTTCTGTGTTTTCTTTGCCACCGGACGATCTGTTGCTTTCCAGCGTGGCTTGCGGGCAGGTGTATCCTTCTCCTGTGCCTGTTCTTTTTGTTTCTGTTGTTCCTTTTTCTTTTGTTTCTCAAGAATTTCTTCCGGAATTTCCACAAGGGAATCAATCAGCTCCCAGATTTCTTCACGTCCCTGCTTTGTCTCTGCTGAAAACGGAATTACTATGGATTCCGGCTCCATCTGCAGCACCTCCCGGATCATCTGCACATGGCGGATAACCTGTCCGCGTTTTAACTTATCTGCTTTGGTTGCAATAATGATCGGTGCATATCCCTGATGCTCCATCCACTCGTACATCAGCTGATCATTCTCCGATGGCTCGTGGCGGATATCAATCAACAGAAACACAGCTTTCAGGCGCTTGGAAGTATGCAGATAATTCTCGATCATCTGTCCCCACTTCGCCTTGATTTCCACATTTGCATTCGCATAACCGTATCCTGGCAGATCCACCAGATACATTGCATCATTGACATTATAAAAATTGATTGTCTGTGTCTTTCCCGGCTGGGATGATGTGCGGGCCAGCGCTTTTCGGTTCATCAGCGCATTGATCAGGGATGACTTTCCCACGTTTGACTTTCCGGCGAAAGCCACTTCGTCGAGCATATTGTCCGGAATCGTACTCGTAATTCCACACACGGTTTCCAGATTTACATTTTTTATTACCATACGGTACCTCTTTTCTACGATAAAAAAGTGTGCACTTACTTTTGCAGTGTAACAATAAAGGCTGTCTTATACAAAAGCAGCCTTTATTACCTGATCCATATGTTCCACCAGAAGTATTTCCATTCCTTCTGTAATTTCTTCTGCGATCTCACTGAGATCCTTTTCGTTTTCTTTTGGTATGCATACGGTACGCATTCCTGCATTCTTTGCTGCCAGCAGTTTTTCCTTGAGACCTCCAATTGGAAGCACACGCCCCCGCAACGTGATCTCTCCGGTCATTGCAATATCTGCGCGCACCGGATGATTGGTAATGGCAGAAAGCATAGCAAGAGCCATCGTAATACCTGCCGATGGTCCATCTTTCGGTACCGCTCCCTCCGGAATATGGATATGGATGTCATTCTCCTGGAAAAATTCCGGTTTCACGTCATACTGTCCACTGATGGAGCGAATATAACTGATACCAGTCTGTGCAGACTCTTTCATGACATCTCCAAGCTTTCCGGTAAGTACCAGATTTCCTTTGCCCGGCATCACATTGACTTCGATTTCCAATGTCACACCGCCAACACTTGTCCATGCAAGTCCACGGACAATTCCAACTTCATCCTTCTTATTTTTCTTGTCCGGACGATACTTTGGCTTACCAAGATACTCTTCAAGATTGCTGGCAGAGACACGGACTTTGTCGGTCTCCTTCTCATACAGCTTTCTTGCACTCTTGCGGCAGATTTCTCCGATTCGGCGCTCAAGTCCTCGGACACCGGCCTCTCTCGTATAGAAAGAGATCATATCCTTTAATGCCTTGTCTGTGATTTTCAACTGACCTTTTTCGATACCGTTCTTTGCGAACTGCTTTGCCATGAGATGATCCTTTGCAATATGGAACTTCTCATTCTCCGTATAGCTGCTCACCTCAATGATTTCCATACGGTCCATCAAAGGACGCGGAATATCCTGCAGCGAATTTGCACTTGCAATAAAAAGCACTTCCGACAAATCAATCGGCAGCTCTACATAATGATCACGGAACTTGTGATTCTGCTCCGCATCAAGAACCTCGAGCATCGCCGATGCAGTATCACCTTTGTAATCACTGCTCATCTTGTCAATCTCATCCAAAAGCATGAGAGGATTGCGCACTCCCGCCGTCCGGAGTCCCGCAACAATACGTCCCGGCATTGCTCCCACATAAGTTCTTCTGTGACCGCGAATCTCTGCTTCATCCCTGACACCACCTAAGGAAATACGCACATATTCCTTGTCCAGTGCCTTGGCGATGGAACGGGCAATACTTGTCTTACCGGTTCCCGGAGGTCCTACCAGACAAATGATCGGGCTTTCGCCTTTTCCTGTCAGATTACGGACTGCAAGAAACTCCAGAATGCGTTCCTTTACTTTATCCAGACCGTAATGATCCTCATCCAGAATCTTCTTCGCCTGTTCTAAATCCTTGTTATCGACCGATTCTTTCTCCCACGGAAGTTCTAACAAAGTTTCAATATAGCCACGGCTTACCGTACTCTCGGAAGAATTCGCTGAAATTCCCTTAAACCGCTGGATTTCCTTGTGAATGCGCTCCTTTACTTCCCTGGAAGCCTGCAACTCCTTGAGTTTCTTTTCATACTCTTGTGCATCGGAATCCGTATTCGTCTCGCCCAGTTCCTCACGGATCAAAGCCATTTGTTCACGAAGTACATATTCTTTCTGATGCTTTTCAACACGTTCCTGCACTTTTTTCTGGAAATCTTTCTTGATGGCAAGCACTTCGATCTGCTGCAACAACATGCCCAAAAGCACCTCGTAACGCTGCGTCAGACTGATTGCCTCAAGAATCTTCTGTTTCTCATCGTAATGCACGGGAAGATTATTTCCCACATAGTCGAGAAGCTGTGAGAGATCACGCTCCTCCTCTGCCTGATGCACCACTTCCCGGCTGATTTTTCCATGAAGCTTTGCATACTTGGCAAACGTCTCCTGTACACTCATGCACATCGCAGACGCCGCCTGCTCCGGCAGATCTTCATCGTTCTGTGACTCATAAGAAATAATACGTGCCTCAATATATTCTGTTTCTTCTGTATATCCATATAATTCTGCGCGGTTACTTCCCTCTACGAGAACGCGCACAATATCATTCTGTAATTTGATCACCTGTCGGATATTCGCCACGACACCAACGGAAAACAGATCGGAAGGCTGTGGATTCTCCTCGTTCGCATTCTTCTGTGTCACAAGAAAAATCGTCTGGTCTCCCATCATCGCTGTCTCAACAGCCTTGATGGACCGTTCCCGGCTGATGTCAAAATGCGCGACCATCCCCGGCAGAATAGTCATTCCGCGCAGGGCAACCGCAGGCATTGTACATATTTTATCTTCCACTTGTATCTACTCCTGATTAAGACGCAAGTTCCTCATCTTTTTCTTCGTCTTTCTTCTCGATGGCAGGCACTTCGCCTCCATCCAAAGCAAGATTCTTCTCTACCAATGCTTTGTCAATCACACACTTGCTGATGGACTCATCCGACGGAATCCGGTACATCAGGTCAAGCATAACTGCCTCCATGATCGCACGAAGTCCTCTGGCTCCGGTCTTGCGCTCCAAAGCCTTATCCGCAATTGCTTCCACTGCATCATCCTTAAACTCAAGTCCCACACCGTCAAGTTCAAACAGCTTGGTGTACTGCTTGATCAGAGAATTCTTTGGCTCCTGTAAAATGCGGATCAAAGCGTTGCGATCCAGGGAATCCAAAGAAACGGTAATCGGCACACGTCCAATAAACTCCGGAATCAGACCGAACTTAACAAAATCCTGCGGAAGCGCGCGTTTGAACGCATCGCTGATATTCATCTCTGATTTTGCTTTTACTTCTGCATTGAAACCAATGGTAGAAGCATCCATACGGGACTCCACAATTTTCTCCAGTCCGTCAAAAGCACCACCACAGATGAAAAGGATATTGGTGGTATCAATCGGAATCAGCTCCTGCTGTGGATGCTTACGTCCCCCCTGTGGCGGAACGGATGCAACGGTTCCTTCCAGAATCTTAAGAAGCGCCTGCTGAACGCCTTCGCCGGACACATCTCTTGTGATTGATACGTTCTCTGACTTCTTTGTGATCTTGTCGATCTCATCGATGTAGATGATGCCATGCTGTGCACGCTCCACATCATAATCAGCGGCCTGAATTAGTTTCAGAAGAATGTTCTCCACATCCTCACCTACATA
>OLSQ01000664.1_pt1 | contig 32079 bp, 60 predicted proteins | sample 1672561 | NCBI WGS metagenome assembly OLSQ01 (sample SAMEA3136699, study PRJEB25190) | human gut metagenome | biome: human gut; feature: human-associated habitat; material: faeces | place: Austria | collected 2013
CGGCGGTGGGGCGATCTTAAACATTCCATTATACAAAATAGTCTGTCCCATAATTGCCGCTTACGAGGGTTACCGGACGAAGAAAATACAAGGTGTTCTTTGTGGAAGATTCCAAATTGAAATTCTTGAACAGACGTTCTAAAATATGGAGGTACACAAAATGCAGAGCATCAATATTCGCTTTGAAAACGGGAAAGTAAACATCATCGTAGACGGGGCACTTTTCAAGGACGTTCACAGTCTGAGCCTCGACTATATCAAGGGAGCGCCTATGCTCTTTGCCTGTGTCTCCGATGTAGGGGAGCAGCAGGACAAACGGCGGGAGCCGCGGATCCTGCACTAGTCATAGTACTTCATGCGCATGGACGGTATTGTGACCTGGTTGCCAAGCACAGCAATATAAGTTTGCACGCCCTTGCATTCACCGTAGCACGTGATCTGATCGTTCTCCAAAATGCGGCTTTCTCCTTCTGGCCTTGAGTATGTTACATACCAGATCCCAAAAGGTGTTTGCACGCGAAGCGTGACGGAGTTCAGGAATCCCTCTTGAACTTCAATGACTGTTCCACTTATTACAACTTTTTTCCCCTTGTAATCGTCCGGATCTCTTGAAATCGCGGAATAAGAAAGATCCTCACATTGCGCTATGTATTCTTCGCGAGAAAGCTCTTTCGGCTTGTCTTCTTCGCTTTCAAGTATATACTCGGTGCCTGTGTTCTCCGTTTGCTTTTCGAGTTCGTTATTTGGCTCATAGTTTTGCGGCGAAGAGGGAGCTACCGAAATCATACTTGATAAGCTGACAACACACAGAGCGCACAGAATCGCGACAAGCACTTTTCCGAGCGGGGACAACTTCTTTCTGTTTTTCGCTCCGCAAGCCGGGCAACGCTTTACCTTCGCGTTGATCTGCGCGCCGCACGTCTTGCATACGATTTTTCTGTTCAGAGTCTGACAGTACGGGCAGAATTTCTCTCTTTCGTCAAACTCTTCCCCGCACCGCGGGCAGGTTACGTGATAGATCTGCTTCTGCATACAACATCGCCCTCCATATATTTTGGTAACACTTGTATGGTATCACCAAAACGAAACAGCCGCAATGCCGAACCTGCACAAAAATAGACGTTGAAATTTGGAAGTTTGGAGATAGGAGGCCTCAATGCTGGAAAATTTACAGGAAGTGTGCTATGATAGCAGCCAGATAGAGCGGATTCGCACACAGCTACAGCGGATCGTGTTAGAACTTTCGGTTGAAGAACAGGAAGAACTTTTGAGAATGATTAAGGAGGGTATGCATGAGTAAGCCGTTCACTCCGATTCATGTAATGACTGAAGCGTTTCGGAAAGCCATGTATGATATTGTTGCAGAAGCGCAAGAGCAGACACCTGCTCAACGGAAAGCGAAGGAGGGTAAGTGTGTTCACAACAAGAAATGAGCTAAAGCGCAGAATTGCGGACCTTGAACGAGAACGTGACGCGCTTTTGCGGGAGCGCGAAATTGCAGACAACAGCGGCCTAGCAAAATGCAAGGGAATCATGTGCAGAAGTTGCGAACACGCTGTCTTTATTTCTAATATATGTGGGTCTAGCAGACTTCTTGGCTGCGATCTAACGACAAACTGCGATAACTACAAAAGGATTCCCCACAGCGCAGCTAAGGCTTGACAATCGATACAATAAGGCTGGAAATAGCAATCAGCGTCGTAATTAAATACGGAACCCAGAAATTCCTTCCGTCGCGTCTCCTTTGATCTACATAAGCGCGACCAGCATATGTGATCTCATAGCCAAATTGCTTGTGATCTCCAACATCGTTAATAGATTCGCTGGATTCCCAAGTGGATATGAACTTCTCAGAACAAAGAGCGGAAACACACAGACTGCTGCTTTCTCTTTCTTCTTCGTGTGTTTCTGCCTGAATTTCGTCAAAAGTCAACCGATCTTTTTTGTAGAAAAGGACTAGAAGTTTGTACGCTTTTTTATCAAGCATAGTCAACCCCTCTGGCTTTTCAAATACCGGATATATTTGATCACGTCAGCGAGTTCTTCGCCGGACGCAGAATCCAGAAAGTCTAATATCTCCTGCGCGGCAGGACTCACCGCCTCATCCTTCGGGATGGGGTCTTTTTTTATGCCCGCAGACGGGTCATCGTCCGGCAGCAGGTCTGCCACTGATACACCGAGATATTCTGCGATAATTTTAAGATTTTTCATAGAAGGGTTTGTTTTCCCTGTGTTCCATAGAGAGTACGATGCAGACGTAATACTGCAATCCTTATAAAACTGCTGTTTCGGTATACCTTTTGCAGCAAGCAGGGCGTTGATTCGTGCGACTATGGGCGATTTAACCACAAAGCAACACTCCTTTTTGTATAACTTTACACCTAGCAATTACAAAGTTTTTATTGACACTAGGAACAACTTAGTGTATACTAGGTTTCGTTAGGGCGGAACTTACAAGTGAGGTGATGGCGTGAAGAAAGACAAGTATATATGGGGATTTCAGATTGTTGGTTCAGACTGCGGATATGACGAGTTCGGTACGTTCCATTGCGCGTGCGGTCATTGCCTTCCGTTACGAGTTGATGTAAGTAAGGGCGGCAAATATCGCGGCAGCGACTGCGGCGACGGCAGATACGACGGTGAAAAACATGTTGATAAGAAACCGCCTTTTCTCCGTGCGTGCTTTCGAGCCTTCGGTTTCGACAAGCACATTTAGACCGTTTTCTCCTATGGATTTGTAACGCTTATTCCGATTGAGGAACAACCTGATTCTTTCTCTGAACGACTTGCACATGATTCATGCCTCGGCTTATGAGGCGTGAAAAGAACACCGCCCCGGACAACTTATCGGATTGTGAAATAATGATAGGTGGTACTTTCATCATAACACAATTCACTAAGTTGTCAAGCAAAACTTAGTATTCACAGACAGGAGGTATGTAAAGGCATGGGCTTTAAGGAAGCGAGGCTTGCCGCTGGATTGACCGTTCAACAGGTAGTCAAGGCGCTAAAAGTTTCAGACGCATCCGTTTATCTGTGGGAAACCGGGCAGATGTATCCGAAGACAGCGCGCCTGCACGAAATCGCAGATCTGTACGGCTGCACAGTGGACGAGCTTTTGAAGCCGAGAAAGGAGGAAAAATGACGCTGGACGATATCCGGGCAATGTCAAAGCCCGCGATCCTCGCAAGCGAGGCGGCGCAGGTGCTCGGCTGCGATCCGCAGTGGATCCGCCTAATGGCGCGGGAACGGCCTGAAAAGCTGGGTTTCCCGGTTTGCTGCACAAGCAAGCACAGAGTAAAGATCCCGAGAGAACCATTCATTAAATTTGTTGGAGGAGAGCTATGAGAGAGGAAACCACTGAAGAGCGTCAGGAACGGCTGCGGGACGAGCTGCAGTATCGCAAGACAATGCTGCGCGTGATCAAGAGTATGTGCCTGTGGATCGGCGGTGCGGCGCTGATGCTGTCCGTGCTGGCCTGCGGGGCGGACATGACAAATGAAGCAATCGTGATCGGCGCGATCGCGCTGGGGACAACGCTGTTCGGGCTGCTGTGATGGATATTAAAGAAAAGGCGCTGCTGATGACGCCTTGCGAGGTCTGCGAGATGCTGGGCCAGAAGCGCGGATGCCGCCCGGAAGACGACCGCTACACCTGCGGCATTTACGCCGAGATCATTTTTGCGCAGTGGGACGCGACCTGCAGGCTTATCCGGGAGCGCACAGGCAAACAGAAAAAGAAATGACCCCTGCCGCGCTGCAACGCGACAGAGGCCGAAATGAAAGGACATTATGTCGGCTTCTATTATAAGCCAGAAAGGAACCTATGTCAAGTTTAACGGATTCCCGCGTCCGGCACGGCGCGAAAGCCTGTGTCGAAGCGGTTCGGGCCGACTACCCGAAGTTCAACAAATGCCTGCTTTCGCAGTGCGAAGCGCCGGAGAAATACGGCGTTCAGCTCGTGCCGGAGGCTGCGGCCTCCATCAAGGCGCTGGACGCGCCGAAGAACCGCGTTGAGCGCAGGAAGAAGACGAACCGGTATTATTTCCGGCTGACGGACGGCGGCGCGGAAGTCCTGCAGCAGCTCTGTGAAGCCATGCACTGCGCGAGCGTTCAGAGCCTTTGCGAAAAGCTCTTGGAGAAGGAGGCGAAACGGCGTGGGATACAATGGTGAAAATCTGTACTTGAGCATTCCGGAGCCGGAGTACGAGCCGGAGTACGAGCCGGACGAGCCGGAGGACGAAGATCGTTATTTGTTCCCGCCGCTGTGGCTGGTGGGAAAGATGAAACAGGAGGAAGGATAAAATGGCAATCAAGAAACCCGCTGAACTGGATTTCAGCAACAAGAAATTCATGTGCATCATTTCCGGACAGCCCGGCCTTGGCAAGACAACGCTGGCGCTTTCCGCACCGAAGCCGTTTCTGTTCGACACGGACAACGGCATTGCCCGCGTCAGGCCAGAGCAGCGCGGCGTGACCTCTGTTGTGGAATCCTACGAAGAAATGCTTGGCGATATGGACTCCGACGAATACAAGGCGGCTGAATCCGTTGTAATCGATACCGGCGGCATGCTGGTGCAGCTGATGAAGGACTGGGCGAAGAAGCAGGACAGCAAAGCTGCAAAGGATGGTCGTGCAATGTATGGCGTGATCAAATCCGAGTTCGACCGGCTGTGTTATCAGATCCGCGCAAAGGACAGGAAGCACCTGATCGTGGTGTTCCATACAACGGAGCAGCAGAAGGGCGATACCATCCAGACACGCCTGTCCTGCGAGGGCGGCGCAAAGGATATCGTTTGGACGCCTGCGGACTTTGGCGGCTATATGTTCATGATGGGAAACAAGCGCATGATCGGCTTTACACCGACAGACGAATACTTTGCAAAAGGCTGCTTCGGTGTGCGCGGCGTGATGCAGCTGCCGGAGCTCAAGCCCGGCCAGAAGTCCACATTTTTGACGGATTTGTTCCGCAAAGCGCAAGAGGACATCAACGCACAGGCCGAGATCTATAGCGGCGAGAAAACCGCATATGACGTGGCGATGCAGGAAGGCCGCGCGTTCATTGCGCTTGTCGGAGATCCCGACACGGCGTTAAAGGCGCGGGAAGGGCTGGCAAAGATCCATCACGCTCTGACTAGCGCCGCCGAGCTTGGCACAGAGTTCAAGCGCAAGTGCAAGAAACTTGGTCTGAAATACGATAAGGAGATAAAAGCCTATGTATTGGCTGACACAAAGCCTGCTAAGCAGCTGGAAGCACTTTCTTGATGCGGACGATGCGTATGCAGACGCGGCGCTGTCCTCCTTCCTCTCTACGCTTCGGCGTGAAGAGAAGGAAACAACGCAGGCGATGCAGGCTGGCATTGACTTCGAGGCGGCAATTAACAGCACGGTTGCGGGTGTACCAATTGAGCCTGTCAGCGAGAAATACGACCGGGCTATAGCAAAATTTTCCCGCATCTGCTCGGGCGGTCAGCCACAAGTGCCGGTCGCGGGGCGGCTGCATGTATCGGGCTTGGATTTCCAGTTATACGGCGTCTGCGACTATGTAAAGGCTGGTGTGATCTACGATATCAAGCGCGTGCAGCGGTACGAATACGGCAAGTATCTGCACAGCCCGCAGCATCCGATGTATCTGCATCTGCTGTCCGGCGCGTCAAAATTTACATACCTGATCTTCGACGGCGCGAACACTTACGCGGAGACGTACCGGCGCGGCGATTTCGATCCTATCGAAGATACGATTTCATGCTTTATCAACTGGCTTTTGGCAAACGGTTATATCAACGATTATTTTACACATTGGGAAATGAACACTGAAAGGATGGACAAGATAGATGGGATTCAAAGCTGTTAAAAACGACGGCGGCCTGATGAAGGCTGGCGACTATGAGTGCTATTTGAAATCGTGCGGCTACAGCGTAACGAAGAACGGAAATGAGTGCATCAAGTTTGATTTCGTCGTCCGTGAGGACGTTGAACAGGAATACCAGAAGAAGCACATCTTCAAGAACTTCTGGCCCGACCGCGACACCGGGGAGTACGACGCCGACAAGATCGGCAAATATGCAAATGCGCTTGGCATTGAGCCGGGCACCGATTTTGAACTTGACGATCTGGTAGGCCGCAACTGCATTTTGCACATGGAGCCGTTTGAGGGCAATGACGGTGTAACGCGCGACTGTATCCGGTACCTCAAGCCCAGCAAGGCAGACTCCTTTGTAACGCCCGCACCGGCCAGCGCAGAGGAGTTCAAACAGCTTGACGAAAGCGACGACGAGCTGCCGTTCTGAGGGCTGAAACATGCCGAACAGAATTATTCGGGAAAGCATCTGCACAAGCGATAGCGTCGACAAACTCTCGTGGTTTGAAGAAGTTCTGTTTTATCGGCTCATTGTAAACTGTGATGATTTCGGACGCTTTGACGGGAGAGCGGCGGTAGTGAAAAACCGCCTCTTCCCGCTGAAAGAAAACCTCACGCTCAAAACTGTAGAAAACGCTCTTCATGGGCTGGCGAGTGCTGGATTGATTGCTCTGTATGTGTTTGAGGGCAAGCGCTTCCTTTACCTACCAACATGGGGCAAGTATCAGACGCAGCGTGCGAAGGTAAGCAAATTCCCGTCGCCTGATGATGGGAAACAAGCGGATGAAATCATTTGCAAGCAAATGCTTGCAAATGTCCCCGTATTCGAGAATCGAGAATCGAGAATCGAATTCGCTATTCGAGATGCGGAAGATAGCGCGGAGCCGCAAGCGGCATCCACGCCGCCAGCAATCTCTCTGCCGCTGAATGATGGAACGGGATATCCCGTTTCCGTGGAGCAATGCCAGGAATGGGCGGGCTTGTACCCTGCTGTCGACGTGATACAGCAGCTGCGGAACATGAGGGGCTGGTTAGACGCAAATCCGGCCAAGCGGAAAACAAAGCGCGGGATCAATGCGTTTATTGTCCGCTGGCTGGCGAAGGAGCAGGACAAGGGCGGCGCGGCCGTGGACAGGGCGATGGGGCCTGTATCGAAGGGTGCCGCTCGGATGCAACATGGCGTACAGCGCCACGGGGATGAGTTGGACACGATCCAGCAGGCGGCAATAGACCGGATGCTTGCGGAAAACAAGGAGGATGAGACATGAAAATGCTGGGAAAACTGGCGAGATCACTGGCAACGCGCTATGTCTGCCAGACCTGCGAGAAGGAAAAAGAACGAAGGGCCGTGGCGCATAATGCCACGAAATGCCTGGAGCGCAACACTCTTTTGGCCGAAAGCAATCAGGCTGCGTCCATCGAGATCCACCGCCTCGAAAAAGCGCTGGCGAAAGCAGAGCTGGAACGCGACGTTGCACGGGAAATGCTGATCGAGAGAAGCACGCCGGACACCCGGCCGGGGGCGCTGGTATGAGGTTTGTGTGTGACGCCTGCCAGGATATCACCAACATAGAGGCAGACCGAATGGAGATCCAGGGCGAAAAGCTGATGGTGTACAGCCGCGGGCGGCTGGTATATGTGGCGGATCTGGGGCAGATCATGCTGGCCAAGCTGACACCGGGGAGGGAGGACGGCAATGGACCTAGAGCAAACCGCGATTGAGCGGCTGAAAATGGCCTCGGATATGAGCCTGCGCCTGTACAAGCAGCCGCTTGTGATTACCTACTCGGGCGGCAAGGATTCAGACGTGCTTTTGCATCTGGGTGGGAGATCGGGCATCCCGTATGAGGTGCTGCATTCGCTGACCACGGCGGATGCACCGGAAACCGTCTGGCATGTGCGGGAAACATTCCGAAGGCTGGAGTTGGCGGGCGTACCGTGCGATATCGATAAGCACAAGCAGCCGGATGGGACGTACATGACCATGTGGCGACTAATCCCGCTGAAGCTGGTGCCGCCGACACGCATTATGCGCTACTGCTGCGCGGCGCTCAAAGAGACCAGCGGACGTGGCAGGTGAATCGCGACCGGCGTCCGCTGGGAGGAATCGCAAAAGCGCAAATCCCGTGGCGTTATGGAGGCCCTGCACAGGGATAAATCCAAGCGGCTGACACTGATGAACGACAATGACGAAAGCCGGATGCTGATAGAAAATTGCCAGCTCAAGGGGACCCGAACGGTCAATCCGATTATCGATTGGCCGACCGAATCCATCTGGGATTACTGCGCAGCAGAAAAGATCTGTATGAATCCGCTTTACGCCTGCGGCGAAGATCGCGTGGGCTGCATCAATTGCCCGATGGCGGGCAAGCACCGGAAGGTGCAGCTCGCGCGCTACCCCGGATACCGGGATGCCTACATCCGGGCTTATGGCCGGATGATCGAGGAGCGCCGCAGCCGCGGCCTGCCGTGCGATTGGCAGACCGGCGAAGACGTCCTGCACTGGAGTCTGGAGGACGGCGTTTTGCCGGGACAAATGGTTCTTGAAGGAATGGAGGATATATGACATACGAGGAAATTATACAGGCGCTGCGGTACTGCAAATTTGGAGTCTCGTGCGAAAACTGCCCCGCAGTAGGGAACGAAGACTGTTTTGACGAGGTAAATACGGCCGCAGCCGACCTCATCGAGCGCCTGACCGCCGAGAACGCGGCGCTGAAAAAGGAGATTCGGAAAGCTGGCTGCATGTTTTGTGCGAGGCTTGAGGATTGCCCGGAAGGGTTTAAGCCGACCGGCCAAGAAGACTGCGATAATTGCGCAAAGAAACCGGATTGCGCGTGCATGGAATGCTCCGGAATCGGGAGCAGCTCAGACAACTGGGAATGGCGCGGCGCACCGGAGGAAGGAGACAAGGCAGATGCTTGATATTTGCCCGGTATCGCTGGCAGAGGCAAACGCCTTTGTCGCGGAGCACCACCGGCACCACAAGCCGGTGGTGGGGCATAAATTTTCCATTGGCTGCACAGACGGAGAGCAAATCGTAGGCGTGGCGATCATCGGGAGACCCGTTGCACGGTATCTGGATGATGGATGGACGCTTGAGGTAAACCGCTGCTGCACGGACGGCACGCGGAATGCGTGCAGCATGCTATATGCAGCTGCGTGGAGAGCCGCCCGTGCGATGGGCTATCACAAACTGATTACATATATCCTCGATACAGAGTCGGGGACAAGCCTCAAGGCGGCTGGATGGAAGTGCGTCGGACAGGCCGGCGGGCTTCGCTGGACAGGCAAGCGCCGCCCGGAGGTAGACCTTTGCCCCGCACAAATGAAAATCCGGTTTGAGAGGGAGGAAGGAGGTAAGCATGAGCAAAGCTGTTTTGATCAGCATTCGCCCGGAGTGGTGCCAGAAGATCATGGCAGGGCGGAAGACCATTGAGGTGCGCAAGACGCGCCCGAAGATGGATACGCCGTTTAAATGCTATATCTACTGCACAAAACCGGAGGAAAAGCTACTCACCATTATGAAAGACGGCGATGAGAATTATGGAGAGACGTATCACGGCAAGCCGGTTTTCATAAAGACGGAAAAAGCGCCGACCACTGGCTTACTGGATAAGCGGCAAAAGGTCATCGGCGAGTTTGTATGCGACCACATTTTTGAAAGGATCGTCAGAGTAGGAGCAAGCTGTGAAGCGCCGAAATATTGCATCTGCGATTGGAACATGGACTGCACACCCCTTGATACGCTTCTTGCAGATGCCTGCCTGACAAAAGACGAGCTGGAGAAGTATCTGGACGGCGGCGTCGGCTACGGCTGGCATATCTCCAACCTGAAAATCTACGATACGCCGAAGGAACTGATAGAATTTCACACTTGGAAAAAATGCAAATCATGCAACAAGAGTGGGTACGAAAGCACAGCCTGTATCTATGATGAAAATTGCATAATTCCAGCGGCGATTACTAAAGCACCACAAAGCTGGTGCTATGTGGAGGAAGAGATATGGAACGATTGACAAGTCCTAATATCAACGTAAACCCGGATACCGACCGATTTCTGCACGCCGTGATCGGCGGAAAAGAAATCGACTGGAAGCAGTCCCGGGACAGCACGCTCAACGTGCTGATCAACGGCCCAACGAGCAACGGCTTTGGCAAGGATATTTTCCGCAAGATGGCCCGCGATCTGTACGGACGGCTGAAAGCCTACGAGGACATTGCCGAGCTGTGCGGCGGGTTTGACCGCCTCCGCGAGCTTGCCGAGGCCGACAAGGACGGGCGCGTGGTCGTGCTGCCGTGCAAGGTGGGCGATACGGTTTACACAAACAACCGTGTTCTCGGTGCAGATAACGCCATGCACGACGAGATTTGCACCAGAAGGATAAAGGGATATAGCGGTAACGCTCTTAATGAAGTGTGGCTTATCTCAAACGGCGATTACTGCGATCTAAGCATTTTCCCATCAGAGTTTGGCAAAACCGTTTTCCTCAGCCGCGAAGAAGCCGAGAAAGCACTGGCGGAAACGGAGGGCAAAACATGACCAGAAAACGCGCAAGAAAGATACTCATGTCCATCGGCACGAGCCGAAACCATGCAAACTGGGGGCTGACGGCAAAGCCGCGCTGGAAGACAAACGCCGGTGTGGTAGAGGATACGCTGACGATCACCCTGTACGCGAAGCTGCTGCGGAAGAAAATGGACGAGGGCGGAATAACAAAGGAATCTGCACTCCACGCGGGAGAGATGAAGGCAAGTGAACTTTGGTTGAGGGAGGTAAACCATGCCTGACGAATACATAAGCCGCGAGGCGGCGCTGACAGCGCTGCAGGACTCGGATCTTTTTAATACCACGGAACGGCAACTGCGGGCCATTCGTGAACTGCCCGCCGCCGACGTTGCGGAGGTCTGCTTTCCCGCCGAACTGCACGTTGGAGATCGCGCGTGGAAGAAGGCCATGAGCATCCTAGACAAAAAATATGCGGAAGCGAAAAAGCTGCCGTTCATCCGTGACCCGCTGGCATGGGCACTGTATCACACTTGGAGGGAGTTTGACGATGGAAAACGTTGCGACTGAAGAATTTATCAGCAGAACCGAGGCACTGGAAGACTTTGAATCCTGCAACGCGGAAAATCCGTACTGGACGCCTCAGCGTGTGAAAACGCTCCTGCTGCGTCAGCCCGCCGCCGACGTTGCGGAGGTGGTGCGGTGCAAGGACTGCAAATACGGAGACTACGACAGCAAGCCAAATGGCGCTATGGTGTGCCTGAGAACCAAAGACGGCTTCTGGCGGGAGGAAACAGATTTTTGCAGCTACGGAAAACGGAGGGAAGAATGAACATTACACTTTTGAAATATCCCACCGATGAGGACTGGGCGCTGGCCAAGCAGTGCGCTTTAGTCACCATTGGAAAAGAGATGAAGACAGCACCGGACATGGAGTGGAAACACGCCATCCTCCGGGCGCAGCACAGCCCCATCCGGACGCTGCAGTTTGCGTTTTACCTCGAGGGTGTTCCGTACTGGGTAAGCACCCATTTAGCCCGCCACGTCCACGCACAGCCGTTTATCCGGTCACAGCGGAATGACCGGCAGGATGCATACGACCGGAACGCAGCGCGGCAGGACGCTCCCGTGGACATGATCTGGTACATGGACGCGGAAGAGCTGATGACGATTGCGGAGAAGCGGCTCTGCAAGTTGGCGGCAAAAGAGACGCGAACCGTCGTCAAACTGATGTGCGGACTTGTGATCTATAAATGCCCGGAATTTAAGGGGCTGTTTGCAGCACATTGCGCGAAATACGGTGATTGCGACGAGATGAAGCCGTGCGAGACAGGAAGGAGGCTGCAAGGTGGGAACGATACTGGCGATTGACCCGGGGAATATGGAATCCGGGTATGTCCTCGTAGAGCACGACGGGCAGGAAATCCGGAAAGTGCTGGACGTGGGGAAGATTCCGAATGACGATATGTACAACGTGCTTTGCAGTCCATATGACCATCTGGCAATCGAGATGGTGGCGGGAATGGGCATGCCGGTTGGGCAGGAAGTGTTCGACACCTGTTTCTGGATTGGCCGGTTCTGGGAGTTTGCGAGGGTATACAGCATGGGCCACCCGCCGCAGAAAATATACCGGAGAGAAGAAAAGCTTTACTTGTGCGGCTACTCGCAGGCGAAGGACGCGAACATCAGGCAAGCCCTCGTCGACCGCTACGCGCCCGGTCAGCCGAACTACGGCAAGGGAACAAAGAAAAACCCCGGTTTCTTTTACGGGTTCGCAGCGGACATGTGGGCGGCGATGGCGGTAGCTGTGACGTATTTTGACAAGTACATAAGGGGGATACAGTTATGAATGATAACTGCATTTGCGCGCATTTATACGGAGACGGTAGCAGGGATTGTAGGTTAAGAGCAGAGTACATCCGCTGCAACCGCGCCGAGGAATGCTCTGCCTATAAAAATGGAAAGTGTTTTTGCGTAACAACACTATTTGGCGTCAGATGCCCAAACGGTGAGATCACAATTGTGGATGGTGGAACAAAACAGTCAAAGAAGTTTTTACGGGTTCAGAAAGAAGCCCGAACAAATCCCGCTTACGGGAAATTACGATATCCATCAACCAATTTGATTACACGCATAGGAGAAGACGCTTTCCTCACCGTTCCTTATACATGGTTGGAGGAATTTGGCGGGGAAATCCGTTGCGATAACCCGCATCCTGGCACTAACAGACTGTACATAAGCGCCGATAAACTCACGCCTGAAAACATTAAGAGAATTTGCGATTTTATCCCGCGCGCAATAATGGGCGGCGTCATTCGGGATTATCAGGACAAAACCGTTCCGATGTTTTTGCATCAGCTACGGGGTTTATTCCCGGAAAAGTATGCAGCATTCCAGGAAGCGTATCCTGATTACAAAATCAAAGCTCCGGATTGGAAGGGACGATGGGCAAAGCTTTCAACCTGCAACAGGAATGCAGAGTACAAGGACTGCCACAAAAACACGTTCCGTTTTGATGGAGACTACATTGTATGCGACTGCTATAACTCGTCATTTGCGCCATTTTGTGCAAAACGGGCAGAAATCCGGGTGAAACTATCGGACGAAATGGAGGTGGAGATCACAGACAACTTACAAGTTACTGATGAAACTGTTTTTTTATGAGATTTTTAGATTAGCAAGGGGGGTAAAGCTGCAATGGCAAATATCACGGCGACATGCCCGGTTTGTGGGAAAATATTCACCCGGCCCTGCAAGCCGCGCGCGGATGGCCGGTATCTCTGCAGCCGGGCATGTGCAGGGGCATGGCGCAAACTGCATCCCATCTGCACGGGCAAGCGGCGCGATCGCGCATGGGATGAGGTACGGGTCCAGATCACGGCGATCATCCCGGTCTATCCCGCCATGCGTCCGCGCATGGGCGAAGTGTACGACGCGGAAAAATATGAATACGTCAGCAGCATGCCCGGATATGTTGTGCGCGTCGGAGACAAACGGGTCTGTGTGAGGGTAGACGAATGCAGGGAGATTTAAGAATCAGCCCATATTCCGCTCCGTGCGGCGACTGTCCCGAAAAAGGCTGCGGGGCAAAGCATACGACCTGCGAGGCGTACATAGAGTATCGCAAGGCTGCGGACGAGTACAACAAAAGCAAGGTAGAGCGCATAGAGCGCGGGATGGAAACAATCGGCAGGTCCGCCAGAGAGCGGAAATACGATCGGGCAAAACGCGAAGGGAGGGTACACTATTGATGGAACAGATTAAGGGCGCAAAGTACGATGATGGGAAGCCGAGGCCGTCGCTCGTGCCGGTAGAGGCGATCGAGGCGATCATGCAGGTGCGGGAGTTTGGAAAGGCAAAATACGCCGACGCGGAGGACTGGCGCAAGGTGCCGCGCGAGAAGTGGCTGGACGCCCTTCTGCGCCACGTCCTGCATATCTGGGATAATCCGCTGGCGCTCGACTATGAGAGCGGCTTACCGGCTCTGTGGCATGTTATAACTAATGCTGCGTTTCTGTGCGCGGCGTACAAAGATGAACTGGACAAAGCGCGCGGGGAATGGGCAAAGGATGTGCTGGACGAAAAGGCAGTTGATGGGTGCAAGAACTCACAATGTGCGTATTTCTCTACCACATGCGGGTGTATCCGGTATCATGATGTAAGCCACTGCAAGAAAAGAAAGGAAGCGCGCCGTGAGTAAGCCGCGCTACGGCTGGTGGCCATATGCAAAGTGGATGATCCGCAATTATAAGGGCGGCGGGCTGATGACGAAGTCCGAGCGCGCTGCCGTTGAGGAGGCAATCGCGGAGACGGAACAGCTCGTTGACGGCGCGGAGCGGCTGCGGCTCATAGACTTGGTTCTTTGGAAGCGGACGCATACCCTGCAAGGCGCTGCAATGGCGGTTTATGTATCCGAACGCACCGCGCAGGAATGGCACAGGCAATTTATTCGCCTTGTGGGGCAAAAAAGAGGGCTTTTATGAAAAAGTCTGCGTCCCAGAGCCAAATTTAACATTTACTATAAGGGCGTAGAGATCAACTCTACGCCCTTTTTCATCGGCGCCGCAGCGTTCTGCGGAAACCTCCTCCTGTTCTCGTGTTCTCCGGTGTGAATAAATATATTTATTCACACACGGAGACACGAGAACGAAAGAATGAGGCAGAAAGGAGCGGCTATGGCAAGTTTGCGCGCCCTTGCACACAAGCTGCAAACAGCGCTCTTGTACAACGGGATCAAAATAAAAATCAATCAAATGCAGACCTATTCCGCGAAAAATGACAGGATGGTGACGAAATACATGGTTTACGAATATCGACCTGATGAAAAACCGAAGAATGTCACTTTGCTGGAAACTTACCAGATTGCGGATGTGGTGAAGCTGCTGGTAAGCCTTTACAGCGATGGCGGATGAAAAGCTTACGCCGAAGCAGAGACGATTCTGCGAAGAATATCTGAAATCCGGCAACGCCTCAGAAGCAGCGAAAAAAGCGGGATATAGCCTGAAAACGGCCCCGTTTATTGGCGCTGAAAACCTAAAAAAACCTCAAATTTCTGCCTATATTAAGCGCAGGCTGGACGAACAGGAAGCGGCGCTTGTCGCAGATTCCAACGAAATTCTGAAATTTTACACTGCGGTCATGCGCGGGGAGGTCAAAGACCAGTTCGGCATGGACGCATCGCTGTCCGACCGGCTGAAAGCCGGCGACAGTCTTATGAAACGCTACGCAGCTGCTTCCGACCGCAATAGGACGACAATGGAGAAGCTTGATTCGATGCTGAAGGAGTTCCAAGATGCTGTTAAGTCCGAAGCAACGTGAATTTGTAAAATACGGAACGCGTCGATGGAATTTCAAGGGCGGAGCCACCAGAAGTGGGAAGACTTACCTCGATTTTCGATGGATCATACCGATCCGGATTCGTGAGCGAATCGGAAAAGATGGTCTGGCCGTCATTCTCGGCGTAACAAAATCCACGATTGAGCGAAATGTGCTGGAGCCGATGCGGAACATTTACGGGGACGAGCTTGTCGGCACGATCTCAAGCGACAATACGGCATGGATATTCGGAGAGAAATGTTACTGTCTCGGCGCCGAGAAGGTTTCCCAAGTTTCCAAGATTCGCGGTGCGTCGATTAAATATTGCTATGGGGACGAAGTAGCTGACTGGTCGGAGGAAGTATTCGCTCTGCTGAAAAGCCGCCTCGACAAAGGATACTCCTGTTTCGATGGGACATACAATCCGCAGTATCCGAATCACTGGCTGAAAAGATTCTTGGACAGCGACGCGGACATTTTCAGCCAAACATACACGATAGACGATAACCCCTTTTTGCCGCCTGCGTTTGTAGAAAATCTGAAACGCGAGTACGAAGGAACCGTTTATTATGATCGCTACATCCGTGGGATCTGGGTAGCTGCGGAGGGTATTGTTTACAAGGACTTTGCCAACGACACAGAAAAGTATCTGATTGATGATCCCATAAAATGGGCGGAAGAAAACGATACAAAGTTCTCTGTTATTTCCATTGGCGTCGACTTCGGCGGAACGAAGTCTGCAACGAAATTTCAAGCTACCGGGATTACAAAAGATTTCCGGGTTGTGGCGTTGGAAGAAGAATACATCAAAAACGAAGAGATTGACCCAGATGCGTTAAACCGGCGTTTTGCTACGTTCTGTCAACTGATAACGTCAAAGTATGGTTACAGCCAGACGCGAGCAGATAGCGCGGAAACGGTGCTTATACGAGGTTTAGACCACACGGCGCAAAAACTCCGGCTGGGCACTCAAGTCAAGAACGCGCTGAAAATGCAGATCACGGACAGAATCAGGCTTGTTGTGCTTCTGATGAAGCAAGGCAGGCTCAAGGTTTCGCGGAACTGCCCGCATTTGATCGATGCGTTCCAATCAGCAATTTATGACCCGGATAAGTTCGAGGACGAGCGTCTTGACGATGGGACATCCGATATTGATAGCCTCGATGCGTTTGAGTACAGTATAGAGCCTTATTACAAAGACCTGGAACGCGCCGGGCATATGATAGGACGGTGAAAGAGTGAACATACGCAGAGCATTAAAGGAGCTTGGCTTCGATACAGTTGGCATTGATTTCTACAAGCTGATCGGCGTGTGGGGAGACTGGTACAAAGGGAATGTCGAGGACTTCCACAGTTACACGGTATGGAATGGCATTGAAGAATTGGAATGCCACAGATATTCCGTAAGCATGGCGAAAAAGGTCTGCGAGGACTGGGCAAACCTGCTGATGAACGAGCGGGTAAACATCACGCTCGAGGGGAAGAAGGAGCAGGAGTTCGTAGACACGATTCTCTCGGAAAACAATTGGAAGGTCAAGGCGAACGAATCGCAGGAGCGAAAAGCAGCGATTGGAACGATCGCGTATGTTCCGGTCATTGAGGGAATGTCCATCAATCCAGACACCTCCGAAATTGTTGATCCTGGGCGCATCCGTATCAACTATGTCAGCGCGACGAACATTTATCCCCTGACATGGGACAATGGAATCATCAGGGAGTGTGCGTTTGCCTCCACAAAAAATGTTGACGATACAGAGTACACATACATCCAAGTTCACAGGCTGAACGGCGGCGAGTACGACATCGAGAACCATTTGTATGATTCCGAAGAAGTCCCTCTGACCAGTGTAAAGGGCTTTGAAACAATCCCGCCTGTTGTACACACAGGGAGCGACAAGCCCCAGTTTGTCATTGACAGGCTGAATATCGCGAACTCAGATGAAAATAACCCGCTTGGTGTGGCTGTGTTTGCATATGCTATCGACCAGCTCAAGAGCGTTGACATCACCTATGATAGCTATGTGAACGAATTTGTGTTGGGCAAGAAGCGCATTGTGGTGCAGCCGGAGGCAACCAAGAGCATTGACGGCCGGCCAGTGTTTGATAAGCGTGAGACCGTTTATTATGTACTTCCGGAGGACAGAGGCGGCAACGGCAACATCTTGCAGCAGGTCGATATGTCGCTGCGGACGGCGGAGTTTAACACCGGCATGCAGGATATGTTGAATATCTTGTCCAGCAAGTGCGGCTTCGGTGAAAATCATTACAAGTTCGATCAGGGAAGTATTGCTACAGCGACGCAGGTTATCAGCGAGAACAGCACCATGTTCCGAACGATCAAGAAGCATGAGATTTTGCTTGAACAGGCAATCACAGAGCTTTGCAGGACGCTGCTCCGCATGGGGAACAGGTACATGGAAGCTGGCCTAAATGAGGAAGTACAGATTTCCGTAGACTTTGACGATTCGATCATTGAGGACAAGCAGACGGACTTCCTGCGCGACATGCAGCTTCTCAGCGCAGGCATTATGAATGACTGGGAGTTCCGCATGAAGTGGATGAACGAGGACGAGGCGACCGCAAAGGCGGCGCTGCCGAAGGCGCAGGACATGGTAACTGAACAGCAACAGGAGGTAGAGTAATGGGAGACGAAAAAGTTCCTGTGGGAACGACATTCTGGGTAAACGTCGGTGACGCCGCTGCGCCAGAATGGAGAGTATTCGGAACAACGACTGACGATGCTCACGATAAAGAATCAAACGGAACATGAGCCATTACCCATTTACGCCTGCTTTGCTCGACGCCCTCCCAGAGGAGCTTGCCGAACTATTCCGGGGACTGGAAGATACGCTCCTCGATGAAATATGCAGTAGGCTTGCGTTGAAAGACCAGTTGAACGAAGTGACTGTTCAGGCAATCAGAGCGCTTCGTTCGCACGGCATTGACCTGGAGGACATCGAAAAGGCGATCCGAAAGACTACGGGAATTAGCGAAAAGAAGCTGAAAGAGCTGCTGGACGATGTAGTAGAGCGGAATCAGCGGTATTACACCGACCTTATCGATCTCGCCCATGTTACGCAGCCGGAAACGCTGGTGAGCGTCGAGGACACATGGGCGATATACGAGCAGACGAAGCAGACCATGCGCAACCTTACGCGCTCTATGGGCTTTCTGGTGGACGCTGGGCGGACGATTCTCCCACCTGCCAAAGCGTACCAGTGGGCTTTGGATAATGCCACGATGCAAATCCAGAGCGGCGCTATCAGCTACAATCAGGCTATCAAATCGTCGGTGCAGCAGCTTGCGGGTGGTCTGAAAGTCGTGAACTACGAAAGCGGACACGTCGACCACATCGACGTTGCTGTTCGGAGAGCTGTCATGACCGGCGTGAATCAGATCTGCGACCAGTACACGAACCAAAGCGCAGAGTACCTTGAGACGAGATACTTTGAAGTGTCTGCGCACTCTGGGGCGCGTGACAAGCCGGGTACGTCGCCGTGGTCAAGCCACAAAGACTGGCAAGGGAAAGTCTATTACCAGAGCGAAAGCGGCGAACCTGACCCGCTGGGGCTTTACGATGACCTTGTGGAAACGACCGGTTACGGATATGTTGACGGTCTGACAGGAGCAAACTGTCGGCATCACAAATACCCATATGTTCCGGGAGTTTCGGAGCGGACTTACACCGATGAACAGCTTGAGCATATCGACGATGGTCTTGGCTGCACGTTTGACGGAAAGACTTACACAGCCTATGAAGCGACGCAGATGCAACGCCGCATAGAGCGGCAAATCCGCGCGCAGAAGAAGCTTAGAAACGCATACAAAGAAGCTGGGCTTTCCGAGGACGTGACCGCCGCGAACATAAAGCTTCGGCGGCTAAACGCAGAATATAGCAGGTTCAGCAAGGCGGCAGGATTGCCGGAGCAACCAGAAAGGACAAAAGTTTTCTACAAATAATTTACAGGTAAAACCCGCGAAGCACTGCGGTTTTTATACAATCTATCGCCGCGATGAACTGCGGACAAAGGAAAGGAAGATAGAAATGGCATTGACCAGAAAATTACTGAAAGGCATGGGACTCACCGACGAACAGGTGGACACCATCATTGAAGCACATACCGATACCGTAGACGGCTTGAAGGCTGATGTCAGCAAGTACAAGTCTGATGCGGAGAAACTGCCCGACGTTCAAAAGCAGTTGGACGACCTCAAGGCGGCGGGCGATGGCGGATATAAGGAGAAGTACGAAAAGGAACACTCGGACTTCGAGGCTTATAAATCCGGCATTACAGCAAAGGAAAGCAAGGCGGCAAAGGAAAAGGCTGTTCGGGCTTACTTTGAGAGCAAAAATATCACAGGCGCAAATCTCGATCTTGCCATGCGCGGCTGCGGTGAGGAAATGACCGCATTGGAGATGGACGGTGAGAAAATCAAGGACACAAAGAGCCTTGATGCACTTATCGAAGGAACTTACAAGGGGCTTGTCTCCAAACCTTCTGTCCGTGTGGACATGGGCGCACGGCTCAGCGACGGCGGCAAGGCGATGACGAAAGACGAGATCATGCAAATCACTGACAGAGCGGAGCGGCGCGCTGCAATCGCCGCAAATATGGATTTGTTTAGAAAAGGAGACTAAAAATGGCTGCTGATCCGAAATTGATTAAGAAAGCTGACCTCGCGCGTATTCGCGAGATCGAATTTACCGAAATGTTCGGCTATTCCATCAAGAAGCTGATGGAAGCGCTGGGCGTTACTCGTAAGATTCCCAAGCAGGCTGGAACGGTGCTCAAGAGCTACAAGGCTACCGGCACGCTGGAAGATGGTGCTGTGGCGGAAGGTGAAACCATTCCCCTGAGCAAGTACAAAACGGAGCCCGTGAACTATCAGGAGATCACGCTCAAGAAGTGGAGAAAGGCAACGTCTGCGGAGGCTATCACTGACCGTGGCTACGATCAGGCGGTGGAAATGACCACAGACGAAATGCTCAAGGACGTGCAGAAGGGCATCCGGAAGGACTTTTTTACGTTCCTCGCCACCGGCACAGGAGCGGCAACGGGCGCGACCTTCCAGGCTACCCTTGCGCAGGCGTGGGGGCAGTTGCAGGTTCTGTTCGAGGACGACGAGATCGGTGCGGTTTATTTCCTGAACCCTCTGGATGTGGCAGACTACCTCGCAACGGCGAACATTACCTTGCAGACCGCTTTCGGAATGACCTACGTGGAGAATTTCCTCGGTCTTGGCACTGTAATCTTCAATTCCAGTGTTCCGAAGGGTAAGATCTACGCTACGGCGAAGGACAACATTGTTCTGTATTATATCCCCGTGAACGGCGCAGATCTTGGCGAAGTGTTTGACTTCACCACCGACGCAACCGGCTATATCGGCATCCATGAGGAGCCGGACTACACCAACATGACCGCCTCCGATACCGTTATCAACGGTATGGCGCTGTTTGCAGAGCGTATGGACGGCATCGTAGTCGGCACGATCTCGTCGGGGGGTTAAATGAACTGTTGAGAGCGCCTGCCTCTGAACCGCCCACGTTTTCCGGCATGACGAAAGCGCAGCTTCTTGATTATGCTGAGGAAAACGGGGTGGAAGGGGTCAACAGTTCCATGAAAAAGGCTGAAATTCTGGCTGTTCTGGAAGGGGTGGAGTGATGATCTACGCTGATTATGAATACTACTGCGGCACTTACATGGGAACTGTAGACGCGGATAGTTTTTGCAGATTGGCGACACGCGCCAGCTCCTTCCTCGATTATTACACGCAGAACCGAGTAAAAGACTACGCGGATCTCGAAGCTGTGAAAATGTGCTGCTGCGCTCTGGTCGACCAGTATATGCTGATCGACACGGCGCAGGAGCTTGCCAGAAAGAATGTGTCCGCCGGGCTTGCATCTGACGAAGGAGAATTGCAGAGCGAGACTGTAGGCGGCTATTCCAGGACGCTTCGCAGCGGCGGAGATTCTTCCGTATCCGCATTGAAAGCGGCTTCGGAGGCGAAGAATGCCCTTGCAAGCGTAGCGCGTGAATATCTAGCCCATACCGGGCTTCTCTACAGAGGCAGGTGTTTTTCATGTACGCCCCACACACTGTAACCATCTACAACGTCACGCAGGAGCAGGATCCGGAAACGTTCAAAGATACGCAAAAAATTCATATCACTGTAATTCGCGGGGTAATGCTCCAAGCGTCGAAAGCTGCCAATGTCCGCGCGAGCGGGCTTGAAGGAGCAGATGCGGTGAATCTGTACATTCCGTTCTCTGCGGCTGCTGTAGACGGCGTGACGGGCGCAGAAAAGCGCTACGTCGGCCCGCAGGAGTTCTGGCGTGCAACTGATAAAAGCAAAATCTGGACGCTATCTACGGACGGTAACGGCGGCACAACATTCTTTGTGAAGGGCGAAGTAGTCGAGCCGGACAAGACGGAAGAACAGATCGAGATGCTGTACGATGATGTGTACAAAGTGACAAAGGTGGACATGAAGGACTTCGGCAGTCCTTCTATGCAGCACTGGCAGGTCGGAGGCTCGTAATGCTGAAATTCAGCGTAAAGGCAGACGGATTTGACGCGCTGCAGGAAAAGCTCGCGCAGGCCTGCACCAAAGCAGAGCATATTGTTGCAACGCAGGTGCGGAAGGACACAAGCCCATATGTGCCGTTCCTGACGGGCTCTCTCGACCAGAGAACAATGGTGGACGGCAATGCGATCATCTATCCGGGGCCGTATGCACGGTTTTTGTATTACGGGAAAGTTATGGTTGACCCGGAGACGGGCAGCACATACGCACCGAAGGGTGGGACGAAGGTTCTGACAGACAAAAACCTTGTGTTCACGACATCCGGACACGCGCAGGCACAATCGCACTGGTTCGAGGCTTCAAAGGCTGAGAACCTTGATAAATGGATCCGCGTTGCGGACAAGGCGGTGAAACATGGACTCTGAAAAACAGAAAAAGTTGGTGTCAGCGGAAGAAGAACAGGATATCGCCCGAAAGATGATGGTCTGGGCGAACTCCTTTTCTGACGACGATATGCCAGCCGCGACGATCAACTATGAATTTCTCGCCGCAGATTCCGCGAGCATGGCGCTTTCTGCTATTCAGGGCGCGTACATCACACGGAAATACCTGCTTGGCGGGCATGAAGCAGAATACCAATTTAAGATCATCGCCCGTATCATCCCCGGCAGCAGCAACGATAAGCGCCTAAAATGCGACGCCATGCTGAACCGCTTCGGAGACTGGGCTATGCAAAATTATCCGTCTTTGGGCGATGGCATGCGCGTCCGGAGCGTGGAAGCGTCCAGCCGTGCGGCTCTGTTCGCCCGGTACGATGACGGAACAGAAGACCATCAGATACTTATGAAACTGACATATGAGGTGATTTAATTATGGCAGACATGACCTTTAATACCACTGCTGGCCAGACCATTGACCGCGAATTGCTGATCGCATACCTGAATACCGGCGAGGCGTCTACGCCTGTCTGGTCTCCGTTCGGCAAGCGCGTCACGGATTCCAGCATGGAGTACGATTGGCAGGAGGATTCCAGTAAGGATATCCTCGGCACTACAAGAACCACCATGAAGAAGCCCATCATCACGCAGAGCTTTGACCCGTGCGAGCTGGACGCAGGCGACGCGGCGCTCGTCAAGCTGTGGAACCTGGCGGTCAAAGACCAGGACGCAGCAGCACTGGCGAATCAGGACGTTCTCATCGTTCATTTTTACGCAGGAACGGCCAAGACGGCAGTCTTTGCGGAGCGTTACGACGGCACAATGGTAAAGCCCGCAAGCCTCGGCGGTGAGGGTGGCGGCTTCGTTGGCATGCCGTTCGATGTGACGCTGGGCGGTACGCGCACGACCGGAACGGCTGCGGTCGGCAGCAACGGTGCAGTTACGTTCACGGCTGATTCTGCTGCGTAAGGAGGGGCTATAAATGGCAGATATTAGATTTGATACTGGTGTACAGTCCTTCCAAATTAACGGCGGCGTAAGTGTAGAGTTCAACCCTACGGACAGTGAATTTGCGAAAAAGCTGTTTTCGCTGTTCGAAGAGTTGGAATCCAGACAGCATGAATACGCAAAACGCGCCGAAAACGAGACGGACCCGAAAAAAATTCTCGATTTGGCAGATCAGTTCGACAAGGAGATTCGCGAAAAAATCGATGGAATTTTTGGAAAGCCGATTTGTACTGAAGTGTTCAGGACAAACGTAATGGCGCTTGCAAATGGTCTGCCGGTATGGGCGAATCTTATGCTTGCTGTCATCGACGAGATGGACGCTGGTTTCGATCTCGAAAAAACCAGACTAAGCCCAAGAGTAAAACAGTACACGGACAGATGGGCGAAAAGAAAGCGCTGATCTACGCGCTCCCGACGTCAGCTGAGGTAAACGGCAAAACATATCAGATTGAATCAGATTATAGAGCGGTGCTGGATATCCTCGCCGCTCTTTCTGATAAAGATTTGACGGAAGAGGAGCGCACCATTGCTGCCCTTGAGATATTCTACCCTGACTTTGACGATATTCCGCTTTCAGATTATGAGGAAGCACTGCGGAAATGTTTCAGGTTTATTGACTACGAGCAAGACAAAAAGGAGCAAAAAAAGCAGCCGACGTTGATGTCGTGGGAGCAGGACTTTGCGATGATTGTCGCGCCCATCAACAGAATTGCAGGATGTGAAATCCGCGCATTGGAATATCTGCACTGGTATACGTTTTTATCCTATTATCAGGAAATTGGAGACTGCCTGTTTGCCCATGTGGTAAGTATCCGGGACAAGAAATCTCACGGGAAGCCTCTTGACAAGCAGGAACGAGAGTTTTACAGGCGAAACCGTGAAATTATTGATTTGAAAACGAATTACACAGACGCAGAAAAGGATATTCTGGCAGCGTGGGGTGTCTCAAAATAAGGTGGTGAGAAAATGGCAGATGGGAAAATCGTTGTGCAGGCGGAAGTTGATGCGAAAAAAGCACAGCGGGAGCTTGATAAACTTACAGCGAGAATTGACAAGCTGGAAACTGACCTGAAAAAGAGCAGCGGCGAGCAAAGCGGGATCAAGGCACAGCTTGACGCGGCAAAGGAATCCGCAAAACAGGCAGAAACTGCGTTGAAATCGTTGCGTGCAGAATCTGAGCGGCTGCGGCAGGTCACATCCGGCGAGGTGTCTGCATCGCCTGATGCGTATATTTCTGCATACAGTCGGCAATCCGAAGTTGCTGCACAGATTAAGGAACAGGAAGCGCGTCTGAAAGAGCAAGACAAGATCGTTGAGAGCTTGGACGGCAAGTACGCAAAAATTACGGACAAGGTAATGGAGCAGACCTCCGCGCTGGACGCGGCGAAGACACGCGCAGGAGATCTTACGCGAGAGATTACAAACGCAAGCGGCGCGTCCGAACGGATGGAGCTTGCCGCAAAAAATGTTTCCGACAGCATGAACACGTTCAGCAAGCGTGTTTCCGGGCTTTTTAAGCGTGTCCTGGTGTTCTCTCTGATTACTAGAGCGCTGCAAAGCCTGCGGACATGGCTCGGGAAAACAATCATGCAGAACGAGGAGGCGCGTGCAGCGGTTGCGCGGCTTAAGGCGGCGTTTTTGACGCTGGCTCAGCCGATTCTTCAAGTCGTGATCCCCGTTTTTGTGAGGCTTGTGGACATTCTGACACAGGTTGTTACAGCTATCGCAAAGTTTTTCGGCATGCTGTCCGGCAAAAGCTGGGGCGCGCAGGTCGCAGCGGCAAAAGGGCTGAATGCGGAAAAAGAAGCAATCGAGGGGGTAGGCTCCGCAGCTGAAGACGCCAGCAAGAGCATGGCGAGCTTCGACGAGATCAACCAGATTACCAGCAATCAGGCATCTGGAGGCGGTGGCGGCGCGGGCGGGGCGGCGTCTACGGATATCGCGCCGGATTTTTCAAACCTCGACATGGCGGAGGATAAACTCCACGATATTCTCGGCCTAGTAGGTGCGATTGCAGCCGGGCTGCTCGCTTGGAAAATTGCAAGCATGTTTACAAACGATTTGAGCAAGATTGCCGGGATCGCGCTTGCAGCAGCTGGTGCGTTTGCACTTGTGTATTTCTGGCTAGACGCGTGGAAGAACGGGATTGATTTACAAAATTTCCTCGGAATGCTTGCGGGGCTTGCCGCGCTTGCTGCCGGACTTGCAATCGCATTTGGCCCGATAGCAGCAGGCATTGCGCTTGTTGTGGGCGGTCTTGCTATGCTTGTTGTCGGAATCAAGGATGTCATTGAAAATGGATTTAATTTAGTAAATACGCTTACGATCATCGCGGGGCTACTTGCCGCCGGTATCGGCATTTCGCTTCTGACGGGTAGCTGGATTCCACTCCTGATTGCGGGATTTGTTGCCGCTCTGGTTGCACTTGTTTCCTTTACCGGACATGGCGAAGAACTCATCGAAGGCCTGAAAAATATCATAGACGGATTCGGGAAATTCTTTAAGGGCGTGTTTACGGGAGACTTAAAGCTTGCCGCAGAAGGCGCGAAACAAATTTGGGAAGGGCTTAAGCAGACGTGGAACGCGATTGTAAACTCCATCAAAGATGCATGGGATATGTTCATTACATGGTTACAATCAAAAAGCCCCATGCTCGCGGCGATTTTCCAGACATACGGAAACTTTATATCCGGCCTATTCAACAGTATAAAGCAGTGGCTAAGCGGAATCATCGAGTTTATCAGCGGCGTTTTTACCGGAGACTGGACAAAGGCGTGGGAAGGCGTAAAGGATATATTTAAGGGAATCTGGAATGGAATCATTACCGCTGTTGAATATGCGATAAACTTTATCATCAACGGTATAAACCTCCTAATCTCCGCGCTGAATACCATTCATTTCGAGGTCCCTGATTGGGTTCCTCTAATTGGTGGTAGGTCTTTCGGAATTAGCATTCCCCTAGTGAGCAACGTTGCGCTTCCTCGCCTCGCGCAGGGCGCAGTCATTCCCCCGAACCGCAGGTTTCTGGCAATGCTGGGCGACCAGACCAATGGCACGAACGCCGTTCTCGGCGACCAGAAGAGCGGGACAAATATTGAGACGCCGCTGGCAACGATGGTGCAGGCCTTTAAGCAGGCCATGAATGAGACGGGCGGCATGGGAGGCCGGAGCATTACAGTCGTGATGCAGGTCGATAAGCGCGAGTTTGCCCGTGCGGTATATCAGGCGAACAACGACGAGACGCAGCGCGTTGGCGTTCGTCTGGCGGGGGTGAGAAAATGACAAGCGTATTGAGTCTTGATGGGAAAGCGTATCCGAATCTGCACGTCGTGAGTCTGAAACGTTCGTTTTCCGTGCTCGACGGCGACAATGCCGGGCGCGTGATGACCGGCGCAATGACGCGCGACATCATCGGCACCTATTACAATTACAGCCTGGAAATTGATTCAGTGACATCGAACCCCGAGGAATACGACGAGTTTTATGAAACGATCTCCGCACCGGCAGACAGCCACGTACTGACAGTCCCCTATGCGCAGATGACCATGACGTTCGACGCGTATGTTGCAAATGGCGACGACGAGCTGGCGTCCAGCTATGCCGGGAAAAACAGCTGGCAGAACCTGACCGTCAATTTCGTTGCCATGAAACCGAAGAGGACCCCGGCATGAGCGTAAGAGTGGTATATGAAGACGTCGCGGTCGGCGCAGCAGATGCGTCGACGGTAACGACGACGGCGAAGAAAGACTTTGCGAACCCTGCCCTGCTCCCCTACGGCACGGACGCCGGGCTGCTGGCGTCCTGCGAGCAGAACCAGTGGGTCCTAGACGGGACGCGCGGCCTGCTCGGGAGCAAACGGGCCGCGTTCTGGTCTGCGGAGCAGAGCAAAGACGACTGTACCTTCGATGCAGCGCCGACGATCACGATTTCCCTAAACGGCCAGTTCTCGTCCCCGGGCATTTTCTTCTACTTCGACGGCTCGGAGGGCGACTATTGCAGTGAGATCGTCCTGACGTGGTACAACGGCGAAGAACAGCTTGCGACCAGGACCTTCGCGCCGAACTCGTACAAGTATTTCTGCGAGCAACAGGTTGACTTGTACAACAAGCTTGTTGTGCAGATCAATAAGACCCACCTGCCGAACCACTACGCGAAGATCTCGCAGATCTTCTTCGGCATCGTCCGGGAATTCGAGCGGGGAGAGCTGCGCTCCGTCCGGGTCACGGAGGGCCTGAACATCATTTCTGACGATCTGGAGATCAACACGCTCGACTTCTCGCTGGACAGCGCGGACGATATCGACTACGTCTTCCAGCAGAAGCAGCCCGTCAGCGCGTATGACTCAGACCACCTGATCGGCGTGTTTTATATCGAATCGTCCTCCCGGAAAAGCGTGAGCGTCTATGATATTTCCTGCATCGACGCCCTCGGCGTCATGGACAGCGAGCCGTTCGCGGCTGCGATCTATTCCGGCGCGTCTGCGAAGACGCTGATCCAGACGATCCTCGCCGGGCACTTTACGCTGGAATACGACTCTTCGCTGGATGACGCAAAGGTCACGGGCTACATCCCGGACTGCACGAAGCGCGAGGCGCTGCAGCAGATCGCATTTGCCATCTGCGCCACCATCGACACCAGCGGCACGCGCGGGATCAAGGTGCGCAAGCTCGCGTCGGACGAGGCGGCGGAGATCCCGCTTGACCGGCTCTATACCGGCGGCAGCGTGGAAACATCTTCCCCGGTGACGGAGGTGCGCGTGACGGCGCATGCGTACAAAACGACCGGCAGCGGCGACAGCGTGGAGGTCGACGGCACGACGTATTACCACACGACCACTGTCACGACGAAGGCCAATCCGAAGGTCACGGCCACGACGAAGCCAAACGTCGTTGAGGTCAGGGACGCCACGCTGGTCAACAGCAGCAACGTCGCCGCGGTCACCCAGCACGTCTACGACTATTACATGCGCCGTCAGACCCACAGCGTGCGGATCGTCATGGACGGCGAGACCCCCGGCGATTACGTCAAAACGACGACGCCGTGGGGCAGCACGATCACCGGCACGATCACCAGCATGAGTATTCTCCTCAGCGGAATCGCGGCGGCAGAATGCAAGATTATCGGCACATAGAACGGAGGTGCGGCATTTGGTACAGGGAGATTCGTATAACCTTAGTGTTACCATCAAGAATAAAGGGCAGCCGCTGGACGTTGCAAGCGTTGAAAAGGTGGAAATTTCTCTGCTTTACCTGCAAAAGAGCTATCCGGGAGAGATCGGATACGAGGACGGAAAGTTTCTGTTTCCCCTCACCCAGCAGGAGACCTTTCGGCTCCCGAAGCTCTGCCAGATGCAGGTGCGCGTGAAATTCAAGAGCGGTGACGTGATTGGCTCGGAGATCAAGCAGATCGACGTTGCGCACGCGCTTTCAAAGGCGGTGTTGTGATGGGCGGCATTGAATTTGGACTCAAGAACCGCGATCCGATCGACGTTTCCTTTAACGTTTCCGTGCGTGCTGGCGGCGGCTCTGGTGGCGGGGGCATCCAGTCGGCACAGATCGACGCGATCCTCGTGATGACAAAATCCGAATATGACGCGCTGGACAAAAAGGACGCGCGGACACTGTATCTGTTGGAGGGATAACATGCTGGCAGTTGGACTCAAACGCATTCTGGAGCTGTTCATCGGCTCCATGGGCATCAAATCCGCCCACCTGGGCACGAAAACCATCTACGAAAGACCGGGCGGATTTTTGTACATTGAACTCACAAGCGAAGAAAGGGGATAAATCCAGATGGCAAGTTTTTTTAATCTGACACTTGATACGCTGGCACCTGCCGGCCTATCGCTGATCCTGAACGACGGTGCACAGTACGCGACCAGCGCGACCGTCACGGCGAAGATCTCTGTCTCCGACGAGACAACGACGGGCTACCAGATGAAGATCTGGGGCACGAAGACGGCGGGGACCGAGGCGGAAGCGTCGTGGGAGACATTCGCCAAGACAAAATCCATCACGCTGCCCGACGGAGACGGCCTCAAGACGATCTATGTCAAGATGCGCGACGACGTCGGCAACGAAACGGCCGCAGTCAGCGACACGATCACGCTCAACACCTCGATCCCCGCCGTGACCATCACCGGCCCCGACAAGAGCCGAATTTCCAAGGTCACTGGCTACGACGCAGCGGCGTTCTCCTTCGTCTGCGACGTGGACTTTGAGGAATACACCGTCCGCGTCGTCCCGGCGACGAGCAGCCTGCACACGGCGGGCACGCAGATCCCGACGACGGGCGGCTCCACCAACGTCAGCGGCACGGAGGGAGGCTACAAGAAGAACACCGCCATCAACGTCACGGTCAAGGGCGCGGACCTCGAGGCAGCGTCTTCCGGCGACGGCACGAAGATCGTCAAGGTCTTCGTCAAGAACGCCGCCGGGACCTGGAGTGCCGCCTGATGGCCGCGCCGCAGCTGACATTCTCCATCACGGGCAACAAGATCTCGGCGGTCTCGGGGTTCGACTCGATCACCGTTTCCTTCTCGTCGGACATCGCCTACACGGCCTTCGAGTGCCGCGCGACGAAGTCCGGCGAGGATTGGGGCCGCGGGAAGGGTGCTTTGATCGCGTCCTTCTCCCAGACCCCGGCGGGAACGCAGCGCACCTTTGAGGTTTACGACGATTTTCTGCTTTCCGGTGATGGGGAATACCGCATTTCGTTGTTCGCGCAAAGCGCGGACGGCAGCTGGAACGACAACTACGGCTTTATCCCGCTGGGAGAGTCGCAGGCGCTGAAGACCGCGGACGGCGAGGATTTTCTGTGTATGAAGGAGTGATCGTATGGCTTACAACAGCCAGTTTACCGGCGCGCGGATCGACGAGGCTATCGCCGACGTGCGCAGCAACAAAGACGCGTGGAACGGAAAGCAAGATGTGATCCTCGCCTCCGGCGCTTCCGTCGGGGACCTGATCAAGGTCAAGGCGGTGGACGCCAGCGGGAAGCCGACGGCGTGGGCGGTGGCCGTGGCGGGCACGGACTATATGAAGACTGGCAACATCACCAAGCAGACGCTGGTCTCCGCGGAGACCACGCCGACTGAGAACTACGCTATCAACTGGCAATATGAGTGAGGAGGCCCCATGGCGCACAAGACATTGATCTCCGGCACGGCCTATTCCGTGACCGGCGGCCGGGAGCTGATCGGCGGCACAGGCTACGGCTGCAAAGCCGGCAAGACCCTCATCGGCGGCACGGCGTTCACCGTACCGTTTTCGAAGGGCATTCCCCTGAGCACCATCACCCCCGGCGCGATCCTGTACCTGAACGAATCCGGCAGCCCCGTGCCGTTTTATATCGCCAAGCACGACTACGAGAGCGGCCTCAACGGGGCCGGGCGGACGCTGATTGTGCGCAAGGAATGCTACGAACGAATTGCGTTCTCCCAGTCGAGCACCTCCAACCTATTCCCAACATCCACTGTATCCGATTTCCTCGCGGATACATGGTTCGGGCTGTTGGACTCTGCCATTCAAGGCGCGGCAGGGCAAACAAAAATTTACTGCTACATCGATGAATATCAAACGAGGAGAGAATTAACGAAAAATGCGTTTATACTGTCCATAGGTGAGCTGAAGGGCGTCGGCGGAGATGGGACTCCATTGGACCAGACGGTGCGTAGCCTGCTTGCTGTCGCAAAACTAAATGGATCTAATATTCATCAATGGACCAGAACCCCAAAAGAATATTCAAGTACAGACGTGTACGTGTTGGATACCGCCGGGAATGTCACCGAACAGTACTGTGGAAACGGGAACGGCGTCCGCCCCGCCTTCACCCTTCCCGCCACCACCGCCGTCACGGCCAACCCCGACGGTACCTACACCCTTGCAGCATAAAGGAGGACCCACATGGGCACACACCACAGTTTGAAAGACGGCACATCCTACGCCATCAAACACTTACAACAGCAAAACGGAAGGAACGTGGTATGCGGGTTTCAACGGAAACTGGACGCAAGAAGCGTTCCGGACAGTGACCTTTGACGAGCCACCAACAGGAGCACTATTAGCATGGCTGCAGGCCAATGCCGTGCAGCAATAGACAGGAGGAACTTATGGACACCTGGTACATCACGATCGGCGGGCAGGAGATCGAGACGCGGCCGGCCGCTGGCCGCATGCGCGACGCCGACTGGGGCGGGCGCGAGAGCCGCGCCGTCACCATCGACAAGAGCGCGGTTGCAGACCCGCTGGCGCTGTTCTGCGACGGCGCCGTCTGGGGCATGATCCACCGCTACACCACGACTGTCCCTGTGCTGGACGCAGAGGGCAACGTACAGATGAACGAGGACGGAACCGTCAAGTCGACGACAGAGACCGCCGAGGACCGCTACATGGACGACTACGCGGACTTTACCCTCGCCGGCCCCATCACCGACAACAGAGACGGCACCATCACGGCGAAGATGGGCAAAAAAACGGCCAGCGATCTGCTGGCGGAACTGGAGGCGGCATATGACAGAGGCTAAACTGGCACAGGTAAAGAAAGCAATTACGGATGGCAAGCTCGTGCAGGCCGCAGGCGGTATCACGGAGGACGTGACGCAATCGGACAAGCTGGGCTATGACTGGCGGAACATCTACGTCAACAAGATCTTGGTGAGGCAGGAGTACATCGAACAGTCCGTGAAAGCCGGCACGGCTGAAAATCCCATCGTGTGGGCCTCCGGCATGGCCCTCATCCAGAACGCCTACTACACGCATGGCGGCGAGATCAAGGTCTGGATGGGCGAGGCCGGGAAAAAGGCCGACTGGACAGACGCGGCCTTCGTGCCGATCTAATCGCGCGGAAGGGAGAACACCATGGACACCAAGACTATCATCGTTACCCTCGTCTGCGCCGTGCTAGGATCGTCCGCGCTGACGGCGGTCG
>OLSQ01000666.1_pt1 | contig 32048 bp, 35 predicted proteins | sample 1672561 | NCBI WGS metagenome assembly OLSQ01 (sample SAMEA3136699, study PRJEB25190) | human gut metagenome | biome: human gut; feature: human-associated habitat; material: faeces | place: Austria | collected 2013
CAAAACGTGTCTTATGGATTGACGTATCAAGGGTTATTGCAGCCCTTCTGATCATGTACGTCCACCTGTCCTCCCCCTTTCTCCAGGCGGTGAGCCTCCATCTCTTTTACCTGGGGAGGGTTCCGTTTTTCCTGGTGCTGGCAGGGTACTTCCTGGGCAGGAACATCACCTGGAACAAGGCTTTTAACCGGGCTTTCTGGCTGTTTATTCCGTTCATGTTCTGGAATGTACTGTACGTGTTCCTTGTCCTGCCTCATGACGGCGCTTCCTTCCGCCTTGAGAATTTAATTGGCATCCGGGACGTCTTTCTTCCGGGCATGAACCTTTTCTCCGCAGATGACTCCCATGCCGTTCCCCCCATCGGCCCTTCCTGGTTCCTGAGGGACATTATCATTCTCACGTTGCTGACGCCTCTTCTGGTCCGCGTCAAAGTCCTGCTGTTTCCTGCGGTGCTCCTGTTTTTCTGTTTCTTCAACACGGCCCCGGACCACACGGAGACGATTTCCATTGGAACCTGTGCTTTTTACCTGCTGGGCGTTGCGCTCAGTTCCCGGCGGATTGACGACATTCATCTGTTGATGAATAAAAAATTCGGCATTTTTTTCTGGGTAAGCATTTTTATGCCCGTTGTACTGATAGCGCTGTATTCCGCCGGAGTGATCCCCCTGTGGAAAGAGACGGCCATTGGCATGCTTCTGGGTGTCATGATGATCATGTACGCAGGCATCTGGATGGAAAAGCACCTGCCCGGCCTGTCTGCGAAAATAGCTTTGCTGGCTCCCGCCTGCTTTCTGACGTTCATGCTGCACTGGCCCATTTACGGTTTCCTGCCTCCCGCCATGAAATCCAGCCTGTTCGCCTTCTTCACGCCGTTGCTGGTGTTTGCGGCCATCGTCCTGTTTTATTTTGCCCTGAAACGTTTTGCCCCGTGCCTTCTGCCGTATCTGGCCCATGTGAAAAATACCGGCCGGCGGCAAGCGCAGCATGGCGCGTGCGACGAAACGATTCCTTTAATCAGGGGCCTTTCAGGGATGAGTCAATCATCAGAAAGGGACGCCGGGAACCCCATGCCCGGAACACGGGAGAGCTTTTAAAGAACCACGGGCAAACGGGTTCCAGGAAGCCGTAGATTGCCAGGTGAAAGGACTCCCGGTACATCCGTTGCTCTTCTTCCGGCTCAGGAAGGTAAATGAAAGAATTTGGCTGGATGGAATCCAGCACAGGCATCCCCCACAGTTGAAGGGAGAATCTTTTGATTTCAAACCGGAGGCGCATGTTCCCCCGGAAAACAACTGCCGCCTCCACTTGGCCCGCAGGGTTTGCCTTCATGAAAGCCAACGCTTTTTCCCATGCCCCGGGCAGCAGTTGGCAGGAGATTGTTTCATCCTGGTCGCGTTCCACCTCCTGAATGTCCTCCGGCCCAATGAGGGATTCCGGGCGGATGAAGACATAGGTCCGGACGGGGTTCGGGAAATCGGGGCAGGTATAGGGGATGGAACGGAATCCGCTTTTCAGGCGGATGGATTTTCCCTGCAGAAGTTCCGGAAGAAAATGCTGTTCCAATTCCCGGCTGCGCGGATGGATGGGATAAAGAGCCACGTTTTCCCTCACATGCCGTTTTTGCTGTTCCGTCAGCGGCAGAAGGGTGTTGTTGATGGCCCGGCACAGGGCATCCAGCCGGCTGTCATCCCCCAGACCGGGAATAAGAGTGGTGCGGGAAGGCATTCCCTGGAATAAGGGGGTGGACAGAATGGTTCCGCGCAGAACGACAGCAATCCTGTCCTTGCCGGGGCGTAGTCCGGCCGATGCCCGCTCCAGTTTACGGAATGCTTCTTCGTTCCAGGTGATGTCCAGGCTTCCCGGATGTTCCATATCTGGCTCCGCATGTCTGGCGCAGTCTCCGGAAATGATGGGAGAATTCCCCAGGAACAGATATTCTTCCTCTCCCGTTTTTTCCTGCCGGTGCGCCGGGAGCTTCCAGAGCCTGAAGCCCGGTACGCGGAGGACTCCTTCTTCCACCAGACGGCGGCTTTCCGGATGGACGGCGTACAGGGCCAGATCCTGTGGAATGAAGGGTGTGTTTTTTTCTGTGGGTGCCTGCCGGTTGAGCAGTTCCGCCAGTCCGGAGGCTTCATTTTTTCCGTCCAGTCCGGAGATTTCAAAAGTACGGGATATGACGGCCTGCACCACGGGGGCCGACTTGATTTTTCCCTGAACGACGAGGGCCAGCCTGTCGCGGCCCAGATTCATGGCGGAGGTTGCCGCTTTCATGGTTTTTCCGCCCTGTGTATTCAGGGTGATGTGGAGGCATTCTCTTCTCTCCGGCTCAATTCTTGCCTGTTCCACTTCCGATTCCGTGATGATGGGGGTATTTTTCAGGAACAGCCGTTCCCGCTGCATTTTTCCATGGCGGTCGCGGAATTCGTATGTATAAGGCGTGTATCCTTCCGGAACAGGGCTCCTTTCCCGGTCCAGCTCCTGGCTGTCCGGATGCACCATCCTGACGGAGACGGCGGGAACAGACGGCGGAACCGCTTTCGCGCGGGCCGAAAGCGGGAAACAAAAGGCGGGAAAAAGCAGTAGATAAAATAATTGACTCACAGTCAACGGAAATAGAACTTTTGGAGAACGGAAAGCAAGAGAAAAGTTGATTCGGCGCACAACAAAGGAGATCGGTGTTCCCGGCGCCTGGGGAAGCCCTCCGCGGAACAGCACGCTGGCGGAAGCCGGCAGGCAGGCGGGACATCAGCGGGATGCCATGCCCTCCAGGATTTATTGCCGCGGCTTGCGGCGGGCAGAAGAGGGCGGAGATGATGAAGGGCCGGAACGTCTGGGAGCTCCGTATTCCTCCGGTACTTCCGCCGCCAGGGATACATCTTCCGGAAGGCTGCTGTCGTCGTAATAATTTTTCATCCTCTTCTGGGCATCCTTGATCAGGGTGGCTTCCGCCCATTCCTCCACCGTCATGTTGTCCCTTCTGGCGGCTTCTTCGATGAGTTTGTAATCCTCGGAACTCAGCATGACGACAAAGGGCTTCCAATTGGCTCTTGCCGCCTCTTTCAGTTTTTTCTCCCTTTCCGTTTTTTCCATCATGAGCCGGATGAGAGCTTCCTTGTCTTTGGGGATGGCCACCTTGGCAAGCCAGTTGCGGACCGTGTTGGGAGACACGTAGCATTCCGCCGCAAAATCATTGCGGGAAATGTTCTGCTGTTTCAGCCAAGCCTTGATCTGCACTTTGAGTTCGTCCTGATTCTCACTCATGCACCCTTTGTAACGAAAATGGTGCTATTTTTCAACCTTTTTTGCATAAAGTCATTTTAATGGTATATTTTTGTTGACTGAAATACCGTTTCAGGTGCATTGTGGGGGCGCAAGAGGGCTGTTAAGGCCGTTATTGCACCAAAAGAAGGATTTTTATGAAGACGGAAAATAAAAAAAAGAGTCAGAAAAAAATTCAAATCAAGGGGAAAATGCCGTTATCGGTCCATTTTTTCCGGGATGCGGAAGCGGACGCGCTGAACATGGAACGCTGCCAGCTGGATAAAGCCACCCTGATTGCCTGTGCCGTCAAACGCCTCCGGGAAGATTTGGGGAACGTTCCCGATTCCGGTAAAAAACCTTCCGCATGACTCAGGAGATTTACTGGGAACTTCTGGCCTGGCTGTTCCGTTCCTTTCTGGCGGTGACTGCGTTCGCCTTTGTCGTGGCCGGGTACCAGACCCTGCGCAGCCGCCCGCGCAGGGGCCGCAACCGTAAAAAATAGGAGGGCAGGGGGCCGGTTTACCGTCCGTCACGGAATGCCGTCCCGCTTTTTAAGGGAAATGTTTTTGACCTTATGGGGCATTGAAGAATTCCGGGGCTGTGCTCCTTCATATTTGGGCGGTCCGTCATGAAAAGCAGGCGGAAATCTGCCGGAGAAAGTGGACGGCTGCCTTTCTCCGGTAGAAGGGCGTTGCAGGAAGAATGGAAAAATTCCGGAAAAGGTTTCCACTTTTCCGCCAGCGCAGATTCTCTAAACGGCTGTCATCTTCCCAGGGGCCGGCCGGATGGAAATCCGTATTGCCAGAAACGGGGAATGGCGGTAACATTCCGCCGCTATGAGTATTGAGAGTTTCGCAAATCAGCATGTGCTGGAGTTGGTGGCTTATCAGCCGGGCAAGCCGATTGAGGAGACGGCCCGGGAACTGGGCCTGAATCCCCATGATATTGTGAAACTGGCGTCTAATGAAAATCCTCTGGGGCCGTCCCCGAAGGCGGTGGAGGCGATTGCCCGTGCGGCTGCCGGCGTGAACATTTATCCGGACGGAGCGGCTTTCCGCCTGCGTTCCGCTATTGCGGAGTTCTGCGGCGTGGAGTTCGGCCAGACGGTAGTGGGCACGGGCAGCAGCGAAGTGATTGAACTGATCTGCCATGCCCTGCTGAATCCCCGTGCGGAGGTGGTGGCCGCCAAACACGCCTTTTCCATGTACCCTATCATGTCCAAGCTGTTTGGCGCCGCGTACGTGGAAGTGCCCAACAAGGAGGACTGGACGCATGACCTGGACGGCTTCCTGGCCGCTATTACGGAGAATACGCGCGTCGTGTTCATTACGAATCCCACCAATCCCGTAGGCACCGTAGTGGGACAGCAGGAAATAGACGATTTCATGGCGAAGGTCCCGGAACATGTGCTGGTGGTCTTTGACGAGGCGTACCGGGAGTTTTCCGACAATCCTCCGGATACCCTCAAATTTGTGCGAGAAGGCCGCAACGTGGTTGTTCTGCGCACCTTCTCCAAGGCTTACGGCCTGGCGGGGCTGCGCGTGGGCTACGGCATTGCGCCGGAACCGGTTTGCAGCATGCTGCACAAGGCGCGTGCTCCGTTCAACCTGCATGTTCTGGCCCAGGAGGCCGCCCTGGCCGCCCTGGAGGACCGGGAGCATGTGCGCCGCACTGTGGAGAATAATAAGGAAGGCATGCGTTTTTATGAGCAGGCTTTCCGGGAAATGGGCCTGGAATGGATTCCCAGCCAGGGCAACTTTATCCTGGTGAAAGTGGGCCGGGGCAAGCAGGTGTTCCAGGATATGCTTGCCAGGGGAGTCATCGTCCGCGCGCAGGACGGTTACGGCCTGCCGGAATGGATACGCATCAGCGTGGGCACTCCTGCGGAGAACGCCCGCTGCATTGAGGTATTGAAAGAGGTTCTTTAAACAGTTTTTCCGTTTTTCGTGTCTCACCCTGCATGATGATCTCCCCGGAACAGTATATTGACGGTCTGGAATGGCGTTACGCCTGCAAAAAATTTGATCCTGAAGCCCGTCTTGAACAGCCCACCTGGCATGCGCTGGCGGAAAGCCTGCGTCTCAGTCCCTCCTCCCTGGGGCTTCAGCTCTGGAAGTTTGTCGTCGTGACCAACAGGGAACTGAAGGCTCGCCTGCGGGAGGTTTCCTGGAACCAGTCCCAGGTGGAGGACTGTTCCCATTACGTGGTGCTGTGCTCCCGGCGCGACGCCACCAGGCGGGATGTGGATCGTTACCTGGCCCAGATTGAATTCACGCGCCGACCCTCCGCTGAAAAACTGGCTTCCTCCGCCGATTTTTATACCAGCTACGTGGAGGCTCTGGCTCCGGAAAAGATGCATGCCTGGCTGGATTGCCAGGTGTACATTGCCGTGGGGTTCCTGCTCAGCGCCGCCGCCGCCCTGCGGGTGGATTCCTGCACGATCGGCGGCATGGACCGCGCCAAGTATGATGAAATCCTGGGCCTGGACGGTACGCCGTACCGCTCTGTGGTGGGGGTGGCTCTGGGCTACCGCGCCAAGGATGACGCTTATGCCCGCGAGGCCAAGGTGCGCTTTCCCGCCGGAGAGGTGATTGATATCCGCGCCTGATTTTATTTTTTGTCCGGAACGGGCCGCCCTAATAGGGACGGCCCGTTCCCGTTTTTTGCCGTGGGGGGGCGTTTTGCCGTCGTGCGGCATCTTTTTTCCCTGAAGCCCGGGGCTCCACGTTTTTTATCTCGCCAACAACGGGTTCTTTGGGATAATAATTTATTGGAACAGGAGGGAAAGCCTCTCTTGGCCGACGGTTTTCCTTCATGAAGCCCGGCGCGCGGCAATCCGTTTGGGCGGAATGTCCGTCCCGCCCGGTTGAGAGAGGGAGAATTCTTCCGCTTTTCTCCCTTTCTCTGCAAGAAAGGGGCGGCGGGCGCGTAGTTTTTGGAGCAAATCAGACATTTCCTTTTCCTAAACAAGACTAAAACATGAAGAAAAACCTATTCCTGATGATCGCCGTTCTTGCCGCGTCTCCCGTGATGGGGCAGGACGCCAAGCAGATTGCGGATTCCCTTTCCATCCCTCCGGTGAAAGCCGGAGCGAAGCAACTGCCCATGCCGAGCGTTTCCGGAGCCCAGATTAAATTGCTGGGGGCCGACTATGAGCAGCTCGTCAACAGCAAAGGCAAGATAGCCCCTGTTATTTCAGATACCCCCGTCAACGTCAGCTTCAAGGTGACCAAGGACGGCAAGGAAGCCGTCAGCAAGGATTATGAAATCATGCTGCAGGCTCCTCAGGCCGCCCAGGGCAACCCCAAGCCGCGGATTATCCCGGAAATCCTGCAATGGAAGGGGGGAGAGGGAGAATATAAGCTGGGGAATACGGTCACCATAGCATGCCCGGACAAGGAGCTGGGCAAATTGTTTGCGGCGGATATGGAAGACGTGCTGGGGAAGAAGGTCAAGCTTGTCGCCCCCGGGGCGAAGGCGGATATTTCCCTTTCCCTGTTGAAGGGCGGCAATCTGGGCAGGGAAGGATACCGGCTCCAGATTGCCAGGGACGGCGTCCGCCTTGGTGCGGCGGCTCCCACCGGCCTGTTTTGGGGCACGCGCACCCTGCTGCAGATGCTCCGCCAGACGCCCGGCAGCGTGCCCTGCGGCACGGCCGTGGATTTTCCGCGCTACCAGCTCCGCGGGTTCATGCTTGATGTCGCGCGCACGCCTTACCCCCTCAGTTACCTGAAGGACGTGATCCGCACCATGGCCTGGTACAAGATGAATGACCTGCACCTGGTCATCAACAACAACTATATTTTCCACGAACACTATGTGGACAACGGCCATGATCCGTTCAAGGAAAGCTATGCGGCTTTCCGTCTGGAATCCAAAATGAAGGGAAAGGACGGAACGCCCCTGACAGCCAAGGATCTTTTTTATACCAAGAAGGAATTTGCCGACCTGGTCAGCTATGCCAGAAAGTACGGCGTCAATATTGTTCCGGAGTTCGACACGCCGGGTCATGCCCTTTCCTTTACGCGCCTGCGGCCTGATCTCATTTATAAAGGGCCCATGAATCATGAGAAGCGCCGCTGCGAGATGCTGGACGCCGCCAACCCGGAAACGATCGACCTGGTGAGCAAGGTTTTTGATGAATACATGCTGAAGGATCCCAAGTTGGGCCGTCCCGTGTTCGCGGACTGCGGCGTGGTGCATGTGGGGGCGGATGAATTTTATGGGGACAAGGAAGATTACCGCCACTTTGCAAACGCCGTGCTCAGCCATGCCCTCAAGCGCGGTTATACGCCCCGCATCTGGGGAAGCCTCAGCGCCAAGCCGGGCAAGACCCCGGTAGTCAGCAAAGGGGTCCAGATGAACCTTTGGAGCACCGGCTGGATGAAAGCATGGGAAGCCGTCAACCAGGGCTATGATGTGATCAATACGAACGATGGAGCCCTTTATATCGTTCCTTTTGCCGGCTACTACCGGATGGACAGAAACCATAAGGGGCTGTACAATAACTGGATTCCCAACCGCATCGGCAATGAAACGCTGCCTTCCGGGCATCCCCAGCTCCTTGGGGGCACCTTCGCCGTCTGGAATGATGAAACGGACATTATGCATACGGGGTACGCGCCTTATGACATTTGGGGGATCATTTCCGGTTCCATGGACGTGCTCAGCCAGAAACTGTGGGGAACCGCCAAGGCTCCGGATACGTTTGAACAGCATCGCGAGCTGGTTTCCTCCATCGGCAACGCTCCGCGCACCAATCCCCTGCACAAATGGAAAGACAGCCAGCCCTTGACGGTGAAGCCTTCCTCCCTCCCCCAGAAGCTGGACAAACCTGCCCTGGGGCCGAATTACCGCCTGACCATGGAACTGGAATTGACTGCCGCGCCGGAAGGGAAGGAGCAGGTGCTGCTTGCCGCGCCTGAGGGCGAATTGCTTGCGGTCATGAAGGACGGCACCGTCGGATTCCGCCGTGACGATTCTCTGGAATTTTCCTTCGGCGCCAAGCTGCCCGTAGGCAGGAAGGTCAAGGTGGAAATTGTGGGAGAACCGGAGAAAACCAGCCTGTTGCTTGACGGGGAACCTGCCGGAACTGCCGTGCTGAAGAATTTTTCCGACAAGTCCAAGGATTTTTCGGACAAATTCAAGCATCGTCCCAAAGTTCACCGTTCCACGTTCATTCTGCCTCTGAAGGAACTTGGCTCCTCCTTCCAGGGGAAGGTGTTCCATATGAACGTACAGCCGTTGTAATTCCCGGCATTTGGCCAGGCCGCCGCCTTTGACGGGGCGGCCTGCAGCCCGGCATCCCTGCCGCATGGGATGCCGGGTCTCTTTTTATGGAAGGGGGGAGAGGAAAACTTCCGGAATGTTTCCCGATGTCTTCCCCCTTATTCCTGTTCCGGGAAAGAAAGAGGGGCACGGATGTTCCGGAACTTGTTTTCAGTCCCGCATGCCCCTGTATCTCATGGGGCGGTAACCGCTGTTTTCCAGCATGGAGCGGCTGAACACATGCTCCGAACATTTCCAGGCCGGCAGGGGGCCGGCTTCACTGCCCAGGAACCTGCTCTTTTCCGTTCCCTCCCACTGAATGAACAGGAGCACATGGCGCCCCGGCACAATCAGGATGTCTCCCGTCCGGAGGTCTTCCCAGGAGGGAAGCCGCGTGCAGAGGGCGGGGAGTTCCCGTGTGGAAAAGGGCCTGTCCAGCCGCCAGCAGCGGGAGACGAAGCCGGAGCAGTCCACTCCGGCGGCAAAGCGGCTGACGGCGGCGTCTCCCGCGGCCTGCTTTTCCGGGGTGCCCATGTCGCCGGCCGCAGCGGGAAGCCCTCCGTTGGCGGCATCCGCCTTCAGGCGTTCGGAGAACTGTCGCGGGGTGTCGAAGCCGCCCCATTTGTACGGCATGCCGATGGAACGCATGCCCGGTTTCCACCATGCTCCGGCATCATATCCGGCTGCGGAGGCGTCCGGCGTGTCTGTCCGGATGCCGTCCCCGTCCGTTCCGTGGCGGACATTCCGGAGAGAGCCCCTCCAAATCATGGAGGTATAGGCCCGGCTGGCTGCCAGGGTTTCACGGCGGGTGACGGAAGAAGCGGGAGGCGGGATTTCCGGTATTCCCGGGGCGCAGGCTCCCAGACAGGCGGAGAAGACGAGCAGCGTCAGGGCATTGGTCATGCCCGGCAGTATGGCTTCCGGCCTGCTTGGTGGCAAGGATGATTGCTGGAGAACGTTTTTTATTCAGGGGACGGACGGTCTGGAAGCTTGACTACGGGGAGGAATATGTAAAAAAGGTCTCATCAAGGCGGAATGAAACGGAAAAGGTTTCCGTTTTCCTTCATCCGCTTTCCATCTCTTTATTTTTATGGACGAAGAACAACAAATCATCCAGGAACCGGTTCAGGAGCCCGCCCCTGAGAAACAATCGGATAAAACGCAGGCTATCCTGACGGCGGTTTCTCCGCTGGTGGCCGTCTTTTTCGGAGGCTCCGCCGGCGTGAACATTATTCCGCCCCTGATCTGCTGGCTGGTCTGGAAGGATGCCAACCCTCTGGTGGACAAAGTAGGAAAGAATATTCTGAATGCCCAGATTTCCTGGTGTGACCAAGCATAAATAGGCGAAAGGGTGAAATGGTAATTATCCGAAAGGGTCAAACCAGAAAATTTGAAAGGGTCAGGAGTGGGCAGTGTCACGTGGCACTACCTGGTGGAATGTCTCATCGCATCAGTATCGGCGGAGGGTTGGCGGAAGGTCCGCGGCGGCGCGGCGGAGGCAGGACATGACCGTGGCGCGGGCGAGGCCGGGGAACGGGGAATAACAGGGGTTGCCCGTCGTCACGACGTCAAAGCGGCGGGCGTAGGTAGCGGCCTGGGCCTTGCCCTGGCATTGCCACCGCCACGCGGTGAACAGTCCGTCCCACCGCGCCGGCGACCACGGGTAGAACATCCTGCATCCGTCATAATGGTCCCGGACGTAGCGGCCTATTGTGGTGTCCTCCACACAAATGGGAGAAAGCGGCGCGTTTTGCATGACGGCGGCCAGCTCCGCGGCGACGCGGCCCCGGAGGGCGTAGCAGCAGCCGTAGGCGGGCTGGCACTCGTCCCCGCATGCGGTAAAAGGCACGGAGGAATCGTCCAGCATGGGCTGAAGCCAGGAGCGGCCAATCAGGGCTGTGTCCGGGTCCACCTTGAGGACGACATCATCATCCGCCGCATCCTGGGACAGGAGGGAAAGAATCCCCCTGACGGCCTCCGGGCCTTTGAGGTTGCCTCCGCGGTCAAAGTCCGTCGTGACGATGTCCGCGCCATAGGAACAGGCGTCCCGGTACTGGTCCGGCATGGGGGAACGGGAATCATCGGCGACAACGACGCGGGCCTCCGGGAACGTCCGCCCGGCGCACGCCACGCACTCCACCGCCTCCGGGCCGTTGCCGGAATAGGTCAATATATATATAGTCATCATAGAATTTACTCGGCTGGTCCTGGGGGGAAAAAAGTACCGCCGTTGAACAGGCAATAAACGGCCCCCAGGGCGTATTGCTTGACGGTTCCGTCCTCCGCTACCGTCGCCAGGTGGAACGCATATTGACCACGAATCCCCGTTCTATATTCGGAGAGGGTAAACGGCGTCAACGTGGCCGTACTCGGTTGTTCGGTTGCCAACGAGGCCCCCTCGAATGCGCCCCACTCGTCAAACTGGACAACCAGCCAGACGTCGCCGGACGTAGCGGAATGAGTAACCCAGCCGTCCGCCCCGGCCTCAAGGGCCGTCGTGCAAAACCGCCCATTGAAATAGACATGTCCGGGCCGGACTTTCACCGCCGTGACGTTGCCGGAAGCATTTTTTTCCACTTTGACGCGGAATCCCTCGTTGCCGTCCTCCTGCGTTCCCTCCTGGGCCTCGCTTTTGGCGAGGTCGCAGAACACGGACCCCAGGGCGAACTGGCGCACATTGACAAAGGAAGCCGGGTTGCCGTCCTCCGGGAACGGCTCCGCGCACGTGCTGATCGTCGCCAGCTTGAACGCATAGGACGCGCTGTCCGGTTTTTTTCCGTCCTTGAGGCCGTCCGCGGGCAAGGGGGACACCTCCCCCCTGGATTTAGACAGGGAAAAACTCTTATAATTGCCGTCCCCGTCAAATTTGACATTGAGCCAGATGTCGCCCTCCTTAGCCGGGGCGTTTTCCCACTTCATACTGCCCTCGGAAACGAGCTTTCCGAACGCGTAAATGTTGCCGCGGCGCAGATAGGCGGCTTTCGGCTTGCCCTCCGCATCCGCGACGGCCAGCACGCGCCAGCCCTCGTTGCGGGAGCCGCTGGCGTAAGTAATGCACCCGGTCAAAAACGGGGTGTAGGTGATGTCGTCCGCGCTGGACCCGGAGGATTGGGCGGCGGACACGAACTCGCCCAGCGTGAGTCTGGCGGAACGTCCGCCGGGCGGGGTTTCCTCTGTGGACAGGCGGGCCTCCGTGATGCAGTCGTGGCTGTTGTCGCCCCACACCAGGTCCAGATAAACCTTGTTGCCGTCCTGCGCATCAAGGGCGGGATAAGGGACAGAATCCATCTTGTCGGCTCCCATTTTTGGGACGATAACCCGCGCCCCGCCCGCGTGGACTTCCAGCACGCGGCCTGGGTTGAAATAGGCTTTCCACGCCTCCCCCTCTTTAACCAGGGAGCGGAGGGAAAATCCCCCCTTGTCAACAACAGAGCGTCCACCCGTCCAGAGGCTGGCCGCCTGGACGGAAGGAAGCATCGTCTGAAAATCGGATGACCTGTTGAGCGCGTCCTGGATGGCCTCCACGCTGTTATTCCAGTTTTCCGCGGTCAGAACTGCGCCCTTGCTCTTTTTGGGGAGGTTGTACATGCTATTTATAAATTTCCGGGTCCCAGTTGCCGCCAACGTAGGTGATTTGCGTGACGGTCCGTCCATTGCGGCGCGTCAGTCCGCCGCCTCCGCAAAGCCAGACTTGCCCGTCCGGCAGACTGGGCAACCCGGCGCGGGAACTAATTTTCCCGGAATCGGAAATATCCACCTTGCCGGGGATGGTCAGGCGGCACTGGGTATAGGCTGCCTTGTAATGGGTTTGGCCTCGCAAGATTTTTTTAAGCAGGGAGGGCGGCACTTTGCCGTTGAGCTTTTTTTCTAAGTTTGTGCCTTGCTCGTCGGCGAGCTGCCCGCCCATCAGGGCGCATAAGTCCGTCAATGAAGAGTTGTCCAAGGCGTCCACCTGGGATTTGTAAAGCTTGCATTGCGTGATCGGCTCATCTACCAGCGAGACAGTTATTTCACATTCCCGCCCGTCAAATTCATAGGTGGGGCCGTCCGGGTCGTCGGGGTTGTCCGGGTCGTCGTCATCCTCGTCCCGGTCCTTGGAACAGGTCAGGGTGATGAAGTCAACCTTGTTGCTCTCATGAGTTTCAATGCTGATTTCCGTCAGGGGCAATCCGTACTCGGTGGAGTGGATTTTAGGGACCAGGCCGCGGCCCTCCCCCTGGGGACACATGAAAAACAAGGTGAGGGTCTTGTTGCTGTAAGTCTCCCGGTATTTGGAGGGTTTCCACCAGGTCAGCACGCCTGATGGGAGATTTCCTAAAATATCGTTGTCCATTTTATCCTAACACGGCCAGGGAGCCGTCCTGTTTTTGCAGCAGTTTATTGAGCAGTTCGTTCGTTTTCTTTTGTTCGGCCAGCTGTTTTTGCGGGACGTTTTCAGCAGAAAGCATCATGCGGCCATATCCTCCTCCGCCAACCTTAGCCAGGGATCCGGCCAGCACGGTTTCCCAGTTGACTTTGATTTTTGGCGCGTCGTCCTCGGTCTTTTGCCGCCTGGGCTTGCTCTTGGTGGCGTCCTCTTCTTCCTTGGCCTTCCGGGCGGCATCCTGTTTTTCCAACGCCCCCGTGATGCGGTCGCTGATAGATGCCATCTCGGCCTTAATACCGGAGGTGTCCATGACATCCGCCGCATTAGAAAAACCTTCGGAAAAGGCATCTTGCAGGGCGGAAAAGTTATCAGCAACCTGTCTAAGAATACGGTCGCCGTAGGAATCAATAAATGACTTGGCAGCACCTCCCACCTGGGCGGCTCCTCGGTCAGCGTCCTTTTCAAACTCGCGGGAAAGACCGTGCATCCAGGCGGCTTGCTTCCCCATGCCGGGGATGTACTCAATCAAGTTGGCGATACCCTCCGACAATAACGCCAGAATACCATTGACGGCTGTTCTCATGACGCCGACAAAAGCATTACCCACTATGGACCAGAAAGAAGCATCCGTCAGAATATCTAAAATCTGGACGCCCGTCTTGAATGCCTGAACAAGGTATTGAGGGATAGCCTCACAAACCCCCATCAGGACGCGCCACAGGAAATTCACACTCTCCTGAAATGCCAGGGTCAACCCCAGTTTTGCCAGGTTCCAGGCTTCCCCCTGCTTAAACGATTCGATCATGAACCGCATGGCATAGGCAATCGTTTCGCCGATTTCGCGCGCCTTGGCGGCCATGCTTTCAATCGTTCCGATGCCATCGTCCAGCAGGGGCTTGAGGGCGTCAATGATAGGTTCGCCAAAGCTGGCACGGACCTTGGCCCAGTTATCGCTTAAAGTGGAAATTTTACCGTCCCATGTTTTGGACTGTAATTCCATTCCGCCGGAAAACCGGGCTAAATCATCAGCGGCCACCTGCCAAACCTCCGAACCTTTCTTTCCTTCTGCTTGGAGTTTTTCCAATCTGGAGCGAACGTCTGGCGTAATGGCACCAAGCTCCTGCAAGCGCTGCATGGCCTCGCCAACTGGGCGCCCTGAATCCAACCCGGAATACAAGCGGCCTATGTGTACAGCAATTTCCTCAATGGGTTGGTTGAAGGCAGCAGCAACATCACCAACAAGTGTCAATCCGTCCCCCGTAGATAAGACACCATCAGTCAGAGCTTCCAAGGTACGGGATGCCGCAGCAATACCTGGAAGCTGAAAGGGTGTTTTGGCCGCAAAATCAGCCAATTCAGCCATGCGATCTTTGGCGGCCTTGGCCGATCCAAGAAGCGGGATGAACGCAGTCTGCATCGTCTCACGATTGGCAGCCTCTCCGACGGCTGCCTGTGCCTCCGTCCAGACGGCTTGCAGCCCTTTGAGAGCCAGTGCCGCCCCGGTTACGGCCGCGCCGACGGCAGCCATAGCCCCCACGCTGAAAGCCTGGAAGCCGCCCAGCGATGCTCGCGCGGCGCTAATGCCTCCGGTGAAGGGGGAAGTGTCAAGGTCAAGTCCGTAGTCAATGCCCTTACTCATGATGATTGCAGATTGATCAGCAGTTGCCGCTCCAGAAGAGTCAGTCCTTCGGCTTTGGCTCCGTTGCGCTGGGCAATGGCCTCACGCAACACCAGAGCCTGGGGCAATGGAGTGGACAGCACGTCGGCCAGCGTCCAGCCGTATTCGCTGGCCAGCAGGTCCACCAGAGAAAGCCACCAGCCCACGCCGCTGCACGTTATACTGTCGGCGTGGGCATCGTTTTTCCCCCGCCGCTGGCCGGGGCAAAGGAGCGAGCCAGGATGCCCTTGATATTGGAGGCGGACGCCGGAATGACGGAGGGAGACAACTTGTCGGCGTATGCCTGCAATGCAGCATCAAAATTGCCGGAATCCAGAGCGAGCCGGAAAGCCTGTTTATCGGCAAGGAGCCAGTAGACCGTGGACATCTCGCGGAACGTTGGAGCGGCTCCGGCAGCAATGAAGCGGCAACCTGCGGATTCCAGCAGCAGAACGTCGCCCAGGGAGAGAACGCCGCCAGCGGAAAAGGCATCTTTGACGGCGTCAGGAATAGAGGCGGCCGTGGCGGCTACCACGTTGGAAGTATTGTCGGGATTGGTCATGCAGCTATCCTGACACAACAAAGGCCGCGGCACGGACGCCGCGGCCTGATTGGCAAATCATGCTGCCGTGAAAAACCTGAAAAATTCCACGGCGGCGGGGTCCGTGAGGACAAAAACCGGGTAGTCGCGGGCTGTGAACATTCTGCGGCCTCCCTGGGAATTAACGGCTTCCACGGTCAGAGACACGGTTTCCACCGCGGAGGCCAGGGCGTCAACAAGGCTCTCATCCAGCCGCGCCCATACCTGGACGGCCTGCCAATCCTCCCCCAGCTCCACCAGCGCAGACACGACGGCGGCCATAGCCGGGGCCTGGTCGGCTGGTATCTCGTCCTGCGTAAAATGGGCCGGAGGTCGATAACCTCCCTTGTCCTGATAAATGGGCGTCAAAGTAAATTCTTCCCATTCGCCGGGCCGGGGAAACTGTATTTGTATTTCTGCATTCATCGTTATTCAAGGGGGGTGTTAATGTCCACAAAATCCGCCGTTTCTTCGGCTTCAATAGCATTGACGGCCATTGCTTCCAAACTATAGAAAACCGGGTTCATTCCTCCCGGCTGGTAATAAGTGTACTCTCCGATTCCCGCATAAACAGAAACGTCGCCACCCGCATTATTCACAACATCAGTCACCCAACTGGAAATGCCGACGCCGGTCTCAAAATTGGAGACGCCCCGGCATGTGGCAATTTGATACAGATTATACCCCTGACCTCCGGTGAGCATGAGCCAGAGCGCGCCCGTATCTTCATACCTGGCAATACTGGCGACAGATTTCTGCTGGTAGACAACCTTGGCAATCGTCCACGGCACAGGCTCGTTCTGGCTCGCTGAGATGAAGCTGGTGGTGGTTTTCACCTTCCAACCCTCCGAGGCAGTAAGCGCATAAATCTCACGCACCCGCACCACATAACCGTTTCGTTGTGTGTCCCTGACATTATCAAAAGTAATATCCAGAATTTCGCCGTGATTATAAGCCAAACTGTTTGCCGGGATAATACTGTAAGAATCTATAGATAGGTCGGGACGAATCGTCTTCGTGCCGCGGCCGATACCAAAAGACAACTTTGCGGCATTGGTAGCGCGCCAAAGGAAAGAGAACCCGGCGAAACTGGAATAATTCCATTGAGGATTGCTCACCTCAAATTTCGCCTGAATGGTCGAATGAGTACCCTTGGGGATCTTAATGCCAGCCAAATGGTAGGGAACCGTCTTGGTCACCGTCGAAGATCCTGACGCGGTAATGGCATCCGTATTGAGGAAAGCATTAGAGGTCAGGATGCCTGTCACGCCGGCCATGCCCGCAGCGTACAGGCGGTTGACCGCTGACGTATCCGTCGCTGCCCCCACGGCCAGCGGGATGTTGATGCCGCCGTTGGCGTTGACGGTCCCTGCAAAAGTCCCGGAACCGGAACAATTAAAAGCGGCGTTAGCCCCAATGCGAACAGTCCCACTCTCCACCCACAAATCGCCACGTAAAATACCCCCCTTCCGAAATTCTACTTGCCCGTAAAACCAGGTTAAACCGTAAATCTGATTGTAGGAGCCATCGCCCATGCTTCCGTTCGGATTGTTGACCACCAGTTTCCCGTTAAAAATACCTCCTGTGGCAGAAAAACTGCCGGGAATCATCATGTTGCCGGAGGCATCCACCTGCGGCATGGCCTCAAGGGCCTGCTGGGCCGCCGTCGCGGCGTTGGCCGCGGCGGTGGCAGAAGTTGCGGCATTATCAGCAGACGTATTGATACGCCTCTCCGCCTGGTCAATGTCTTCCTTTGCGGTTTCAGCTCGCTGGACAAGCGGCGTAATTGTCCCTACCGCGCTCTCCTGCGCCGTTTGAACGGCGGCAACGGCGGCCGTCTGCGCTCCGGCAATTTTATCCGTAGCTGTTTTTTGTGCTCTCCCCACAGCAAGCACGGCATCGGCCTGCTTGTCCTGGAGAGCGTCAAGAGCGTCATTTTTGGCCGTGTTGACGGCCTGTTCCCCATTACTGACCGTCTGCGGCCAAGTGGCGGCCAGCGATTCCGTTTCTAACTGGGCTTTGACGGCGCGCATATAGGCCCACCACGCCAAATCCACAGCATCCACGATCACAGAAACAGTGTCGCTGACCCGTACGATCAGGCGATGGGAGGACGGATTTTCCTTCTCCCTGGGGTCCACGGTTTCCGATACGGTGACTAGGCCGCGCAGGGCACGTTCCCTTGGAGTTTCCGGCGCGGCCTGCATCCAGAGTTCCCATGCCCCCATGCCAAGGGGCTGGGGCGGGATGCGTACCGTTGCCAACCCGGCCGCTGCATCAGTCACGATGACAGCCAAATCGACAGGGGCAGCATCAGAGGCCGCTCTGATGCTGGCCTCCAGGGTGATCCCGGCCAGATCAATAGGCTGGGCGGCAGCGTCCTGGATGACCAGGGCAACGTCATAGGCGGTACCCTTGGCCAGGGCAAGATTGGCAACGGCGGGAGTCATGACTAATTTTCCAAATCAGAAGGTTCTGCCGGGGACAGGTCGATTCCCGGATAATAGGTTAATTCAATAGTATATTTCTGGGCATCTCCCTGGGCGCACGAATCGTCCAGGCTGGAAATGATCATGTACTTGCCGTTAAGCTGTACGATGTCATCCAGGGCGGGCACAGGCAGGGTTGAGACCAGCACCCCCTTTTTACCTCCGCGGAGCACTTCCAGGGTATAGGTTTCCCTGGTCTGATAAGACACACGGGTGCCGATTTCGCCGGATTCATCCGTAAATTCAGCCACAGTATTGGAGGGTTTGCGTTTTAATGATGTCAGTACACCCCACGGAACAGTCATTCCGTTCGGGATGCCAAAGACAATGTCATTTCCTTTGATGATATAAGTATTTTCAGCCATAGATTTGTGGGTTGGCAGTTTATCAGAATGAGTTTTCCATGCAGGTGACGTCCACCTGCATGGACCAGACGGCGCGGCAGGGTGAGGAATCAAAGGCAATCTGCTGAGGCGTAGCCGCCACGGGCTTGACCAGCACGCGGCCGGATTGTCCCAATTCGTGCCAGGTCAGTAACTCCAGCAACTTGTCTGCCATAGCGTTGGCCGTGGACATGTCGCCGCCCGGCCGTCCGAAAGCGGCGGAGGCGATGAACAGATTGACCTTGCGCGTGATGATCGCCTTGACCGGAACGCCTCCCTGAATGTCGTGATCCATGGTGAGCAGGTCAGGCATCACGATCACGGCAGTGTAAGGGTAAGCGTGGAGCTGGCGGATGGCCTCTTCGATGTCCACGCCGTTGAAGGTTTTGACGGTGTCGGCAATTCCGGCAGCCTGAATTTCCGCGACCAGGGCGGAGAGCAGCCATTGAGTGTCGGTAAGCATGGTATTAACGTATTTTGCGGTTGGACCCCCAGCCCATGTTTCCCGCTCCGTCACCGCCTGATGATCCGGCAAAACGTCCGGACCGCACATCGTCCAGTGTTTTCAAGGCGTTTTCATAGGCGGTCTTTTGGGCGTCGGTCGGTTTGTCCAGCAGCTTGGCCAGATCGTACACGGCCAGATCACGCGCCAGTTTGGAGGCCAGAGCATCCGGGATGTCCCGGTTGCCGACGTAGCCGTCCACCGTGGCACATGCCTGAATCATGACGACCACGACAGGATCTTCCCCGGCTGGAGCCTGGGCGCGAATGTCGGCCAGTTGCCGGGCGGGCATGGCTGCCAGCAAGTCGGATTCAGTGAGCAGGGTTTTCATATATGACAAGGGGATGGCCCGGTGCGGCGTATTGCCACGTCAAGCGCCGGGCCAGTAGATAAATTAAGATCCGGTGGACGCCGGAATGGAGGGCATCAGTATCAGGGCCTCTTTAATGCCGACAGATGAACCATAGTAACATTCGAATGTTAGAAAGTGCTTGCCCGCTCCGGACGCATAGTGGCGGCGGTAGGACATGGTAATGCCCGTGTCCGGGTCCGTAACAGTCCGCGCGTCCAGATAGCCCTTGGTATCGGAGGGGACAACCGCCCGCGTGGCGACAGCCAGGGCAGAAGGATGCACCACAAACCCATTGGGAGCGGCGGAGCTGGCCGGAAGTACGGTTGATTCGATCAGGTCAAACCCCAGCAGGCGGGGAATGAGGCCGTCCCGGACGTACTCCGTCCCGCCGTAGGCCAACGCGGACGCCACCTGAACGGAGGTATCCTTGGCCAAAGCCGTATAAGCGGATGCGCTGGGGAAATAAACACGATTGGAGAGCGGCACTTTCAGCTCGCCGCATTTGGCGCGCGCCAGGGTAAGCAGGTCCATCACGGACATGCCGGACGTTGCCGCCAGTGTGGTGGGGTAATTGGCCTTGGTAATTTTTGAAAATACCCCTTCAATTACTTTGACAGCGACAGCATTCCCCATCTGCCCGGCAAAGATGTTCAAGGAGGCTGCCGAGCTTTCCATGAATTGACGGTCGGTTAGTCCGACGGTCGCTTTGGCATAGCCGTCCATGGTGACGGTTACGGCGCTCATTGTTCCGGTTTCCGTTTCATAGTCGTTTTCCGTATTCGACGCTTCAATGCCGCCGATCAGGGGCACTTTTAAAGAGGCGCCCTTGCTGACGGCTTCCCTGGAATAGTTGGTGGAGAATTTTCCCAGAGGGGCCAGGGATGCCTTGAAGGCTTCCAGCCCCCTGGTGACGATGATGTCATCGTTCAGTTTTGAATCAATGGATGTTGCCATATTTATTATATATAGTGTGTGGTTGGTAATCGGTGGGCGGAATCAACCGCGGGCGGCGATCAATTCTTTTTCGTGCGCCCTGAAAAAGGCGAGGCGTTCGGCTGGATCGGTGATGGAGGCGTGCTTGGCCAGCAGCTTTTCCCCGGTCAGTTTCGGGCCGCCGCCGTCCTTGTTGTCGCCAGTCTTGTATTGCTGGGTAAAGACAGGATTGACGGGCAGCTTGGCCAGCAGGATTTCCGCCTTGGGATCGGCCAGGATCATCTCCTTCCAGGAGGCTTTCAGGTCCGGGGTGATACGGCCTTCTTCACAGGCTTTTTCCACGGAGGCGTCAGCCGCTCTGGCTTTCATGTCGGCGAGGGATTTCTTCAATTCCTCGTTTTCGGTCTTCAGGGCTTCAAGCTGGGCTTGCAGCGCCTTGATTTCTTCTTCGTTCATGGTTGTTTTTGCGGTTTGGGTTTGGTTGACGGGGACGGCGGGATTGCCGTCTTTGCCAAGAAGAGGGGCGATAGTTTGGAAGGCGGCGCGATTGACCAGCCCTCCCATGTTGATGCCAGACCCAATGATGCGGCAGACGCCGTCTTCATCAGGTTCAGACGCTTTAAAAACGGGGGAAAAACGGCGGTAGGATTTACCTTCCACCTTGGCCTTGCCTTCCGGCGTCCATTCGATTTCCGCGCGGATGCCTCCTGTCTTGGGGTCGTTTCCTCCCCAGTAGATGCGCTTGACCCATCCGGCGGCATCGTGGTCCTGGTGGTCGTAGTCGATATAGGGTTCATCCATCAGGCCGTCCGCCGCACCTTCTTGGAGTTTGCGGCGCAATTCCTCCACGGCTTCGGCGGCTGCTTCATCCACCAGGACGGTTCGTTCTACAACTTCGCCCTTGTCATTGCTGGGGTGGATCGTGTGCTTGCCGGGAGGCATCCACTGGATGTCACCCGTCCCGGCCAGGGTCGTATAAAAGGCATGCTTGGCGTATAAGATCATGCCGTCATCCTGACACACCACGGGCCGCGGCACGGACGCTGCGGCCTGATTGCTCAAGATGCACCCTTTTGGCGGTCCAGCCAAATGCCCACCGCCCGGCCGACGGCGGCACTTACCTTGCTGTCCGGCGGCAGGGCATCCGGGTCCCTGGGGATGTGCTGGGACTTTTTCAAGATGTAGATAGTCTTGCCCTCCAGGGCCAGCGCCACTGGGCGGCGGCCGTCAAAGACACAGCGCAGGCCGCTGATGGAGCGCGGGCTTTTTCCGTGGCCCTCCGGCGCCACCGGGATGGCCAGCATCCGGGCTTTTTTGGGGGTGATGGTCGCGCCGTACACGTGGGTGGCCACGTGGGGATGCCGTATGCTCACCACCACCTTGCCGCCCGTGACGATCGGCGCGCTGCAAGCGTTCGCCACCGCCAGCCAGAAGTTGGTGCGGGCACCGCCCAGGCGGTTAGGCGTGGCGTTCTTGCCCCTGAAATGACTAATCAGAGCGTTACGCATGGCCATGCCCGCAATCTTGCGGACGGCCGGGACGCTACGCAGCAGGCGCATGAGGTCCGGGGTGACGTCATCCCGAACCAATCGGAGGTTGAGGCTCATGTGGTCTTCCTGTATTGCCGTTCCACGTCCGTTTTCCCCACGGCCATGGCCGTGCCCATGGCATCCTCCAGGGCGCTGGCCAGGGCGGACGGGTCCATTAGTTTCACCAGCCGGAGGGGATCGGAGGCAAAATCTTCCAAGAGGCGGCGGAAGTCCTCGTCGCTGACGGCTTCGTCCGCCGCCGCCCTGGTGAGCTTTTCAAGTTCCGTCCTGGCGTTGCCCAGCCAGTTGTCCAGCACGGAGGGCAGTTGCTGGCGCACGCGGTGCTGCAGGTGGTTTATTTGTGAATCACTCATTGGCGGCTTCTTGCAGTTTCCCCATGTAGTATTCCCGTGCCTGGGCTGGCATGCGGTCCAGCGCCTTGGCCATCATGGCCCCGCTCATGACGGGGTCAGGCCGTGTATAAACTTCATCATCAGGCCCCGGTTGCGGTGTTTCGGTGACTTCATGCACCCAGTCCTTTTTCAGAGGTATGCCCGCCTCCAGCAATGTTTTCACACGGGCTGCCACTCCATCCGGATTGCTCGTCGTCTTGCTGCCTGGGGCGTAGTAAGGATAAACGGAGTCCTCCCCGGCATCCCCGGTATTAAGTGCATAGATGGAGGGGAGCAGTTGCTCGTTGAAGATTTCCGCAACCCAGGCGGCCGCGGCGTTGATAATGTCGCTGCGGACGTTGTAGTGTACTTCCCCCAGGGCGCGGCTCCCGGCTTCGCCCGGAGACGAGGTCAATGTCTGGCCCAGGATCAGCAGATCGCAGGCCGTGTCCGCGAGGTCAATCAACTGGCGCTGCGGGTTGTCCGTTCCCTTATTGCCCGCTTCCTTAAGCTCGACATTGGCCCCCTGGGGCACGACCGCCCAGGCCGCGCTCCCCATCAGATCCATCATTTCTTCCAGACGGTCCTTGATGCTGGGGTCGCTGGGGTCGTAGGTCGCCCAGCGCATGGGCTGGCCAAACAACTGGGCAAAGCTCAACAGCCAGTCGCGGCTGAAGTTGGCACAACACCAGAACCACGCCAGGGATCGCAGCAACGCTCCGCCGCTGGGATGGCCCAGGCCGACATTGTTGATTGCCACCAGGAATTTATGTTCCGGGATGTTGCCCAGGGTATCGCTTCCTGGGGATCGCAAGCCGAACATCCCGGTTTCCACGGTCCATCCGTACCAGCGGGGATGGACACGGCGCGTCTGGCGCGGCAGCCATGCCTGGGGCATGTGGCGGCAGCCCCGGACTTCCCAGTCGATTTCCCGGACGGTCACACCCGTGAACCAGCCGTCCAGCAATCCGGCAACCGTGCCGCGCCAGCCCTGGCCGTCCACCCGGTAGTCGCCCTTCATGCCGTCGCGGGTCCGCTCCGCAAGATGGTTGAGCAGGTCCATCTTCTCCGGGTTCTGGATGTTCCAGACCAGATCGCAGACGGCGTTTTTCAGCTCCACCACATTTTTGACGAGGCGGGGCCACGACTGCATCATGAGTTCGTACAAGGCGTGTTCCTCTTCCGGGGATTCCCCGGAGAGCGCCCCGGTAAGAACACGTTCCACATATTCAGGAGTAACCCAGGAGAGAGAGGGCATGAGCCAGGTTGACCGGGCGGAGGGCAGCACGATGCCGTCCCAGACCGACCCTCGGTGCTGGGAGGCTTTTTTGCGCGCCAGAATTTCCTTGACGGTCATTGCCCCGTCCTTGGCGGACAACGCGTTTTTAGGGGGTCCGCCGTGGACCGCGGAGGCATGTTTCAATTCAGGTGTGATGGTCATCGTCTTGTAGGGGTGTAGGTTCTTCGTTGGTGGCGGTATTTTCCGCGGCAGCCGCCCATGCTCACGCCGTCCAGGGCTTCCCTGGTCCAGACCCCTTCGGCGGATTTCAGCGTCAGGGAGTGCAGAGCCAGGGCGAGGCCCCAGAAGAGGTCGGCGTGGCCGCTGTCGGTCCGGTCCGCGTTGTAGCAGACCAGCCCCGTTTTGGTATAGCCCTTCTCAATAGAGGCTATATGGGCTTTGAGAAGGTCGTGGCTGGGGAGGATGATTTTTCCGGCTTCCATGGCGCGCGCCAAGTTGGAGGCCAGTTCTTCCTTGGACGCATTGTTAAAGGTAACGCCGCGGATTTTGTGACCGTTGCGCCGCCTCCGGGCGTCATCCACGTATTTGTCGCCGAGGCCTGTCTGGTCGATGGCCACCAGCTTGACGCCCGCGGTTCCGGTGATTTCGTCCAGCTTCCGGTCGCGGCTTTCCCATGAATGGTCCTCATGGTAGTACACCAGCCGGACCACATAACGGTCGTGCCATTCTTTCAGAGCAATATAACAGTGTTTGTCGCTCTGGCGTGCCACGTCCACTCCCACGCCGATGGGGCCTTCTTCTGCGGCCAGATTGCCCGCGGCAGAGGCGTAGCGGTCGTTGGTGCATGCGTTGATGGTGTCCCAGGAGATGAGCTGGCCCGCCGTGTCCTGGGGCACGCACATGTATTCTTCCAGATAATCAGATTCCGTCAGGCATTTGGCGCGGCAGGATTTCATGAATGCTTCGCGGGTCATTTTTTTACCCGTCTTGGCGTTGATCCGCTCGACAATACCCGCGTCCACGGCGTCCGCAATCGTGATGCGGTGGTGGCTCCACCCCATTGGATTGCCGTTATTGATGCAGTCATTGACAATCAGAGCAAAGACGGATTGCTTTCCGCGGTGCGTGGATATGATGATGCGCTGTCCGCCCCACTGCGTGACAGCGGAGGAAACCTTCAGCAGTTTTTGCTGGTCTTTGTGGAGCGCAAATTCGTCCAGGATGACGTTGCCGCGCTTGCCCGCCAGCACGTCCGCGTTGCTGGACAGGGCGTGGATGGTGCGGCCCGTGGCAAAGGTGATGGTATAGACCGTCTCCCCTTCGATGATTTCTTCCCCCAGGGCAACGGCTCCCAAGTTATAAATTTCCGCCCATTTCTTGCAGTCGTCAATGAATTGCTTGGCCGCTCCCAGGTCGCGGCTGCACACCCACCAGTCCCACCGCGCCCCGCGTTTCACACAGGAGCGGACAGCCTTCAAGGCGGCGTATTCCGAAAGGCCGATTTGGCGGCCTTTTTCCACGAGAATGTTGTCGGCAGAGTCCTCTAGGAATTCAGCCTGATAGACCATGCTGCGCGGCAGTTTCGCCTTGCGCCTGATAATGCGGGATTTCATGGGTTAAAGCAGATTTATGGCTATTTCAAACGGGAGAGACGCGCGAGAATGCTGTCCATAAAAAACTTTCCGGCACTGGTCAGGGGGAGTTCTTTCCGTGGCCAGCCCCATAGGCGGCCACGATAAGAAATAAACCGCCAGCGGCGATAGCCAACTGCCCGCTCCAGAGTACAGCGGCGGGCTTGGAATAGTGGAGTGAATTGGCGGGATTTCATGGGTCAAAGCAGGTTCATGGCTTCTTCGATGCGGGCGAGGTCTTCGTCAGTCAGTCCGGCCTGGGCAGGCTTCCCTTCTTCCACGGCCGCCGCGGCCTCGCGTTCCTCCCGCCGAATGTCGGCCAGCTCACGGCGGAAGTTGATCAGCATTTTCATGAGGTCGAATATTTTGCCGGGCTTGTCGGCAATCAGGCCCTTGATGTCCTCGGCGTCCATTTCCGCCAGGGCTGATTCCAGCATGTCCATGGCCGCCGCGATCCCGGCTTCCGCCGGGCCGCCGTCCTCCTTGTATTTGTTCAGCAGGTCGATTTTCCAGGAGTAAGCAGCCTGGGCTTGGGCAAGGCGTTCTTGCCGTGCCAGCCATTCCCGGTGTGCGCCCTTGCGGTAGTTAGTGACGTTTTGCGGCGTTACGCCGGGATAGCCGGAGGCGTCACACAAGGCAGCAACATCACGCCACGTTCCCCCGTCGGCCAGGCATCGGCTGACGGCATCCTGCACCTTGGCAGGCATGCGGCTGATGGCCGCGCTGGCGGTGCGTTTAGCCATGAGTGAGGGCCTCCTTTCCACGGTCCAGGATGATCCATCGGCAACCGAATGCGGAGGGCAGGCGGTGGACATATCCCAGGGCTTCCAGGGTTTCCAGCTCCGCGGCGGCCTGCGTCTGGTCGTACCCGGCCAGACGGATTTCCGTTTCGATTTTCCCCGCGGCAGACGGCAGCGCGTCCTGCGTGGCAAGGTATTCCAGGATGATTTGACGTACTTTTTGGGCTTCGGTCATGCAGCTATCCTGACACAACAAAGGCCGCGGCACGGATGCCGCGGCCTGATGGAACAAGGATGTCCTTAGTCCTGGAGGCGGGAGCCTTCCAGCCTGCCAATAGCGCGGTTCAAGGTGGCGAATTGTGCGTGGCTTTGTTCTCTCATTTTAATGATTTCATCCACGATTTCCCGCTTGTCCGTTTCACGGCCAGCTTCCAGAGTTTCCAACCTCCGGCCGTGTTCGTCCAGACGGTGGTGCAGCACCTTGATGTTGTCCATCGTAGCGGCCTGCTTGCCTTCGATGACTTCCACAGGCTGGTCTTCCACTTTGACCCCACGCGGCTTCCCATGGAATTTCAGGAGTACCCAGCCCTGTAAGGCGTTACCAACCATGGACAACACCATCAGCCCTTGCCACAAGAATTCACTGTTTTCCATGGTCATCAATAGTTGGCTATGCCGACGGCAATTGCCCCGCATAGGTTGGCATCCTGTTCCAAGGCTGTTTCGTAGTCGTAGTCGTTGTCGATGAAAAACGGCTCCACAATGACACAGGGGGCTACGGTTCCACGGAGCTGCGCGCCTCCGCGCTCTGTCCCGGTGATGGGCTTGATGCCCCGGTCTGGCAATCCCAGGGCCTTGACCATTTGTGTCTGGATGCACTGGGCCAGACGCTTGCCGCGCGGCGACGTGTGCCAGTACAGGGTTTCCGTGCCGGATGCCTTGCCGTTGTAGGCGTTGGCGTGCAGGGCCACAATGATGTCGGCGTTGGCCTCGTTGCAGGCCCGTACACAGGCAGTCATGCCCGTGCCGCCTCCGTCCATTTCCCGGTTGACTATCACCGCGTCATGTCCATATCCCCGCAGGTAATTGGCAAGCCGCGGAGCATACGTGCTCCAAAAGCGGTACTCGCTGATATGGTAATTCCGGTTTTCCGCTCCGGGAGCTGATGGACAATGTCCAATGTCAATACATACTTTCATAGTAATATGTCCTTTCTATGTTCCAGGCGGGCGTTACTCCGCCCGGAATGGTTGGGTTACTTGGTGAGGTCGGCTTGCACGACGGGTGGATTATCCGTTATAGGCTGGGACTGGGACCACGTCAGTGTGTGAGTGTCGTTGTTCCAGACCAGTTCCCTTCCGGCGCGGGTGATGGTGTATTGCCCTTGCCGGATATTGATGCCAACACGGCCCGGAGGATCAGACTGCGCCGTGGAGGTGCAGGACGTTTGCGTCAGGCCCATCCAGGCGCCCAGCGCCCCAACGAGGGCTCCGGCCAGTACCTTGGCCCAGTTGCCTGGGACTTTCAGAGCCATCAGGATGCGCGTGACAATTCCGGCAGCTTCTTCCTTGTTTATGTTATTCATTTTATTCCATGTTATTGGTTGATGTTATGTATTCAAGAACCCCTATCATGGCACGAAAAAGGCCGCAGCACGGATGCCGCGGCCTGATTGGAAGAATGTTCAATCGTTGGTTATTTCGGGAGGGCTGATTGATTCAGCATTTGCTGTTGCATCATCATTTGTTGTTGCTGTAATTGAGCCATTTGCAACTGCGATTGCTGCTGCATTGCATGCATCATCTGTTGATGCATATCCATCTTATCTTTTTTAATAACAATCAATAATGCATGTATCCACGGGCCAATCCCTGTTACAAAAAGGATCAAATTCAGAAGGAAAGCACCGATACCACCGTAAATCAATGCTGCGACAGGGGGAAGGACTAAGGCAAGAAAATAACGCATAGAGAATTTATACAAATAAAATCAACTTGAGACAAGGTGAAAAATGTTCCCTTCATTCTGACATGTCTAGTTTTTTGTTTACCTTGTCATGGATGTTCAGTTAGATGTTGATATTTTCCTCCGCCGGGAGGGTTTGGAAGGTGAAGGTATGTCTCTAAGGTAATTCATAAGCTTTTCTTCTAGAGATTTACTTTTCAAAATTCCAGTTAGTACTTTTGAGATATTAGAATAACTTGTCCCTAGTTCTTCCGCCGCTTTTCGGGCAGTGACTCTTTTTTTCTTCATGAGGCCGCGGCAGAAAACAATATTGAAAGGCAATGTTTTTGTGACACGTGTCACAACTTCATTTTTCATAATGAACGAAATTACAATATGTTTTATTGATATACAACTAAAAAAATTTCAGCTGAAATTTTTTTAAAACATATCGAATCAAATATATTGATAATAAGCTGATTGCGTAATCCATGTTTGTGACATGTGTCACAAATTAATCATCAATAGCCACAACGCTCAGCAACACCCGAACAGCCTTCTTTAGTTCACTCAATTGTCGTTCTGCTGATTCTGCACGGCGTTGCCAATCGGTTATTTTTTCACCTTCCCCGGTTCCCGCAATTAACCATTCCATGTTTATTCCCAACACGGATGCTATTCGGTACAATTCATCTCCTCCAGGCCTTCTATCCCCTGATAGATAACGAGATATTGCAACATTGGAAAGCCCGGTTAGCTTCCCCAATTCTTTCTGCTTCATTTTTTTATTCTCTAAAGCAGTCCTAAGTCGAGAAGAAAAATTACCGTTCGGATGTTTTTCTTGTTGCATTATATAGCCAATTGGTTATTTATGTGTCCATGTTTCCGCGGAAACATATCCAAAAGGTAACAGAGCGCAGATGAAAACCAAGCAAGATTTACTATCAATAAAGATGGGCCTGAAGAAAAAAGGATGGACATATAAAACAGCCTCAATCTGTTGCGGTGTAAGTTTTTCGCATTTTTCCAAGGTTCTTTCAGGGTGTCGCAAAAGTACACTCCTTCTACGCCTTATTGATGCCCTGCCATCCCGGCGTTACACCTCCACCAATAACCATTCAATCAAATGAACAAAACAACCATAGAAAAAGCTGCTGACCAGCTCGCAAAACAAAACGACCGGGAATGGGAAACTAGTCACTCCTAATCGCCATGACTGACATTCAACTAGCCTCCGCCCGCCGGGATCGCGCTGAAAAGCGCGCAGCCCTGTATGTCGCCAACGGGGAAAATGCCCCCTTTGCTGTAGAGGTACAGGACAACGGGCAATCATCGGCCATCTGGCGCAGGCTGAAAACCTTGGGCCTGTACCTGATCGGCGGCATCGCCCTGGCTGCGCTTGCCTTCCTTTTGGTGGTTGCGACCGTCGATTTCATTATTTACCCCCTGTAATTCTTAAAATCAATGACCGACGCCGAATTTGCCAACCTTCCCGCGGAACTCCGCGCCGTCTGCCTGCTGCGCCTGTTGCGGCGGCCCGTAGTGCGTCGCTGGGCGCATCGTGAATTCGGCTTTCCCCTCACGGGACCGCTCACGTGCAGACAACTGGCTGCGTGGTGCGGCGTCCATGAGGACACCATCCTGGAGTGGGAGCGCCAAGCCCTGCTCACCCTGCGCGGCGCATGCCGCCGCTCCGGCCTGACGCCGGATGCCATTGACGAACTCAAACACTAAAACATTATGGCCAAAAAAGAAGTAGCAATCAAAGAAGAAGACGCCATCCGGAACTATGCGGCCGGAGCCAAGCGTGACCTAATCTCCGCATGCGCCAACGCCCTGAAAGCCGGGGCCTGCATCGTCGCCCTGTCAGCCCGTGCCAAGACATCCGTCAACGGCATCATCTCCATTCTGGATGTGGATGTGTCGAGGCGGACACTCTTCCGTTGGGCAAACGCCTATAACACGGCCTGCAAAATCCTGGCCCTGGATCACGTCCCATCCTATGGAGACGCGGAGTGGGACGACCATCTTGCTGCCCTGGACGACATTGCGGCTAACATGAGCATCAGCCGACTGCAACTGGGTGCTCCCGCGGAGGGGTCGGATATCGCCCGCCTGGACACCCTCCAGACGGCCACCGAAACCGCGGAAGGCGACGAGGAAGAAGCCATCTACGCCAACGCCCTGGAACGGGTGGAAAAAGGTGAGTGGACGCTTATCCAGGCCATGCGCGCGGTTGGCGGGCAAAAGGCCAAGGATGTGGCCATTGAGCGACGGAAAGACCCGCTGTATATCGGCATCGACCAGGAAACCAAGAAGCCCGTGGGTATTCTTCCCAAGGCGGTATCCAGTCTCAAGACCGGATTTGAAAACTGGGAAGCCTTTGACGGCGAAAGCAAGCGCGCCTTTGCCGCCCTGTGGAAAAGCGTGCTGGATGCCGCACCGGATGACCTGGAAAAATACCTCTAACCCATTGCCGCCATGGACCACGACGCCCTGATCGCCAAACTGCAAAAACTCCTGGCCCTCGCCCAGCGCGGGGAAGACGGTGAAGCCGTCAATGCCCGCGCCCTGCTGGACAAGATGCTTGCCCGGTACGGAATTGACGAGGCCAGCCTGACCGACATCCGAACTCTGCGCTACGCCACGGATTATGACGACGAGCAGGAACTGCTCATCGTCGTGGCCAGCTATGGCCTGCAAATCCCATATGCCCAGGTTTATGCGGAGGTAGTAACAAAAAAGGACGCCCTGGGGCTGGATCTGACCATGAGCGTGGAACAGCACGGGCTGGTGGCCTCCCTGTTCGAGCATCACCGCATTGGACTTGAAAAGTCAATCAAGAGACTGGAGACGAACCAGGAGAAGAAGAAAGACGCCATGCAGGAAGAAATCGAAAAGCTGACCGCCAAAATCCGGACGTTGAAAGCCATCTTTGGCAATCTGGCCCAGTCCATGGAAAAAGCACGGCAAAGCATCCTCTGCGCCTATGTCAACTTGAACAATCTGGTGGACTACACCGGATGGAGCAACGCCAGCGCGGAAGGGGCGGACGCCATCATATCCGCCGCGGAATCCTGCGTCCGTCTGGACCCCTCCACCAGACAACTGCCAGGCCAGCGCCTGGGCAACTAATCCCCCATGAACCGATATTGCCTCGCCATTCTTTACATCATCGCTGTGGCCTCCATCTGCGTGACTCTGGCGTTATACGACAGCCCGTTCCTGGCCTTCTTTCTCGCCTTGTTCCTTATGGATAACGTATCCGTTAAAATCCGTTAATTCCTCTTATGGCTATTCTCCCGGATCATTCTCTCAACGCTTTTTCCGCTGACGGCTCCGGCCGCCGTGGTCGTCCACGCCAGATCGACCTGACCGACGACCTCAAGCGCGAGCTGGCCAGCCTGTACCTGTCCACCAACGCCACCCGTAAAAGCGGCAGCATGACGATTGCCTGGGACCTGTTCACCCAGGCGCACCCGGAAATCGCCTGGGACAAAATGGCCCGATCCTCCAAGCACACCCTCCCGGCCGTGGCCAGGGAAGTGATGAAGAACGCCCGGCCGCTGGTTGGCTTCCATCGCGGTGGGGAAAGAAAGTTACGGGAACTCGCCTACCAGCCCGGCCTGCTCCGACGCAATCCGGACGGCTCCCCGTTGAGGGCAGGGCAGCGGGCAAGCTGGGACGATGCAACGATCAACTTCGGCGTGGTGGTGCCCTGGCCGTGGAGGGGCGATGCCTGTGCAGACAAATACGGCGTACGCCTGGGGCGCTTCCAGTTGCTTGTTTGTCACGACGACGCTTCATCGTTCATTCCCACATGGTCGTATGTCATCAGATTTGAACAATCCTACCGCGGAGAGGACGTGGCCGCCGCCATGATCCGCACCAGCCGGGACGTAGGATGTTTCGATTCCTACGTTTTGGAAGGCGGTGTCTGGAAAAGTAACCGCGTCCAAGCCGTCCTCAACCACTTGCGGATTGGCCACATTGACGCGCAGGGCAGGCCCCAGTGCAAACTGGTCGAAAAGTTTTTTGGCAAACTCTGGACGGTTATTTCTGCTTTAGCGAAAGGCCATGTCGGACGGTTCCAGGCGGAAGACAAGGCTACCAGTGAATTGTATGTCGCCTGCCGCCAGGGCAGGAAAGACCCCCGCAAATATTTCCCCATGTTATCGGAGGCAACGGATATCATTGCCCGCGCCATCGACTACTGCAACCACGACCGCTGGGAAAGCCGTGAATACGGCAAGTGGGTGCCTGCGGACGTATGGGCCAGGGACACCGCGGCCCATCCCCTGCGGCCCATGCCCGCCGACGCCGAGTGGCTCATGGCTCCGGCCGTCGTCACCCGCAAAGTTACCAAGGCCGCTCTGCGCGCCACCGTGCCCGGCCCCCTGGGCGTTTCCCAGCGCTACACCTTCAGCGCGCCGTGGCTGGTGGCGGAAGAAGGCCGGGAACTGACCCTGCACTTTGACCCCCTGGGAGAATGGCCCTTGCGCGCCATGGTGTCCGACCCCAAGACAGGGAAATTCCTGGATATGGCGGATTGCGCCAACCCCGTAGCCATGGGCGGCATAGAGGACGACATGTCCCGCCACATCCGCCAGATCATGCGGACCGAATACCACAACATGACCTCCAGCGGCAAGACGGCCAGGGAATCCACCCTCCGCGCCCTCAACGGACAAACCACCATCATGCAGACCAACACCGCGGACCATGCCTCCGGCGATGACGCCGCCGCCCCCGCGCCGACGCCCGGCCTCAAGGACGCCGCG
>OLSQ01000672.1_pt1 | contig 31968 bp, 31 predicted proteins | sample 1672561 | NCBI WGS metagenome assembly OLSQ01 (sample SAMEA3136699, study PRJEB25190) | human gut metagenome | biome: human gut; feature: human-associated habitat; material: faeces | place: Austria | collected 2013
TCACCCATGTCGTAAGTAGAGGTCGTTACATTGCCCTCCATGTCGGTGACACGAACAAGGCGCTGTATGCCGTCGTACTCGAAGGTGGTGGTAATCTCACCGTCTGGGCCGCTGTGCTGGATGGTGAGCATTGTACAGAATGATTTAGTATCATCACTAATGAGAACACTTTATTTTAGAATAATTTTATTTTGCTATGCTTTTTAAAAAATCTATACATAATTGTAGATATAACAATAAGCAATACTAATATAAAATACGATAATACCCATGTGAAAATAGAAAAAATAGTGTCATTGACCCTTATCTCTATTCCATTATTGTAATATAGAAGGTCATATGGTACGGTTTGGGTTGCAAAAAAATTAATCAAATAAGATTCTGATGAGTTTAGGTTTATAAAATATACTATAAATGCGCATAAGCAAATTAACGGTATCTTACAAATCCAATCTCTTTGAACTCCCAATAAATATACAGTTATCAATGCTAAAATAGATATTGGAGACAATATTATCCAAGCATAAAGTAATACGATTGGAAACCAATTTATTATGTCATGAACACTGCATGATATAATTCCTAATATTGATGTCATAAGAGCACATATTAAATATGCTCTTATGACCATTTTAAAACTCAATTTTCTCATTTAATATTTGTTAAGGATGATTGTGTTCATCATTTCATTACGGAGTTGGTCGAATTCCCTCTGCCTCTGAACAGCTTTTGACTGTTCCTCTACTGTCCACGGTTTAATATCACCAAATCCCCAAACAAAACCTGATATTTGCTTCCTCAAATCCTTTATCCTACTTAAAGGAACCCCCGCTTTATAAAGCAACGTACTTGAACTTGAATTACAATTACCTTGTGTTTGTTCGAATGGCTCTAAACAGTATGTAATATTGGGATTATTTCCAAAGCTATTACCTGTTTTAATAACCATCTCATCAAATTGCTCAACAGTCATGCCTGAAGGCGGTGTGATAACAATTCGATTTTCAATTTTTTTTTAAACATAGCCTCACTGAATTTGTTTTATTGTTGAACTAATCTATGTTCTTACAATTTATATAGGCTGAAATAATTGGAGAATACCATAGATAATAAGCCCTATACTTAAAATCCAACCGCTACAATGCATTATGTATGCGGTTGTAAAACGACGAGCATTCCAATACTTTTCTTGTTGATACATTTTCGGAAGTAGGAAACACCCAAAAAGCAAAGCATTAATTGGTATAGCCGATTTCACATATAATGCAATGAACCCAGATATAATTAGGATGAGTCCTTCCCCAAAAGAAATCTTATCTTTTAGAGAAAGGGGGAGTCTATTATAAATAGCTCTTAATTTTTGAGACACTAAATAGCCTCCCACTACAATTGAAAGAACGCAAAAGAACATATCTTCAATCATCTGTTAATCTATTAGATTTGTTTATGGATCGTATTGTCAGACCCATAAACAGACTTATTGGAATCAAATCTTTTCGATTATTAAATCTAAAGATCCTTCTTCAAGAGAGTTGTACTCATCAAGATGAAGATGAGTTCCTATAGGAACCGATGATTGGGATAAATTTAGCAAGTGATTTGCTAAAGAAACTAATCCCTCGGTATTAGCCTCAATTGAGACGCTCCCATTTATATCGGAGACCTTAATTGTGAAATTACCTTCCCAATTGAGTGCCACTCCGGTATCAGGGGAATAATTCGGAACATTTAATGTGACTTTTTTCATTCTATTATTCGGTTATGAAAACATGATAATTTTGATCAACCATCATCTTTCCAGGTTTGTTGGGATTTGGCTTCAGTGTTTCAAAATTCACATGAGGTCCACCTCCATGATAACCGTTGACATTACTGGCAAACACAAAAATCTCGTTTTCCCCCATATCTTTTATCCAAGACGGAGTGATTCTATTTTGGAATCTTGACAAACGATTTTCCGTAAGCCATTGCGTATATTATTTTTGTTTTCGGTTGCAAAAATACTCATTCTTCTCCAAATATCGTTTGTTAAATCCGAAAATCATTATAAAAAGCGAAAATAATTTGTCTAATTGGAAATCCCATTGATTTTTGTATGATTTACAGTGACTCTTTCCCTCTTTATCTTGCATATCACTATATTCTGTTAAAATGAAAACAGATGTGCCTACTTATAAGATTCTTCTTTTGTAGTTGATTTATGAATGCCAAAATCGGAAAAATTCCGTTGTTTTCTATGTTAATTTTTGTTTTCCCATACTTTCATTTTGGGGTTTCTCAATTATGTTGTTCCTAATTTGTTTCTTTCGTCATTTTATCATTCCAATCAGTGTTGATTATCAGTACGTTACGAAAAATCAGCAAGATTTCAAGAAGTATATACTGGATGAAAGTGCATATTTTGGGGGTGCCTTAATTCGCCAGTTGAAAGAAGTAGAAAGCGGCGAGATTCTAAAAGGTCCATTGGCTTGTGCTGAATTGTTTAGGTGCTATGATGCAACTGGTGTTGACTACGAATTTCCTGTTCTTGTGGATCATAATAATGACGTGATGAGTTTCATCCGTAAACCTCGTATTAATCTAATTAGATCAAATCAGTCAGTTGAAGCTAAGGTCAACAATATCCTTTACCAATATCATGACAATGTACGACCTGATAATGAAACGTTATATCAAGATTTCAAGAATTTCAAAGATAGGCTTTATGGATATGAACAATAGATTGCTGTAATAGTCAAATAGAAATGGTAGAAATTGCAAAAGAATGTGGCGCTTTACATTGTATAAGTTGGAATGTATATCTTCCAAAATCACATGTGAAAACGTAAATCACCACCTATGAGATATTTTTGTCCCTCGGCTATTTTCGACTATCTCGGGGGACAGCTGGGGGACAAAATGGGTGATAATCTGCAAATATCGAAGTTAAAAATCAAAAATCTGCAAAAACAGACAAAAAATTAATTGCTTGAAATAAAGCAAATTATGAGCAATATTTGCAGATAATATGCTTTTCTTTGCAAAAAATCACTTTCCCACGCAGAATCTACTTTCCGATGCAGTATGAGCTAAATATGGAATTGAGCGTTTCTTGCGGGGTAATTTTTTCTTCGCCGGTAATTTCGCCCAAGTGCTCAATAACCATTCGGAGGTCTTCGGCAAGCAAGTCGCCGCTAAGTCCAAGGTTCATTGAATCGATGACACGTTGTAGGCTTTCGTCGGCATGGAGCAAAGCGGAATAATGCCTAACGGATGTTATGACGATGTCGCTCTCGGAGAGTTGAGGAATATTGGCTGCCTCAACTATTAGCTGCTCAAGCTTAGATATATTTGTGCCATACTTTGCGCTAATGTCGACCGATGAGGAGTTTTGAATATTGAATGTTGAATGTTGAATTGTCGGCTTCGCCGATGAGGAATTGTTCCATGATGAATTGGTGAGATCCATCTTGTTGCGCACAATGATGAGTTTCTTGCCTGCAACACGCTTCCTTATATCCTCTATCTCTGAAGCTTCAGGTTGCCTGTCGACAAGCCAGAGTACAATCTTGGCTTCCTGCATCTTCTGGTAGGTGCGCTCTATGCCTATATTCTCAACAACATCATCTGTATCGCGGATGCCAGCTGTATCGACGAAGCGGAACTGTATTCCATTGATGACAGTGGAATCCTCGATGAAATCTCTTGTCGTACCATGTACGTCGCTCACAATAGCCTTCTCCTCATGCAACAAATGATTGAGGAGCGTGCTCTTACCCACATTGGTGTTGCCAACGATAGCCACGGGAATGCCATTCTTAAGAGCATTGCCCACCTCAAAGGAACGGGCAAGCGCAAGGAGGCGCTTATGGATGTCATTGGCAAGGGTGTAGAGTTCGGAACGGTCGGCAAACTCCAACTCTTCATGGTCGGAGAAGTCGAGTTCCAATTCCAATAGCGATGTGAGCTTAAGCAGATGGGCACGAAGATCAGCCAACTCGTTGCTGAAGTGACCCTTGAGCTGACTCATAGCCATGTCGTGTGTTGCCTTGTTGGTAGAGCTGATAAGGTCGGCTACCGCCTCTGCCTGCGAGAGGTCCATCTTGCCATTTAGGAAAGCACGCTGGGTAAACTCGCCTGGTCCGGCAGGTACGCAACCATTCTCTGTAAGCAGAAGCATAACCTGCTGAAGCACATAGGCAGAACCATGGCACGAAATCTCGACAGAGTCCTCACCTGTATAAGAGTGAGGCGCGCGGAATATGGACACGAGTACCTCGTCGACAACATCGCCATCAGAGTTGACGATATTGCCGAATGCGAGGGTGTAAGCCTTGCGCTCGGACAAAGAAAGACTGGAGCCGATAGGACGGAATATCCTATCGGCTATACTTATGGCTTCGGAGCCTGAGATACGAATAATGCCAATAGCACCACCAGGGGCGGTAGCGATGGCGCAAATGGTATTGTTGTTGAGCATTTAGATATTTACTTAAATACGTTAGTTCTTAAAACTGTGAATTGGAGCCGGAATGCGTCCACCACGGTCTACGAACGGCTGGCATGAGAAGGTGTTGACTGGCATGATGGGAGCATAACCCAAGAGTCCGCCAAAGTCGACCTTGTCGCCAACCTTCTTGCCAATGGCAGGAATGACGCGCACGGCTGTGGTCTTCTGATTAATCATACCGATGGCTGCCTCATCGGCAATGATACCAGCAATAGTTGTAGAGGGTGTGTCGCCGGGGATGGCTATCATGTCGAGACCTACAGAGCAGACACATGTCATAGCCTCAAGCTTCTCGATGGTGAGGGCACCTGCCTCTACTGCATCAATCATGCCCTGATCCTCGCTTACGGGGATAAACGCACCACTAAGACCTCCTACATAAGAAGAAGCCATGATGCCTCCCTTCTTCACCTGGTCGTTGAGCAAGGCAAGGGCTGCCGTTGTACCAGGAGCACCAGGATGCTCGAGACCTATCTCACGAAGAATGTCGGCAACTGAATCGCCTACTGCAGGAGTTGGAGCAAGTGAAAGGTCGATGATGCCGAACGGAATGCCAAGGCGACGTGATGCCTCCTTGGCTACAAGCTGACCTACACGTGTTATCTTGAAAGCTGTGCGCTTGATGGTTTCGCATAGCACTTCGAAGCTCTCGCCACGCACCTGTTCCAAAGCATACTTGACTACACCAGGTCCGCTTACACCTACGCTTATGACAGCATCGGGTTCGCTAACACCAAGGAAGGCTCCTGCCATAAAGGGATTGTCGTCAGGAGCATTGCACAAGACAACAAGCTTGGCACAACCGATTGACATACGTTCTTTGGTAGCCTCGGCTGTCTGACGCACAATGTCGCCCATAAGACGCACGGCATCCATATTGATACCTGTCTTGGTAGAACCTATATTTACCGAGCTGCAAATGAGGTCGGTCTCGGCGAGAGCCTTAGGTATGGAACGTATCATAAGCTCGTCGCTATGAGTCATACCCTTGGAAACTATGGCAGAATAGCCTCCGAGGAAGTTGACACCTACAGCCTTGGCTGCACGGTCGAGTGTACGTGCAAGTTCTACATAGTCGTCGGATGTCTTGCAGGCATTGCCACCCACAAGAGCTATAGGAGTGATGGCGATGCGCTTGTTTACGATAGGAACTCCAAGCTCCTTGGAAATCTGCTCGCCCGTACTGACAAGGTTCTTGGCTAGACGTGTTATCTTGTTGTAGATGTTCTGGCAGAGCGTAGGAAGACTGTCGCTCACACAATCCATGAGACTGATGCCCATGGTGATGGTGCGCACGTCGAAGTTCTCCTGCTCTATCATCTTGTTGGTTTCGATAACCTCATTGATATTTATCATGACGTGATTTTTTGTGTGTGATTAGATTCTGTGCATTACATCAAATATCTCCTCGCGCTGGCATTTCACCTGCACGCCTACGCTCTCGCCAAGCTTGGTAAGTTCGTCGGCAGCCTGAACGAATGGTTTCTCCATTTTTGCCATATCAACAATCATCATCATGTTGAAATACTCCTGCACGATGGTCTGCGAGATGTCAAGAATGTTGACATTGTTGTCAGCAAGATAAGTACACACTTTAGCAATGATACCCTTGGTGTCCTTGCCTACTACTGTAATGATGGTTCTGTTCATAATTAATGTTAATTTGTTACTATTTTTGAAAATATTATCTTAAGGGTTGTGTTTGCTTTATAACTGAAGTTCCATATCGATTACATCAAGAAGTCGTCCAAACTTCTCGCCGACATTGTGGAAAAACGATACTTGAGTGAATCCCAAACTCTTGTGAAACTCAAGGCTTCCTGTGTTTTCGGCTGTAATGCAAGCTATAAGAACCCTGTAACCCAAACTGCGACACTCATCAATGACGTGCTGCATCAGAGTGGTGCCAATACCAGAATGAAATGCGTCGGGACTGAGATAGACGGTTGTCTCAAGTGTGCGTGCATAGGCGGCACGCTCCTTCCACTGATGTACATAGGCATAGCCTACTACCCTACCCTGATGCTCATAAACGAAGTATGGAAAACAGGAGGCTATGTCGTGGATACGATTGCGCATCTCGTCGACTGAAACAGGTTCGGTATCGAACGTGATGGTCGTGTCGACTATATACCTATTATATATTGCCACAATATCAGCAGCATCCTGTATCCTGACTTTTCTAATCATTTCGGTATTAACTTGCGAAAGTTCAATTTCTAACTTATTTATTGGACATAGCCTCTTTGACGTATCCATGGCGGTAGGCATAGAGCAACTGCTGCAAGTCGTTGATCTGCTTGGACAGTTCGCGACCTATGTCGGTATCGGCTACACGCATACGATGAGCTGACATCTCCACAATCTGGGTGGTTGACTTAATGTCGGTACATTTCTGTATGGCATCGAGGGTTGAGGTGAAAGGCTCATGCTGTACGAGTACAAATCCACGGCTGTGGTAGACAAGCGTGTATCCTGCAATACCAGTCTCCTTATGGTAAGCCTGTGAAAAACCTCCATCTATGACCATAAGCTTGCCATTGGCCTTGATAGGGTTCTCGCCATTGCATACATGCACGGGGACGTGACCATTGATGATATGGCGGTTCTCGCCTGTCACTCCGAATGCATCCATAATGTTGTCGACAATATGCTCGTTGTCGCGCAACTTGAAGTAGTTGCCTTTCTCTTCATTGTGCGTTGCCTTGTCGGCTATGAAGTAGCGCTCGAAGGTGGCCATCTTCGACTTGTCGAAGAGCGGGCTGTCAGGACCACACCACAGATATAGGAAATAGTCGGTGGCATAGTTGCGTTCTTCAATACTTGAGTCGGACTGGAATGCTGTACGTATCATCATACCGATATTGTATAGCAAATCCTTGCCCGAACACTTCATGTCCTTTGCAATTTCGACTTCCTTCAATGTGCCGTCGGCATTAAGAGGAATAGAGGCATGGAAAAGCAGATTGTTGTTGTATATAGCATACATACAACCGTGCTGAAGAAGCATACGGATATGCTTGTGCAGCTTCTCTGACACCTGGAACGAATGGTTGAGCTTGTCCATAAGCTGCTTCTCCTCAGGTGTAAGGCGGTCGGGATGACGAGGGTCGATGGTTGGGAAGGAGTTGCTCTTAAGCTCATACTCCTTGCCATCAAGAAGTATAGTGCCCTTCTGATAGTCAATATTATTGAACAGCAGACGGTCGGACATATTCCAAGCCGGATTGCGCTTGATGATGGCTGCCTCCTCCTTAAACTGTATGATGGTAATGGCCTTGTGCATAAGGGCTGCCAGACGGGTGGTCTTCTGGTCGATACGTGCCGAATCGGCTGAGGCTATCTTGGGAACGAACTCCTCACAAGGGTCGTCGCCATAGGTCTCCATAGCGAATGTGGCAAGGGGCACAAGGTTTATACCATAACCCTCTTCGAGTGTGGCAAGATTGGCATAACGCAACGACAGACGAATGACATTGCATTGACAAGCACGATTGCCTGCCAAGGCTCCCATCCACAATATGTCGTGATTGCCCCATTGGATGTCCCATGAATGATATGACGCAAGAGTGTCTAATATGATGTGTGCACCAGGACCACGATCGTAAATGTCGCCAAGTATATGAAGCTGGTCAATAGAAAGGCGCTGGATTACGTTGGATATAGCCACTATGAAGTCGTCGGCACGACCTGTAGATATAATGGTGTCGATGATGACGTTGACGTAGTCGGCCTTGTTGGCATCGTCGGTACGCTCATGCAGGAGTTCCTGAATAATATAAGAGAAGTCATGAGGCAACGACTTGCGAACCTTGGAATGGGTGTACTTGCTCGCAACGAGACGACACACAGAAACAAGTTGGTGAAGCGTGATGCGATACCAATCGATGATATTGGGTTCTACCGCCTTGATTAACTCAAGCTTCTGATCAGGATAGTAGATGAGCGTGCAAAGTTCCTTCATGTCTGACTCGCGCATAGTGTTGCCGAAGAGTTCGTCAACCTTACGCTGGATGTTACCCGAAGCATTCTTCAAGATATGCTGGAATGCCTCGTACTCGCCATGAATGTCTGCAAGAAAGTGTTCTGTACCCTTGGGGAGGTGCAGAATAGCCTGAAGGTTGATTATCTCCATGCTTGCCTCAGAGATATTGGGAAACGACTGAGACAACAGATGAAGATACTTCATGTCCTGCTGTTTAGGGGGATGTATGTGTGCCATTTTAGTATAACCTGCTTTTATATTAGTTAATGATTTGTTTTTTCATTTCACTCACCACTTTTCCATCAATGCTGTCGATAGGCATAAAGCCTTCTGTAAGACTACTGTTGGATTCGAGCAACGCCATTGTGTAAGAGGCAAATTTGGACAGATGCATTTCATCAAGTGTATTACGCATGGATTTCTCGTCGTAATCGCTTTCTGTCAGCACTTGTGATGTCTCATCAAGTAATGACTGAGGAATGTTGAGCATCTTGAATCTCTGACGTATGTACATCAGACGTGTACATACGTCATGTATAGACTTGTCCTGGATATTGTATTTTGATAACTGACAACTTATACGATTGCGAACGGATGTGTCGTTTGACTGTATCGTATCGACATAAAGAGAACGGAACGACGCTACCATATCGTCAACCGAGATTGTAGAAGTAAATGCCGCATTCGTGATGACATGTATGGCGGAAGACTTGACTATGCCTGTCAAAAAATTCTGTTCTGTCTGTCCGCAAGCATGTACTACTGCACCTAAACGGACAATACGACGTATGGCATATAAAACATTAGGGGTATAGACCTGTCGACCATTACGATTTACTATACCAAGCATACCATTTATTGAGGTAAAGACAACGGGAATATCCTTGCTTCGATATTGCTCCACCAGCCGTACATTATGTATATTCCAAATGCCAAAAATGTGGACGATGTCGGGTGACATGTCCACAATATCTATCTGATCACAAACTGTAAGTCCGTGAACCAACATCTGCCACATCTCCATATTGATGCAAGAAGGGCTTGGCTTGGATGGTATGACGTATTTTATTCTCATATTATAATTTATGAGTAGTGAAATCGTATTGGTCGGCACGTGAATAACGAATGTTGGTAGACAACTGACGCCACACTATTGAAAGCTCGTAGAAGACTGTACGCCATGCAGGAATATCCTCACCATACTTTATGTACACCTTGCGAGCTATGAGCGAACGCAACACGATTGTCAGGACGATATACAAAGATGCTGTAGCAAGCAATATCCATCGTTGGGTCATTGCTGCCACAATTATGGATGCTATCAGAACAGCATAATTGGCATACATCATAGTCATATCGAAGTTGAACAGAATGCGTGGGGCTGCCGAACGGCTCAGAAACTTGCGTATATGAGCATAACATACATCACGATAGTGCCATTGCTTGGATGTAGGACTGTCTTCGCGTATCCATACATTCTCATCAGTAACAACACGTGTCTGCCCACGTTGGGCATACTTGTTGATGATGAAGTCGTACTCGCCATTCACAAGCTGAAGATTGCCACGATAGCCTTCCTGCGATATGAATTCAGAGCGACGGAACGCTATGTTTGTACCATTGACGCGATATGCCGTAGAACGTAAAGCACGACGCAACATATAGCACGACGTACGCAGACGGGCAAATCGATAATAGCCTCGTGAGGCTGAATCGTAGTTGCTGTAGCCTATAACAAGATTGGCATCGCTGTCCATACGTGAAGCAAGTGTCTTGAGCCACAGGTCGGACTGAGGACGACAATCGGCATTGACCATTACTATCCATTCGTTGTGTGCTGCCTTTACGCCTAATGCTACAGCAAGCTTCGACTTGCTCATAAAGAGCGAGCGGTGTGGAATGTATGTAGCATACAAATGGCCTTTCGATGCATATTGTTCAACAACAGTTTCTGTTGGCAAATCGCCTTTCTCACCTACTACGATGACTTCATAGCCTGGAGCATAGTCTTGTGTCAGTATGAGTGGCAGATTAGCGTCCAGAGCCTGTGCGTTGTTATTGGCAAGCACAAGCACCGTAAGCTGTGGCATGTCGCTATCGTCGACAGAGTGAGAAGCGTCCGAGTCGTCAGCCTTATCCGTCTTGCGAAAGAACGGATTGGCTACGACCGACACCACCATAAATATGGTGATAATAATGCATGAAATAATTGATAATGTATCAATAATCATATCTTATCTGAATTCTTCAGAAATGTATCCTACTGGCAAAGGACGGCAATTGTAACCACTTGCCATTATCTCGCCATAGGCTCCCGCAGAACGTATTGCAAGCAAATCGCCACGATGACACGTGTTGAGGTCGATAGCTTTGGCAAACACGTCGCTCGACTCGCATATAGGACCTACTACATCGTATGTCTGCTTGGGATCATCGCTGCTGATGTTCTGAATCTTGTGCAGAGCCTGATACAGAGCCGGACGTATCAAGTCGGTCATTCCTGCATCAACAATAGCAAACTGCTTGTACGAGCCCTGCTTGACATAGAGCAAGCGTGTGATAAGCGTACCGCATTGTGCCACTACCGAACGTCCAAGCTCGAAGTGCAAGTGCTGGTCTTCACGCAGATGCAAATGCGAAGCATAGGTATTGAAGTAGTCCTTGAAATCGGGTATAGGCTCACGGTCGGGATTGTCGTAGCTTATGCCTAATCCACCACCCACATTTATGTTCTTAAGAAACACATTACGCTTGGCCAACTGACTCTGCAGTTCGTTGATACGATTGCACAAGGCCTTGAAGTCGCCCATGTCAAGTATCTGAGAGCCAATATGAAAATGGAGTCCGATAACATCGACATTGTCCATTGACATAGCCTCATCAATCACCTTGTCCATGTCTTGCATAGCAATACCAAACTTGTTCTCGGCAAGTCCGGTAGTGATGTTGGCATGGGTGTGCGCACCAATATTAGGATTGATACGGAACGCTACACGAGCCGTCTTGCCAAGTTTCTGTGCAAGACTGTTTATTACCTCAAGTTCGGCTATCGACTCCACATTGAAGCAGGCGATGTCGTTCTGGAGTCCGAGTTCTATCTCCCAATCACTCTTGCCTACACCTGCATACACAATACTGTCGGCAGGAAATCCTGCCTCAAGTGCCGCCTTTATTTCGCCGCCACTCACACAATCTGCTCCCAGACCATATTGTTTTATTATTTGCAGAATCTTCTGATTGGCATTAGCCTTAACTGCATAGTGGACATGATAGTTGGCATGTTTGCCACTTTCTTCCTTTATGGTCTGAAGTGTCTGACGCAGAAGTTGTGTGTCGTAATAGTAGAACGGCGTACGTATATCCTGAAATTTATCTACGGGGAACATTTCTTACTGATTTATATCTTTTACTTTTTGTTGAACAGAAGGTCTGAAAGGTTCTGCAGAGCACGAGCCTTGTCAGCTTCTCTTATTAAGAAGGAAATGTTGTAGTTGCTTCCTCCGTATGATATCATACGTACCGGAACAGTCTTCATAGCATCGAGAACGATAGTCTCAAAGCCCAGGTTGCTCCAGTCAAGATCGCCTACCACACATACAATACACATATCAGAATCGACAGTAACAGTACCATACTTCTTCAACTCGTCGACAATCTCATTGAGATGTGTAGTGTTGTCGATACTCATCGAAACGCCTACCTCACTTGTGGTAATCATATCGATAGGAGTCTGATAGCACTCAAAAATCTCGAATACCTTACGCAGGAAGCCTGTAGCGAAAAGCATGCGCGATGACTTAATCTTGATGGCTGTAATGTTGTCCTTAGCGGCAACAGCCTTAATCTTACCCTTCAGAAGCACATTATCGATAATGGTGCCTTCAGCCTTAGGATCGAGAGTGTTCTTAAGGCGTACGGGAATGCCGGCAAACTTAGCAGGCTGTACACATGTAGGATGCAGAATCTTTGCACCAAAGTAAGCCAACTCGGCAGCCTCCTCGAAGTTGAGCTGACGTATTGCCTCGGTATTGTCTACTACACGCGGGTCGTTGTTGTGCATACCGTCGATGTCGGTCCATATCTGAATCTCCTCGGCAGGAAGTGCTGCACCTATGAGCGAAGCTGTAAAGTCGCTTCCGCCACGCAGCAGATTGTCGACCTCGCCATAAGCGTTGCGACAGATGAAGCCCTGTGTAATATATATCTGGTAGCCCTCATTCTCCTTCATAATGGCACCCAGCTTCTCCTTAATATACTGTGAGTCAGGTTCGGCGTTCTTGTCGGTTCTCATAAAGTCGAGAGCCGAGAGCAGGCACACTTTCACACCCTGCTCCTCAAGATAGTTTGCCACCATATTGGTGCTCATTATCTCACCCTGAGCAACGATGTTCTTCTCCTCAAAGCTTGTGAACAAGTCCTTAGTGAAAGAACGCAGATAGTTGAATTCCGAAGCGAGGAATTCCTTTGTACGCTGCTTATATTCGTCTGTGGAGTATAGTTCCTCCACATGTTCCATATATTTTCTTTCGAGATTGTTGATTACATCATTAGCTCCATCCGAATTCTTCTTGTAGAGATAGTTTGAAATCTCGACAAGCGAGTTGGTTGTTCCCGACATTGCCGAGAGGACAATAAAAACCTGTTCGCCCGATTCTGACACCATTGACGCTACCGCCTTCATGCGTTCCGGTGTTCCTACGGAGGTTCCTCCAAACTTCATTACTTTCATAGTGTGTGTATTTTTATTTGTTATTTTCCTTATTTGTTTTATCTGTCATCTCTATCAGTTTTCCATTCTCGCATTTGTACACGTGTCCAGGAAAACGTTCAATCAATCCGTGGTTGTGAGTTGAGATTACAACCGGAGTGCCGGTATGGCTTATTTCATATAGCAGTCCGACTATCTTCTCTGCTGTATCCGGGTCAAGATTGCCGGTAGGCTCATCTGCGATAATCACCTTAGGATGGTTGAGCAGAGCTCGTGCTATGGCTATGCGCTGTTGCTCACCACCAGACAGTTCGTGCGGACATTTCATCTTCTTGTCCTCCATGCCTACAGCCGCCAGAACGTTGTCTATACGGTCGTCGATCTCCTTCTTGTTCTTCCATCCTGTAGAATGGAGCACAAACTCCAGATTCTTGTAGATGTTACGGTCGTGAAGCAATTGGAAGTCCTGAAAGATGATGCCCATATCACGGCGTAGAGCCGGTACGTCCTTGCGCTTCAACGTTGTCAGGTCGCGACCGAGCACATTGGCTGTCTCGGCATCGTTCTTGTCGATGTCCACCTCACAATATAGGGTTTTAAGCAGAGTCGACTTTCCAGACCCCACTTTTCCTATTATATAAATAAACTGGTCAGCATCCACATGAAAGTCAACGCCTTCGAGAATCATTTCGTCAGCCTGATAGATATTGACCTTGTTATATTCTATCAACATAATATGTTTTTTGAATTCTTATATTTTAATGTTTGTGCCAACTTGGAGCATGTCGCTCCTTAAGTTCCTTGGCAATGTCTTCTATTCGCAGTCCCTTGCTTGTAAGCAATACTATCAGGTGATAGAACATGTCAGAAGCCTCATATATGAGTCGGTCGTTAGTGCCGTTGGTAGCCTCGATTACAGCCTCAAGAGCCTCCTCGCCTACTTTCTGTGCCATACGGTTCAATCCATCCTTGAATAGCGATGTAGTGTATGAGCCTTCGGGCATCTCCTCGTGTCGCTTGTTGATGAAGTCCTGCAGCTCAGTCAGGAACAACAGAGGGTTGGCATCATTGGTCTCACCCCAACAAGTGTCAGTACCGAGGTGGCAAGCCGGTCCGGTAGGATTAACCCTTACCAGAAGCGTGTCGTTGTCGCAATCAACTTTAATGTCTACAAGATTGAGAAAATTTCCGGATGTCTCGCCCTTAGTCCACAAGCAATTGCGTGAGCGACTCCAGAAAGTCACCTTGCCCGTAGCCATTGTCTTCTCGTAGGCTTCGCGATTCATGTATCCAAGCATCAACACATTACGAGTTGTATTGTCTTGTATAATAGCAGGAACGAGTCCGTCCGTTTTTTCGAAATCTATATTCATAACCAATATTTTAATGAGGTTGTTTTATATTCTTGTTTTTACACCCTTTTCATTCAGAAACCGTTTGAGTTTCTTTATGTTTATCTCGCCGAAGTGGAATACACTTGCAGCAAGAGCAGCATCTGCCTTACCTATAGTGAAAGCATCGTAGAAGTGCTGCATACTGCCTGCTCCACCACTAGCTATGATTGGTATTGGCAACGTTGATAGTTGTGCCAATGCCTCGTTGGCATAACCAGTCTTCACTCCGTCGTGATTCATACTCGTAAAGAGTATTTCGCCAGCTCCACGATCGGCTACTTCAGCAGCCCAATCAAAAAGGCGGTGTTCGGTACGCTCTCGTCCACCCTTCACATAGCAATACCATTCGCCATTGGCCTCCTGACGTGCGTCAATAGCACAGACACACACTTGCGAGCCGAACTTTGACGATATTTCGTTTATCAGTTGCGGGTTGCGTATAGCTGCAGAATTGACACTGACCTTGTCGGCTCCTGCATACAGCAGTCGTTCGACATCCGCGAAAGCATTAATACCACCACCCACAGTAAAGGGTATGTTTATTACTTTAGCTACCTTTTCCACCATCTCGGTGAATGTATTGCGTCCTTCTACACTTGCTGTAATGTCAAGAAACACAAGTTCGTCGGCTCCTTCTGCACTATATCGTTTGGCAAGCTCCACAGGGTCGCCAGCATTACGCAGATTCTCGAAATTGACACCCTTAACGGTTTCTCCGTCTTTCACATCAAGGCATGGTATGATTCTTTTGGCAAGTCCCATAATCGTTCATTATTTTATGAGGTGACTTATACGGTTAATGTCTATGCGGCCTTCGTAGTATGCCTTTCCGAATACTACAGCAGGAATACCTGCCTCATCGAGAGCGATAATGTCATCAGCCGACGACACACCGCCACTTGCTATGAGATGCAGATCGGGGAAGTGCTTCATTATCTTCCGGTACAGTTCTATAGATGTACCTGCAAGTGCGCCGTCCTTTGAGATATCGGTACACAACACCTTGCTAACACCTTTGGCTTTGTAGAAACCAATAAAATCGAAAATGTCACGTTCGGTATGTTCCAGCCATCCGTTTATGGCAATCCTGCCGTCAAGAACGTCAGCACCCAGAATTATACGTTCCGGTCCGTATCGTTTCAGCCATTCGGAAAACATCTGCGGATTGGTATATGAGATGCTTCCTATTGTCACCATCGAGGCTCCATTATCGAATGCCGTATCCATGTCGTCCTGTGTCTTAATGCCTCCGCCGAAGTCTACCGTAAGGTTTGTAGCTTTACATACTTCGTTTAGTACGTTAGCATTTACCACATGTTTCGATTTCGCTCCGTCCAAGTCTACCATATGCAGTCGCTTGAATCCGGTCCGTTCCAGTTCGGCAGCCATATCTATTGGCTTGCCATACACTTTCTTCTGCGAATAGTCTCCTTTTGTCAGTCTCACGCATTCACCATTGATAATGTCGATGGCAGGTATCAGTTCTATCATACGCGTTCAATGAAGTTTCTTAATATCTTTTCGCCCACACCACCGCTTTTCTCCGGATGAAACTGTGTTGCGTAGAAATTATCCTTTCTCAGAGCTGCGCTGAATGGCAGAGTATAGTCAGCCACAGCAACAGTATATTCGCAAACCGGCACATAAAAGCTATGTACGAAATACACGAAATCGTCTTCGCTAATATGTTCAAACAGCTCTGTTTTCAGGCTATATATATTGTTCCACCCCATAGCCGGCACTTTTTCCGAATTGTCAGTCGGTATAAACCGCTTCACATCTACAGGAAATATTCCAAGACAATCGGTATTGTCCTCTTCCGAATGTCGGCACATAAGCTGTTGCCCTATACATATTCCAAGTACAGGCTGCCGCAAGTCGCATATCAGTCTGTCGAGCTTGTGTTCTTTCAGATACTTCATTGTCTCGCCGGCAGCCCCCTGTCCAGGGAATATTATCTTGTCGGCCGATTGCAAGACTTCTGGAGAATCTGTTATAACAGGATTGCACCCGATGCGTTGCAAGGCGTTCACTACCGACCTGATATTACCAGCATTATACTTGACTATAGCTATCTGCATAAGCTTTGTGTTTTGTTGAGATACATAAGGCTTCATGCCCATTAAGCATGAAAATTTGACATATTAGGGGTGCTATCCTCGGCAAAGTTACAAATTTTTCTGTGTTTAGAATATGATTTTGCCTTTTTTTAATGTCCTGTCAGCTCATTATAACACGTTTGACTCGTATAATGACTTATATATGTCAATTTTATACAAATATACGCACCTCATTTTACGATTTGTCACGCCAAAGCCTCAAGTTCTTCCGACAGTTGGGTCCAGCGTTCCTCTTCTTCGTCCATACGCATCTTCACGGATGTGTATTCGTTGACAAGTTTCATGTCTGAAGCACCTTCTGGCGTACAGAGTTTCTCGTCGAGTTCCTTCAGTCGGTTTTCCATAGACTCTATCTTTGCCTCCGATTCCTTCACGAGTTTTTCTATCTTGCGTATTTTCTTCTGCTTCTCCTTGTGCTCGGCATAGCTTTCCTTAGCTTGCGACTTCTCGGCATCGTCTGCCTTTTTTGCCGACTCGGCATTAGCCGTATTAGCAGCAAACGTGCCCGACGTATTGAGCGCAGTCATGTCTTCGGCATTATGTGCCCTCAGATAGTCGTATATGCCACCTATGTGCTCTCTCACCTTGCCGCCACCAAATTCGTAGACCTTGCTTACGAGACCGTCAAGAAATTCACGGTCGTGGCTGACTATGATAGCCGTGCCGTCAAAGGCGAGGATAGCTTCCTTCAGCACCTCTTTCGAGGCGATGTCAAGATGGTTGGTAGGCTCGTCGAGGATTAGCAGATTAACGGGTTCGAGCAGCAGTTTTATCATTGCCAATCGACTGCGTTCGCCACCCGACAACACCTTCACCTGTTTGTCTACATCCTCGCCACAGAACATGAACGAACCCAGAATGTTCTTTATCTTCAGTCGAATGTCGCCCTTTGCCACATTGTCTATGGTTTCAAACACGGTAAGTTCGCCGTCAAGCAGCTGCGCCTGATTTTGCGCAAAGTAGCCTATCTGCACGTTGTGTCCAACCTTAAGGTTGCCGTCGAATGGTATCTCGCCCATGATACATTTCACAAGCGTCGACTTACCCTCGCCGTTCTTGCCTACAAATGCCACCTTCTCGCCTCGCTTAATGGTAAGGTCTACATTCGCAAACACGTTGTGGTCGCCATAAGTCTTACCCACCCCGTCGCATATCACGGGGTAATCGCCCGAGCGCAGACATGGAGGAAATTTCAAGTGCATCGTGGCATTGTCCACCTCGTCCACCTCAATTGGTACTATCTTCTCCAGCTGCTTTATGCGGCTTTGTACCTGCACAGCCTTGGTCGGCTTGTATCGGAAACGCTCTATGAAGTCCTTTATGTCGGCTATCTCCTTCTGCTGGTTTTCATAAGCACGCAGCTGCTGTTCGTGGCGTTCGTCGCGCAGCTTTATGTATTCGTCGTACTTCACACGATAGTCGTTAACCTGTCCACAGGTGATTTCGATTGTGCGATTGGTAACATTGTTGATGAATGCACGGTCGTGACTAACCAGTACCACAGCCTTGGCGCTTTGTTGCAGAAATCTCTCAAGCCATCCTATACTTTCAATATCAAGATGGTTGGTAGGCTCGTCGAGCAATAAGATGTCTGGACGACGCAACAATATCTTAGCCAACTCTATACGCATTCGCCATCCGCCCGAGAATTCGCTTGTAGGGCGGTCGAAGTCTGTACGCAAAAAGCCAAGGCCGGTAAGTGTGCGCTCTATTTCCGCCTCATAGTTGTCACCGCCGAGCATCATGTAGCGGTCGTGTTCTTGTGTGAATTTCTCCACAAGTGCGGCATATGATTCGCTTTCATAATCGGTACGCTCTGTCAGCTGATGGTTCAGGTCGTCAATACGGGCCTTCATCTTTGTCACGTCCGAGAAAGCCTTGAGTGCCTCCTCCTTGACAGTAGTGTTGTCCTGCAGAATCATCACCTGTGGCAGATAGCCTATTATTGTGTCGTTAGGTATGGCAACCTTACCGTCTGTAGGTTTCTGCATTCCGCATATAATCTTCAGCATAGTCGACTTGCCTGCTCCATTCTTGCCAACAAGTGCTATACGGTCGCGGTCGTTCACTACAAAGCTCACATTTCTGAACAATGGCTTTGCGCTGAACTCTACTGAGAGTCCTTCTATTGATATCATATTTTCGTTTCTTATTCTTCTGTTATTGTGATTGGGCCGTTGAGGTCGACCTTCCACGTTTCTACTTCTTTTCTTAGAATCAGCTCACACTTGCCTTTCTTACACATTCTGCCATGACGTCCTATCGAGTCGCACATCAGAAAGTTCTGTACCGTCATTTTCACTCGTGCGCTATCGCTGTCTATATCAATATCGCTTATGTCGCACAATGCGCTATCAGCCTGTGCATTAACCACATTGACATCTTCCTGGCTGATGTTCGACGCATAGAAAGCCATCCACTTATGCGAGCGTTCAGTACACAAAATTGAAGCTTGACACAGACGGAGGTTGAAGTAATTCTGTCCAAAGTTTTTGGCACAAATTTCTACAGCAGCATCATCTTTTAGCGAGCATGCACTTGCAAGGCACATTGCCATAACACAGGCAAAAGTGACCAATAATATATGTTTTACCGACATATCCAATTGCTTCTTTGTTTTATAACAAGTACAAAATTACTTATTTTCTTTGGCATATTCACCCCTTTTGCTTAATTTTGTATTAAAATTGAAGCCGACAAAGGTAAAACAGTCAAGTTATGACGCTTTACCATTGCCGGCGTTTTAATGTTTATAGAAGAAAAAAATGCTGAACTTTATATCTTTTGGAAGCGGAAGTAGTGGCAACTGCTATTATTTATACACGCAAAATTCGGGTCTACTTATTGATGTAGGCGTTGGTACAAGATCGCTCAAGAAGGCTTTTCATGATTACGGATTGCGATTTGTCGATGGTTTCGATGGCATACTTGTCACTCACGACCATGCTGACCACATCAAGTCGGTAGGTAGCTTAAGCAAGAAGTTCAATCTGCCGGTATATGCTACAGAGACTGTTCATGCAGGTATGGACCGCAACTACTGCATGCGTTGCAAACTCGCCCACTCCAACCGCATGAAGGTAGTCAAGGGACAGAGCTTCAATGTAGGTGATTTCAGCATCACTCCCTTTAACGTGCCCCACGACAGTTCGGACAACGTGGGATATTTGATTGAGGCTGACGGCGTTGTATTCTGTCTGCTAACAGATGTGGGTACCATAACCGATGAGATGAAAAGCATAATCAGCCGCGCCAACTATCTGGTAATCGAGGCCAACTACGACCCGCAGATGCTTGAGACCGGACCTTACCCCCGCTATCTGAAGGACCGCATCAAGAACGGACACGGCCATCTGAGTAACACACAATGTGCCCAAGCCTTGGCCGAGAACTTCACCCACACCCTCAAGCACGTATGGCTGTGTCATCTCAGCCAAGAGAACAACAAGCCAGAGCTGGCACTCAACACAATCAGCCAAACGCTTGAAATGACAGGCATAAGGGTTGGCGAAGACGTGAAAGTAGAGGTTCTACGTCGCACACTACCTACAGGCATATTCAGTTTGACGTAGATAATCCAACAATATCAGAACGTAAGACAAAGAACAACACCTGAACAAAAAAAAAACAACAAGAACAATATCGTTAAATCCAATAAAAAGTTAACAATATTGTTCTTGTTGTATTATCGTTTTATACTCACCTTAACTTCTCGCTTAAATATCGTCCTGTTGCGCTCGCCTTACATTTTGCCACTTCCTCTGGAGTGCCACAACACACAATATTACCACCCTTATTGCCTCCATCCGGACCGAGATCAATCACATAGTCGCCACATTTTATAACGTCCATATTGTGTTCAATCACGATGATTGAATGCCCTTTCTCGATGAGCGTATTGAACGACTTGAGCAATCGATGGATGTCATGAAAGTGCAGTCCTGTTGTTGGCTCGTCGAATATGAAGAGTGTAGGTTCCTGACGTTCTTGTCCTATAAAATAGGCAAGTTTGACGCGCTGGTTCTCACCCCCCGATAGGGTTGACGAACTTTGACCCAACTTGATGTATCCAAGTCCTACTGCATCAAGCGGCTGCAGCTTGTCGGCAATCTGCTTTTCGCCATACTTCTCAAAGAAATCGATAGCTTCCGAAACAGTCATGTTCAGAACGTCATAGATGTTCTTGTCATGGAAGCGTACGTCGAGAATTTCCTTCTTGAATCGTTTGCCATGGCATGCGTCACACTCCAGTACAAGGTCGGCCATAAACTGCATCTCTACCGTTATCACTCCTGCACCCTTACACTCCTCACAACGTCCACCTTCGGCATTAAACGAGAAGTATTGGGCTGTATATCCCTCTTGTTTTGCCAGGGGCTGACTTGCAAAGAGCTGACGTATGGTGTCATAGGCCTTGATGTAAGTAGCAGGATTAGAACGTGTGCTCTTGCCTATAGGGTTTTGGTCGACAAATTCCACATGCTTCACCATCTGCCAGTCGCCTCCCAATGACGAGTATTCGCCAGGAGCATCAGCCACCTCGTTAAGATGCCGCTTTAATGCCGGATACAGAATTCCCTTAATAAGCGACGATTTACCCGAGCCGCTCACACCTGTTACTACCGTCAGAACATTAAGCGGCAGAGTGACGTCTATACCACGAAGATTGTTCATTCGTGCACCATTTATCTTTATGGCATGATTCCATTGACGTCGCGACTGCGGCACGGGTATGCTCTCCATTCCTGAAAGATAGCGTACGGTATAGCTACGTGTGGCATTGGGGTCGGTATGATTTATGTCATCGAGCGTACCCTCAAACACTATCTCGCCTCCGAGTCGGCCTGCATCCGGACCCACATCAATAATATAATCGGCAGCACGCATTATATCCTCGTCATGCTCTACGACAATAACCGTATTGTGAAGCTGTTGCAGTTCACGCAACACATGTATCAGTCTATCAGTATCTCGGCTATGCAATCCTATGCTTGGCTCGTCGAGAATATAGACCGAACCCACAAGCGAGCTTCCGAGGTTTGTAGTAAGATTGATGCGCTGGCTCTCGCCACCACTAAGCGAATCAGACGGGCGATTGAGTGTAAGATACCCCAGGCCTACATCGAGCAAGAACTGCAGACGTTTGTTTATCTCCGTAAGCAGGCGCTTGCCAATCTTAGCCTCATGTTCGCTGAGCTGTAGATTTTCAAACCAAGCCTTCAAGTTTACTACCGACATCTCCACCAATTCGGTTATGCTCATTCCGCCTATCTTAACCCATGTAGCCTCCTTCTTGAGTCGGGTGCCATGACATACGGGACAGATAGTCTTTCCACGATAACGGCTTTGCAGGACACGGTATTGTATCTTATACTGGTTTTCCTTCACCATCTGGAAGAAGGAGTCGATGCACACCCTATCTCGTACATCCCGGTTGCGATCGGACGGAAGACCATGCCACAGCATGTCCTTCTGAGCCCTTGTAAGATTGAAGTAAGGTTCAAAAATAGGGAACTTGTCGTTGGCAGCCCTGCGACAGAATTCTGTCTTCCACGCTCCCAGCTTCTCGCCATGCCAACATTGTACACATCCGTCATACACGCTAAGCGACGTGTTGGGGACAACCAGTTTCTCGTCAATACCTATCACCTTGCCAAATCCCTCACACTCAGGACAAGCTCCTGCGGGAGAGTTGAATGCAAACATATTGTCGGTAGGCTTCTCGAATGTTATGCCATCCTCCTCAAACGATGTAGAGAAGTCGTAGCATATATTTGATGGCGGGAATACAAGTCGGCATGTACCGTAGCCCTCATAGAAAGCAGTCTCGACCGATTCTGTCAATCGTGAGACGCTTGATTCTGAAGAGCTTACGCTCATTCTATCTATCAATACATAAAGCGGTTCGGCAATCGCATCATTCTTATCACCAGCCAGGAAATCGTCTATGCGCAAAAAATCTCCTTTATACCAAATGCGCGAATAGCCTTGTTGCAATTCGGCTGTCAGCTGTTCGTGTAGCGTGCGTCCCTTGACAACATTAAGAGGTGCCAGGACAGCAAATTTGGTGCCCTCGGAGTATTGACGCGTACACTCCAGCACATCGTCTACGGTATGCGTCTTCACCTCCTTGCCACTTATGGGCGAGTAGGTACGACCTATACGTGCGAAAAGCAAACGGAGATATTCGTAAATTTCGGTAGAAGTACCAACTGTACTTCTTGGATTTCGCGATATTACCTTCTGTTCTACGGCAATAGCTGGTGGCAGACCCTTTATATAGTCGCATTCGGGTTTGCTCATTCTGCCAAGATACTGTCTGGCGTACGAAGAAAGCGACTCTACATAACGTCGCTGGCCTTCGGCATACAAGGTGTCGAAAGCCAGCGATGATTTACCGGAACCAGAGATTCCGGTTATTACAATAAGCTTGTCGCGCGGTATCCTCAGACTGATGTCCTTCAGATTGTTTACCCGCGCTCCTTTTACTTCTATGAATTTTTCCATATCAGTCGTTCATGGACAAGAGGAACTCCTCGTTGTCGCGAGTACGATGCATACGGTCGTGTATGGTATTCATCGCCTCTATAGGGTTCATATCCGAAATGTACTTGCGCAGAATCCACATTCTGTCGAGTGTGGTCTTGTCCTGCAGCAGATCGTCACGACGCGTACTTGAAGCCACAAGATTGACAGCTGGGAAGATACGCTTGTTCGACAATGAGCGGTCGAGCTGCAACTCCATATTGCCAGTTCCCTTGAACTCCTCGAATATCACTTCGTCCATCTTCGAGCCGGTATCGATGAGGGCTGTTGCTACGATTGTGAGCGAACCTCCATTCTCGATATTACGTGCTGCGCCAAAGAATCGCTTGGGCTTCTGCAAAGCGTTTGCGTCGACACCACCGGTAAGCACCTTGCCCGATGCAGGCGAAACGGTATTGTATGCGCGTGCCAGACGTGTTATCGAGTCGAGGAATATCACGACGTCGTGTCCACACTCTACCATACGTTTGGCTTTCTCGAGTACTATTCCAGCAATCTTGACGTGGCGTTCGGCAGGCTCGTCGAATGTAGAGGCAATCACCTCAGCATTTACGGTACGTGCCATATCTGTAACCTCCTCGGGGCGCTCGTCGATGAGCAGCATCATAAGGTAAGCCTCCGGATGATTGGCAGCAATAGCGTTGGCAATATCCTTCATAAGGATTGTCTTGCCGGTTTTGGGCTGTGCCACGATTAGCGCGCGTTGTCCCTTGCCTATAGGCGAGAAGAGGTCGACAATACGTGTACTGAGATTTGTCGTGGCTCTATCTCCACAAAGGTTGAATTTCTCGTCGGGGAACAGAGGAGTAAGATGTTCGAATGCCACACGGTCGCGTATCTCGTTGGGGTTGCGTCCGTTTATCATGTCGATACTTGTGAGCGGGAAGTATTTTTCGCCGTCGTGTGGCGGACGTACGTGACAGTCGACAACGTCACCTGTCTTGAGTCCGTAGCTCTTAACCTGCTGTGTGGATACATATATATCGTCGGGCGACGAGAGATAGTTGTAGTCGCTTGAGCGGAGGAATCCATATCCGTCGGGCATAACTTCAAGCACTCCGTTGGCCTTAACAAGATCGGTAAAGTCATACAGAGGCTCTTCGGGCTGGGGTTGTGGCTGCTGTTGGTACGGCTGGGCTGTATGCTGTACGTTTGTAGTAGGATTGTCGAACATGTCGTATGTCGGTACGGCACCCTGGTCTTCGATAGGCAGGTCGACAACTGTGATAAAGTCGGTACCGTCGCCTGGGTCGCCTGCCCACACTCCGTCGGGTGTAGATGCGTTGGTGTCGGCATTTTCGTTGTGCGACTTTATCTTTGCCTGCAGTTGTGCCAGCATGTCTTCATTCACACCATCTTCGGCAGTCTGCTCTTGGTGTGCAAATGACGCTTCTGGTATGTCGCCGTCGTTCATACCGTCTTCTGTCTGTGGTTCAGCCGGAATCATTTCGGGTTCAGGCTGCTGCATAGTCTGTATGGCATCAGGCTGTGCAGCCTGTACCTCCATAGCCTCTTGCGCAGCCAACTCGTCCTGGCGTTTACGTTCCTGTATTGCCGAGAGCAGTTCAAGTTCCTTCTTCGACTTGCGTCCTCTATGCTTGGGTATTGCCGAGAGCATTTCTTCGGGAGTCATCGTTGCAGCTTCGGCATCAGCCTTTGTCTGTGCTTTAGGCTCAGCATCGTCGGCCTTGTTTTTCTTAACGTCAAAGTTTTCGCCTTCCTTGCCATTCACAGTATACACGCGGTCGGTATCTTTCTTGGTAATTCTGGTGCGACGACGTTTTGTTCCGAGCGGGTTCTTGTTGCCTTCAATCTCGGCTTGCCTGTCGAGTATTGCATACACCAGCTCTTCAGGATTGCCTTCTGCCGGAGGTTCAATGCCCATTTCGTGCGCAATATCTTGCAATTCAGCCATATCCTTGGCTGACAATTCTTCTTTACTATACATGGATTTTCTAAAAAAAATGAAAGATTACGCTTCAGAACAGAAGCCGATGTAATCTTGAGTTGAATTATAATGCAAAGTTACAGTTTTTTTCGTAAAGTGGCACAAGGTAGAAAAACAACTTGCGAGACATTTAACTAATATTAACTGTACATCAAAATTTATTGCTGTCCTGTAAAACTCAAAAGAGCATAAATATGGTTCATCTGACATTTGGAGTAATGATGATAGAAGTGGGGATGCTTGAAAGTATATTGACAAATGTCGGATGAACCATTTTTTTGTTTAATAGAAGTCATGTGGGTCTTCGGGATGTGTTCGGGATGCCTTCGGGATGTGTTCGGGATGTGTTCGGGATGTGTTCGGGCGAAATCGGCTTCACTTGCGATAGGGGGTTGTATGCTCCTGATTCTCTACGGAAATCGTCAGCACCTGAGTTGTGTTAGCAGTTGTGCGGAAGCGGTTGTCGGTACGTTCGCCCACCAGCCATACTATTCTACCGTTAGCGTCAGCTACTACGAGCTGGCGACGCTTGTCAAATATAGAGCGTTTGCGGTCGGTAAGATAATCGCTTACGAGTTTGGAATGCTTCATTCCGAATGGTGTAAAGCGGTCGCCATCGGAAGTATTACGGACGGTAAGCGGCCATGCTACCATCTCAGCATCGAGCGTTACGCAGAGGGGGGCGACACTAGGCTTGAAGTTGTCGTCAACGGGAGCGATGTGGAAGTCGAACTTCAGATTGTCTGCAAACGAATAAAGTCCGCATTCGGGAACCTTCTTGTCAAGGGTATGGACACCATAGTTAAGAGGCTGAACGAGAAGGCTGTCGCGATTGAAACACAATTCGTGTGTATTGGAGGCGAATACACGGGTGCGGTCCGACTGACGTGCGAGAACCGAATACAGCATTTCGACCTGCGACGAAGTGAAGCCACACGGACTGAGGACATGAAACAACACGCTTTCGGGCGACACTTGTGCAAGCAGGCGAGCGATGTCTACTGTAAAGACACTTTGGCTGCTGCCTTCGACAACATCAGCCATAGCCCTGCCTATGGCATCGTCGTAGACATTCACGGCCTCGCCTACACGCAAGGACGTTTCGAATATCGACTGCGCCACATTAGGATTGAGCTGTTGCAATAGAGGCATAAGCTCAAGGCGTATCTTGTTGCGCTTTACGTCGGGCACGAGATTGGTGCTATCGGTAACGTACGACTGGTCCTGGCTATTGAGATAGCCGACTATGTCATTACGGCTGACAGAGAGCATAGGACGCAGAATATAGCCGTTACGAGGCTGAATGCCACGCAGACCGCGAATGCCCGTACCACGCACAAGATTCAGCAGAACCGTCTCAACGCTATCGTCACGATGATGAGCCACACAGATGCCGTCGGCTGCGATGTCATGGCGCAGACGCTCGAAATAGTCATAGCGCAGGCGTCGGGCAGCCATCTCGATGCTGACATGATGTAGCGAGGCATACTCGCGTGTGTCGAAATGAACGAGATGCAACGGGATGTTGCAATCGGCACACAGAGTCTGGCAGAAGCGCTCGTCGCGGTCGGACTCGTCGCCACGCAGACGGAAATTGCAATGGGCAGCCTCAACCTGCATTTGCCACTTGGCAGCCATACTCCGCATAGCAAGCAGCAACGCCACGCTATCGGCACCTCCCGAAAGGGCGACGATATATTTGCCGCCCGTCACAAACAAACGATGGGCAGAGGCGAACGCCCCCACCCTATTGATGAAATTATTCAGTACGTTATTGTTCATTATACATATATAGAATGACCTTCTCTTACTCCACGTAGAGTACCAGTCCCTTCAGATATTCGCCCTCCGGGTGATAGATATTGATGGGATGATCGGCAGGCTGATGAATCTGATGCAGGATGCGCACCTTGCGGTTGGCCTGGACTGCAGCAGTAAATACCGCATTACGGAAGTTCTCCTTCGACACAATCTGCGAGCAGCTGAACGTGAAGAGGATGCCTCCCGGCTTGATGCGTTGCAGACCCTTCACATTAAGGCGCGTGTAGCCCTTGAGCGCGTTGCGCAAAGCTGCGCGATGCTTGGCAAAAGCAGGCGGGTCGAGCACGATGAGGTCGTACATCTTGTCGTTGGCATCAAGATACTTGAATGCGTCTTCGCAGAATGCGGCATGACGCTCGTCGCCAGGGAAGTTCATGGCAATATTCTTGTTGGTGAGTTCGATGGCCTTGGCGCTACTGTCTACCGAGTGTACAAGTTTGGCTCCACCACGCATGGCGTATACCGAGAAGCCACCGGTATAGCAGAACATGTTCAGAACCGAGCGTCCTTTCGAGTAAGTTTCGAGCAAGTGTCGGTTTTCGCGCTGGTCAACGAAGAACCCTGTCTTCTGGCCCTTGAGCCAGTCGATATGGAAATTAAGTCCGTTCTCCATGGCGACGTCGCTTCCCATCGAGCCGTATATAAATCCGTTCTCGTGCTCAATATCAGCCTTAAACGGCAGGGTTGTCTCGCTCTTGTAGTAGACGTTGGCGATTTCGCCTCCAGCCACCTTGACGAGAGCTTCGCAGATTTCATTACGATAGACGTGCATACCAACCGAATGAGCCTGCATTACGGCAGTATCGCCATAGCAGTCGATAATGAGTCCTGGCAGGTTGTCGCCCTCGCCATGTACCAGTCGGAAAGTGTTATTATTGTCACGTCCGATGAGTCCGATAGCCTTGCGCATCTGCCAAGCCGACTCCAGTCGCGACTCCCAGAACTCGGCATCGATTTCCACGTCACGAAACGAGAGCACACGCACGGCTATGCTGCCTATCTGGAACATGCCGACAGCAATAAAATCGCCCGACGCGGTAATGACACGCACCAGTTCGCCTTCCTCCACGCCCTCGTCCACATTGGCTACGGCTCCAGAGAATATCCAAGGATGAAAGCGCTTCAGACTCTCTTCCTTGCCTTTTTTCAGATATAGTTTCTTATACATAGTCTTTTAGAATCTTTTAGAGTTTTGAGTTTTTGAGAATTCTGGAATCAAAGTTCAACCTTCTTCAATTCATAATCGCCCGTAGCCATAAGCCTCATTATTTCGTCATAGAGGTTGATGCACGCCCAAGCGTCGATGGCGGCATACTCCTTCTGCTTGTCAGAGAGCACGTCTGCCTCCCAGTTGGTGAGTCGCTGGCGCTTGCTTATCTTCTCACCGAAGAGGTTGGCATACAGCTTCTGCAGGCTCTTGTCCTCAATACCGATATTGCCTATTATGTCTTGAATGTCGATAAACCATCCGGGTGTGAACTCGGCACGTCTATGAAGCGACATTATGTCGTCGTGCCACGAGAGCCCCACCATTGGCACCATGCGATTGGAGAGTAGTCTGATTATCGACTGAGGGAGTCCCAGATGATTGAGGCGGAAAAGGAAACATTGTTCGCGTGTGGCCACCTGCAGCAACGCCACCTTATGGTTCTGTCCACGGCGGAAGGCAGGTTTCGTCTCCGTGTCGACACCAAGGATGTCACACGTGAGCAGATAGTCGACGGCACGCTCAGCCTCGTATTCGTTCAAGATGACGTTGATTTTATATGGATACTCCACTAATGGAAGTGCATTAATGGTAGCTTTGTCAAACTTGTTGTATATTGTCTTTTTCATTCCGAACATTTAAAGATACTGCAAAATTAGAAAAAAGTTATGAAATTATGGTGCTTTACGAGTTTTTTCCACTAATTTTGTGATGAATATTCTGTTGCGAAAGAGATTTTCTGCAGAGAAGGCACAAAGTGTAATAAAATCTAAACTAAATAAAATGGCAAAGAAAAAGGCGGAACGCAAACCCGCTAACATTAAGGAAGCGCTCGGACTTTCGAGTTTTCTGAGAAGCGAGAGAACCGATTTTCTCTTAGGATTGATTATCATATTGTTCGCTATATATCTGTTTGTGGCGATGTCGTCATTTCTGACCACGGGCGCAGCCGACCAAAGCATACTCGAGAGCATGCGTCCTGGCGAGTGGTTCAATACCGAACGTATATTCCAGAACTATTGCAGCTCGGTAGGAGCCATGCTGTCCTACTTCTTCATGACCGAGAACTTCGGATTTGCAGCATTCATGATTCCCTCGTTCCTGGTGCTTGCCGGAGTAAGGCTGATGCGCATCTGCATGGTCAACATGTGGAAATGGTTCTTCGGAATGGCAATAGCTATGTATTGGCTGTCGGTATTCCTCGCCAAGGTGGTGGCTCCATTTACGGGCGAACTGACATTCAATCCTGGCGGCCGACACGGAGCCTTGTGTGTAGAGTATGCCGAGAACGTGATAGGTCCTCCTGGACTTGCAGCCATACTCTTCTTCACAGCCATAGCGCTACTCACATTCATCAGCACTCAGACCATCACATGCTTCCGCCGTATGCTCAATCCTCTTGCCAAGGGTACAGCCAACGCAGGACGGGCTGTGTCGTCGGCCGTATCGAGCATAGTGGAGAAGACCGGCAAAGACGGGGAAACCGACCAGGCCGATGCCGACTATGACGACGAAGAGCCTGTCGACAACATCACCGGCAAGACCGTTGCCGCCAACAATAACGACAATATCGGCAAGAACGGCAACAAAGACAATAACGGCAAGAATGCCGGCAAGGGCGACGACGAGCCGGAGCTAACGTCGGTAATCGACCTTACAGACATGAGCGGTGCGCAGCCCGACACCAAGCCGGCAAAGTCAGCTGCCAAACTCTCCGACAACAACATCAAGGGTAATCCTGACGGAGCCGACAGCCAGCTTACGGTTGAGGTGGGCAAGGAAGACAAGGCCAACGGCAACATAAGCACGCAGCCCCACGACATCGACACCCCAATCAATCCGCTCGAACCATTCACGAGATACCGCTATCCGGGACTCGACCTGCTAAACAAAGACTCCAACGACGGCAAGCCATACGTAGACATGGAGGAGGTAAAGGCGCACAACGAGGAGATTGTGAAGGTGCTCAAGAGCTTCGGCATCGACATACGTGAGATCAAGGCTACTGTAGGTCCTACAATCACCCTATACGAGATAACTCCTGCCGAGGGAATACGCATCACCAAGATACGCAACCTTGAGGACGACATAGCCCTGCGACTCTCGGCTCTTGGCGTGCGTATTATAGCCCCGATACCGGGCAAGGGAACCATAGGCATAGAGGTGCCGAACAAGAAGCGCCACAACGTGTCGATGGAGAGCATATTGAACTCGCGCAAGTTCCAGGAGACCAAGTTCGACCTGCCTATAGCGCTCGGCAAGACCATCACCAACGAGGTGTTCATGGCCGACCTCACCAAGATTCCGCATCTGCTCGTAGCAGGTGCCACGGGCCAGGGTAAGTCGGTAGGTCTGAACGTTATCATCACGTCGCTATTGTACAAGAAGCATCCCAACGAGCTGAAGCTTGTGCTCATCGACCCGAAGAAGGTTGAGTTCAGCGTCTATGCCCCCATAGCCGACCACTTCATGGCGCAGGTGGACGACGACGACGAGCCTATCATTACCGACGTGACCAAGGTGGTGCGCACGCTCAAGAGCCTCTGCACACTCATGGACCATCGCTACGACCTGCTGAAACTGGCAGGAGCGCGCAACATCAAGGAATATAACGACAAGTATCTGCGCCACAAGCTCAATCCCGAGCACGGCCACGAGTTCATGCCGTACATCGTAGTAATCATCGACGAGTTTGGCGACCTCATCATGACAGCCGGCAAGGAGGTGGAGATGCCTATAGCACGTATCGCCCAGCTGGCACGTGCCGTGGGAATACACATGATTATAGCCACCCAACGCCCTACTACATCAATCATCACGGGCAACATCAAGGCCAACTTCCCCGGACGCATAGCGTTCAAGGTAAGCTCGATGATGGACTCGCGCATCATCCTCGACCGTCCGGGAGCCAACCAGCTCATCGGTATGGGCGACATGCTCTATCTCAACGGCAACGAGCCTACACGTGTACAATGTGCATTCATCAACACTCCCGAGATAATACAGATAAACGAGTACATAGCCAAGCAGTCGGGACCGACAAGCCCCATGCAGCTGCCCGAGCCCAAGAACGACGAGGGAGGAGCCGGAGCCTCAGGTTCGTCGGGCGACATTGGCGCTATCGACCCGTTGTTTGAAGAGGCGGCACGCTCGGTTATCGTCAGCCAGCAGGGCAGCACAAGCATGATACAACGCAGGTTCTCGATAGGCTTCAATCGCGCCGGACGACTCATGGACCAGCTCGAAAAGGCTGGTATAGTAGGAGCGGCACACGGAGGCAAGGTACGCGATGTGCTCATAGCCGACGAGAGCCAATTGGATAACATTATAGGACAACTAAAACGTACGTAAACGATTATGAAACACACATTGTTAAGTATTCTGCTTGTAGCCGCCATGGCGGTAGTATCAAGCGTTCAGTCAATGGCACAGTCAAACACAGCGCAGGCTCGTGCCATACTCGACAAGACATCGAAGGTAATAGGACACAAGAGCGGCGTAAGCGCATCGTTCACCCTCAAAAATCCCACCACGGGCAACGTGTCGGGCACGATAGCCGTCAAGGGCGGCAAGTTCAACGCCCGCACTCCGCAGGCCATAGTATGGTTCAACGGCAAGACACAATGGACATACATGAAGAAGAACAACGAGGTGAACATAAGCACCCCAACTCAGGCGCAGCAGCAGATGATGAACCCATATACATTTATTAATGTGTACAAGACAGGATACAAGATGTCGTCTGCCAAG
>OLSQ01000679.1_pt1 | contig 31872 bp, 27 predicted proteins | sample 1672561 | NCBI WGS metagenome assembly OLSQ01 (sample SAMEA3136699, study PRJEB25190) | human gut metagenome | biome: human gut; feature: human-associated habitat; material: faeces | place: Austria | collected 2013
ATCCCGCCGCTGAGCACAGCGTCGGGCGTGCGGCGTTGCCGTCGGCAAGGGCCTCGAGAGCCTGCCGGCGTGCGGCCGTCATGAATATCTTTTCGACCTCGCTGAGTGTCATTTGCCTTTCGGTGTGAGGATAGCGCGGTAACGCGCCGGATCAAGCACTACCGCCCGCGCCGTATCGGCCTCCAGGTCGTAGCGCAGCGACCGACGCACCAGGGTGCCGTCGTCGAAGTATCGCTCGCTTATCTCGCTGTCTATTATCTTCACCAGCTCGTCGCGGTTGAAGTCGAGGTCGCGTTGCAGGTCGTGGCGCATCATTCCGGCCAGCCTCTCGAGCTGAGCCTCAACCGAGTCGTTCAGGTAGCCCTCCACCCGCGCTGCGTCGCGCAGATAGTCGATACCCATTTCCGACATGCGGTCGTATTTGAAGCGGTCCGGGTCGATGAAGGCCTTGAAGTCGGCGAACACTGAATCATCCACCGCCCAGTCGGCCGCTATCGTGTCGTGGCGCGCGCGGAAACGGTTGGCGTAGTCGTACGCCCACAGGTCGCTGATCACGTTGTACAGCAGACGGTTCATCGTCGTGTCCGACACCGCTACGTCGGGCGTGATGCCGCCACCGTCGCGCACGGGCCGTCCTCCGGCGGTGTACCACACCTTGGTCAGGCTGTCGGGCACGCGTGTAGGTGTGCCCTCGTTGTCGCGGTGGCGGTAGTCGATGGCCTGGATCAGACGTCCGCTCGGTATGAAGTACCGTGCCACGGTGATCTTGACCATGCCGTTGTTGAACAGCGGACGCGACGTCTGCACCAGCCCCTTGCCGTACGAGCGGCTGCCTACGATCACCGCGCGGTCAAGGTCCTGCAGCGCGCCGGCCACGATCTCGCTCGACGATGCCGTCGACTCGTCTATCATCACCACCAGCGGAGTCTCCGTGTCGATCGGCTTGCGTGTCGTCTTGTATATCTTTTCGCTTGATGGCTCGGCGCCGCGCGTGCGCACCACCTCGGTCCCCTTGGGCACGAACAGCCCTACGATCTGCACTGCACTCTCGAGCAGTCCGCCGCCGTTGCCGCGCAGGTCCAGCACGATGCCCTTTAGGCGCGGGTCACGCTTCATGGCGTTCACTGCGTCGCGTACAGCTCCCGCGCTCTTGTTGTTGAACGTCGTCAGCCGTATGTAGCCCACGCCGGCCTCATCCACTCCGTAGTAGGGCAGGGGATCCACCTCGATGTTGCGGCGCACCAGGTCGAACGTCAGTATCGAGTCGCTTCCGATCCACGGGCGCTGCACCTTCACCGATACCGTCGACCCTGCCTGGCCGCGCAGCCGTCGGCTCACCTTGTCCACCGGCGTGCCGGCCTCCACGGTCTCCCCGTTTATCTCCAGGATCACGTCACCGTGGCGCAGTCCCGCCTCACGCGATGGCGAGCCCCACGTCGGCTGCGAGATGTACACGCGCCCGTCGCGGGTCGATATGTATGAGCCGATGCCGCCGTAGGTCCCCGACGAGATCGTCGTCAGATCCTCCACTTCCTCGGCCGGATAATATTCCGTATACGGATCGATGCCCGACAGCATCGCGTCGATGGCGCGCCGCGTCAGGGCGTCAGCGTCCAGCGAGTCGACATAGCCTGCCTGCACCTCCTTGAATATCTCGTTGAACAGATACATGTTGTTCGATGTGGCGTCCTTGTTCGGCTCGCGTGCCGAGCCGCGGTTGCCGGCTCCCGCGGCCGCCACAATTGCCGCCGCACATATCGCTGCAAGTATTTTTCTCATCAGCCTGTTTTTTCTTTGTTTGTCTCTGTAATTAACAAGCGAAATTACAAAAAAAGGTCGTAAAACCCAATAAAAGACATCTTTTTTTGAAAAAATCGACCCAAACTATTGCACGGGCCAAATCTTTGACGTAAATTTGCACCGCAAAACCCCGGAGGGGATCGCGCAAGTGACTGCTTCAATAGCTCAGTCGGTTAGAGCATCTGACTGTTAATCAGAGGGTCGTTGGTTCGAGTCCATCTTGAAGCGCAGGCACGCCGCAGGTCATTCGTGATCCGCGGCGTTTCTGTGTTTTACCGTCGCTTTATTCGTTTTATCCGTTGTCGTTATTTTCAAAATTTAAAATTAATTTGGATTGTCAGAAGATATTTACTAATTTTGCCAATATCCTCACAATTGCTTTATTATGAACAGCGCCGCTGAATGTGTCAGACTGATATCAGAAAATCTTGCCTATATCCGGAGCGAATTCGGGGTTACCGGTATTACTTTGTTCGGATCTGTCGCCCGCGGCGACAACCGTTCCGACAGCGATGTTGATATTCTTGTGGATATGCCGCCGCGAATTCTGCAGATGAGTGCGCTTAAACTTTTTCTTGAAAATCTCTTACATGCCTCTGTGGATCTTGTACGTCGGCATGCGCATCTTTCTCAGAAGTTCTTAAATCAGATTTACAGCGATGCTATCACGATACTCTGAATCAGATAAGGTCAGGTGCAGGCAGACTCTTGAAAACATCGAGGATACTATAATACGTCTGATTGATTGGAACAGATCAGTCATTTCTGTGGATGATTATTACAATTCACCATCCGGTATTCAGTTGTTGGCTGCAAATTGCACTCTGATTACAGCCATTGGAGAAGGTATTAATAGAATCAACAGAATACTTCCCGATTTTTTGAGTTCAAACTATCCCGATATACCTTGGCGCGCAATCATAGGGATGCGAAACCATATTGCGCACGGGTATTTCGAACTTGACGCTGATCTGATTTATGAAGCGGTGAAAAACGAAATTCCCGCATTGCTTGAAATAATTCGCTCTGCGTATAGTGAGCTTGCTCACTGACGTTGTTCTCGCGCTCAAAGCTACTCCTGCCCGTGACAGAGCCGTGCCAATCCTGTTTCCGCGAAGAATTGAACGAAAAATGCCGCATGATATGCGAGATGGCGCCTTACCCGTTGCGCACGAGAAGATGTCCGAGGTACACGGCGCCCAGTCCGGCGGTCAGACTCAGTCCCGCATATAGTGCTGTGGCCAGAAAACGTCCGTCCGTCAGCCCCGCGTAACTCTCGTGCGCGAAAGTTGAGAATGTGGTGAAGCCGCCGCAGAATCCCACCGTCAGAAACAGCCGCCAGTGCTCCTCGACGTTGCCCGTCCGCTCAAACAGCCCGTACAGCAATCCGATTAGAAAACATCCGGTCACATTCGCCGCAAACGTTCCCCACATTGTCGGATGTCCGCACACAGCCGTCACGAACCTCGACACGCCGTATCGGGCCACGCCGCCCGCGAAGCTCCCCATCCCTATCAGCATCACAATCTTGATCATACCTTAAAAAAACACATCTCGCCTGCGGTCAGTACCATGTTACACCATTCGACATCGACGAGCGCTTGTCGTACTTCAGGTCGCTCAGCATCGACGACTTCACTGCGATGTTGAACGTATAGCTCTTGTACGGACCCACCGGCACGAAGCTGGCGCGCATCGTGAAGCAGTGCAGGTCGCGCGAGATATTGCAGTTCATGTAGGCCAGGCGGTGGGTGTCGAAGTTGTACGATGCCGTGAACGAGAAGTTCCATCCCGGCGTGGGGCGTATCGATCCCGATATGCTCAGATTCTGCGTGATGCGCGGATCGTACTCCATTTTCTTGTAGTTGAACGAGCCGTAGGCATATCCGATCGAATAGTTGAATGTCAGGCTCCATGGTACACGCCACCGCACGTAGCCGTCGCCGTCGAGGTCGTAGTCGCCCGACGAGCTGTCGTCTTCCTCTTCGTCCTCGCGGGCACGTTCGGCTTCGGCGCCCGACGGTGGCCGCGAGCCGCTGTTCTGGTCGCCCGTGCCATTGCCCTTGTTATCCTTGTTCTTGCGCTTGAAAGTGTCGTTGTTGAACGTGTAGGAGAACGAGGTACCCGTGCTCGACAGTCGGCCGATGCCCTTGCCTGCCTTCCAGCGCGGTATGTTCACGCGCACCGGTTGCCCAGCCGAGTTCAGCTGGTAGGTGTACACGTCCCACGTCGCCGACAGGTTCAGGTTGAAGCCCTTGGTGAGGCGAAGCAGCAGCGACGTGTTGATGTTCGACCAGTTGAGCGAGTCGGCCGCGAAGTTGTAGCTCTGGCCTATGGTGAAATTCTCGATCAGCGATATCTTCTTCTCCCCGATGGAGTCATCAGTATTCACCTTCATCTCCAGGTTGTTGGCTATCTGATACGACAGCGTCCCCTGCTTCCCTTCTCCCGGCACGCCGAACAGGCCGTTCGGAAAGTGGCTGTAGCGGCGCGTGCGCATCTCGCCGCTCGCGTCCGGATACTGGTATTCGCCGTAGTAGCCGAAGAATTTCGAGCCGAAGTCGGGCGCTCCGCTCAGCGATATGGTCGGTGTGATCACATGGCGGATCATCTTGACCTTGTTCTTCAGGAATCCTACCGGGCGCCAGAAGCCGTAGATCTTCGTGTCCATCGACACCGATGCCTGGAAATCGTACACGTTATAGAAACTGTAGGTCGTGTCTACCACTTCGACCGAGGCGTTCGGATCCCACGACCGCCTGATCTTACTCGTGTACATTCGGTCCGTCAGGTTGATGCTCGGTGTGATGTTCAGCACGCCGAAGGCGTTGAACGTCGCCGATATAGGCACGCGGTGCAGCATGCCGTTGCGCCAGTCCTTGATGAGACTCTTCTTGAAGAATACGTTCTGTTTGGCCGTCAGTGAATTCTGAAACTGTCCCGAGTAGCTGAGCTTGATCTTCTCGTACCACCTCTCGGCTCCCACCTTGTGCTTGCGCTTGAATGGATTCGTCTGCGACATGGTGACCGTCACGTTCGGGAACGATACCGTCAGCGTCGAGTCCTGGGTTCGCTGCGCCACGTTCATCGTTGTCGACAGCGACCACTTCGTGCCCGGAAAGCGGTACGTCATGTTGATGGTCGAACTCTTGGTATTCTCGGTGAACGCACTCGAATAATACGAGTTGAGATCGTTGCGCGAATATCCTGCCGTGGTGAAGTTGACGCTTGCCGATAGGTTCATGTTCGGGTTCGCCTTCGAATCCTGGCTGTGGCTCCACAGAATCTGGAAGTTCGTCTGCTGCGAGTAGTCCGGGCTGCCTTTCTCGCCGTATATCGACTTCAGGTAGCTGATGTTGAAATTGCCTGAATAGCGGTAGCGCCGCGAGTAGGTCGATGTCGCGGTCAGGCCCCATGAGCCTTTCGTATAGATCTCACCCGTAAGGGCCAGGTCGATATTGTCGTTGATGGCGAAGTAATAGCCGCCGTCGCGCAGGTAGAAGCCGCGCTGGTAGTCATCGCCGAACGACGGCACTATGATGCCCGATGCATAGCTGTCCGTGAACGGAAAGTAGCCGAACGGCACCGCCAGCGGCAGCGGCAGACCCGCCAGCACCATCCACGCCGGGCCGGTGACTATGTTCTTGCCCGGCCGCACCTTGGCCTTGGAGAGATTGAAGTAGAAGTGCGGGCAGTCGTGGTCCGAGCACGTCGTATAGCGGCCGTTGACTATATAGAAGTCGCCCACCGAGTCGCGTTTCGTCGTGCCGCCCGTCAGGTAGCCCTCGCCCTGCTCGGTGATCACGTTGGTGATGTATCCCTTGCCGGTCTTGAAATTATAGCGCATCGTTCCCGCCTCGTACTGCGTCTGACCCTCGTGGAACACCGGCGAACCCTGCATGTCGCCCACCGAATCCGGCTGTCCTACGGCGTACACCGTATTGTCGTTCAGATCCATCTCTATGTTGGCCGATTCGAGCTTTATCTCGCCGTAGCTCACCTGGCTGTTGCCGTACATGAAAGCCGAGTCGCGCCGCAGTATGATCATGGAGTCCGTCGAGGCGAAATCTACCGGAGCGTCGAGATCGACCTTTTTCGTCACAGGTCGCAGCCGGGCCACGAACGTGTCGGCCGGCGCCGGTGCCGCGGTCAGAGCCGGAGAGTCGGCGGCGAGGCTGTCGCCCGGCGGCAATTCAGCCGAGGCGATAATCGTCGGCAACACCGTATCAGTCAATGAAGTGTCCGCTGCGGGGCTGCGGCCTAAGGTCGGAGCCGGATCGGCTACGTCGGCCAGCGCGGCCACTATCTGCGGCAGCGCGAGCAACAGCACTATGTATAGCAAAAACTTCCTCAACTGAGTCTCGAAATTATCAAGGGGCAAAGTTAGTGACTTTTCGCCGATTGCCCGCCCTCCCAAGCGTTAAATTTTGAATATTCCCCCTAAAACTGTCATGAAAACTATCGCCTCCTCACATTCTTCACATCAATCACATACCCACATCCGCCGAAGCCCCCGCGTGCCGTACCCGGCACCTCATCATACTATAACCGTCTCATCGTACCCCGGCCATCCCATCATGCCTCCGTATGTCGCCTCGCGAAGCCCGGGCAGGCAGCCCGCGGAGCGGGCGAGGCCGTTCATAGCCTGGGGTGAAGCGCCGCAGGCACGAGCCCCGGGACTCGATTTTTTGCTCATCGTTTGCAGCCGGTTTATTTTGCGGAGCGGAGTCTCTTTTGTTCGGCTTCGAAGACTTCGAGGAAGTGGATTTCAACCGGGGATAGCTGGTACTGGGTGCGTTTGCGGAACTTGTCGTATTCCTCATCTGCTTTTAGTTTGGCTACTTCGGCAGATATGTTTCCGGCATGGTTCAGTAATTCTTTACCCGACAGCTTTAGGAAGTCATCGAGTTTCTGAATCCAGTCCTTCATATACATCGGGACATGGCTCTTGGCTTGCAGTTCGGCAAAATCAAGATATAGGTTGACAATACGGTTCAGCATATCAACCTCTTCCTCTGAAAGATAATTTTTCGCAATCTCTGCCTCTTGTTTAGTAGGCATTGCTCCTCGCCACGTTGTCAGACCCATAAAATCCTTCTCTGCATTGACTCTATCATAAATCACCTCTGCGGCAGTATGTCCGTGGGCAGCAAAGTGCATCTTATTCTGAACCGTCTTGAAGAACTGTTGTGTGATGGATGTGCGGGGATCATAGTCGATGCTGAGAGCATATATCTCCAGCACTTTGCGATAGAACACCTTCTCTGAACTGCGGATATCTCGGATGCGAGTCAACAGCTCATCAAAATAATTCCCTTGCCCTGCATTTTTGAGCAAATCATCATTAAGCACGAAGCCCTTGACCATATACTCTTTCAGCACCTGAGTCGCCCACTGGCGGAACTGCACGCCACGATGCGAGTTGACGCGATACCCCACGCTGATAATCATGTCAAGGTTGTAAATGGGGATCTTTCGTTCAACCTGTCTTACTCCTTCCGTTTGAACTTGTGCAAAAAATGCACAAGTTGAATCTGCGGTCAGCTCACCTTCCTCGTAAATTCTTTTGATATGACGTTGTATGGTAGAGCGGTCGCGTTGAAACAACTCTGCCATCTGGTTGGCAGTAAGCCATACAGTCTCATTGGAGAGTCTGACCTCGATTTCCGTCTCTCCTTCCTGTGTCTGAAACAATATAATCTGTCCGCAATCCATGTCCATCATAAAACATCGTCCATCAATGTCCCTATTTTCCTGAATACAAAACTTCTATGTTCTGTTTTCGGTATATGTCGCTCTTATTGTGAAGACTTTACAAAATTACTAAATTTTTTCAGGTCGCAAAGAAAAGTCCCTGAAAACAATTATATAGTTTGGTAAATTCTTCACCTTGAATCTGCGGCGCTCTACGGGCGTTATTTCATGAAGGCGAAGTAGACGGCCGCCACCAGGCAGGCGAAGGCGGCCAGGTGGTTCCAGTGCAGCGTCTCGCCCTTGAAGAATACCACCGTGAACAATGTGAACACCACCAGTGTGATGGCCTCCTGCATTACCTTGAGCTGTGTGAGCGAGTACGGGCCGCCGTTGCCGGCATAGCCTATGCGGTTGGCCGGCACCATGAAGCAGTATTCGGCCAGGGCGATCAGCCACGAGATGACGATCACTATCCACAGCGGCGTGGCGTCGCTGATCACTTTCATCTGCTGCAGCTTCAGATGTCCGTACCAGGCAAAGGTCATGAACACGTTGGAGACTACAAGCAGGATTATCGTAAGCCACAGAGCCATGACAGAAGATAGTTTATGACCGGAAGCCGGTGAGTTCGTGGAGGCCGAAAAGAAGGTTGAGCAGATGCAGGGCCGAGCCCGCGCCAGTGCGCTGGCTGCTGTCGACGGCAGCCGTTACGGTCAGCGCGGTCCCGTCGGACCTGAGCGACACCACTGCCTTGTAGGTGCCCCTGACCATGGGCGCACATACATCGTGGACGGGATCCTCGAGGATCACCACGTGGCGGTGATCGTCGTAGAAGTCGTGGTAAAGCCGCGCCACGTCGGCCACGGGCATGCGGCAGTCGACCGTCAGTGTGGCCATGGCCACGCCGTCGTTCGTAGTGAAACCCGTTATCCGCATCGGGGCCGCGAAAGAGGTCTGCAAGGCCGTCAGCGCGCGGCGCAGCGGTCCGAGCTGTTCGTCACCGAGAAGTCCCAGGGCTGTCTCCGCATAGCGGGCATCGGTCTCAGGCAGCAGCATGGCGCCGCTGATCGGGGTGGTCAGCATCAGGTTGCGGGCCAGCGGCATCAGGGCCAGCGAGCCTATGATTTCAGTCAGCGCCGGGACTGCGGCCACGCGGGCGCCGCGGACCAGCGCCTTGCGGTTGAGTTCGGCCAGGCCGCTCTCGATCTCGGCGGCCGCGCCGTCGGCGGCTCCGTACACTATGGCTTTCACTTCGGGATGCGAGTCGATCTCAGGCGTCCACGGCCCGATGTACAGGTCGATGGCGTCGAAATCGCCTTCCTCGGCGAATTTGCCGTCGTACTCGCCGGTCAGTTCCGGATACAGATAGCTGACGACAGCCTGTCGTCCGGCGTTGGTGATCCACACTATTTCGACATCAGGATGCGATTTCAGATATCTTACAAGGCCGACGAAGTCGGGAACCTTGGCCGAAAGACCGGTTTTGATCATACAGAGGAGTTTTAGCGGGTGAATATATCGTTGAAAATAATGTCGGTGGCTCCGATGCTGCGCGCTATGTAGCCTGCGGCTGCCTCGCCTGCGGCCTCGCGTGCGGCCGGATCGTCGAGCAGTCTGTCCATGACGGTATCGAATCCGGCTTTGTCGGCCACGGAGAAGGCTCCTCCCGTGGCGATCAGGTCAAAGGCCTCGCGGAATTTCTGATATTTCGGGCCGAAGACCACCGGCACGCCGTAGACGGCCGCCTCGTTGATGTTGTGGATGCCGGTGCCGAAGCCGCCTCCTACGTAGGCCGTGTCGGCCACGGAGTAGAGGCTGCTCAGCAGCCCGAACGAGTCGATGACCAGGGCGCGGCAGCCCGCGGGGAGCGGTTCGTCGGCGCGGAGCGACGACAGGCTGCGCGCGTCGGATCCCAGCCGCTCCAGCAACCGTGCTATGCGCGGACGGTCGAATTCGTGAGGTGCCAGGATCAGTCGTGTCTGCTTATATTTTTTGAACCAGGGTATTATCAGGTCCTCGTCGGGCGGCCAGGTACTGCCGCACACGAGCGTGAACGGCTGATTCTCGGCCAATTCCGTGACGGCCGCCGGCAGAGGCTTGTGGGTGTTCATGATGTCGGTGACACGGTCGAAGCGGGTGTCGCCCGCCACGGAGACGCGGTCTATGCCGATGCCGGCCAGCAGCCGGCGTGAAGCCTCATCCTGCACGTAGAGGTGGTCGAAGCATCCAAGCATCCGGCGCCACATGCCGCCCGCCGGGCGGAAGAACCGCTGCCCGGGCCGGAAGATGGCCGAGATAATGTATGTCGGTATGTCGCGGCGGCGGAGCTCCCACAGGTAGTTGCCCCAGAATTCGTACTTTATGAAGAAAGCCTTGTGCGGGGCGGCCGCGTCGAGGAAGGCGCGGACATTCGACGGAGTGTCCAGCGGCAGGTACACTACCGCATCGGCTCCGGCGTAGTCGCGGCGCACCCGGTAGCCCGAGGGCGAGAAGAAGCTGAGCAGGATCTTCAGCTGCGGCTGCTCGCGGCGAAGGCGTTCGATCATCGGGCGCCCCTGCTCGAACTCGCCCAGCGATGCGGCGTGAAACCACACGTCGAAGCCGTCGGGCGCCTTCTCGCGCCGGATCTCTCCGAGCGTGTCGAGCGTCAGCCGCTGTCCGCGAAGCATCTCGCTGATCTTGGCCGAACGCTTCGAAGCCAGCTTCAGAACGCCCCCGAACAGTGCTATGCCTGCGTTATACAGCGGGTTCATCTATATGGATACGGTCGATGGCCGCCTGCAGACGGCGTACGGTCTCGTCGCGGCCGAGTATCTCTGTGATTTCAAACATGTGGGGTCCCTTGCATTCGCCTACGACTGCAAGGCGGAAAGCGTTCATCACATTGCCCATGTGCAGATTCTCGCTCTTGATCCAGTCCATAACTACGGGCTCGGCCGTCGAGGCCTTGAAGTCGGGAAGGGCCTGCAGAATCTCGATCAGACGGGTCATCAGGGCCGGTGTCTCGGCCGACCATCGCTTGCGGATATCCTTGGGATTGTATGTCTCGGGAGCGCGGAAGTAGAAACCGGCCTGCTCCGTGAAGTCTTTGACGAAGTTGGCGCGGCCCTTGACTGTGGCGAGCGCGGCCTGTATGTATTCGTCGCTGAAGCTGTCCATGTCGACACCCTCGGCGGCCATCACGGGCTTGAACAGACGGGCCAGCTCAGCCTCGGGAGTGCTCTCGATGTAGACGTGGTTGAACCACTTGCCCTTCTCGTAGGCGAATTTGGCTCCGGAACGCGAGCAGTGGGCGAACGAGAACTTGTCGATAAGTTCCTGCATCGACATCACTTCGGTGTCGTCGCCCGGATTCCAGCCCAGCAGGGCAAGGAAGTTGACCACGGCCTGGGGCAGATAGCCGCTCTCGCGGTAGCCCGACGAGATCTCGCCGCTCTTCGGGTCGTGCCACTCGAGCGGGAACACGGGGAAGCCGAGGCGGTCGCCGTCGCGCTTCGACAGCTTGCCCTTGCCGTCGGGCTTGAGCAGCAGCGGCAGATGCACGAACTCGGGCGCAGTGTCCTGCCAGCCGAAAGCCTCGTAGAGCAGCACGTGGAGCGGTGCCGACGGCAGCCACTCCTCGCCGCGGATCACGTGCGACACTGCCATCAGGTGGTCGTCGACGATATTGGCCAGGTGGTAGGTGGGCAGGTCGTCCGAGCTTTTGTACAGTACCTTGTCGTCGAGAATGTCGCTCTTGATGGTGACTCGCCCGCGCAGCAGGTCGTCGACCACCACGTCGCGGCCCGGCTCTACCTTGAAGCGCACCACGTAGGGTGTGCCTTCGGCGATGAGGCGGTCAACCTCTTCGGCAGGCATGGTCAGTGAATTGCGCATCATCGTGCGGGTCGATGCGTCATACTGGAAATTGGGGATTTCGGCGCGCTTGGCCTCGAGTTCCTCGGGAGTGTCGAAGGCTATGTAGGCGCGGCCGCGGTCCAGAAGCATCTTCACGTGCTCGCGGTAGATGTCGCGGCGCTCGCTCTGCTTGTAAGGGCCGAACGGACCGCCCTCGCGGACGCCCTCGTCGATCTCTATGCCCAGCCAGCGCAGGGCCTCGTTGATATAATCCTCGGCTCCGGGCACGAAACGCCGCGAGTCTGTATCCTCTATGCGTAATATCATTGTGCCGCCGTGCTGGCGTGCGAAAAGGTAGTTGTAAAGTGCCGTGCGCACTCCTCCTATATGCAGCGGTCCCGTCGGCGACGGGGCGAATCTGACTCTGACGGGTCGTGACATCTTATAATCTCTTTTTTATGTCGTTGATTTTCGCGGCAAAATTACAAAAAAATATCCACGCGGCCAAATCCATCAAACATCGCGCGCCGGCCGCGGGAAGGAATCGGAAAAATGAGGCGGATGAACAATCGGCGGGAATGGAACGTTATCTGAGTGATGGAAAATCCATCGGACAATCATATGTTTAATCGATATAAATGTAATAGTTATGTTGGAAACTGAATATAAGTTCGGCGAGGTTCATGTCCTCGCTCCACAGGTAGAGGCCGCGGCCGACAAGGTACAGTTCAAGAATGTCTTCGGAAATACGAACGGCGGTGTATCGCTGCTGGCTTTCAAGGCCGGGCAGATGCTCACCGAGCATCTCGCTCCGGCCGAGGTGATGGTCTATGTGATCGAAGGCGAGGTCGAGTTCACCATGATCGACAGCCCGCACTCGCTGCGCAAGGGCGAGTTCATGCTTATGGGCGAAGGTGTGCCCCACAGTGTGCTCGCCAAGGCCGACTCCAAGGTCATGCTCGTGAAGGTGAAGTCCGACAAATGACGCCGTCCTCCCAGATAGCCTGAATTCAAGTATCCGAAATACAAGTATTATGGAGAACAGACCTGAAATGTTCTGCTACCAGTGCCAGGAGACGGCACGTGGCAAAGGCTGCGAGCGCATAGGAGTATGCGGAAAACATTCCGAGACATCGGCGCGGATGGATCTGCTTCTTTACGCCGTCCGCGGAGTGTCGGCCATCAACCGTGAGCTCCGCAGGCACGGGCAGCCCTCGCGCGAGGCGAGTCACGAGGTGATGGACGCTCTGTTCACTACCATCACCAATGTCAACTTCGACAACGACTCGCTCGACGATTTTATCCGCCGGGCTTTCGAAGTCAAGAAAGATCTGCTCGACAAGGCCGTGGCTGCCGGAATCACTCTGCCCGACCTTCCGCAGATCGGATTCACGGCCACACCCGACGAAGCTGAAAAGTACGAAGCCGTGACCGGGGTGCTCGCCGAGACCGATCCCGACCGCCGGGGGCTGAAACAGCTCGCCATCTACGGATGCAAGGGCATGGCCGCCTATGCGCGCCATGCGGCCAACCTCGGCTATGAGGACGACGAGGTATATGCCGTCATCGAAAACGCCATGGCCGAGACGGCCCGCGACGACATCGGTGTCGACGAGTTGCTGAAGCTCGTGCTGGATGTCGGTGCAGGAGGCGTAAGCGTGATGGCTCTTCTCGACCGCGCCAACACGGAATCGTACGGCAATCCGGAGATCACGAAAGTCGATATCGGTGTGCGCGACCGTCCCGGCATCCTGATCAGCGGCCACGACCTGCGCGACCTCGAGGAGCTGCTCGAACAGACCGCCGGCAAGGGCGTCGACGTGTACACGCACTCGGAGATGCTTCCGGGGCAGTACTATCCGGCTTTCAGGAAATATCCGCACTTCGCCGGCAACTACGGCAATGCCTGGTGGAAGCAGACCGACGAGTTCGAGACGTTCAACGGTGTGTTCCTGTTCACCTCTAACTGCATCGTGCCTCCCCGCCGCAACTGCACCTATCTCGACCGTGTCTATACGACAGGAGTGGTCGGCATGCCCGGCACACACCACATCGAGGCCGGTCCCGACGGTAAGAAGGATTTCTCGGAACTGATCGCCCGCGCACTGCAGTGTCCGCCTCCGACGGAAATCGAGCACGGCGAGATCGTAGGCGGGTTCGCGCACCATCAGGTGCTGGAACTTGCGCCGAAGATCATCGACCTGATCAACCGCGGCAAGATCCGCAAGTTCGTCGTCATGGCCGGCTGCGACGGCCGCTTTCCGTCGCGTGCCTATTACACTCAGTTTGCCGAGGCGCTTCCCGCCGACTGCGTGATCCTTACGGCAGGCTGCGCCAAGTATCGCTACAACAAGCTGCCTCTGGGCGACATCGAAGGTGTGCCGCGTGTGCTCGACGCCGGACAGTGCAACGACTCCTATTCGCTCGTGCGCATAGCTCTGGCACTGAAGGATGCTCTCAAGGTCGACAGTATCAATGATCTGCCGATCGTCTACAATATAGCGTGGTACGAGCAGAAAGCCGTGATCGTGCTGCTGGCGCTTCTGTCGCTCGGCGTGCAGAACATCCACACCGGTCCCACGCTCCCGGCATTCTTTACTCCCGACATACTGAAAGTGCTGCAGGACAAATTCCACATCGGCACTATCTCGACCGTGGAGAACGATATAGCGACTCTGATCAATAACAAATAAATCCCACTGAGACTATGGAAAAATATGTATGTGAAGTATGCGACTGGGTATATGACCCGGCGGTAGGCGATCCCGACGGCGGCATCGCTCCCGGAACAGCGTTCGCCGATCTGCCCGACGACTGGGTATGTCCCGTCTGCGGCGTAGGCAAGGATCAGTTCAAGCCGGTAGAATAAGACTGTCCGGCGGACCATATGCAGGGCTGCGGCGCATCGTGATGCCGCAGCCCTGCCTGTGCATGACGGCTTCCATGTGCCTTCGTCCGACGGTTGCTGTTGGCTGATTCGCGAATTTTTAGTAAATTTGCAGGGTCATAACAATATAAATATCCGGACATGTCAGTCTGCCTGTAAGTATGCCGTCGCAGTTCAATTCGTATATCGACAATATCGACACGGACTTCTGGCGCCGCCTGTGCGTCAGGGAGGGTGAGCTGCGCCATTATGAGAAAGGCGAAGAGTTCATCACCGCCGGGACGGTCGGACGCTACATAGGCTATGTCGCGACGGGCGCTCTGAAATATGAGTGCTACTCGCCGGACGGCACGCCTCACGTGATCGGCCTGGAGTTTGCCGGACAGTTTGTCTGCGATTTCCCGGGTTCGCTTTACGGGCATAAATCGCGGTGCTCGATCATCGCCACGACTCCGTGCGACATATATTGCCTGCCGTCGGCGTGGGTGGCGGATCAGGTGCAGTCGGATGCACACATGCGTGAGATGGCCGACAATGCCACACGCGAGATATTCGCCACGGTCTATGACCGCCTGGTGGATCTTTACTCGAAATCGCCGCAGCAGCGCTACGAAGAGCTTATCAGCCACGATCCCAATCTGTTCTCGCTGTTCACTCTCCGAGATATCGCCTCGCTGCTTAACATCACGCCGACCCATCTGAGCCGCCTCCGCAGAAATTCATAACTTTGCCGGGCGTAAGGTTTTTTACAGATACAGTATTGAATATGATGATCAGCAGAATTAAGACGATATTATGGGCGGTGTGGATGCTCGGCGTCCCGGCGCTGTGCTCGTGCGGAAGGAATTCGGGAGCCGCTGCAGAATCGAAATACATGGAGCGGCTCGCTGACACCATTGCGGCAATCGTTGCGGGATATCCGGGCGAGACGGGCGTGGCCGTGATCGTGAACAACACCGATACGGTGGCCGTCAACAACCAGTGCAAGTATCCGATGATGAGCGTGTTCAAGATGCATCAGGCGCTTGCGGTGTGCAAGGAGCTGGACGAGTGCGGCATCAGTCTGGACACGGTGCTGACCATACGCCGCAGCGACCTTGATCCGGATACATGGAGTCCGATGCTGAAGGATCACGCCGATGCGGAATTCGGACTGAGCGTGGGTGAGTTGCTGCGCTATACACTCGCGCAGAGCGACAACAACGCGAGCAATCTGATGTTCGGACGGATTGCCGGAGTGGCTCCGACCGACAGTTTTGTCGCTACCGTGATTCCCCGCGAGAGTTTCCGGATCGCATACACCGAGGCTGAAATGTCGGCCGACCATGACCGCGCCTATGCCAACAGCACGTCGCCGCTCGGTGCGGCTATACTGATCAACCGGCTTTACACCGACAGCCTCGTCAGCCCGGAGAAGCAAGCCTTTGTCGCTCAGACACTTCGCGAGTGCCGGACGGGCACTGACCGCATAGTGGCGCCGCTGCTCGGGGTGCCGGGGGTATCGGTCGGTCACAAGACCGGCTCGGGCTACACGACCGGCGAGGGTGTCCTGGTCGCTCACAACGATGTGGCTTATGTTGTGCTGCCCGACGGAACGAGCTATGCTTTGGCTGTGTTTGTCAAGGATTTCCACGGCAACGAGGCTGAGGCCGCTCAAGTGATAGCGCGCATCTCGGCTGCGGTGTACGGCATGCTGAGTGGTGAGAAGGATTAAAAATTCAACAATGTCAATGTGCGTTTTTTTGATAAAGGTTAAAGTACTGTTGATAGATTCTCGGATAAAAGTTTGATTTTCGATGCCGGTGTGCGATGTTTCCGGCGGTGTCGGTCGCTATGTCATGTGTGTCTCCTATTTTTAAGTGGGTTACTTACGCGTGTCGATTAACTCGGTTTTGTTTCATAGGCGGTTTTTTAGGTAAGGGGTAAAAGGTAAAAGGTAAGGGGTAAGAGGGGAGAGGGTGTTTAATAATACGGTGGCAAAGTTACAATATAAATTTTAAATACGCAAGAAAAATTGAAATTATTTTGGCAGGGCGTTTTTGTGTCCGGACTGCCTGGCGGCACAGGCGAGACGCGTGCGTTCTCTGCGAAGCAGAACGACTTCGCCGGTTGCCCTGTGCTTCGCCTGCTTGCTCTGTGCTTTGGCGGTGGGCGGGGTCAGGGGGTGCGGAAGGTGGTGGAGAGGGAGTTGAATGCGGGGGTGTATTTGCGGCCGACGGGGATGATGCGGTCGGTGCCGCGGAGGCTGATGCGGCGGTTGGAGTATCTCTCGATGGCGCTGACGGCCACTATGAATGAGCGGTGGACGCGGATGAATGCGTCGGCGGGGAGGAGGGCTTCCATCTCTTTCATGGTGATCTGTGACAGTACGGTGGGAAGGCCGCGGCGGAAGATTTTGACGTAGTTGTCCATGGCTTCGACGAAGAGGATGGTGTCTGTGTCGACGATGACGTTCTTGTGCTCGACCTTGAGTGTGATGGTGCGGCGCTGTGACGCGGACGGTTTCGCTCCGAGCCACCGGACGGCTTTTTCCATGGCCTGGACGAAGCGCGGGTAGAAGACGGGCTTGTGCAGGAAGTCGACGGCGTCGACATTGAATCCGTCGAGGGCATACTGTGAGTAGGCGGTGGTGAAAATGATGCATGTGCCGGGCGGGAGCCGGCGTGCGAGCTCGATGCCGTTGTGGGAGTTGAGCTCGATGTCGAGAAAAACTATGTCGGGGCGCACGTCGGCGATACGCGCGAGGCCTGCGACGGGTGATGTGAATGTCTCGAGATCAATGCCGCCGTATCTGTCGCAATACTCCCGGATAATGGTCAGGGCGATGGGTTCGTCGTCGATGGCTATACACTTAATCATTTCAGGTCGATGGTCAGTTTTACAATGAAGCAGCCGCCGCCGTCGGGGCCAGCGGAGAGGGTGTGGCGGCCGGGATACATTATGCCGAGGCGCCGCCGGCAGTTGTCGATGCCCATGTGTTCGCCGATGCGTGGGACGGGGAAGATGCGGTTGCGGGTGGTGAACACGAGTTGTGTGCCGCGGACGCGGATCGAGATGTCGATGGATGACGACTCGACGGACGAGACGCCGTGCTTGAAGCAATTCTCGACAAAAGTGATCAGGAGCATCGGAGGCAGAGAAAGCTGCGGGGCGCCGGTGTCGATGTCGAGGCTGACAGAAGTCATCTCGTTGAGGCGCAGGCGCTGCAGTGCGACGTACTGACTGATGTATGTGATTTCGTCGGACAGTGGCACGAGGTCGCTTGCGGACGAGGTGTGGATATAGCGCATCATTGAGATGAACTTCTCGAGCGAGGGGAGGGCTTTGTCGCTGCGGGTGAGGAAGAGGCCGTAGAGGGAGTTGAGGGTGTTGAACATGAAGTGCGGCTTGATGCGTGCCTTGTAGAGTTCGAGCCTGGCTTTCTCGCGCTCGGCCTCGACGGCTCGACGGCGCGCACGCTGCCGGTTGGCCTGTGTGAGGAGGCCGACGGCGAAGCTGAATGCCTCGACGATCATGAAGAGGGCCCACACGGCCTGCTGATAGGGCTGTGTGTATGGCAGGACGCGGCCGATGCCCTGGTCGAAGATGCTGGGGCGGGGAGTGTAGAGTGTTATGCGGGAGAGGCAGAATGTGACGGCGAACGACACGACGATCAGGGCAATGCCGACGCCGGCGGCGCGCCGGCGGCCGAAGAGGCAGGGGACGGTGACGAAGCGGTTGAGGAAATACAGGCCGTAGAGCCATGTGCCGACGGAGGCGATGTACCAGGGGAAGTTGTGGAGCCACCGTTCGACGGGGAATATCATCACCATCACGGGAAGGACGATGAAGCAGAATGCGAGGTCGATGTAAAGCGAAAGGTTTCTCATAGCCGGCGCCGGGTATTCCGGCCCGCAAAGATAGTCAATTTATCGTTCATGTGGCAACGCGCGACATGACATTCGCCACTACTTATGGTCGGTTCGTCAACTTTACCTGTCGGTGTGCGGGCGCTATTGTGTTGATCATCAGGAATAAATGCTCCGGCATACTCAAAAGTAGGTATTTCGCACGCGGGGGATAATGGCGAACTTTGTATTTCAATAAGGTAACAAAAACATAAAACGCCATGACAATAGGTAACAGATATATATTGCTGCTGATAGCAGTGCTGACAGCTGCCATAAGCGCGGCGGCGCAGAGCGGCACGGGCATGGTCTCGGGCAAAGTGCTGTCGGCGGACGGCGAGCCGGTGGATCTGGCATCGGTGTTTCTGAAAGGTACGTCGCTGACGTGCTCGACCAATGAAAAGGGCATGTATCATATCAGCGCTCCGGCGGGTAGCTACACGCTGGTGTTCTCGTCGGTGGGTTTCGTGCAGCAGGAGCTTCCCGTAACGATAAAGGCCGGCGAACGTACGAGGCTGAATGTGAAGCTCAAGTCGTCGACGCAGCTGGCGGAGGTGATAGTGGTGGGAAATCAGCTGAGCAAGGTGCGCAACTCGGCGTTCAACGCCACGGCGGTGAATACCAGTGAGCTGGTGAACACGACCAAGACTCTGAGCGAGGCGCTTGCGAAGGCACCGGGCATGAAGATCCGCGAAAGCGGTGGCGTGGGTTCGGACATGGCCGTGACGATCGACGGCTTCAGCGGCAAGCATGTGAAGGTGTTCATCGACGGAGTGCCTCAGGAAGGCGTGGGCAGCTCGTTCGGCCTGAACAACATACCGGTGAATTTCGCCGACCGCATCGAGGTGTACCGCGGCGTGGTGCCGGTGGGATTCGGCGCGGATGCCATCGGCGGGGTGATCAACATAGTGACGCCCAAGCGGCAGCGGCGCTGGTTCGTGGATGCATCGTACTCGTACGGTTCGTTCAACACCCATAAGTCGTATGTGAACTTCGGGCAGACTCTTGCCTGCGGCTTCAAGTACGAGATCAACGCTTTCCAGAATTATTCGGACAACGACTACCGGGTGTACTCGCCCGTGGAGGATTTCGAGACGGGTGCGATCAACCGCCGCAAGCCCGAGCATGTGCGCCGCTTCAACGACACGTATCACAACGAGGCGGTGATAGCGAAGGCGGGGTTTGTGAACAAGCCGTGGGCCGACCGTCTGCTGGTCGGCATCAATTACTCGCACATGTACAAGGAGATACAGACTGGCGTGCGGCAGGAGATAGTGTACGGGCGGAAGCACCGCCACGGCTACACGCTGATGCCGTCGGTGGAATACGGCAAGCGGAATCTGCTGACGCGCGGCCTGGACGTGTCGCTGAGCGCGAACTACAGCCGCAATAATCTCACGAACGTCGATACGTCGTCGGTGAAATACAACTGGCGCGGGGAGACGGCGCCGCTCAATTCGCCCGGGGAGCAGTCGCTGCAGCTGTCGCGGGCCGTTAACAACAACTGGTCGGCGGCCTTCACGGCCAACTACCGGGCGGGCGACAAGCACGCGTTCACGGTGAACGATGTGTTCAACTCGTTCAACCGCACGAACGAGGACCTGCTGACGATGCCGCCGTCGCGCGACGAGTTCGGCAAGGTGACGAGCAAGAATATCGCGGGGGTGTCGTACCGCTTCACTCCGACGCAGCAGGTGAATATCTCGGTTTTCGGCAAACATTACCACCAATATGTGTCGGGGCCGGCGGCCACTTCATCGGCCCAGGATGTGTATGAACTGACCTCGCACTCGACTGACTGCTTCGGATTCGGCGCCGCGGGCACGTGGTTCATGCCGCTGGGGCTGCAGCTCAAGGCCTCGTACGAGAAAGCGTGCCGGCTGCCGACGATCGAGGAAATGTTCGGCGACGAGGACCTTGAGATGGGTGACATATCGCTGAAGCCCGAGACGAGCCACAATGTCAATCTGAACCTGAGCTACACGGCGGCATTCGGCAGCAGCTCAGTGTACGTGGAGGCGGGACTGATCTACCGCGACACGCGCGACTACATACAGCGCAACATCCTGGCGCTGAGCGGCGGCAAGTCGGCGGCCACCTATGTCAACTATGGCCGGGTGGACACCAAGGGCATAAGTGTGACGGCACGCTACAGCTTCTCGCGCTGGCTGAGCCTGGGGGGCAACTTCACGCAGATGAATGTGCGCGACAACATGCGCACGGCGCAGGGTAGCACGGTGGCGAACCTGTCGTACGGTGAGCGGATGCCCAACCTGCCGTATATGTTCGCGGACGCCGACGTCAACTTCTACTGGCACGGGCTGGGGCGCCGAAGCAATGTGCTGACCGTGACGTACGACACGCAGTACACCCACAAGTTCTGCTACTACACGGCCAACATCGGGTCGGACAACAGCGACTACATGGTGCCGAACCAGCTGGCCCACAACCTGACGGTGTCGTACGGCATCCATAACGGCCGCTACAACATATCGCTGGAGTGCCGCAACTTCACCAATGCGCGCCTTTACGACAATTTCAGCCTCCAGAAGGCCGGACGCGCCTTCTACGGCAAATTCAGAATATATTTCGGAAACTAAACGACAAATAATAATTGAAAGACATGACAAAAAACTACACATTACTGCGTGCGCTGGCCCTGGCCGTGATACCGATGGCCGGCCTGACTGCATGCTCCGACAATGACGAGCCCGCCGGAGGCGACAATACGGCAGGCGGCGAAGGCAAATTCGTGTTCGCGACGACGGTACAGGGCTCGAACGCCACGTCGTACGTGCTGCTCACGGGCGAATCGCTCGACGGAGGCACGCTGTCGACCGTCAACAACGGACTTCTCAACGACGGCGCCACCCAGTGGGTGTTCTACAAGGACTTCCTCTATGCGCTGACCTACAACCAGGGCAACGCCGGCACCACCCGCAGCTATATACTCGGGAACAACGGGCAGATGAAAGCCCGCAGCACCGTGTACAATATAAGCCGGTTCTCGTCGTACGGCGCGTATGACGACGACATCATCACCATGTCGACCGGGGAAGGCCCGGCGGCTCTGGCCGATGCGCACGGTTACCGTCCGATGACGCTGCTGGTGACGTATCTCAACGTCTACAACGAGACCACGCGGTCGAACGACACGTCGACGGGCGCCTACAGCATGGAGAACTTCCTGGGCAACGGCGAGTACGTGACGCTGGCCGGTGCCGAGCAGAGCGGCAAGCGGCTCTACTGCGGCGCAGTGCCGATGGGCCTGAGCCAGTACGGCGCGGCCTATGACAACGGCAAATGGATCCGCCCGGGCTACGAGCACCTGGTGCATACCGAAGCAGGCGGTACGGGCAGCGGCGCCTACAAGGCCGGCGAGCTGGTGGGCACGCAGTATCCGGACGAATGCTGGGTGGCCATCTACGACAACGCCGACATGCTGCACCCGGTGCTGGCCAAGACGGACCGCATCAGCACCCCGTGCGGGCGCTACCGCTCGCAGTACTATCAGACCGTGTGGGCGGCTGACAACGGCGACATCTACGTGTTCTCGGCCAGCTATGCCAAGACCATGACCGATCCGGGCCAGCAGACTAAGCTGCCCGCAGGCGTGTGCCGCATCCCGGCCGGAAGCACCTCGTTCGACGACTATTACTGCAACATCGAGGAGAAGACTCCGGGCGGCAACCGCTCGTTCATGCGCTGCTGGCCGGCGGGCGGCGACCGCTTCCTGATGATCATGTACGACCGTCCGCTCACCGAGAAGAATCCCGCGGCCACCGAACTGGCCATCTTCGACGCCTCGGACAAGAAGCTGACCTATGTGACGGGGCTGCCGGCCAACGTCACCTCGATCGGCAAGACCGTCTACACGCAGAACGGCAATGTATACATTCCCATAAACGTAGAGAACGAACGGCCGGCGATCTATGCCATCAACACCACTACGGCACGCGCCACCAGGGGCGTGACGATCGAGGCGACTGATATCACCGGCTTCGGATACATGACTCCCGCTAAATGATGAGTGCAATGAAATTCTTCAGAAAAATACATCTGTGGCTGTCGGTGCCGTTCGGCATCATCATCACGCTGATATGCTTTTCGGGCGCGATGCTGATTTTCGAGCCTGAAATCACGCGGGCCGTGCGGAGCGAGGTCTACCGCGTGGCCGAAGTGAAGGACTCGCCACTTCCGATGGGCGAGCTGATGGAAACGGTGAAGGCGACGCTGCCCGACAGCGTGGCGATCACGGGCGTGACGGTGTACGACGACAACACGCGCACCTATCAGGTGAATCTGTCGAAGCCGCGCCGCGCGTCGGTGTTCGTGGACCAGTACACGGGGCAGATCACGGGCCGCTACGAGCGCCTGGGCTTCTTCTCGACGATGTTCGGGCTGCACCGGTGGCTCCTGGACAGCGCCAATCCGCACGGCGACGGCATAAAGACGGGCAAACTGCTCGTGGGTATCTCGACGCTGATGTTCGTCATCGCGCTGATAACGGGCATCGTCATCTGGGTGCCGCGTGCGCGCAAGGGGCTTGGACACAGCCTGTCCATTTCGTTTAAGAAGGGCTGGAAGGGCTTCTGGAAGGGACTGCACGTGGCCGGCGGCATGTATGCGCTGATATTCGTGCTGGCCATGGCGCTGACGGGTCTGACGTGGTCGTTCGACTGGTACCGGTCGGCGTTCTATGCCGTGTGCGGCGTAGAGCATACTCCCCGCAACTTCGCCCAGGCAGCCCCGGCACCGGAGAAAGCCGGCAAGGGCGTGGAAGGCCGCCGGGATGTCCGCGGGAAAGGCCGTGAAGGCCGCGGCGGGGAAGGACACCGCCACGGCGAGGGTCGTCCGGAGGGCCGTCCGGAGGGCCGCGGGCATTCTGAATACGGACGCTGGCAGCAGGTCTACGACCGGCTCAAGGCGCAGAATCCCGGTTCGCCTCAGATAACGGTAGGCCCCGAGACGGCGACCGTGACGCTCGGGACGACGGGCAACGGCCGCGCGTCGGACCGCTATACTTTTGACCGTCGGTCGGGAGAGGTGACTCCGGCGACGCGGTATGCCGATTCGGCCGGTGCCGACAAGCTCCGCGGCTGGATCTACTCGATCCACACGGGAAGCCCGGGTGGCCTGTTGACGCGCATTCTGTGGCTGCTGGCGGCCCTGCTCGGGGCGACGCTGCCTCTGACGGGCTACTATATCTGGATCAGACATCTGACAAAGAAAAAGAAGGCTGCTGTCGCTCACAGCAGGTGAACATTGATTGGGAAACGCGGAGAACAGAGCATTCTCCGGACAAATCAGCCGGTCCGCGCGGACCGGCTGATTTTGATTCTTACGGCGGCCATGGTGTGTGACCGGAGAGGGGAACGGGCATAAAAAAGCGCAGCCGTAGGGAACGTACTGCGCGTGATGGCATCCGCTGTCCCGGCACCGGGCCGGCACGATAATGCATAACCGTGATCTGTGTGCGCCGCTGTGCCGGCGCCGGGTCTGTGCGGAATGCCTCTCGAGATTATATATTGCTGAAGAACTTATTGCAGGGGCGGCTACCGCGACTGGCGGAAGAGCCATTCGCGGACGGGGGTGAGACGGTAGGCGTAGTCGAACGAATACATGTGCTCGCTGCCTTTGCCGTCGGGAGGCAGGACGGTGCCGGACTCGAAGTTTATGATGTTGACGGGCGCGCCCTTGGCAAGCTCGGCGGCAGCGAGGCTGTCCTGAGCGGCCTGCGGAAGGCGGCCGCTCCACTCGGCGTACTCGTATTTCACTCCGGCGTTTTCGGCTGCGGCCAGGAGGGGGCCGAATGTGCCGGCCTTGCCGGCGGTGATGAACGTGAACTTATGCTTGACGAGTTCGGGGAAGGTGGCGCTGTCCCAGTGGCAGTCGACGAAAACCGAGGCGGCGAAGACGTCGGGGTATGTGACGTTGTAGTACATGGAGATCATGCCGCCCATGGACTGCCCGGTGGTGTAGAGCCGGGCGTGGTCGACGTGTTCGTCGGAAGCGATTGCGGTGACAAGGCGCATCACCATGTCGACCTCGTCGGTGTGCTCGTAGGCGTCGTTGACGGCCACGCCCGAGTACTGCGGCACAAGCACGAAGCAGGGATGGGCGGCCTGCCATGTGTCGGTGGCCCACACCAGGGCGCCGTAGCCCTGTGTCAGCGGGCGCGTGGCGTCGGTGCCGGGAGTGCTTGCGTCGGCCATGAACAGGACGAGCGGATATTCCTTGCCCTCTTCCATGTCCTTGGGCGAGAACAGGTTGTATTGCAGTGCCTTGCCGGTGACTTCGTCGTGGTATTCAAGCTGCCGGAATTCGGGTACTTCGGCCTTGATCATTGCCTGGAGCAGGGTGTCGCCGCTTTTGTCGATGACGGGGCCGCCTCCGGGCTTGCCCTTGCGGGCGCTTTCGGCCCGGACGGTGTCGGCGGTTTCGTCCGCGGCCGACTTGCCCGAGCATGAGGCCAGGGGGGATACGGCGCAGAGTGCGGCCATGGCCACGGCCGAGACAGATGTGATTTTCCTTATATCCATGTGTGTGGTCTTTAAAATGATTATATATGTAAAGACCTGCGATCTTCGGAAAAGTTCATTGACTGGGCGCCGATGACTCCGGACCGGTGGCGAACGGCAGCTCAGAGAGTCTTGCGGTATTCGTTGGGGGTGATGCCGGTGGCGGTCTTGAACGCGCGCGTGAAGTACTGCGGATACTGGTAGCCGAGGCGGTAGGCTATCTGGCTGATGCTTAGCTCGGAATGCCACAACAGTTCCTTGGCCATGGCCATGGCGCGGGCCTGGATGTAGTCGCGCGGCGAGCGGCCTGTCTCCTTGCGCACGAGATCGCCGAAATAGTTGGGCGAGAGGTTGAGGCGCTCGGCGCACCAGTTGACAGTCAGTGTGCCGAGTGAGGCGGCCTGTCCGGAGGTGTAATAGTCGTCGACGAGCTTTTCGAAGGAAGCGATCACGTCGCTGTTGACCTTGCGGCGCGTCTCGAACTGGCGGCCGTAGAAGCGGGCGCAGTAGTTCAGGAGCAGTTCGATGGCCGATGTGATGATTGAGTCGGTGTGGCTGTCGGCGCGGTTGTCGATCTCGGCGTCGATACGGCGCAGGCAGCCGATTATGGATTCGCGCTCGGCAGCGGATATGTGGAGAGCCTCGTTGATGGCGTAGGAGAAGAATGTGTAGTCGCGCATGCTGGCCGCCAGCGAGGTGCCGCGCAGGAGGTCGTGGCTGAAGTAGAGGCACCAGCCGCTGGGCTGGAAGGAGGATCCGTCGGCGGGATAGCCCAGGACCTGGCCGGGCCCGACGAATACGAGGGTATTCTCCTGGTAGTCATACGACCCGCGCCCGTAGGTTATGCGGTCGGCGCAGACGGCTTCCTTCAGATACACCACATACAGGCCGAAATGCTTGCGACAGTGAGGGACCGGGGCGGATATGCGGGCGCCTTCGATCACATTGACGAGGGGATGGCGGCTTTCGACGCCCCAGACGCGGTCGAAGTCGGCCACGCAGTCGATATTCACGATCTTATCCATAATCACACAATAACTTACGTGTGCAAAAATACGAAAAATCCGGGGATATGCCGCGGTATCGGTAAATATTATAACATATTCCGTAATCAGGATATTTCGGACGTGGGGCGGACGGATTAATTTTGCACCGGTTAATGATTGAATAACACTCCTGATAAATACGCACAAAGAATGAAACCCAACGACTTCACACTGAGACGGCTGCTGACGGCGCTGCTGGCGGCGGCCATTTGCTGCACCGGCTGTTCGGCCGGCGAACCGGCGCAGGCTCCCTCCGCCGCCGACAATGCCCTGGACGGCGACACGCGGACACTGGTGGCATATTTTTCGGCGCAGGGCACCACAAAGGGTGTGGCCGAGGCCATCCGCCGCGAGACCGGCGCCGATATCTTCTTCATCGAGCCGGCGGTGCCTTATGCCGAGAATCCTTATGACGATTCGGACAAGATACAGAACGAGGCCTACAACGATCTGCGGCCGGAGGTAAAGGATTACCTCACTGACGCGCAGATAGCGAAGTATGACACCATCTTCGTCGGCACACCGTGCTGGTGGCATCAGCCGGCCATGGTGATGTGCACATTCCTGGAGCATTACGACCTGGGCGACAAGGTGATCATACCCTTCGTGACGTACGGCGCCACCACGTATCTCAACGAGACGATGCAGAAGCTGTACAGGTGTACGCCCGACTCGGAACACATACCGGCGACGCTGCCGGAGGACATCGACCCCGACAACATCCGTACGCCGCAGAACGACGATGCCGGCATCGATATGCCCACGGCACGCACGGTGCGCCGCTGGCTCGACAGCATCGGCTACGGCAAAGGCGGGGCCGGAGCGGCCGAGGCCATGACGCCTGCTGGCGCGGCCGCACAGACCGTCTATTCGCTGGAGGGGGTGCGGCTGGCGGCGGTGCCCGAAAGCGGCATATACATCAGCGGAGGTAAAAAATATATTGCCAGATAAATCATGAAAAAATCCATAAAGGCTGCACTGGCAGCGGTGTTACTGATCATGACAGCAAAAGCATATTCACAGGAAATCTTCGACTACACTCAGAATCCTTTCGGGCTGGTGTACGAAGGCGCAATCACAGAAAACGTCCCCGGGGAGGTCAACATCCACCCTGTAGTGTATAATCTCAACGGCAATCAGATCGCGGCCAATGTCTACACGCCGGCCGGGTACGATCCGCAGCATTCGTATGCGGCCATAGTGGTGTCGCATCCCAACGGCGGCGTCAAGGAGCAGACGGCAGGGCTGTACGCACAGCGTCTGGCCGGGCTGGGCTACGTGGCCATCGCCGCCGACGCCTCCTATCAGGGCGCGAGCGGTGGCGTGCCCCGCAATCTCGACGTGCCGCAGAACCGTATCAACGACGTGCGCGGCATGGTCGACTTCATCTCGCGCTATCCGGGCGTGGATCCGCAGCGCATAGGCGCCTTAGGCATCTGCGGAGGCGGCGGCTACACCTACGCGGCCATTCAGAGCGACAAGCGTATCCGCGCGGCCGCCACGCTGAGCCTGTTCAATACGGGCCGCGTGCGCCGCAACGGCTATCAGGACTCGCAGACGGCTACGATCCAGGAGCGGCTGCGCCGCGCGTCGGATGCCCGCGAGCGGTTCGTGATGACCGGCGAGACGGCCTACGAGGGTGCGGCCGGCACGCAGACGCGCGAGCAGATCGAGCAGGCAATGAGCACCCTGCAGCCCGGCACCCTCTATCACGACGGTCTCGAATACTACGGAATAACCCACGTGCATCCCAATTCGGTGAGTCGCTACACCAGCGCCAGCCTCATGGATCTGATGACGTGGGACGCGACGACCTACGGCGCACTGATCGACATACCGCTGCTGATCATGTCGGGCAGCCGGTCGGATTCCGACTATATGAGCCGCGAGGCATATGACAAGGCCGGTACGACTGACAAGGAGTATTTTCCGATCGAGGGTGCCAGCCACATACAGACGTATTATGTTCCGGCCTATGTCGACGCTGCCGTGGGCAAGATGGAAGAATTCTTCGACAAGAATCTCTGACAGACACATGAGACCGGGAATTTTAGCGCTGGCGTTCGCCGCGGGGGTGTTCGCGGCGGCGCTTCCATCGTGCGCGGGAAAACAGCAGGAAGAATCAACGGAAAACACGGCGGCCGCTGCCCGATTCAGCGACCCGCGCAAGGAAACGGAGCGGCCGAAGTCGGTGCTGATCATTTCGTCGAGTCCGCGGCGCGGCGGCAACAGCGAACAGCTGTGCATGCAGTTCAAAAAGGGCGCCGAGGAGGCGGGCAACACGGTCGAGATGCTCAACATCAACGACTACGATATCCGCTACTTCGACCAGAACGACTACGACCGCGAGGCCTCGGCGGCGCTGACCGACGATGCCGCCGCAATCATCGCCAAGATGAAGGCGGCGGACGTGATCGTGCTGTCGTCGCCGGTGTATTTCTACAACATGACCGGCCAGCTCAAGGCGCTGATCGACCGCACATACGGCCATGAGAAGGATCTTGCCGGCAAGGAGTTTTTCTACATAGCGACATCGACCGACGGCGACGAGGCGGCGACCGACGGTGTCTTCGAGGCTTTCCACGGGTTTGCCGTGTGCCTGTACGGGTCGGTGGAGCGCGGCGTGATACGCGGCAACGGCGCCCGCAACCGCGGCGACATCGACTCGCATCCGGCTATGGCCCAGGCCTACGAGATGGGCAAGGGTGTCTGAACCGCCGGACTACAGGCGGTGTTATTCGCGGGGGGAGTCGGCGGGGTCGGCTTCGTAGTGCTGGAAGAGGAAGTCGTTGTAGGGGAAGCGGGTGAGGTGGATCTCGCGGGCTTTGTCGTAAATCATCTGCTTGAGCTCGTCGATGTTGGTGCCTTTGCGGGCGGAGATGAAGACGCAGTTGTCGTTCATCCGGGCCATCCACGAGGATTTCAGGTCGTCGAGCGAAAGGTTGCGTGCCGTGGCGGGCGTGAGGTCGTCGGCGTCCTTGGGAGTGTATGTGTAGGCGTCGATCTTGTTGAAGACGAGGATGACGGGCTTGTCGGCGCCGCCGCAGACGTCGCGCAGGGTGTTGTTGACCACTTCGATCTGCTCCTCGAAGTTGGGATGCGATATGTCCACGACGTGGACGAGCACATCGGCCTCGCGGACCTCGTCGAGGGTGGACTTGAACGACTCGATCAGGTGGGTGGGGAGCTTGCGGATGAATCCGACGGTGTCGGTGAGCAGCATGGGCAGGTTGTCGATGGTGATCTTGCGCACGGTGGTGTCGAGGGTGGCGAACAGCTTGTTCTCGGCGAAGACGTCGCTCTTGCTCAGGAGGTTCATCAGCGTGGACTTGCCCACGTTGGTATAGCCGACCAGGGCGATGCGGGTGAGTTTGCCGCGGTTCTTGCGCTGGATGGCTTTCTGCTTGTCGATGGAGCGCAGCTCTTCCTTGAGGTGTGCGATCTTGTCGAGGATGATGCGCCGGTCGGTCTCGATCTGTGTCTCGCCCGGGCCGCGCATGCCGATGCCGCCGCGCTGGCGCTCGAGGTGTGTCCACATGCGGGTAAGGCGTGGGAGCAGATACTGGTATTGGGCCAGTTCGACCTGTGTCTTCGCGTGGGCTGTCTGGGCGCGCGATGCGAAGATGTCGAGGATGAGGCTCGTGCGGTCGAGAACCTTGACCTTGAGCTCGCGCTCGAGGTTGGCGACCTGCTTGGAGGTGAGGTCATCGTCGAAAATCACCATAGATATGTCGTTCTCCTCGACAAATCCGGCGATTTCCTCGAGCTTGCCCTTTCCGACGAAGGTGCGGGGATTGGGATAGTCGAGTTTCTGTGTGAAGCGGCGTACGGTGACCGCGCCGGCCGTGTCGGCCAGGAAAGCCAGTTCGTCGAGGTATTCGCGGCTGCGAGCCTCGTCCTGGGTGTCGTTGATGAGGCCCACGAGCACTGCCCGTTCCTCTTCCTTTATGTTGTGCTCAATCATAAACAGCAGTTGAAAGTCGATATTTTATAACAAGCGGGGGCGCTCATTGGTTGCGGTGCGCTCAGCCGAGGCTCTGCATCTCGACGAGTCGGCGGTAGTGGCCTCCGAGGGCCATGAGCTGGTCGTGGTTGCCGCGCTCGACGATGCGGCCTTCGTGCAGGACGCAGATGATGTCGGCGTTGCGGATCGTCGACAGGCGGTGTGCGATGACCAGTGTGGTGCGGTCTTTCATCAGCCGCTCGAGCGCCTGCTGGACGAGCACCTCGCTCTCGGTGTCGAGGGCCGAGGTGGCCTCGTCGAGGATCAGTATCGGTGGATTCTTGAGGATGGCGCGGGCTATGGACAGGCGCTGTCGCTGCCCGCCCGAGAGGCGGCATCCGCGGTCGCCGATGGAGGTGTCGTAGCCGTCCTCGGTGGCGATGATGAATTCGTGGGCGTTGGCGATGCGTGCGGCGGCCTCCACTTCCTCGCGGGTGGCCGATGCGACGCCGAAGGTGATGTTGTTGTAGAATGTGTCGTTGAACAGGATGGCTTCCTGGTTGACGTTGCCCATGAGCGAGCGCAGATCGGCCACACGCATGCTGCGGATGTCGACGCCGTCGATTGTGATGCGTCCTTCGCCTACGTCGTAGAAGCGCGGGAGCAGGTCGGCCATGGTGGTCTTGCCGGAGCCGCTCTGCCCGACGAGTGCCACGGTGGCTCCGGCGGGAATGTCGAGGCTGATGTCGTGGAGCACGCGGCGGTCGCCGTAGCTGAACGATACGTCCTCGTAGCGGATGGACTTCTTCAGGGCCGGCACGGCGACGGGCGCGGCGGGGTCGGCGATCGGGTTGCGGGCGGCGAGGATCTTGTCGACGCGTTCCATCGACGCGAGTCCCTTCTGGATGCTGTAGGCGCCCTTCGACAGGTCCTTGGCCGGGTTGATCATCGAGTAGAAGATGACCATGTAGTAGATGAACGAGGCCGCGTTGAGCGACGAGTATCCGCTCAGGATCAGCGAGCCGCCGAACCACAGGATTATCGCGATGGCCGTGGTGCCGAGGAATTCGCTCATGGGGTGGGCGAGCGACTGGCGCCGGGCCACGCGGTTGCTGATCTGGAAGAATACCTGATTTTCCTGATGGAAGCGGCGGCGGACCTTATCCTCGGCGTTGAAGGCCTTGATGACGCGCAGGCCTCCGAGGGTCTCCTCGATGTTGGACATGAGCACGCCCCACTGGGTCTGCCCCTCGAACGACTGGCGCTTGAGTCGCTTGCCTACGCGGCCCATGACCATGCCGGCCAGCGGGAGCAGCACGAACACGAACACGGTGAGCTGCCATGATATCATCAGCATCATGGTGAGGCACACGATGATCATGACCGGATTCTTGAACATCATGTCGAGCGACGACATGATGCTGTTCTCGATCTCGGCCACGTCGCCGCTCATGCGGGCCATGACGTCGCCCTTGCGCTCGGAGGTGAAGAACGACAGGGGCAGGCGGGTGATCTTGTCGTAGAGATAGTTGCGGATGTCGCGCACGATGCCCGAGCGCAGCGGCACTATGTAGTAGCTGCTCAGGTAGGCGGTGCCGGTCTTGAGGCCGGTCATCACCACCAGGGCGGCAGCCAGGAGCGCCAGCGTGGCGGAGGGACCGAAGTGTGTGATCGATTCCTGTGTGTAGTAGTAGAAGTTGTTGACCGCCACATCCTTGAGCGACGCCGATCCGAGCGGCATGTATGCGTATGTCGCTTCCTTGATCTTGAACAGCATCTCCAGTATGGGGATGATCAGGGCGAACGAGAACAGGGTCAGCACGGCTGTCAACAGATTGAACAGGATGTTGAGCAGCAGATATTTCTTGTAAGGCGGTACGAAGCGCCTGAGTATTTTGAAAAACTCCTTCATATCGCGCGCAAAGTTACGAAAAAAATTGTAATTTTGTCAGAAGCTTGAAAACCGAACGATATGTCTGCACGCAATATAGCATTTGAAATCGAACCGGAGGTGGCCGCGGCCGCTCCGCAGCTGACCGAGATCATAGTGACGGCCGACGTGGCCAATCCTCCCACGCCCGACGGACTGTGGGCCGAAATCACCGCGGCGGCGGCCCGTGTGCGCGAGACCACCCCGATGGAGATGGTCAACAAGCGGCCGTCCGTCGCCGCCATCCGCGCGGCCTACAAGGACACCTTCTTCCTGATCCCCGGCTACGGTGCGCAGGGCGGCAAGGCGGCCGACATTGCCCAGTAC